>Ga0079226_10004876_pt1 | contig 10263 bp, 8 predicted proteins | sample Poulit2014_FD_76345 | JGI IMG/M metagenome (GOLD analysis project Ga0079226, IMG submission 76345) | Agricultural soil microbial communities from Georgia to study Nitrogen management - Poultry litter 2014 | ecosystem: Environmental > Terrestrial > Soil > Agricultural land | place: USA: Georgia... | reverse complement strand
TGCCCACCGGGGCGCCCTCGCGCACCCCGGTGGGGGCGTCCGGGTCGCCGATCTGCGCATCGGCCGCGGCAGACGGTTCGGTGCCGGGCGAGGCCTGCTCGGCCCCGCACGCGGTGAGCGCCAGGAGTGCGGTCGCGGCCACGGCGGCGGCCGCCCGGGACAGACCGGCCGGGCTGGAGCTGGTCACGGCGTCCTCCTCGTCGGGGTGTGCGCGGCCCCGCCGGCTGGGCGGGGGGCCAGCCACACGGTACTGCGTGCCGGCACGTCGACCGCGTGGCCGCCGGGGATCCGCACCGGGCGCGCGGCGCCGACCTCAGGCGGGCCGTAGTCGGCGGTGTCGAGCAGCACCGTCCACCGGTCGGCGCCGACCGGTGGCTCGGGCAGGACGACCGTGCGCGCGGTGAACGCGAAGTTGGTCACGCACAGCAGCGCCTCGATCTCGGGATCGTCGCCGTCGCCGGCGCCCGCATCGTCACCCGGCGCCGGGCGCGGGCCCAGGTCGTCGGGCACGGCCCGGCGCAGCAGCAGCACGACCGCCGGGTCGGCCGCGTCGAGCCAGCGCACGGACCGCGGGTCGGCGTCGAAGGCCCACAGCACCGCGGTGCGGCGGTAGAGCCGGTTGAGCGTGGAGACCAGGGCCAGGATGCGCAGGTGCGCCGGATCGCGCAGCTGCTTCCAGTCCAGGCCGAAGAACTCCGACCACTCTCCGGTCTGCCCGTACTCCTGGCCCATGAACAGCAGTTTCGCCCCCGGCCAGGCGAACATCAGCCCGAGCAGGGCGCGGAAGCCGGCGAGCTGGACTTCGCGCGGGCCCGGCATGCGGGTGACCGGGGTGCCCTTTCCGTGCACCACCTCGTCGTGGCCGAGCGCGAGCACGCGCGTCTCGCGGTGCGCCCGGGCGAGCCTTGTGCGCGCGGCCTCGGCGACCCCGGCCGCCGCCGGATCGTCGGCGCCGAACCAGGCGGTGACCGCGTGCATCCAGCCCAGGTCCCAGGAGTGGGTGAACCCCGAGCCACCCGCCGTGCGCGGCGCGGTCAGACCGGGCCGGTCGCTGGAGTCCTCGGCGATCACCAGGGCACCGGGCCGCGCCCGGTCGATCGCGGCGGTGATCTCGGCCAGCAGGGAGATCGCGGCCAGGTTCTCCCGCCCGCCCCACCGGTTGGGCGACCAGGCGCCGGGGGCGCGGGAGTAGTCGCGGTAGAGCATCGAGGCCACCGCGTCGATGCGCAGCCCGTCGACGCCGAACTCCTCGAGCCAGTACAGCGCGTTGGAGATCAGGAAGGCGCGCACCTCGGGCCGGTCGTAGTCGAAGGTCAGCGTGCCCCAGTCGGGATGGTCGGCCAGCAGCGGATCGGCCGGTTCGTATAAAGGCTCGCCGTCGAAGCGGGCCAGCGCGTAGCCGTCCCGGGGGAAGTGCGCGGGCACCCAGTCCACGATCACCCCGAGTCCGGCGTCGTGGCAGGCATCCACGAGCGCGGTGAGCCCGTCGGGATCGCCGTAGCGCGCGGTCGGCGCGTAATAGGAGGTGATCTGGTAGCCCCAGGAGCCGCCGTAGGGATGCTCGGCCACCGGCAGCAGTTCGAGGTGGGTGACCCCGAGTTCGGCGGCGTAGCCGACCAGTTCGACCGCGGCGCGGCGGTAGTCGCCGGGGATCCGCCAGGAACCCAGATGCACCTCGAGCACGCTGATCGGGGCCGGCCGGCCGGCCGCGCGGTCGCGGGCCGCCCGCCGCCTGCGGTCGCGGAACCGGTGGCCGGGATCTGCGATCTTCGAGGCGGTCTTCGGCGGCAGTTCGGCCGCCCGGGCCATCGGATCGGCGCGGTCACGGAATCCGGCCGGATCGTCCGCGGTGCGGATGCGGAACTTGTACAGCTCGCCCGGGCCGACCTCCGGGACGAACACCTCCCACACCCCGCCGGCCAGGCGCCGCATGGGCGCGGAGAAACCGGTCCAGCCGTCGAAGTCGCCGACGACCGCGACCCCGGCGGCGCGGGGCGCCCAGACGCTGAACGCGGTGCCGGCGACCGCGCCGGTGGGGGTGCCCAGTCGCATCGGTCGGGCACCGAGCACCTCCCACAGCCGGTGGTGCGTGCCCGCGGCGAGCGCGGCCAGATCGTCCGCACCGACCGTCGGCGGCATGCGGTAGCCGTCGGCGACGACGAAGGTGCGGGCGCCCGGATAGGTGACCACCAGCCGGTAGTCGTCCGGGACCGGGACCGGGGCCCACGCGGCGAACACCCCGTCGCCGTGATCGTCGAGTGCGAAGACCTCGGTGGCGGTGCGCACCGCCACGTGCGTCGCAGCCGGTTTCAGCGCGCGGAAGACCGTGCCGCCGTCGGCGGGGCGGGCGCCGAACAGCCGGTGCGGATCCGGGTGCACGCCGGCGCGCAGCAGACCGCGGTCGGCCTCCGACAGCCCGGCCGGATCGGCCGCGGGCACCTCACCGGGCGGGGTGGGCGGAACGGCCACCGGCGGCGCACCTCCTTCACGGTCGCGGGGACGGGTCACGGCGTGTGCGACACGGCCTGACCCCGGCGCACGCGTGTCGATCCTGCCACCCGCGGGCGCGGATCCGGGCCGGGCCGGCCCGGCCCGGATCGGGCGCGACACCCCCGCATAGCGGGACCGTCCCACCGCCCGGCGTGCCGGTGGGACAAGATGGAGCCGTGGTGGAACCGGATCTTGACCTGCTCATCGACCTGCACGACACGTCCCTGGTACGCGGAGGGACGACGCTCGTGGGACCCGTCTCCTGGCGTGTGGAACTGGACGAGCGGTGGGTGATCCTCGGCCCCAACGGGTCGGGGAAGACCTCGCTGATCCGCCTGGCCGGCGCCCAGGAGTTCCCGTCGGCCGGCACCGCGCACATCCTCGGCGAGGTGATGGGCCGGGTGGAGGTCGCCGAACTGCGGGCCCGCATCGGCCTGTCCTCGGCGGCGCTGGCCTCGCGCATCCCCGACGACGAGGTCGTGCGCGACCTGGTGGTCTCGGCCGGATACGCGGTGCTGGGCCGCTGGCGCGAACGCTACGACCGGATGGACCTCGACCGGGCCGAGGAGCTGCTGGACTCCCTCGGTGTCGGTCATCTGGCGGCACGCACCTTCGGCACCCTGTCCGAGGGCGAACGCAAGCGGGTGCTCATCGCCCGGGCGCTGATGACCGATCCGGAGCTGCTGCTGCTCGACGAACCGGCGGCGGGACTGGATCTGGGCGGGCGCGAGGACCTGGTGGTGCGGCTGGCCGAACTGGCCGCCGACCCCGACGCCCCGGCCACGGTGCTGGTGACCCACCACGTCGAGGAGATTCCGCCCGGCTTCACCCACGCGCTGCTGCTCAGCCAGGGCCGCGCGGTGGCGCAGGGACCGATCGACCAGGTGATCACCGCCGAGAACCTCTCGACCGCCTTCGGCCAGCCGATCGCACTGCAGCGCGAGGGCGGACGTTTCTTCGCCCGGCGGGCTGCGGAGGGACAGATCTGATGCCGCTCGATCCGGTGGGCCGGGCCGATGTGCCGGTGCGCGATGCGGCCACGGTGATGCTGCTGCGCGACGGCGTGGGCGGCATCGAGGTGTTCCTGCTGCGCCGGGTCACCGGTATGGACTTCGCCGGCGGGATGACCGTCTTCCCCGGCGGCGGGGTCGATCCCGGCGAGGGCGCCCGCATCGGCTGGGCCGGACCGGACCCGCAGTGGTGGGCGCAGCGCTGGGGCACCGATGAGGGCCGAGCCCGGGCCCTGGTCACCGCCGCGGTGCGCGAGACCTTCGAGGAGTGCGGGGTGCTGCTGGCCGGCGACACCCCCGGCGAGGTGGTCGCCGACGCGCGGCGTTACGGCGATCAGCGGGTGGAGATCGAGTCGCACCGGATGGCCTTCGCCGACTTCCTGCGCGAGCGCGGACTGATCGTCGACAGCGGCCGGCTGCGCGCCTGGTCCCGATGGATCACCCCGGTCGGGGAGACCCGCCGGTACGACACCCACTTCTTCGTCGCGGCCCTACCGCGCGGCCAGGAGCCCGACGGGCGCACCAGCGAGGCCGCCGGGGTGCACTGGTCGCGACCGGCCGCCGAGCTCGACCGGTTCCGGGACGGTGAGACCCGGCTGCTGCCGCCGACCTGGGCGCAGCTCGAATCGCTGGCTGCGTTCGACACCGTCGACGCCGCGCTGGCGGCACAGCCGGAGATCGCCCCGATCCAGCCGGATCTGGTGCGCACCGCGACCGGGTGGACGATCGACTTCGACGGCGCGGACCGCTATCTCGCGCAGCTGCCGAGCGGCGCCCTGTAGGCCGTGACCGGCGCCGCGGCTACCGGCCGGTAGCCGGTGCGGGGCGGATGCGACTGGAACCTGTGTCAAGCGGTAGTCTGCGCCCCATGGCTGAATTCGTCACACTCGAGGTCGTCGACGGCATCGGGACCATCCGACTGGACCGTCCCCCGATGAACGCGCTGAACCGTCAGCTCCAGCGCGAACTGGCCGCCGCGGCCGCCGAGGCCGACGCGCGCGAAGACGTCGCCGCGGTGATCGTCTACGGCGGGGAGAAGATCTTCGCCGCCGGTGCGGACGTCAAGGAGATGGCCGAGATGTCGGCCGCCGAGATGGCACTGATCGCCGCCGAACTCCAGCGCGCCATCGGGGTGATCTCGGAGATCTCCAAGCCGACGGTCGCCGCGATCACCGGCTACGCGCTCGGCGGCGGCCTGGAGGTCGCGCTCGGTGCCGACCACCGGATCATCGGCGACAACGGCAAGCTCGGCACGCCCGAGATCCTGCTGGGCATCATCCCGGGCGGGGGCGGCACCCAGCGCCTGGCCCGGCTGATCGGCCCGGCCAAGGCCAAGGACCTGGTGTTCTCCGGCCGGCACGTCGGCGCCGACGAGGCGCTGGCGATCGGTCTGGTCGACCAGGTCGTCGCACCCGACGAGGTCTACAACGCCGCCCGTGAGTGGGCGGCCCGCTTCGTCGGCGGCCCGGCCCGGGCACTGGCCGCGGCCAAGGCCGCGATCGACGAGGGCGTCGAGCTGGACCTTACGGCCGGACTGGCCGTGGAGGCCCGCCTGTTCGCCGCCCTGTTCACCACCGAGGACCGCACCGTCGGGATGCGGTCGTTCATCGACAACGGCCCCGGTAAGGCCGAGTTCACCGGCCGCTGATCGGCCCCGCACGAGAAGTGAGAACCCCATGAGCACTCCCCGCGCCGAGGCCGTCGATCCGGCCCCGAACCCGCACGCCACCGCCGAAGAGGTCGAGGCCGCCTACTCCGACACCAAGCTCGCCCAGGTGCTGTACCACGACTGGGAGGCCGAGAGCTACGACGACAAGTGGTCGATCTCCTACGACGAGCGCTGCATCGACTACGCGCGCGGCCGCTTCGACGCCGCCGCCCCCGACGCCGACCTGCCCTACGAGCGCGCCCTCGAGCTCGGCTGCGGCACCGGCTTCTTCCTGCTCAACCTCATGCAGTCCGGGGTGGCGAAGAAGGGCTCGGTGACCGACCTGTCGCCGGGCATGGTCAAGGTCGCGCTGCGCAACGCCGAGAACCTGGGCCTGGACGTCGACGGCCGGGTCGCCGACGCCGAGACCATCCCGTACGAGGACGAGACCTTCGATCTGGTGGTCGGGCACGCGGTGCTGCACCACATCCCGGACGTCGAGCAGTCGATGCGCGAGGTGATGCGGGTGCTCAAGCCGGGCGGCCGGTTCGTCTTCGCCGGTGAGCCGAGCACCGTCGGCGACTTCTACGCCCGCTGGCTCTCGCGCGCCACCTGGGCGGCGACCACGAACGTCACCCGGCTGCCGGGCCTGGCCTCGTGGCGCCGGCCGCAGGCCGAGCTCGACGAGTCCTCGCGGGCGGCCGCGCTGGAGGCCGTGGTCGACATCCACACCTTCGACCCGGCCCACCTGGAGGAGCTGGCGCGCAGCGCCGGCGGCACCGAGGTGAAGGCGGTGACCGAGGAGTTCACCGCGGCGATGCTCGGCTGGCCGGTGCGCACCTTCGAGGCCGCGGTGCCGGGCGAGAAGCTGGGCTGGAACTGGGCGCGGTTCGCCTTCGGCGGGTTCAAGACCCTGTCGTGGGTGGACGAGAACATCATGCGCCGCTTCGTGCCGCGCTCGTTCTACTACAACGTGATGATCACCGGCCGCAAGCCCGCCTGAGCGCCGTGGGCTACGGGTTCACCGCGGCCGACGTCGCCTACCTGGACTCGGAACCGGGCCGGGCGGCGCTGGCCGAGGTGGGCGCGCTGGAACTGTCCGACCGCACGCACCTGGCCGATCTGGGCCGGGTGCGTGCGGCGTTCTCCGACCGGGCGCCGGCGCTGGTGGAGACCACGCTGCTGCGGCGCAGGGCCGCGGCCAAGCTCGACGATCCGGCGCGCTGGCTGCTCACCGACGAGGCGCTGCAGCAGGCCACGGCCGGTGCGGTGGCCCGGCACCGGGCACAGCGCCTGGCCGGGCGCGTCGTGCACGATGTGACCTGCTCGATCGGCGCCGAACTCGATGCGCTCGCCGCCGTGTGTCCGGTGGCGGTCGGCTCGGATCTGGACCCGGTGCGCCTGGCGATGGCCCGGCGCAACGTCCCGGCCGCGCACCTGCTGCGGGCCGACGCGCTCACCCCCGTCACCCGGGCGTCGGCCGGCGTGGTCACCCTCGCCGATCCGGCCCGCCGCGCGGGCGGTCGGCGCCGGCACGATCCGGCGGCCCTGGTGCCGCCGCTGCCGGACCTGCTCGCCGCGCACCGCGGGCGCGACCTGGTGGTCAAATGCGCACCGGGCCTGGACTTCGACGCCCTGGGGTTCACCGGCGAGGTGGAGGTGACCTCGCTCGACGGCAGCGTGCGTGAGGCCTGCCTGTATTCGCCCGGGCTCACCGAGCCCGCCGTGACGCGGCGGGCCAGTGTGCTGTGCACCGGTCCGGACGGGGCCGTGACCGCACAGACCTACACCGACGCCGAGCCCGGCCAGGTGGATCCGGCCGCGCCGGGGGAGTACATCGTCGACCCGGACGGGGCGGTGGTCCGCGCGGGGCTGGTGCGCCAGTACGCGGCCCGGCACGGGCTCTGGCAGCTCGACCCGCAGATCGCCCACCTGACCGGGAACCGGTTGCCGGTCGGGGTGCGCGGGCACCGCATCCTGGCGCGCACCACCGTCAAGGACAAGGCGTTGCGCGCCGAACTGGCCCGGCTCGGCGCCGGCTCGGTGGAGATCCTGGTGCGCGGGGTGCAGACCGACCCCGATGCGCTTCGCCGCCGCATGCGACTTCGCGGCGACCGCGCCCTGTCGGTGGTGATCACCCGGATCGGCCGGTCCGGGGTCGCGTTCGTGTGCGAGCCCGTGCGCGGTGCGGACGCCTGACGCGCGGATCCGGTGCCCCGGGACGGCCCCCGCGGTAGGCCACCGGCCGAGGAGTGCTCAGTCCTGGTCGCCGAACATGTGCAGCGCACCGGAACGGAGCACCACCGCCACCCGGTCCGCGCGCAGCGGCACCGCGAGGCCGACCGCTGCGCCGTCGTCCGGTAGCGCGACCGTGCCGGCCCCGCCGTCGGTGTCGACCGGCGGGACGGGCGTGCGCGCGACCGTTTCACCGTCGGCGAGGTCGAGCACCACCAGTTCCGGCTCGTCGGCGGGCGCATCGGGGCGCTTGGCGAGCAGATAGCCGCGCTCGCCCGCGGCCGTGACCGGCCCGGCCACCGCCAGATCGGTGCGCGACCACTGCTCGGTCACTCCCGCATCGTCGTCGTCGACGGTCATCGCGGTCAGCTCGCCGCCGGTGCGCGAGGTGGCCACGACGAGTCCGGATCCGGTCACGGTCAGCGACTCGGCGGGTGTGGCCAGCCGGTGGGTCAGTCGCACCGCGCCGTCTTCGGCGTCCACCACGACCAGCTCTGCGCCGTCGTCGCCGAGGACGTAGAGCGTCTTTCCGTCCGCGGACACGGCCGGGGCGGCCGCCGGGCCGCCGGGGATCTCGTCGGTGCGCCACAGCTCGCGGATCCGGCCCTGCCCGAACTCGTCCGGCTCGGCGTCGAACTCGGCCGTCACCAGCACCGGTGCGGGCGCATCGGGTGCGCGCAGCACCAGGTGGAACCGGGACCCGCCGGGCTGGGCGACGACCGGGTGGGGGACCGCGCACTCGGGGCCGGCCTGCGCACAGTCCGCCAGGCCGACGGCCGGATCGGGCATCGGCGCGGTGCCCACCAGGGGCAGGGAGGCGGCGCGCTTGCGCCCGTGCTGGGGGTCGAGCACCGAGATCTGCCCCATGTGGGTGACCACCAGCACGTCGCCGCCGGGCAGCACCAGCGGCGGCTGCGGCGCCCCGATGACCGGGGTGTACCAGCGGCGGTCGCCGGTGAAGGTGTAGTCGGTGACCGCGCCGGGCAGGCCGGTGTACACATCGCCCCGATCGTCGGTGGTCACCGAGGCCCCGGCCGGGACCTGGCCGGGGGTGGCGCACCAGTCGCGTCGCCCGCTGTCGATGTCGATCGAGGGCATCGTGCACGGTCCCGGCCCGGCCAGGCGCAGCACGACCTGGTCATCGACGCCGAGGGCGGCCGAACCGATCACCGGCGCGCCGAAGGACCGCTCCCACAGATGCTCCGGATCGGCCGGGGCGGACCCGGGGACGGCCAGTCCGCCGTGGTCGGTGCCGGTGGCGGTCGACCAGCCGGGCCCGGGGCGCGGAGTCGGATCGTCGTAGCCGCCGGCCCCGGAACATCCGGCCAGCAGGGCCACGGCGGCCAGCCCGGCCGTGAGCGCGGGCCCGCGGCCCCGGCGCATGGTCGGGCGCATCGACTCAACTCCTCGTCGGTTCGGTCAGCGAAGGACGAAGCAAAGACTATCGCGGCGCAGACCGTACGGCGCGGCCGGTTAGAGTGGGTGACCATGACGAGCATGTGGGGTGCGCCGTTGCGCAACCGGTGGCGCGGATCGGCGCTGTCCGCCGACCAGCAGGCGAAGTTCTTCACCATCGACTCGCTGCGGTGGGTGTGGCGCAACCGCGCGTTCACGCCCTGGTACCTGGTGCGCTACTACCGGCTGCTGAAGTTCCGCGCCGCCAACCCGCACGTGATCCTGCGCGGCATGGTCTTCCTCGGCAAGAACGTCGAGGTGCACGCCACCCCGGGGCTGGGGCGGCTGGAGATCGGCCGCTGGGTGCACATCGGCGACGGCAACGCCATCCGCTGCCACGAGGGTTCGCTGCGCATCGGCGACAAGACGGTCTTCGGCCAGGACAACGTGGTCAACTGCTACCTCGACATCGAGATCGGCGCCTCGACCCTGGTCGCCGACTGGTGCTACATCGTCGACTTCGACCACGTCACCGACGATGTGAACCTGCCGATCAAGGACCAGGGGATCATCAAGGGTCCGGTGCGGATCGGGCCGGACAACTGGTTGGCCGCCAAGGTCACCGTGCTGCGCGACACCACCGTCGGGCGCGGCTGCGTGCTCGGCGCGCACGCCGTGGTCAAGGGCGATGTGCCCGACTACTCGATCGTCGTCGGCGCACCGGGGCGTGTGGTGAAGAACCGCAAGGACGCCTGGGAGGCCGCGGCCGCCGAGCGCGCCGCACGCGAGGCCGCACTGGCCGACATCGAACGCAAGAAGGCCGGGGCGTAGAGCGCAGGCCCCGGCCGACGCCGGACCTTGAGGGCGGGGTCAGCCGCCGAGCAGCGCCATCGTCTCGCCCCACACCGCGGAGGTCGGGTCGATCAAGGTGAAGTGGTCGGCCTCGGCGGGGCGGAGGGACTCCACCGGGTCGCCGGCCGCGCGTGCGGCCTCGACATAGCGGGCGCTGATGACCGGATCGACGTGGACATCGGCGTCACCGTGCACAACGATCTGCCGGACCGACAGCGGCAACAGTTCCCGCGGCGAGGCCAGGCCGTATCGGCCGGGCACCTGTTCAGGGGTGCCGCCGAGCAGTTCCGCGGAGGCGTGGATGCCCTGTTCGAGCTCCTCGGCCAGCCGCAGATCGGCGACGCCGGCCAGGCTGACCACCGTGGTAGGGACGACGATCGGATCGGCGCCCGGGGCGTCGGCGGGCAGCTGCGGGCGGGCGGCGGCCCACAGCCCCAGTTGACCGCCGGCCGAATGGCCGATCGCAGCGATGCGCGCACGATCCAGTCCGTGGCGGTCGGCCAGCAGGTCGAGCAGATCGATCGCGCAAGCCACGTCGCGGAAGGTCTGGGGCCACCCGCCGTCGGCGCCGACCCGCCGGTATTCGATGTTCCAGGCCGCCCAGCCGCGTGCGGCCAGGTCGGCGGCGAGCCC
>Ga0079226_10004875_pt1 | contig 10264 bp, 11 predicted proteins | sample Poulit2014_FD_76345 | JGI IMG/M metagenome (GOLD analysis project Ga0079226, IMG submission 76345) | Agricultural soil microbial communities from Georgia to study Nitrogen management - Poultry litter 2014 | ecosystem: Environmental > Terrestrial > Soil > Agricultural land | place: USA: Georgia... | reverse complement strand
CGTGTTTAGTATGGATTAATAATACACGATTTTCACGGGAAAGTAAATAGCCCCGCTCTACCGTCATAGAATGAAATTTATTGGATATAAAAGCTCCCCCTAAGATAAACAGGTTTTTATTTTTTAATCTGCCTGCCTTAAGGGGAGCATGTCACAATACTCCTGCTTTATTTTCATATATATTATCGCAACGTCTTAAACGCTTTCCCCCAAGTGTTAACTTGGTCCAGCATATCATTTGCGTTATTTTTATGATAATCCGCCGGTTTAAATTCACTCATATTCTCAAAGTCTGTCATCAATGAAAAGGTTACGGCTGTACGAACATCAGCTACTTGAAGTTCCCCAAGAATCAAGCGCATATTTTCGTGTGCGCGGGCACCGCCTAAACTTCCATATCCAACAAACCCTGCAACTTTATTATTGACTTCCTGGTTCACAAAATCGAGTGCATTTTTTAAAGCCCCGCCCATTGTATGGTTGTATTCCGGCACAATGAAAATATAGGCATCAAATGAATTGATCTTGTTGGACCATGCACTTACCGCACGATCCGCAACTGCCTGTTTTTCTTCCGGAAGACTTTCGCCAAGCATCGGCAATCGGTAATCCACAAGGTCCACAAGTTCATAGTCTGTTCCATCATTTCTTCCAACTGCATAGTCATGCATCCAATTTGCTACAGCTTGTGCATTTCGGCCATCACGAACACTCCCGATGATGATACCTACTTTTAACTTTTCCGGCTCATTTTGCGGAGTGGCTTCTTTCTTTTCTTTCCCTCTGCCAAATAACTTTCTAAAAAACTCCATTTGCAGTCTCCTCCTTTACTTGTTTTGTTAATTAAGACATCAATGGAACCGTTTCTGGTTTACCGGTTTATCCCCACGACGTGATGAATCCCCTTCGAACGAAGTACACAAGATCCAAAGGGAAGTTAAAACTCGATCTGACCTCTTTGTCTCTTTTAGCGAACTGTTTTTAATGCTTTACTCCATGCAATGACTTGATCCAGCATGCCATTTGCATTATCTGCATGATAATCTGCCGGTTTAAACACACTCATGTTTTCAAAATCTGTCATCAGTGAAAAGGTTACAGCTGTTCGAACGTCTGCAACTTGTAACTCACCTAAAATAAGACGAAGATTTTCATGTGCACGGGTTCCGCCTAAACTTCCATAACCAACAAATCCAGCTGCTTTATTGTTCAATTCAGCATTTAAGTAATCCAGCGCGTTTTTAAATGCTCCTCCCACAGCGTGGTTATATTCCGGTGCAATGAAAATATATCCGTCGAAAGACGCCATTTTTTCGGACCAAGCCTTAATTGTTTGATCCGCTTTCGTTTGTTCATCCTCTGGTAAAGCTTCTCCTAAAAATGGAAGACGATAATCCTTTAAATCGACGAACTCATATTCCACGTCTTGTTCATTACGTTTATTTGCAAAATCCAATGTCCACTTTGCTACTGCCTCTCCATTACGTCCTTGACGCACACTTCCTAAAACAATACCAATTCTTAACATAACTTACTTCCTCCTATGGATTTAATTAAAGATTTTTCACAAAAAACATCTTTAATTAATTATTATTTAATTCAACGTAAATTAATATAGCATGCCTGAAAAACAGATGCAAGCTTTAGTTACTTTTTTAGTATAAAGTTATTAAAAGTAACCAACAAGTTATTTGCTCATTTACTTACTTAAGTACTTCCTACAGAGAAAACAAAAAAAGATGCCGCCTTTATGCAGACATCTTTTCAATAAAGTTTTTTATTATGTTGGGTTTTTTTCTGGCTTTTCTTCATCATTCTTAGCAAAAAGCAATTCAAATAAATCGGCTTCTCTTGCGATGACAAGCGCCATATAAACGAATGGACCTAAAATCATTCCAATAACTCCACCAAAAACAAAACCGAGGTACATGGAAAGTACGGTTGGCAGCGCCCCCATTCCCATTGAATTTCCGAGCACTTTCGGTTCGATAATCCGGCGCAAAACTGTAATGACAACTGCAAGTACCATGAGCTGGATGCCGGTGACAGGGTCACCAATCAACATGGCAAGAATCCCCCACGGCAGTAAAATAAGTACCGGTCCGATATATAACGGAATAATATCGACAATCCAGATAACAGTGGCCATAATTAAAGCGGCACTTGGAGCAATCCAACGTAAACTGAAGTAAGTCAGAATAAACACACCGATACTTAAAATGAGCTGGGCTTTCCAATATCCAATAAATACTTGCCCCATCCGCTGATTCGCATATTGAAGCTGCTCGGCAACACGCGAACGGAAAAAATTATAAAATATTTTTTTCAAACGCGGCAAATCCAAACTAAACAAAAAGACCATCATAAAATAAAAAACACTCACAAAAATGAGGTTAGGAATGGACTGGATCCATGAGATTAATGTTGCTATTAACTGGGTTGTTAAATTGAAAGCAGCATCCATAATACTATTGGATTGACTTTCAACTTCACTTGTAATCATATCCCCATAAGGGATTTCAGCAAGTAAATCATTAATTTGGATAATCAATTCATTAATAAATTGCTGAATTTGGATCATATAACCCGGAATCTGCATAGAAAAGTAATAAATGGAGTCGATCACCCGAGTAAATGTAATATAAATAAGTAAAGCAAATAGACACAAAAACAAAACAAACACGATGCTAACTGGAACAATACGCCTTTTCAGTTTCATTTTTCTTTTAAACCAGCGAACAAACGGTTCAAACATGAGTGCGGTAAGAAATGCTAGAAATACTGGAAGCAACTGGCCAAAATATATGTAAAGAAAGACGGCAACCGCAAGCCAAATTGCAATTGAAATGATTCTCTTTACAAGGGGTGTGGTTCCCAAAAAAACGTCCTCCTCATCTATACGTGTAAAAAGGGGGGAAGAAACAATAAAATGAAAATTCATTTTGGAGGGGTTCGAAACACAAATGACCTCGCCGGGGCAAGGAAGCGCAAGCCTTAGGTCCTTGCGCGTATTGAGTCCGTTTCACTCCCCCTCCTGAATGCTCGATGAACGGATCAGGCCGTTCCAGACTGCTCAACCTCCCCCTTTGAAAATGATTGTACCTTTCACTTTTTAAGGGGAAGTCTTACGACATATCAACGCTTTTCAGTGGGATAAAGAAACGGGGTCCCAAACTCGGTACGTTGTGATTCATGCCGATCAGCCTTACACGACGATAAAAATTTATGGTTGAATCTCGTAGGTTTCTACAATCCGAATGCTGTCTTTAACAGATTGAATCATGGAACAATTCTTATGCGTTAATTCCATTGCCCGCTTCATCTTTTTTTCAGAAATCTCTTTACCTGTAATGACAAAATGCAATTTAATTTCTTCGACCCGATCTGCTTCTTCCGGGTTGCGTTTCACATCTGCTGACATCGCAATGTCATCAAAGGATATCCGCATTTTATTCAACATCTTTCTAAGCACCAGACCGCTGCACCCTGCTACAGAAGATACAAGCAAAACATAAGGACGAACCCCTTTTGTTTCGTCACTGGAAATCATAAGATTACGAAAGTCAAGTTCCACTTCATAGCCATGATCTTGCATCGTAAATTCCATTTATTTTCAGTCCTTTTTCATATTGATTTGTTTACAATAATAACACATTTTTTCCTGTCCTGTGATGGCTAACTTTCTAAAAAAGAAAAAGTGGAGGAAATTCTTTCGAATAATTATTTTTTCCATGGAAAAAATATTAAGTATAAGAAAGAGGTGTTATGAAATGGATGAACAACGTGTTCAGGAAATTTTAGACGCATATGAATTAATTCAAGTTCATTATCGAGGCATACCCGTCTATATAGAGGAATTGCATCAAAACCAAACTGTGACGGTCTTTCCTTTAGATGACATGCACCACCTTCAAAGAGTGGAGCTCGGTGGTTTAGAAGAGATAAATTCCACCTTATATGAGGCAAACAACGACGGAAACGAGTCATGATGAAAAAGATAGAGCACACAAGCGCCTCTGCCTGAAATACAAAAAAGACGGAGGATTAGATGATATTTAAACGTCACCTGGACCTCCGTCGTTTTGATCTGTTAACATTTTTTTAGCCCGTACAAAAAATACTACCCCAATAAACCTTTCTCTTGAATGACTTCATTATCCTGAATATAAACGCGGGGGACTCTGTTTCCTATTAAACAAGCCACTTCATAATGAATGGTTCCTATTTGTTCTGCCACCTCACCCATGTAAATAAACCCTTCTGATGGCTCGCCAAAAATTGTAAACGTATCATCCAGACTGACATTTTTCACTTTTGTCACATCAATCATACTTTGATCCATACATATTCTACCAACAATTGGAGCCCGCTTGCCCTGCACAGTCACTTCGCCTTTATTTGACAATAAACGAGAAAATCCATCAGCATAACCAACAGGAAGCGTAGCAATAACTGCCTTTTCTTTGGGTGTATAAGTACATCCATAACTAATGGGCTCTTCAGCCACTGTTTTTATCTGAACCGGCTTGGACTTAAAACTCATCGCTTGATAAAGTGTAATTTTTTCTCTCAGATGTTCACTCGGGTACAAGCCATATAGACTAATCCCAACTCGAACCATATCCAGATGCATTTCAGGATATTGGATGGTGCCGGCACTGTTACAACAATGTTTGATTGGAATGGAAATCCCGCTTTTTTCCACTCCATCCAGGATGGTTTGAAAACGTGCGAATTGCTTTTTAGTATAGGTAGCATCAAGACCATCCGCATCAGCGAAATGTGTGAATGCCCCTTCCAGCTCAATACAAGCAGGATTCATTTCCTTTGTTATCTCCAATACTTCTTCTATGCTTCGCAGGCCAATTCGATTCATCCCGGTTTCAATTTTCAAATGGATCCGCGCCCGTTTTTTCTGATTCAATGCAGCGTGTTCCAACTTCTTAAGGATCTCCTTAGTAAATACAGTGAGGGTAATGTCGTTCTCAACAGCCTCATCTGCCCCTTCAGGTCCGGTATAACCAAGGACAAGGAGCGGTGCTTGAATTCCGGCTTTCCTTAAGACAAGCGCTTCATCGAGCAACGCGACAGCTAAATAATCCGCTCCGGCTTTCATTGCCGCTTTTGCTACTGGAACAGATCCATGACCATAACCATCCGCTTTCACAACAGCCATAAATCGAGTCGACTTTTCATCTATATATCTTTTAAATGATTGAACATTATGTGATATTGCATCCAAAGATACTTCCGCCCATGTATCCCGGTAACTACCGTAATTCATATTCTCGCAGCTCTCCTCGTCTAGTCAGTTTTCATATTTTTTTATTTTCTCTCTATATTTTACCATGCTATATGAAAAATAATAGATGTAAACAAAAATCATTAAAATAAAGGATCTCCAATAAATATATTTATTGGAGATCCTTTTGGATTGTTTCTTTAAATTTTTGAATAAATGCTTCTGGAGATGTATTCACAGTGTAAGAGTATACCCCGTGAGACGTATGTAGGTACAGCAACCCATTATTGCCAGTAATCCGACGGTAAGACATATCCTTTACTTGATCAATTGAAAACTCACGATACTTTGTCATTATTTTTTCATTATATAAATAAATCATTCGCTCGTGTTTTGTATCTATCTGTTCAGTCCGAGTTACCTGTCTTTCTACTTTAATATAGGGTTGCACGGCGATTAGTTGCATTGGGAAACCTCCTCGTGTTCATTATCCCTCAGCGAGTCGATATCCATTGTTCAACCGCCAGTTCAGCCATAAACGTTCACGTGTCTTTCTTGGTAAAAATTGTCGGATATCATCTTCGTGGTAACCAACTTGCAATCGTTTATCATCCATAATAATCGGACTTCTTAACAATCTTGGATATTTATGAATCCAATTAAGTAATTCCTGAAGAGGGATGGAATCCATATCAAGATTGAGTTCCTTATAAATTTTAGAGCGTGTTGAAATAATTTCATCTGTTCCTTCAACAGTCATACGAAGAATACCTTGGAGTTCATGAACAGAAAGAGGATCTTTCATAATGTTGCGTTCTACATATTGAATGTCATTTTTATTAAACCACTGTTTTGCTTTCCTTGTCGATGAACATGCTGCACCATAGATTCTTAGCGTCATATATCATACCTCACCCTTCATAAAAATATAATTCATGTCTTGTTGTACTCTCATTTCATTTACCTGCTATTTAAATATGCCTTTTTTCAAAAGATGCATTTCTCTGGTAAAATGATCAACTGCTTGTTCGATGGATTCGTTATGGGCAAACTTTTCTACAAAATTACGAAACGTCACAGCTGTAACAATATGCATGATATGGCGGAAATCTTCTTCATGTTCCAGATTTAATTTTTCTTTATCCGTGAGTTCATAAAGTAATTGATAATCATCTTGATTTGAATGATCGCTGAAAACCTTTGTTAGAATGTCTTCTACTTCATGGTTTAGATTAATAAATGCATTTTTTAAGTAGTGGATATTATTTTTATTCTCAATTTCTTCTAATGTATATTGGAAAAGATGAATGAAAGCAGTGTATAAATCACCGTTATTCTTTTCCAATAAGGAAAAAAAATGTTGATGGATCGCTTTTGACTGTTCATTTAGTAAATAGTAGAAAGCGTCCTCCTTATCTTCAAAATATTGATAAAAACTGCCTCTTGGAATGTCGGCCAGTTTGACAATATTTGATATAGAAGCTTTATACAAAGGAGCTCTGGAAAATTCCTGTTTAATAGCCTCTATTAAATGTTCTCTTTTATGTGCAGGCAAATTAAAAAATGTTTGCTTTGGCACGTGCTCTTCCCCCACATCTATACAAAGTGACCTATCGTGTCCTATGATATGTGACACCGTGTCACTTGTCAATAAGAATTGAAGAAATTAACTTAATTGTCACTTGATTGTCATTTTCTATCAAGATTCAACGGATTTTCCTCATTTCTCGCATTTTACTTTCACTATTGACTCTCCCTTAATATTTCCTAGGAAATACTTAACGACGAATGATCTATTACAGCCTCGCCATTTACAAACTTAATATTTTTTTAGATAATAGGTGTAACTGCCAATATTTGAACTTTCCTTTGAATACAAGTTATATCCTTTTCGCTATTTTCTAAACATTCATTATACAATCAGTTTTAGAGATAAGAAGGGAGTCCGTTTTTTTATTGTTAACACAACAATATGGAAATAGAATGCCAACCTTTATATAATTAAATAACATCCCTGTATTTTCCTGTCCGTTAGAAAAAATTATCTTCGTGGCGGGACGAAGATATGCCGGACCAGGCCCAGGATATTGTTAGCTAAGACGACCAGTCCGTTCAAGCTACACTGCAAAAAATCAATAATCGAGGAGTGGATTCATTTTGAATACGTTAATAAATTGGCTCAAAGAAGCAGAGCATGCGGTTGTTTTTACAGGCGCCGGCATGTCAACTGAAAGCGGTCTTCCTGATTTCCGCTCATCTCAAGGTCTATGGAAGACAAAAGATCCAAGCCAACTTGCAAGTACAGAAGCATTGAATCGTTATTTTGAAGACTTTACTTCCTTTTACAAACAGCGAATTGTCAGTGTAAAAGAATATGGTCCGCATCAAGGACATGACATTTTAGCGAAATGGGAAAGGCTGGGACTCATTCAATCCATCATTACACAAAATGTCGACGGCTTTCATCATATGGCGGGGTCCGAACGCGTAGCCGAGCTGCATGGAACACTTCGTAAAGTACATTGTGAAACATGTAAAAAAGAATACGATAACGCCAAGTACATTCATGAAGCATACCACTGCAATTGTGGCGGGACGCTTCGCCCTTCTGTCGTTCTTTTCGGGGAAATGTTACCCCAAGATGCTTTTCAGTTTGCATCTGAGGAATCAAAAAAAGCAGATTTGTTTCTTGTGTTAGGGTCTTCCTTAAGTGTGTCCCCTGCAAACCAGCTCCCGCTTTTAGCAAGAGAAAATGGCGCCAAGTTAGTGATCATGAACATGGATGAAACCGAAATGGATCATGCTGCAGATCAAGTCATCCATGGAAGAAAAATTGGAGATTGGCTAACCGAGTTAGACCAACAATTATGAAAGTGATTTACAGAGAGATCAAACAACAGGGAGCATGAATAAAAAACGTGCCTATTCAAATGAGAGACTTTCTTTTCCATAACTGAACCAAGAAAGATTCAATCCAATAAAGGAAATGAAGGTTCGGACAGGGGCTAAACCTTGTCCGAACCTTCGTAACATGGTAGAGATGAAAAACGCAAGCACGTTAAAAGGTTTTGCAACGTTCGAAAGTACTTGCGAATTTGAAAACAAAGCCGAAGTCATTTTATCTAACCATTCCATTTTTTAAACAAAAGGACCGCATTGTGTCCGCCAAATCCTAATGAATTGGAGATGGCTGCTCGGATGCTTTTTTCTTTCGCTTCGTTTGGTACATAATCCAAATCGAGTTCTGAATCGGGCGTTTCATAGTTGATCGTTGGTGGTACAATACCTTCATTCATTGCTAAAATCGTAACAACAGCCTCAACTCCTCCTGCACCACCCAGCAAATGACCGATCATTGATTTCACTGAACTGACAGCCAGGTCGTATGCATGTTCCCCGAAAACAGCTTTGATTGCCCGTGTTTCGTATAAATCATTATAAGGGGTTGACGTACCGTGTGCATTGATATAATCAACTTCATTTGGGGAAACCTTCGCTTCTTCCAGCGCCAGTTTCATGGCACGTTGTGCACCTTCTGCATCCGGAGCAGGTGCGGTAATGTGATAGGCATCTCCAGTAGCCCCATAGCCAGCCAGCTCAGCATAAATCGGTGCACCTCGATTCAGCGCATGTTCCAATTCCTCCAAAATTAAGATGCCGCAACCTTCTCCAATAATAAATCCATCCCGGTTTTTATCGAAAGGACGGCTCGCGGAATCGGGGTCTGGATTTTTTGAAAAAGCTGTCATATTGGAGAATCCCGCCAATGTCATTTCTGTGATGGATGCTTCCGTTCCGCCTGTAATCATGACGTCAGCGTGACCACTTTGAATGGATCTAAAAGCATCACCTATCGAATTCGCACCTGAAGCACATGCCGTAACAGAGGCATTGTTAATCCCCTTTGCTCCAAGTTCGATAGATACGCGTCCTGAAGCCATATCAGGGATGAACATAGGGATGGTAAACGGATTGACCCGGCGCTGACCTTTTGAAAGAAATCGCTTATGCTGTTCCTCAAACTCAGCAAGTCCCCCAATACCCGAACCGATCCAAACCCCAACTCGATTGGAATCTGCATTTTCACCAATCTTTAGCTTCGCATCTTCAGCAGCCATTTTGCTTGCTGCTATAGCGAACTGACTAAAGCGTCCCATTCTTCTGGATTCTTTCTTTTCCATAAAATCTTCCGGCTTAAAATCTTTTACTTCCGCCGCCAGCGTTACATCTACTTTTTCTGGATCAATTCGATCTGAATGTCCAACCGCTGAAACGCCACGCTTCATACTTTCCCATGTCGTATGTATATCGTGTCCCAATGGAGTCACTGCGCCCATACCTGTGATTACTACTCGCTTCTTCACTGCTTGTTCTCTCCCACTTTCCTAGGTTTAGATACCCTCTATTATAGCGATTATATACGAATTTACAAAGCGAAACTTCCTTTCGTGAGGGGTCTTTACTCCCTACTGAATGTTAATTGAATCGATCGGACTGTTACTGGCTTCCCAACTCCCTGATAGAATGTGATCATTCTTATAAATTTTAAACGGGGTCTTCCAACATATCAACGTATTTCGATAGGTCGTCTAAAATCCGTCTAAAGTCAATCAACAATGCACGATGAAAAGTTTTCTCTTTGAATTAAAAAACGCCTGCACATCAATACGGCGCAGACGTTAACCACTTTCCATCCATATGCTTAGTTAATCAATGACTGCAACGGAGCTGGAATCCGTCCACCACGATGAATCAGTTTCTCTGAGCTAAACGAATTGACCTCCATGACCGGAGCACGGCCAAGCAATCCACCAAATTCAACAATCTCCCCTTCTTTCTTGCCTGGAACGGGAATAATTCGGACTGCGGTTGTTTTCTTATTAATCATTCCGATCGCTGCTTCATCTGCTATAATACCTGACAATGACTCCGCCGGGACGTCGCCTGTAACAGCAATCATGTCAAGCCCAACGGAACAGACACAAGTCATGGCTTCCAATTTAGGCAAAGTGAGTGCTCCCT
>Ga0079226_10004874_pt1 | contig 10265 bp, 7 predicted proteins | sample Poulit2014_FD_76345 | JGI IMG/M metagenome (GOLD analysis project Ga0079226, IMG submission 76345) | Agricultural soil microbial communities from Georgia to study Nitrogen management - Poultry litter 2014 | ecosystem: Environmental > Terrestrial > Soil > Agricultural land | place: USA: Georgia... | reverse complement strand
TGTCCTCCTAGTTGGAGCACTTCGGTTCAGAAGTGCGTCAAAAGTTGAGTGTATCTAACTCAAGTAACAGGTCGTAGATAGAGATTATTCCTAGAACTGCTCATTTGGCAAAAAACCTGAGTCTTGTTGACTCAACCGGCAATGCGGCATCTTATTCGGGGCCGTCGAGGTATTGCTGGGCGAAAATTTCAGACACGTTGATGTAACATGGATCACACTAGACGCTTGTGCAATGCGCTAGTCAACACACCTTGTTGGAGGATAACTGCATGATACGACCAAAACACTTTAGTGCCATCGCGCTGGCAGCTGCAGGGGCCCTGGTGCTCTCCAGCTGTGCGCCGGGCGGAAACGGCAACGAGGCCGAAAACGGTGAAGCCGCAGAACCAGTGGAGGGCGGTGGGGCCGTCTCGATTTATAATTGTGAACCACAGAATTTGCTGCCAGGCAACAGTACGGAAGTTTGCGGTTCAAAAGTTCTGGAACAGCTGTTTACTGGCCTCACGTCAGTAGATTACGACAACATCGAAACGGTTGCTGGTGTCGCGTCCAACTGGGAAAGCGACGACAACACCACCTGGACTTTCGAGCTGGAAGAAGGTTGGACCTTTCATAATGGTGAAGAAATCACCGCGCAAACTTTTGTTGACACCTGGAATTGGACCGTTGATCCAGATAATGCGCAGGCCAACGCCGGATTTTACGACAGCTTCCTGGGCTATAACGAAGTAGTCGACGGTGAAGCAGATGAACTCGAAGGTGTTCGGGCCATTGATGAGTACACTCTAGAAATTGAACTCGTCGAACCATTTGGCGATCTGCCCATGATGCTGTCCTATACCGGGTTCTATCCGTTACCTGAAGAAGCCTTTGAAGATATCGACGCGTTCGAAAACGCACCGGTTGGTAACGGACAGTATCAAATGGACGGCGAGTGGGTCCACGATGTCGAAATCAATCAGGTGCGTTATGAAGACTGGCCAGGTGAAGAACCCGGTGTGCCTGAACGCATCGAATGGCGACTATACAGTGACGTCGACACCGCCTACATGGATGTGCAATCGGGCGAACTCGATATCGTTGATCAAGCCCCACCCAACCGCTTTGTAAGCCTTGACGAGGACTTCGGTGACAATTGGGTTGCCTCTGAAACCTCATCATTTACCTATCTGGGCTTCCCGATGTATCAAGAAGAATTCGAAGACGTAGACATCCGCCATGCCGTTTCGAAGGCTATTGACCGTCAAGCAATCCTGGATTCAATCTTCGATGAGCGACACACTGCGGCCTACAGTATTATCCCACCAACCCTGCCGCAAGGCCGTGAAGAGGCATGCGGCGAAGCTTGTGAATACGACCCCGATGCTGCGGCTGACCTCTATGAGCAAGCCGGTGGACCAAGCGAGTTGACACTGTACTTTAACTCAGGTGCAGGACACGATGATTGGATGGAAGCTGTGGCAAATCAGTTGCAGCAAAATCTGCCTATTGACTCGATCAACTTTGAGTCTCTTGAATTTGCACAGTACCTCGACCTTCAGGAAAGCGAAGAGATCACCGGTCCGTATCGTCTCGGCTGGGTGCTGTCCTATCCAAGTCCGCAGTATGCAATGGAACCGATCTATACGACCGGTGCTTCTTCAAACTATTTTGGCTATGCCAGTGAAGAGTTCGACAATCTGATCGATGAGGCAAATGCTGCTGAAGAGGGCGAAGCAGACGAAATCTATCAGTCGGCCGAGGACGTTTTGCTCGAGGACATGCCGGCGGTACCACTGTGGTTCGCGGATCACCATACAGTGTTCTCGGATCGCATTGATGCAGACAGCATCAACGTGGATCCGCGTACGTTCCTTCGTGCGGAAGAAGTAGTCGTTACTGAACAGTGATGCACTGCACTTGGATGTGTCCGGCTCGTTTAGCACGGATGTGCTTGTCGGGCCGGACACATCCCACTGTGTATTAGGCTGCACCACCGTTAGTTTCAACCCCGGATGGGGCTTGAACGAAGGACCCTTATGCTGCGCTATATTCTTCGACGCATCTTACAGTTCATCCCGGTGATCTTACTATCGACGTTCATCGTGTATGCGCTAGTTTTTGCTATCCCTGGCGACCCGATTCGTGCACTGAGCGGCGACCGGCCGATGCCAGAAGCAGTCCAACAGGCACTGCGGGATCAATACAACCTCGATGATCACCTCTTGATCCAATACTTTAAATACATGGCGGGAGTAGTCACTGGAGATTTTGGTACTACCTTCCAGGGTCGGCCTGTAGGCGATATTGTTACTCAGCGTTTACCAGTTACCTTGTACCTGGCCATGGTCGCCTTAATTTTCCAAACGGTTTTTGGGTTTATTGCTGGTACCCTGGCAGCCCTGTACCGGGATCGGTTTATCGATCGTTTAGTTCAAGTTGGGTCGGTGGCCGTCGTGGCAATTCCCGTGCTAGCGATTGCTTTTGGCTTGCAACTGTTATTTGGCCTCCAACTTGGATGGTTCCCGATAGCCGGGGCCAGCGCAGGGTTATCCAGTTACATCTTGCCCGGCTTTACCCTGGCAGCAGTTTCCACCGCGTTGGTGGCTCGCCTGCTGCGCAACTCGCTGGTTGAAACACTGGGCTCGGACTATGTACGAACCGCAACGGCAAAAGGGTTGCCCCGCTCCCGTGTTGTTGGTCGACATGCGATGCGCAACGCGCTCATCCCCGTGGTGACATTTATCGGTGCAGACCTAGCCACCATGATTGGTGGTGCGATTATCACAGAGTCCGTCTTTAACCTGCCGGGTATTGGCCAACAGGTATTCCAATCCATCCAACAACAAGAGGGCACCGTAGTCGTTGGCATCGTCACGATCTTGGTGATCTTTTTCGTTGTAGTCAATCTCATCGTTGACGTTGTCTACGCCTATCTCGATCCAAGGATTCGTTATGAGTGAGCTCGTCGAAGCACAGTACGACCCGACAGAACCTGCACCAGGCAATGCATCAGAAGACGCCAGCCTGTGGAAGGATGCCTGGCGCAGTTTACGAACCAATCCGTGGTTCCTGATCTCGGCGTTCATTTTGGCAGTTATGTTAGTCATGGCAATCTTTCCCCAGGTATTTACTCAGACCAATCCACAAGAATGTCTGCTGGAACGTAGCCGACAACGCCCGACAGCTGAACACTGGTTTGGTACCGATATCCAGGGCTGTGACTATTATGCCCGAGTAATCTATGGAGCACGTGCATCGATTGCGGTCGGGGTGGTGGTCGCCGCTCTGTCGGTATTCGTCTCGATCGTTCTAGGTTTAGTCGCCGGGTACTTTGGTGGTTGGGTTGATACACTCATCTCGCGTGCCGCTGATATGGTCTTTGCTATTCCGTATTTCTTGGGCGCTATCGTATTCCTCAATGTCTTAGAGTCCCGAGGAATCTTCGAAGTAGCTTTCGTGCTGACCATATTTACTTGGCCCATAACTATGCGCTTAATGCGCGGAGCTGTGATGGCCGTGGTCCATAATGAATATGTCTTAGCCGCCCGAGCGATGGGGGCCGGTCACGTATCGATTATGCGGCGCCACATTCTGCCGAATTCGCTGGCGCCAATTCTTGGCTACTCTTCCATTCTGGTCGGATTGATGATCTCGGCAGAAGCCGCACTGACCTTCTTAGGGGTTGGGTTGCAACTGCCATCGATTTCTTGGGGCCTGCAGTTGTCCAATGCACACGGTTATATTCAAACGGTGCCACACCTGCTGGTATTTCCGTTGATTTTTGTGGCCATCACCGTGTTTGCTTTCACGGTCATGGGCGATGCCATTCGTGATGCAATCGATCCGAAAGTGAAGAAATGAGGTCCTACGACGTGACGAATGAACAAGCGCCACTTCTAGAAGTCCGGGATCTGCACGTGGAATTTCACACCAAAGCGGGTATCGCAGAAGCCATCAATGGATTGAACTTTACCCTTGAAGCCGGCGAAACCCTTGCGATTCTTGGTGAATCCGGTTCCGGAAAGTCTGTCACGGCACAGACCATAATGGGTATTCTGGATATCCCACCGGGGCAAATTACTGGCGGTCAGATCCTTTACCGTGGAGAAAATTTGCTCACCATGTCGGCTGAGCGTCGGCGACGATTACGGGGTGGGAGCATCTCGATGATCTTTCAGGACGCACTATCAGCCCTCAACCCGGTTTATTCGGTGGGCTGGCAAATCGCAGAGATGTTCCGCGTGCATCGGAAGATGAAACGACGTGAGGCTCAACATCAAGCCGTTGAACTGATGAAACGCGTTGGCATTCCCGCTGCTGAGGAACGCATAGGGGACTACCCTCATGAGTTCTCCGGAGGCATGCGCCAGCGGATCATGATTGCGATGGCCATCGCTTTGGACCCGGAATTGTTAATCGCAGACGAACCCACTACAGCACTTGATGTCACAGTCCAGGCACAGGTGATGCGTTTGTTGCAAGACCTGCAGGAAGAATTCGACATGGGGCTCATTCTGATCACTCATGATTTAGGGGTCGTGGCTGACGTTGCGGATAAGATCGCTGTGATGTACGCGGGCCAGGTCATGGAAGCAGCTGACGTTTTTGAGATTTTCCAGCACCCCGCGCATCCATATACACAGGGGTTGCTGGAATCTGTCCCGCGTATTGACGGGGCAGACGGGCGCCTTCGGGCAATAGAAGGTCTTCCACCCCAGCTGACAGATCTGCCGCAAGGTTGTCTGTTTCATCCGCGGTGTCCGATGGCGACTCAACTGTGTGTCGACAAGCGTCCCGAACTCGAGCCGGTAGTGGAGGAACATTTGTCAGCTTGCCACTATCGTCATCATCTCCACCCGGCCACGAAGGAGGGTCAGCATGACACCCCAGAATACTGAATTAGATCCCTATGCAGATCAAGAGGTCGTGCTGGAGGTTCAAGGGCTGGTTAAACACTTTCCACTGCGACAAGGCGTGATTTTCCAGAAGCAAGTCGGTGCTGTTCAGGCTGTGGACGGTGTGGATCTGCAGTTGCGGCGCGGGGAAACCTTGGGCATCGTGGGAGAATCTGGTTGTGGTAAATCGACACTGGCGAAACTGTTGGTTCGACTAGAAGACCCGGATGAAGGCCAGATCCTCTTCCGCGGCGAGAATTTTCTGGCGGTATCAGGCGAGCGCCTACGTCACTTACGCCGCAAAATTCAGGTGATCTTTCAGGACCCCTATACGTCGTTGAACCCCAGAATGTCGGTCGGTGACATTATAGCGGAGCCCTTCCGTGTGCATCCTGATATCAAACCGAAACAAGGTATTCGTAGCAGAGTTCAGGAACTGTTAGATGTTGTGGGGCTGAACCCCGACCATATTAACCGGTACCCCCATCAGTTCTCAGGCGGTCAGAGACAACGCATCGGGATAGCCCGCGGTCTGGCACTGAATCCCGATGTAATCATTCTCGATGAGCCGGTTTCAGCCCTGGACGTTTCCGTGCAAGCTCAAGTGATGAACTTACTGGATGACCTCCAACAAGAATTCGGGCTGTCCTATATATTTATCGCCCACGACCTATCGGTGGTTCGCCATATTTCAGATCGAGTTGGCGTCATGTATCTCGGCAAAATTGTGGAGCTCGGAAGCGAAGAAGGAATATATGGTGCCGCTGCTCACCCCTATACGCAAGCACTGCTCTCAGCGGTGCCATTGCCCGATCCCACGCTGCGCGGTCGACGAGAACAAATAGTGCTGCCGGGTGACCCACCGAGTCCAGCCAATCCGCCCTCGGGTTGCCGATTCCGCACAAGGTGCTGGAAAGCAACCGAGATCTGTGCCGAACAGACCCCAGAATTAGTCGTTAGAGAAGGCACCAATCATCCATCGGCTTGCCATCATGCCGAAGTTCGAGATGAGCAACTTCTCTAACGTCGCTGTTCTACCGGCCAATCTCGCGACACGGTTGCGTCAGGGTTTTTGCGTCGTAAGTACTGTTCAAAACTAGCCGCCTGGTCAGATTTCCAGCGAATTTGCTGGTTGAAGAGCTGCTCCAGCGGCATGTTGAATTTATCCGGGAACTTCGTGGCGATGGCCTTGCATACCTGCACTGCGGCGATGGAGTCTGCCTGAGAGGTATGCGCGTTTTCTAGTACAACTTCGTAGTGCTCGCAGGCTGCCGTCAACGTGCGCTTACCCTTGCGGTAGGTATCAGCATACTTATCAAGAACAAACGGGTCGATAATGCCAACAACGGGAAGTTTCTCCATATTTCGACGAGCTAACTCGTTGGCCAACACAGTGAAGTCATATACTCCGTTATAGGCGACAACGGGGACCCTGTGATGCATGAAGTCCTGCAATGTGGCAACGATTTCAGTGAGCCCCTGGGTGGCATCCATTCCATGGCTCTGGGCATGCTCTGTGGACACGCCGTGCACTGCTGCCGCCTCCGCTGGTATTTCAACACCCGGGTCAATCAGCCACTCGGCATTTGCCCGCATTTGGCCATCGGGGTCCATCAGCACGATTGAAGCTGTGACGATTCGGGCCTCATGCGGATTTGGGCCGGTGGTTTCTAAGTCGAAGCCCACCATGGAACCGGTGTGCCACGGATCGTCCGGGCCAGGGATGACTAACACGTTGTCAGGATTGATCATGCCTCCAAAATACCTTGTCATCGCTCCGATCGGGGAGGATTCAGCGGCGTGTGGACACCGTCCGACGCTGTGGATACTTTTTGGGTGGCCCTTTGAGTAAAAGTGGTTCAATGGAGGTCATGGTTTCAACTCCGCAATTGCTCCGGCCCAAAAACCTCTTCCGCACCGCACCCGTACTCAATACTCAGCAGCAGTTTGTTGTTGGACAGCCTGCTGGTCACGGACCCGTGTTAGTGCTTGGCGGACCGGGCAGCGGCAAAACGACAACGGCGATTGAATACGCGGTGGCGAAAATCAAGGCCGGTGTGCCCACGAGCCAGATATTGCTGCTAACGAATACGCGCACTGGTGCGGCACAGTTGCGTAGCCAGCTGACCGCCCGGTTGAACTATGAAGGCATTGACTCCCGGGCCGAGACCCCGGTGCGTTCTTTCGCGTCTTATGCTTTCGACGTCATCACTCGAATTCGCGAAAACGAAGCAGCTACACCGAGGCTGCTGGCAGGCGCTGAACAAGATCGAGTTATAGCTGATCTGATCGATGGTTACATGACTGATCCAGATCTTGCGCTGGACTGGCCTGACAGTCTTGCAGAAGCCGTGGGACTGCGTGGCCTACGCCATGAGCTACGCGAATTGATCGACCGCAGCGCCGAATACGGCATTCAACCCGGCCACTTAGAAGAGCTAGGTCGCACCAAGGGGCGAGCAGAATGGCGTGTTGCCGCCCGGATTCTGCAGGATTATCGCGACGTGTTGGACCTTTCGGGAGATGCAGCCTATGACCCCTCGGGACTCATTACTTCCGCGGCGGATCTCTGGGAAGCCAACCCCGATTTTGTGAGAGCGGAATCCACGCGTATCCAGCACATCATGATCGATGACTTCCAAGACGCGACTCCGGCTATACACCGGCTAGTACAGCTAATCGGTGCCCAACGCGATATCATCCTCACGGCGAATCCAGATACCACTGTACAAGGATTTCGAGGTGCCCGGCCGCAAGCACTCGTGGACTGGCCGGAGAACTTATCGCCAGATGCCACAGTTATCACGTTGGAGTCCGGGTATCGCTTGTCTCCACCTTTGCACACCGCCTATCAGCGCACCGTAGGAAGAATTCCCGCGGTAGCGGGTTTACCCGACGCTAGAACCACACTGCGTCCTGCTGAGCATACCGGCGAACTGTCGGTGCACCGATTCGCGTCAACAGTGCAAGAGCACTTGTTCATCGTGCAGCAAGTATTGGAACTGCATCATCGTCACGGGGTGGCTTTTGAAGATATGGCTGTGCTGTCTCGCACGGCATCCAAAGTATCGGAGGTAGCGACTGCACTGGAATCAGAATCCATCCCCGTGGCTCGCTCCATCTCCGAGGTCATGCTGAATCAGCAACCTGCAGCAGCCCCGCTTCTAGTATTAACTACTGCCGCTGACGCCGTCGCGCATGACAGCGCAGTCACCGCAACCGGCATTGAACCCACAGACCTCCACTGGCTCATTACGGGCCGCTACGGTACGTCCACCCCACTTGAACTTCGCAACCTACGACGTCGACTGTTGGCAGTCGAGCGCCAGGCACAAGGGACGCGAAACTCTGCTCAACTTCTTGATACCTTGGTCGCCAACCCCGATGATGCTTACACCATCTTGGGCCTTGACGCTGAACGCGCCATGCCGCGTTATGCTCGCGGTGCAGTCCGTATAGGTCGCATGCTGGCCGCAATGGTGCAGGCAACAATAGAAGAGCAATCCTCTGCCGAAATGGTGTTGTGGGCTGGGTGGGCAGCCGCTCTGCATGAAGTCGGAACGCTCTGGGAAGAACAAGCCCTGGGTGAGGACAAAGATCTCGCCGTGCGAGCCAACCGTGACCTCGACTCTGTGGTGGCACTGTTCGAAGCCGCAGAGCGTTATGTGGTGCAATTTCCCGGCCAAAGCGTTGCGGGCTTTACCGAATACCTGGCCGAACAAGATTTGCCCATGGACTCGCTGTCGTCACGGTCCACACATAACGGTGTCTCAGTTTTGACGCCGACGACTGCTGCAGGACAGCAATGGCATACCGTTTTTGTTATTGGCGTTCAAGAAGGTATCTGGCCCAATACACGACTTCGAGGCCAGCTCCTGCACACCCAAGAGCTCGTAGAAGAAATGACCGGAACATCGGGGGAACAACCCATTAATGAACGCATCGCGCAGGTACGCCACGACGAGCTCCGTACCTTTGCCTCTGCCATTTCACGTGCCTGGAACACCCTGATCGCCACCGCTGTCGCCGATGCAGACCACCAGCCCTCCATGTTCATCGAACGACTGGACCCCTGGACGCCATCGGATAAACAGCCGGTCCGCCCATACACAACGGTCGCTACTCCGCTGACAGCCGATGGGCTGGTCGTCGAACTGCGTCGTACCCTTGAAGCGAGCCAGCGGCAACTGACTACCGCCACTGACGAGATAGAAATTCAGCAGCTGGAAGCCAATGCGACACAAGCTGCCCAGGCGCTCGCCGTCCTTGTCGATGGGGGTGTAGCCTTGGCCGGTCCGGATGCTTGGTGGGGGCTGGATCAGCTTTCGACAGATGATCCCATTCACGGCATTGATGAAACCGGGAAGCCCAATAGGATCCGACTGTCCCCATCGACCGTGGAAACGGCAGTCCAATCGCCCCTGCAGTGGTTCATTTATCAAGTCTCTACCTCAGCTTCGTCACCTGCCGCTGCAACGGGTACCTTTGTCCATGCGATAGCGGAGAAATATCCTGACGCGGACGTCGGCAAGATGTATGCAGAGCTCAAAGCGAAGTTCCCCCTACTAGCAGCTGAAGCCGGACTCGAGCCAGGTTGGGAATACGATGCGCTTTATGCCAAGGCCGAACGCGCATTGGAATACTACTACCAATACGTCGATAAAATGCGGTACGGCTATTCCACCGGCCGAGGCGCAACCAAAGAGGAATTTGGCCCACGTACCCTCCTCGCCGTTGAAGAGAAACTGCAAGTGGATATGGAACTGGACGGCCTGAATGTGCAACTCAACGGCGTGATCGACCGCGTCGAAGTAGATCAACAGGGACGCGCGTACGTCGTAGATCTCAAAACGGGGTCACGCAGTGTCACGGTGGCGGAAATGGCCCAGCTACCGCAGTTGGGCGTGTATCAGGCCATGATTAAAGCCGGTGCACTACGACACCTCGTGGATCGTACAGACCCGGGTGGGGCTGCACTTGTGCAGTTGGGTAAAACGCCAACGACCGTACAAATCCAGCCCCAGGCAGCCCTTGAAGCAGGCCCCACCTGGGCGGAACAAGATATCGCTGATGCAGCCCGATGGGTGCAAGGACCCTACTTTTATGCTGTGCACCAAGAGGACAGCTGCAATCTCAAAGCACTGTGCCCGATGTGCAAGGAAGGACAACAGGTAACCGAATGGCTGGTCTAACATGGGGAAATGCGCCACGGTATAGCGCCCACGAGCTTACTGATCTACTGCAAGATCACCTTCCGCCAGACAAACGGCTCTACCCAACGGACGAACAGGCTGCCATTATCGAGGCTGGCCCTGACCCGCTTTTGGTTGTCGCCGGTGCAGGTTCAGGTAAAACGCACACGATGACTGACCGAGTCATCTGGTTGAT
>Ga0079226_10004873_pt1 | contig 10266 bp, 7 predicted proteins | sample Poulit2014_FD_76345 | JGI IMG/M metagenome (GOLD analysis project Ga0079226, IMG submission 76345) | Agricultural soil microbial communities from Georgia to study Nitrogen management - Poultry litter 2014 | ecosystem: Environmental > Terrestrial > Soil > Agricultural land | place: USA: Georgia... | reverse complement strand
TTCATCCATCCATCGGTTTCGGTTGGATTATCATGATACATATCAAACGCAATAATATCAATATATTCATCACCAGGATAACGAGATTCATATTGTTCTATACTGTCAAATGGCCCATTTGGAGAATAGATATAGAGGAAATTATGAACATCTTTTACATCTCTTAAATACTGTACCGTATAGCGGTATACGTTTTTATAACCTTCTTCATCACAAAACGCAGCTCCCCACCAAAACCAACTTCCATTATTTTCATGAAGCGGACGGAATAAAACTGGTATATTCTGTTCTGCTAAAATATGAGCATATTTTGCAATCAAATCCAAATATCCATTATAAACCTCATTTAAGTCACCGCCTGGAAGAATTCGAGACATCACATCTCCAGTTGTAACACCTGGACTATATCCAGAATAATCATATCCTCCATTTGCAGTTCTTGGTTTTTCCGCTACTTGAGCAAAATTTGGCATATGTGCAGATAGTGTAATAATTCCGCCTTGCTGTGCTGCCTCAATGGAAATCGCCGCTGCTTCATCCACCGAATCCGTTTGTCCATCTGGTAAAGACAATTCTGCTCCCGTAAAAGATAATGTATCAATACCACAAATGGCTGCAATTGAACCCGTAATATCTTTTGTGTCTGAATTAGTAGATCCCTCGTAACTACTTCCGCCTTTATGATGCGTGTCATTTTGATGTCCATACAAAACATAATCGGTCTTTCCAACCGCTTGTAGGTAAGCCATTAAGCCAGCTGTACTTACATCTGCATTTTCATCCACTAATGAAACCGTATCCGAATAGGTGAGTCCCTCCGTTTTAGAAGCTTGTCCAACTTGTTCCGTTACATCTACATAAATGTCTTCCACTTCCTCTGCATATAATGTAATATTGTCCAGCAGAATATCACCTGTATAATCCGTCATGGAACCAATTACACCAAGCAATAATGTTCCGACTTCCTGTGTTGTTGGATCAAACTGCAACGTAATACTGCCTTTACAATATCCGTTTTCTAAAGATTCCCCTTCCATTGTCACAGCTTTATACACATCAAACGCTTCATTCGCAAATGCCTTCATATTAAAACTTCCTGTTGTCATAGCAGCTGGATTATAATAAAAATCACAGCTTAGGGAAGTTGCACCTGCCAGTTTTGCATTGGAGTTTTGAACTTTCACTTCACTCCAACTAATCTCTGAATCATAAGCTACCGATAATTTCAATGCACCTGAACCAACTGTTTCTGAATCATAGGCAATCGAGACCTCTCCATCATAGGCATAACTTCCTCCATTTTCCCATCCATCCAGTCCTGTCTGTGCATCATCAAAATCCCATTGCTCAATCACTTCTGCCTGCTGTTGTGCGTTAGTTTGCTCCGATGCAGCCATTACAGAGGCAGGAAAAGCAGAAACTGTAAGGGTTGCTGCCAATGCACAGGCCGCAATTTGTTTCCATTGTTTCTTTTTCTTCATAAGCATACGTCCTTTCTTTAATTAAAGTTAATTTAATTAATATTTAACTTAATTTAATATTACCAAATTAACTCTTTTATTTCAAGTATATTTTATTGATATTTATGTACTTTCTTGTTTTTTTCAATTTTATACATAAAAAAATAGGCAATGTCTCCATATACATTTGATTTTATATTATGTGACTTGCCTATTTTCATCCATTATTAATTTAATTTTTTTAAGCTAATTTTCTTTATTGCGGCTGTTTTCCAATATATGCCATAATTCCACCGTCTACATACAAAATATGTCCATTTACAAAATTGGATGCATCGGAAGCTAAAAATACTGCTGGTCCCATTAAATCTTCTGCCGTTCCCCAACGTCCTGCTGGAGTTTTTCCAATAATAAAACGATCAAACGGATGTCTGGAACCATCTGCCTGTCTTTGGCGAAGTGGTTCGGTCTGTGGTGTTGCAATATAACCAGGCCCTATTCCATTGCATTGAATATTATATGCTCCGTATTCAGAGGCAATATTTTTCGTAAGCATTTTTAATCCGCCCTTTGCTGCTGCATAGGCAGATACGGTTTCCCGTCCCATCTCACTCATCATGGAGCAAATATTAATAATTTTTCCATGTCCCTTTTGAATCATACCTGGAATTACTGCCTTGGACATAAGAAAGACTGCGTTTAAATCAATATCAATAACCTGACGAAATTCTGCTGCACTCATCTCCAACATTGGAATACGTTTGATGATTCCTGCATTATTTACTAAAATATCAATCGTTCCCAGCTCTTTTTCAATGTCAGAAACCATCTTTGCTATCTGATCTTCATCCGTAACATCACAGAGATAGCCTCTTGCATCAATACCTTTTTCTTTGTAGTCACTCAATGCCTTCTCCATATGCTGTTGTCCACGACAATTAAATGCAATTTTAGCACCTGCCCCCGCCAGTGCCTCTGCAATCGAAAATCCGATTCCATATGCCGCTCCTGTTACCAATGCTACTTTTCCTTCTAATGAAAAATAATTTCGTTGCTTCATTGTAAACCTCCTTGTTTTTTGCTCCCCTTGTGATAAAATAATCGTTTCTTGTTACATATTTTTATTATATCACAACATTTTTTCCATTTACTATTATTTTTTATTAGAAACATTGCAAATATTGAACAATCCGATGAAATATACCTGAATTATTTATTTAAATGCAGAGAAAAACTTTCTGTTGTACGTTCCCGAAGCATTAAATCAAATACGGCTTCTCTTGCGGAACGATTATGGAATAACACTTCATTCACTTCCTGAATAATCGGAAGGTCTACATGATATTTTTCACCAAGCTTTAAAGCTGCCTTCGCAGAATAAACTCCTTCTACCACCATATGAACTTCATTCATTGCTTCCTGCATTGTATAACCTTTTCCAATTAAAATACCTGCACGGCGGTTACGGCTATGCATACTTGCACAGGTTACAATCAAATCACCAATCCCAGAAAGACCACAGAATGTCTCAAACTTTCCGCCCATCTCACATCCAAGCCGGGCAATCTCTACGATTCCTCTCGTAATCAACGCTGCCTTTGCATTATCTCCACATCCCAATCCATCCGCAATACCCGCAGCCAATGCGATTACATTTTTTAGCGATCCTCCAAGTTCGATTCCTAATACATCCAAACTAGTATAGACACGAAACGTTGGTGCCATAAAGAAGTTTTGTACTGTCTCCGCTGTTTCCATCGTTTTCGCACCTGCTACACAAGTAGTTGGAAGGCTTTTGCTTACTTCTTCCGCATGACTTGGACCAGATAGTACCGCTACATTAGCCTGAGGAATTTCCTCTTCAATCTGCTGTGAAAGAGTCATTAATGTATCTTCTTCAATTCCCTTTGCTACATTGACAATTAGCTGACCTTCTGGAATAATATCTGCCATTTTTTTGCTTGTGGATCTAGTAAAAATAGACGGCACTGCCATAACAATTAGCTCTTTTTCTTTACATGCCTCTTCCAAATCTCCTGTAAACTGAATTCCTTCTGGAATATGTACTCCAGGCAGACTTTTATGTTCTCTCTGCTCTGAGAGCATTGTTATTTCCTCTGGAATTGCAGACCAGGCAACTACATGATGTCCATTTTCATGAAGTAAAATTGCAAGAGTCGTTCCCCATGTACCAGTACCAATTACACTTACATTTGCCATAATGATTCTCCTTTTCCCAAATCTATTTTTTTCCACCAATTTTATTTTCTGTCCCATGCAGCAGCCGCACAATATTGGCACGATGACGCCAGTATGCCAGTACAGTAAGAAACAATATAACTGCACAGAATTCCATTCGAACTGACGCATTTAACTGATAGGCCCCTTGCTGCGTAAAACATACGGACATAATAAATAATGCTGTTACAACAAGAAGGGAACCTAGTGATACAAATCGGGTAATTGCCACTGTTATAATAAATAATGCAAGACATACAAGAGTCGTTCTCCAATCCAACATTAAAATTAATGCTGCGGTACAGGCAATTCCCTTTCCTCCTTTGAAATTCATATAGCACGGATAATTATGTCCAAGTATTACTCCAGTTGCAGTGTAAACCATATAAAGATAAGCATTTCCTGGCTCTTTTTGTTTAAAAATCCACAGCACAATCAGACATGGAATGAGACATTTTAATACGTCGCCAAGAAATACAATTAACCCTGCTTTTTTTCCCATTACCCGCAAAGAATTGGTTGCACCAGAATTTCCGCTTCCTTCCTTGCGAATATCAATTCCTTTCAATCTTCCATACCAATATCCTGTCTCAATTAATCCACAGCAATATCCAATGATCAATAATAAGATTCGTATCATCATGACTCTTTTTCCTTTCGTTCACGAATAATAAATTTCAGCGAAGTTCCTCTAAATCCAAATGCTTCTCGTATTTTATTTTCGATGTATCTCGTATAAGAAAAATGCATTAATTCCTTATCATTCACAAATATTACAAATGTCGGTGGTTTCACGGATACTTGGGTAATATAGTATAATTTTAAACGTTTTCCTTTATCGGAAGGAGGCTGCTGCAATGCAACTGCTTCCGTCATAATTTCATTCAATACCCCCGTTGCAATTCGCATGGACTGATTTTCAATTACCATATCGATTAAATCAAATAACTTATTTAATCGCTGTCCTGTTTTTGCCGATATAAAAATCATTTCTGCATATGGCATGTAGGATAATGTTTCTCTTATTTTTTCTTGGAAACGATAAATTGTTTTATCATTCTTTTCAATTGCATCCCATTTATTTACTGCAATAATAACCCCTTTTCCTCTCTCGTGGGCGATTCCGGCAATTTTGGCATCCTGTTCTGTAACACCCTCGGTTGCATCGATGACCATTACTACAATATCTGCACGTTCCACTGCCGTTACTGTACGAATAATACTATAGCGTTCCAATTCTTCTTTAATTTTATTCTTCCTACGGAGCCCTGCGGTATCAATAAAAATATATTCCCTTCCATTATAGACAATATCGGTATCCACGGCATCTCTTGTCGTACCTGCAATGTCTGAAACAATGACACGATTCTCCCCAACAATTTTATTAATAATGGAAGACTTTCCAACGTTTGGCTTTCCAACAATCGCAATACGTGGGCGATCGTCTTCCTCTTCTTCCAACATTGCTGCATCAAAATGTTTTGTTACGTTTTCCAACATATCGCCGAGTCCTAACCGTCCTGCTGCCGAAACAGGATTTGGCTCACCGATACCTAAATTATAGAATTCGTATACATCTGGCATTTGCTTTTCAAAATTGTCCACTTTATTGACCACAAGTACAACTGGCTTATGGGAACGCCGAAGCATATCGGCTACTTTCGCATCTGCATCTACCAGCCCTTGTCGTACATCTGTAATAAATAAAATTACATCTGCGGTTGCGATTGCAATCTCTGCCTGTTCTCTCATCTGGGATAAAATGATATCCTTACTATCTGGCTCAATTCCTCCCGTATCAATTAAGGTAAAAGTCATGTCCAGCCATGTACAATCTGCATAAATACGGTCTCTTGTTACACCTGGAGTATCTTTTACAATCGAAATCATATCTCCAGCCAACGCATTAAACAATGTAGATTTTCCTACATTTGGGCGTCCTACAATGGCCACCACTGGTTTACTCATAGTTTTGCTCTCCTTTATATCTAGATTTATTCTTTTTCCAATTCATAAGGAGCATGATTTTCTTCTCCTTTTTTCAGATCGGATTGTCCTAACATCGCATCAATCAAATCCTGTCCGCTTGATTTTACAATACGAATCGAAACTTGTAAAGTCCTTTCTAACTCCTGCTTTGTGACATCATCTAAGAAAACGTCTTCTCCACTCCGAAACATATTGGATGGCAGCAGCAATTGTTTTCCTAACGATTGTTCCATTAACTGATTTCTTAAATCCCTTCCTGTAATTAAACCAGATACCGTTATCGTCTCTCCAAAAAACTCATTTTTAATCGAATAAAGATGCCCAACGATATTTGGAAATTTGCCTTTTAATTTTTGATAAATTGCTTTAATATAAGGAAATGCTAACTTCCCTGTCGCAAGTGAAAATTCAAATGAGCGACCATCTCCATGAAGAACTTCCATTGCTTTGTTTGCCTCTTCCATTAACAGACGCAGCATACCAACTCCATTTTCTAATTGGATGTATCCATCGTAACGTTCTTCTTCTGGAAGCGAACGTTGTGCTAAAATGTAAAATTCATCACTGGCATGAATAAAATGAGTTCCATATTGTTGATAGAGTTTCCTTTGCCACTGCTCAATCAGATCAATTGTCTGCTCCGCATCTTCTTTTGTAAATGGTTCCAGCGGATACAATCCTTCCCGAAACTTAGAAAGTCCAACTGGAACAACGGATACACTTTCCATATATGGAATATACTGCGATAAATCCCGAATGCTGCGTTCCAATTCTTCTTTATCATTTACATTTTTACAGAGTACAATCTGTCCATTCATTTCTACGCCCGCTTCATATAACGTCTGAATCTTTTTGAGCGATTCTCCAGCGAAACGATTATGCAGCATCTTACAGCGCAGTTCAGGATTGGTTGTATGCACAGAAATATTGATCGGAGAGAGTTTATAATCAATAATTCGCTGAATATCCTTTTCCTTCATATTGGTCAATGTAATATAGTTTCCCTGAAGAAAGGATAGTCTGGAATCATCGTCTTTAAAATAAAGTGTTTCCCTCATACCAGGAGGCATTTGATCAATAAAGCAAAAAATACATTTGTTTGAGCAAGAACGATAATCGGACATTAATCCATTTTCGAATATAATTCCTAAGTCTTGGTCATAGTCCTTTTCAATATCTAACTCCCACTCTTCTCCTTCTGCGGTAATTACCAATAATTCAATATACTCATCCTTTATTAGGTATTCATAATCAAAAACATCTTCAATTTCTTTGTCATTAACTGCCAATACACGGTCTCCAGGTTTTAACTCCATCTCTTCTGCAATGGAACCTGGCTCGATTGCACAGATTAAGTGACCTTTTTGTTTATCCATAAAATCCTCCGTCGTATTCTCTCAATTTTCCATTTTCTATTATAACAGGCTTACCAGTAAAAGTATAGACCGAACTTTATTTTAACTAAGAAGACAAATTTCTCAATTCCCTACATGCTTCCTTGTACTTATCGTTTACAGTATAGTTATTCCTAAACAAGAATGCATGGAAAAATGATCATCCCATTGAATCATCTCTCCATGCATTCTTTTCCATACTAAGTAAAATCAAATAATGAAAGTTGGTTACTCTCTGGCAATCCCTCCAGAATTCCAAGTTCCACCATTTTATCCACAACAGTCTTACTTACTTTCGCCCTTGTTCGGAAATCATCTTGTGATAAAAATGGTCCATCCTTTGCTGCTTCTACAATGGAATCAGCAGCTTTTTCTCCTAACCCATCAATGGAACTCAACGAAGGCATTAATTTCCCATCCATGATTTGGAAACGATTTGCTTTCGCTTTATAAACATCCAATGGAAGAAAATCAAAGCCCCTTGCGTACATTTCTTGCACAATTCTCATATCTTTATAGGTATCTTGTTCTTTCTTACTAAGACTATCCATTCTTCTTTCATAATCTGCCATTGCATTCTCTAACTTTTCTTTTCCCATACACATTAATTCATACGTGAATCCCGTTGCACGAATACTAAAAAATGCGGCATAATAGGCAAGCGGATAAAACACTTTACAATAGGCAATTCTCCATGCCATCATAACATAGGCTGCGGCATGCGCCTTCGGGAACATATATTTAATTTTTTTGCAAGACCAAATATACCAATCTGGCACATCATGTTTTACCATTTCTTCTTCCCATTCTGGGGTCAATCCTTTTCCTTTACGAACCGATTCCATAATTTTAAAAGAAAGACCCTTTTCGACACCCTTACTGATTAAATAAATCATAATATCATCACGGGTACAAATCGCCGTTGAGATCGTCGCTTTTCCTTCTTTTAACAACGTCTGTGCATTCCCAAGCCATACATCTGTTCCATGAGATAGTCCTGAATTCGTACAAGATCTGAAAAATACCTTGGTTTTGTATCAATTAACATCTGCATTGCAAAGTCAGTTCCAAACTCTGGAATACCAAGTGCTCCTAGTTTACAGCCGTGAATATCTTCTGGTGTAATGCCTAATGCCGATGTATCTTTAAACAGGGACATAACTTCCTTACTATCCAATGGAAATGTTCTGGCATCTTGTCCTGTCAAATCTTCCAACATACGAATCATCGTTGGATCATCGTGTCCCAGAATATCTAACTTCAACAAGTTATGGTCAATGGAATGGTAATCAAAATGAGTCGTAATAATATTTGTTGTCATATCATTGGCAGGATGCTGTACAGGAGTAAAAGAATAAATTTCTTCTCCATGTGGAAGTACAATAATACCGCCTGGATGCTGTCCTGAGGTACGTCTTACTCCTGTACATCCCTCCACAATCCGGTTGATTTCGCAAACTCTTTTATGAATTCCCCGCTCTTCATAGTAATTTTTTACATAGCCAAATGCGGTCTTATCTGCCAAAGTACCAATCGTTCCTGCACGGAACGTATGACCCTCTCCAAAAATCACTTCGGTATACGCATGTGCTCTACTCTGATATTCTCCTGAAAAGTTTAAATCAATATCTGGTTCTTTATCCCCGTAAAAGCCTAAAAACGTTTCAAATGGAATGTCAAATCCATCTTTTTTCATTTTCGTTCCACAAACAGGACAGTTTTTATCTGGCATATCACAACCAGCTCCGCCTGCATGACTTCTGACTTCTTCCGAATCAAAATCACTATAATGACAGTCAGGACAATAATAATGCGGTGGAAGAGGATTTACTTCTGTAATATTTGACATAGTTGCTACAAACGAAGAACCTACCGAGCCACGGGATCCTACCATATATCCATCTTCATTGGATTTTGTCACAAGACGCTGCGCAATAATATACATAACTGCAAATCCATTGGAAATAATGGAATTTAGTTCTTTTTCTAGTCTATCTTCCACAATTTTAGGAAGCGTTTCTCCATACATCGATCTCGCTTTTTTATAACACATCTCGCGCAGTTCCACATCCGAATTTTCAATGACAGGAGGACATTTATCTGGACGAACTGGCTCAATATAATCAATTCGATCGGCAATTAAATTTGTATTTGTTACAACTACTTCGTATGCCTTTTCACTGCCCAAGTATTCAAATTCTTTGAGCATTTCTTCGGTTGTACGATAATAGAGCGGAGGCTGATGATCTGCATCTGCAAACCCCTTTCCAGCCATGATGATTCTGCGATATACTTCATCCTCTGGATTCATAAAATGGACATCACAAGTTGCACAGACTGGTTTATTAAATTCTTCTCCTAATCTTACAATTTTACGATTAATTTCTTTTAAATCTTCTATGGAATTAACTGGGTAATCTTCTTTTTCCAGCATAAACAGATCATTCCCCAATGGCTGGATTTCCAAATAGTCATAGAAATTCACGATTTTGGCAATATCTGCTTCGGATTCCCCACGTAAAATAGACTGATATAATTCTCCAGCTTCACATGCAGAACCAAAGATCAATCCCTCTCTGTACTTTAATAGTTCCGATCTTGGAAAACGTGGTCTTCGTGCAAAGTAATTTAAATGGGCAAACGAAACAAGGCGGTACAAATTCACACGTCCCACTTCCGTTGCTGCCAATACGATAATATGATAGGTTGGTAACTTTTTGATTGCTTCTGGCCCTAACTTTGCCTTTTTTTCTACTTCTTCCAAATTCGTAATGCCCTGCTGCTTCAGCCGATCCAACAGCCGCTGGAAAATCCCCGCCGTAGCTTCGGCATCATCGACAGCCCGATGATGGTTTTCTAATGAAACACCAAGTTCTTTTGCCACAACATCCAGCTTATAACGTCTTAGCTTTGGAAGCAGATAACGAGCCAGTCCAACGGTATCCAAATAGGTTGGATCAAAATGATACCCCAACTCCTTCGCATTATGCAAAATAAAACTCATATCAAACGATGCATTATGCGCAACTAATACCGCATCCTTACAAAATTCCAAAAATTCAGGGAGTATTGCTGTAATATCAGGTGCGGACAACACCATACTATCACTAATTCCCGTTAATTGTTCAATTTTGAATGGAATTGGTACGCCTGGATTGATAAATGTACTAAACCGATCTACGATC
>Ga0079226_10004872_pt1 | contig 10266 bp, 10 predicted proteins | sample Poulit2014_FD_76345 | JGI IMG/M metagenome (GOLD analysis project Ga0079226, IMG submission 76345) | Agricultural soil microbial communities from Georgia to study Nitrogen management - Poultry litter 2014 | ecosystem: Environmental > Terrestrial > Soil > Agricultural land | place: USA: Georgia... | reverse complement strand
GTATTGACACTTTTGGGTTCTTTTCTTAAAAATGAACAAGAGGAAGTGATTTATTGCAATCTATTCGAAATCGGCTCATACATATTCATAGATGCCGTGGTATTACACGAAAAACAATTCAGAGGATCCTTCATGACGACCCCACTTTTAAACGAGTTTATGAATTGCGCCCCGCTCAGCTTAGCAGGCTTTTATTACTCTCTATGAAAAATGCTATTACCTTTTATAAAGATCTACGTAATGATGCATTAAAAAAACAAATAAAACAGGATGTAAATCAATATACGATCATAACAATAGTTGACGAAAACTATCCACATGTGTTAAAACCTATTAAAGATCCACCATTTGTGCTTTATGCTAAAGGAAACCCCTTATTGTTACAGCATTCACCTGTACTTAGTGTAATTGGAACGAGAAATCCATCCACAGAAGCATTGCTAAAAATGAAACTCATCGTAAAGCCATTGGTTGAAAAAGATTGGGTTATAGTAAGTGGGATGGCTAAGGGGATCGATAGTTATGCGCATAAATTAGCATTAAGTTATACAGGGAAGACGATTGCTGTTTTAGGCGGTGGGTTTAATCATATTTATCCGAAACAAAATTTTACGTTATTTAATCAAATCGCAGAAAAAGGATTGGTACTATCAGAATACCCCCCTAACGTCCCTCCAATGCGGTACCACTTCCCTGAAAGAAATCGAATAATTAGTGGGTTGAGTTTTGGGACTTTAGTAATTGAAGCTACTGAAAGAAGTGGTACATTGATTACGGTAGATCAAGCCCTTGATCAAGGAAGAGAAGTATATGCTGTACCTGGATCACCACTTATACCTCAAACGAAAGGATGCCATCAAATGATTCAAGATGGAGCTAAACTTGTTCAAACTGTTGAGGATATACAGGAAGACTGGGAAACAATTGGCAGCAATTTTTTCTCTCAGTGATATATATAAATGAAAGCCCTTTTTTTACAGTATGTTTGACAAAAAGGTAGTATATATTTAATATTAGTGAAGATTTTAAATTCTAGAATTTGTACCTCACTGTAGGAGGAAATAAATATGTCAGATTATCTTGTGATTGTTGAATCGCCTGCAAAAGCGAAAACAATTGAACGTTATTTAGGAAAAAAATATAAAGTGAAAGCATCAATGGGACACGTTCGTGATTTACCTAAAAGTCAAATGGGCGTAAATGTTGAGGAATCATATAAACCCAAATATATTACCATTCGCGGTAAAGGCGATGTATTAAAAGATTTGAAAAAAGCAGCGAAAAAAGCAAAAAAAATATATTTAGCAGCCGACCCTGATAGAGAAGGGGAAGCTATTGCATGGCACCTAGCATATGCACTTAATGTAGATGAAGATTCGAACTGTCGTGTCGTATTTAATGAAATAACAAAAGATGCTATTAAAGAATCTTTTAAACATCCAAGGTCCATTGATATGGATTTAGTTGATGCGCAGCAAGCTAGACGGGTTCTAGATCGTTTGGTCGGTTATAACATCAGTCCTTTACTATGGAAGAAAATAAAAAAAGGGTTAAGTGCTGGACGAGTTCAATCGGTTGCATTAAAAATGATCATTGACCGGGAAAACGAAATAGAAAATTTTAAACCGGAGGAATATTGGTCGATAGAAGCGAATTTTCAAAAGGGGAAAAGTAACTTTGAAGGTTCCTTTTATGGAATTGATGGCAAGAAAGCAGAATTGAAAAATGAAAAGGAAGTAAAACAAGTTCTTGATAAATTAAAAGACAAAAAATTTACAATTCGTAAAGTGAATAAAAGAGAACGGAGAAGAAATCCAGCCAAATCATTTACAACTTCTTCTTTACAACAGGAGGCAGCCCGAAAGCTTAACTTTAGAGCTAGAAAAACAATGATGGTTGCCCAACAACTATATGAAGGTATTGATCTTGGGAAAAAGGCGGGTGGGATTACTGGTTTAATAACATACATGCGTACAGACTCAACCCGAATATCAAATACTGCAAAAGAAGAGGCGAAGGCATATATTAAAGAACAGTTTGGTGAAAAATATTTAGGAATTCAAAAAGGATCTGGAAATAAAAAAGAAGGCACACAAGATGCTCATGAGGCTATCCGTCCTACTTCTACGATTAGAGATCCAAAATCACTAAAGGAAGTTTTGTCTCGTGATCAATTTCGCTTATATAAATTAATTTATGAACGATTTTTAGCAAGTCAAATGGCTCCAGCAATTATGGATACGATAACAGCCCATTTAGAAAATAATGGAGTTGAATTTCGGGCAACTGGTTCTAAAATTAAATTCAGCGGTTTTATGAAGGTATATGTTGAAGGAACTGATGATAAGAAAAAGGATGAAAATAAATATTTACCTAATTTAGAAGAAGGAGAAATTGTGGATGCGAAAGAGATTACTCCAAACCAGCATTTTACGCAGCCACCACCTCGATATACAGAAGCTCGATTAGTACGAACCATGGAAGAGAAGGGGATTGGGCGTCCTTCAACATACGCACCTACTTTGGACACCATTCAGCGCAGGGGTTATGTAAGTATTGATAATAAACGTTTTATTCCTACTGAATTAGGTACGATTGTAGTCAATATGGTTAATGAATTTTTTCCGGAAATTATTGATGTTGGCTTTACTAGTAAAATGGAGAGTGACTTAGACTCTATTGAAGAAGGAAAATCAGAATGGATTAAAGTAATAGATGATTTTTATCAAGACTTTCAAAAACGTTTGGAAGTTGCTGAAGAGGAAATGGAGAAGGTGGAAATCAGGGACGAACCTGCCGGGATTGATTGTGAGAAATGTGGGCATGAAATGGTTTATAAAATGGGACGATATGGCAAGTTTTTAGCGTGTTCTAACTTTCCAGACTGCAGGAACACAAAGCCTATTTTAAAGGAAATTGGAATAAAATGTCCTAAATGTAAAGAAGGCAATGTAGTTGAAAGAAAGTCAAAAAAGAAACGCAAATTTTATGGGTGTGATCGTTTCCCAGAGTGTGATTTTGTATCATGGGATAAACCAATAGCAAGGTCTTGTCCAAAATGTGAATCATTATTAGTCGAGAAGAAAACTAAAAAAGAATCACAAGTAAAGTGTACGAATTGTGATTATAAAGAAGAAGCCCAAGGTTAACATTGAACTGCTCGTGGTTGGTACGAGCAGTTTTTTAGTGGAAATATTTTATTCTTTCTAAAGTTTTAAAAGGGGAACAAAAGGGAATTAGTTTTTACAGAAGGAGGTTATTATCATGACAGAGAGAAAAAGCTATTTTGTTACTGTTGATAAGGATGATATAAGAGAAACCTCGGTAAAAGATGGGATAGAATATGAAATTTACGCGTCTCCAGAGGAATTGAATGAAATCAAAGAATTGTTTGATGAAAAAGACAATGATGTAAAAAATACTGTGAAATATTTGGCAAAACCTTTTAATGAACGGGGAGCAGATGATGAGCGGAATAACTATGATTATCATCTGTTAACTATATATCGCCGGATTTATGACTTAGGAACCGTAGAAACAAAAGCAGAAATTAAAGCATTAGGAATATTTAATTGAAAAGTTGTCCATAAATAATAAGGATACCAAAATAGGGAAGGAAAGCTTACACAAGAGGTTGTGAAGGAGGAAGTGAAAGTTTTTAAAATAGTTGAACTGTGTTGGTTGACTATTTAATCTATAAAAGATATAATTACGCCTTGGTAAGTATAAAACCTTTACACAGCGATGTTCACCATTTTCTCAATACAATATCAATCCGATGCTTGTTTCTGAATTTTGTTACAATTTTGTTAAATTTATTGATTTACGATTTATTGTATGATATGATTTATTCGCTGTTCAGTGAGGTGTAGATTTGAATAATCGAACTTATCATTATAATTCTTTTGTTGAATACTTGCAAATTGAAAAAAACGCATCGCCATATACCATTAAGTATTATCTGAATGATCTGGAAATAATGTTTGCGTTTTTGGAAAAAGAAGGAATTAGTAATTTAAATGATATTGATCATAATGTTGTACGATTGTTCCTAACAGATCTTTATCATCAACAATTGAGCAGGAGATCTGTATCAAGAAAAATATCTAGTTTGAGAAGTTTTTTTCGATTTTTAGAAAGAGAAAATCAGGTAAATAAAAATCCATTTATGCAAATAACGTTACCAAAATCAGATAAACCAATTCCGGAATTTATATATATGGAAGAGTTGGAGAAACTGTTTAAGGTTAACGACCTAAGTGATCCAATCGGTCAAAGAAATCAAGCTATTTTAGAAATACTATATGCAACAGGTATGAGGGTTAGTGAATGTCAGGGTCTCCTGCTTGAAAATATTGACTTTTCATTAAACATATTAAATGTGCAGGGAAAGGGACGAAAAGAACGCTACATTCCCTTTGGACACTTCGCAGAAGAAGCCTTAAGAGTTTACATAAATGATGGCAGAACGAAGCTATTGAAAAAAGCACATTCGTTGACCAACACAGTCTTTTTAAATGCCAGAGGGAATCCTTTAACAGCAAGAGGAATTCGGTTAATTTTGAATAAAATGGTGGAAAAAGCGGCATTGACAATTCATGTGAATCCACATAAATTACGACACACTTTTGCGACACATATGTTAAATGAGGGTGCAGATATTCGGTCTGTGCAGGAATTATTAGGTCATGAAAACTTGTCATCAACACAAATTTATACACATGTAACAAAGGATCGTTTGAAAAGTGTCTATATGAAAAGTCATCCAAGAGCAACAACTGATGATCATTAAAATCAGGTTAAAAGAGGTGAGAAATGTGGCAAATCAAATGCATGCCACAACTATTTTTGCGATTAGGCATAACGGGCAAGCCGCAATGAGTGGAGATGGCCAGGTTACTTTAGGAAACGCGGTTGTTATGAAACATAAAGCAAAAAAAGTACGGACATTATTTAATGGGCAAGTTCTGGCAGGATTTGCTGGTTCAGTTGCAGATGCATTTACTTTATTTGAAAAGTTTGAAGGGAAATTACAAACATTTAATGGGAATTTAACAAGAGCATCTGTTGAGTTAGCCCAAGAATGGCGTAGTGATAAGGTTTTACGCAAACTGGAAGCGATGCTTATTGTCATGAATAAAGACAATATGTTTTTGGTATCCGGAACAGGCGAAGTAATAGAACCAGATGACGGTATATTAGCGATCGGATCTGGCGGAAATTACGCCTTAAGTGCTGGCAGAGCATTGGTGAAACATTCGAATGATTTAACTGCAAAAGAGATTGCCCAGTCAGCATTAGAAATTGCTGGGGAGATATGTGTGTACACGAATAATCATATAACTTTAGAAGTACTTGAATAAAAGGAGGTTTTTGAATAGGATGGCAATCAATTATACTCCAAAACAAATAGTAGAACAATTGGATCGCTATATCATTGGTCAGCATGATGCAAAAAAATCAGTTGCTGTTGCCCTGCGTAACCGATATCGCCGAATGCAGCTTGATGAATCAATAAAGGACGAGATTGTCCCAAAAAACATTCTAATGATCGGACCAACAGGTGTAGGAAAGACAGAAATAGCAAGAAGGTTAGCGAAATTGGTTGGTGCACCTTTTGTAAAAGTAGAAGCAACAAAATTTACAGAAGTTGGTTATGTTGGCCGTGATGTTGAATCAATGGTTCGTGATCTAGTTGAAATGGCTATGCGAATGGTGAAGGAAGAAAAGATGAGTAAAGTCATGAGCAAGGCTGAAACTGAAGCAAATAAAAAGCTAGTAACATTACTTGTTCCCCAGGCTAAAAAACATCAATCTTCCATTAAAAACCCATTTGAAATGATATTTTCTAGCCAAGACAATGATAAAGATGAAAACAATGATACTGAAAAAGATGAAGAGATAAAAAATAAACGAAAGCGGACGGAACATTTATTAGCTCTTGGGGAATTAGAAGATCATACAGTCACTGTAGAAATAGAAGAATCTCCACCTTCGATGTTTGATATGCTCCAAGGGTCGGGCATGGAACAAATGGGTATGAATATGCAGGATGCCTTAGGTCAGTTTATGCCTAAAAAGAAAAAAAAGCGTAAACTTCCAGTATCTGAAGCAAGAAAAGTTATAACTCAACAAGAAGCACAAAAATTAATAGATATGGAAGAAGTAGTACAAGAAGCTGTAGAACGCTCAGAACAATCAGGAATTATCTTTATTGATGAGATTGATAAAGTTGCAGCAAAGCAAGAAAATGCAGCGAATGTTTCACGAGAAGGTGTGCAACGCGATGTTTTACCGATTGTTGAAGGTTCAACAATCGTTACAAAACATGGTCCAGTAAAAACTGATCATATGCTATTTATAGCGGCTGGTGCTTTTCATATGGCAAAGCCCTCTGATTTAATACCAGAATTACAGGGACGGTTTCCAATTCGTGTAGAACTTGAAAAACTAGTTGTAGAAGATTTTAAACGAATACTAAATGAACCTTCCAATGCATTATTAAAACAATATCAAGCGTTATTAAAGACAGAAGGTATAAATGTTGTTTTTACAGACAAAGCTATAGAAAGACTGGCAGAAATAGCATATGAAGTAAATCAAGATACTGATAATATTGGTGCGCGCAGACTTCACACAATATTAGAAAAGTTATTGGAAGATTTGTCATTTGAAGCAACAGATATAAATATGGAGACAATCGAAATTACTCCAACGTATGTAGATGAAAAATTAAGTACAATTGTAAAAAATAAAGATTTAAGTCAGTTTATACTCTAAGGGAAAAGGAACATTAAAACGTATTATAATCTCGAATATTGAATGGAGGATCATTTATGGAACTATTAAATCGTGCAAGAAAAATTAATGCAATGTTACAAACAACTACAGGTAAATCAGTGAATTTTAACGATATGTCTGCAACACTAAGGGATGTTATCAAAGGAAATATTTTTATTTTAAGCCGTAGGGGAAAACTATTAGGATATGCTATTAATCAGGAAATAGAAAACGAGCGAATGAAAAGCATGCTTGAAGAAAGAAGGTTCCCTGAAGAATACACGAAAGGTTTATTTAGTATTCAAGAAACAACAGCGAATTTAGATATTGACAGTCAATATACTGTTTTTCCTGTTGAAAATCGTGAGCTATTTCAAAATGGTTTAACAACAATCGTGCCAATTATAGGCGGGGGCGAACGTTTAGGAACTCTTATTCTAGGAACGTTAACAGATGAGTTTAATGAAGATGACTTGCTTCTTGCAGAATATGGTGCTACCGTTGTTGGCATGGAAATATTACAAGAAAAATCAGCAGAGATAGAAATGGAAGCAAGAAGTAAGGCTGTTGTTCAAATGGCTATAAGCTCCTTGTCATATAGTGAGCTTGAAGCAATCGATCATATTTTCGAAGAATTAGATGGTAACGAAGGCTTGCTTGTTGCAAGTAAAATTGCTGATCGAGTAGGTATTACAAGATCTGTTATTGTTAATGCATTAAGGAAATTAGAGAGTGCTGGTGTAATCGAATCTCGTTCACTTGGTATGAAGGGGACTTATATCAAGGTGTTAAATGATAAATTCCTAGTAGAATTAGAAAAATTACGTACAAGGTAATATATAAGGAAAAAAAGCTAGCCGATAAGGTTAGCTTTTTTTTGTGTTTTAATGGGTTTAAAGTCCCCTTTTTTTATAAAATATTTGTGAGTAAGGTAATATCTGTCAAATTCAATAGACTTTAATCCTCATATAAATTATAATAATTGGTAGTAAAATACATATTTCGACTTATATAGAATGGGACAAAAAGAGGAGTGATCCATGTGGATTTATTTGGCAGTACCGTACGGATGCTAGAAGGCTCGCTAGACTATTCAGCAGTCAAAAATCAAACAATTTCTAATAACATTGCAAATATCGACACACCAGGATATAAGTCAAAAGATGTTGTTTTTAGGAATGTTTTGAATGATGAATTGAACAGCGCTTCTAAGATGAAAAGGACCCATCCTAAACATATGCCATTCGATAACGGATCTGCAAGTCGCTCGTTTCAAACAATTACTAAAATGAATTCGAATTACAACCATAATGGAAATAACGTGGATATTGATAAAGAGATGGCTGAATTAGCAAAAAACCAAATTTATTATCAAGGATTAGTTGATAGACTTAATGGCAAGTTTCATACAATACAAACAGTGATTAGAGGAGGTAAATAGTTTTGTCTATATTTAATGCTTTCAACTCAAGCGCGAGTGCATTAACAGCAGGAAGATTACGGATGGATATCATTTCTTCTAATATTGCTAATGCTCAGACTACTAGAGCCACTATGAACGAGAATGGAGAATATGAGGCCTATAGACGAAAAATGGCGGTAGTGACACCAAAGAATAAAAGCTTTCAATCATTATTAGACAAAGCTACTAGAACTCACTATAATGCGGGATCTGGTGTTGAAGTATCCAAAATAATGGAAGATGAAACTCCTTTTAAATATGTATATCAGCCTACACATCCTGATGCTGATGAGGAGGGATATGTACAACTCCCTAATGTTGATCCACTAAAAGAAATGGTGGATTTAATGAGTGCAACACGATCATATGAAGCGAATGTAACAGCTTTAAATGCTAGTAAAAATATGTTGATGAAAGCATTGGAAATTGGAAAATAATTAACAAGGAGTAGTATAAAATGAATCTAACAACGAGCAATATATTAGAGCCAATATCACCTCTTTCATCGTCATCAAGACCAAAATACTTGCGTGAGGCATCGCAAAGTTTGGATTTTTCAAATACATTGAAAAAAGCACTAAATAAAGTGAACGATGCTCAAAAAGAGTCGGATAAGAAGACGGAAGCATTAGCTATGGGAGAAATTCATAATTTGCATGATGTAATGATAGCTGCTCAAAAAGCAAGTGTTACTCTTGAGACAACTGTACAAATTCAACGAAAAGTTATTGATGCGTATAATGAAATAATGCGTATGCAAGTTTAAATAATATAAAAGAAAATAAATATGTAGAATGAAGAACGTTTTTGGATTTGGCGGGGGAATTTATGAAGGAAAAAATTAAAAGCTTCCAAAATGCAGCGAAAAATGTGTGGATGGAGCGAACAAAATCTCAGAAGTTAATTTTTATTGGATCATTCTTGATTATTTTGATCATAATACTTGCTATAATTTTTTATCAGTCGAATAAAAAACTCGTTCCCTTATATAATAATTTATCCCTACAAGAGGTCGGACAAATTAAAGATGAACTTGATACGCGAGGAATTACATATGAATTAGAAGAGGCTGGCACTACGATTACTGTACCAGAAGATGATGTAGATACATTGCTTGTTGATCTTGCGGGGCAGGGATTGCCAAACAGTGGTAATATCGATTATTCATCCTTTAGTGAAAATTCCTCTTGGGGGGTTACTGACAATGAATTTAACGTTATGAAACTCGACGCAATGCAGACTGAATTAGCCTATTTAATGAAAGAAATTGATGGTATTGAAGATGCAAAGGTAATGATTAATATGCCTGAAGAACCTGTGTTTGTCAGTGATAATTCAGAGGAAGCTAGTGCTTCAATTGTGTTAAATACAAACCCGGGTTATGAGTTTAAGGGGAACCAAATCGATTCACTTTATCATTTAGTTTCAAAAGCTATTCCTAACTTACCAGCTGAAAATATCGTAATTATGAATCAATACTTTGAGTATTTCGATAAAAACACACGAAATGCTGGTGGTAATGAAGATAAACATTCTTATCAGCAGATGGTAAAAAAAGATATAGAGAAAGATATTCAAAAAAGACTTCAACAAATGCTTGGTGCATTAGTGGGAACAGAAAATGTGATTGTTTCAGTGATAGCAGATGTCGATTTCACGGAAGAAAACCGGACTGAGGAACTTGTTCATCCAGTTGACATGGATAATATGGAAGGACTGCCAGTAAGTATTGAAACAGTTCATGAAACATATTCCGGAACCCCTCCTGTTGGTGGAACAGCCGGTACTGGAGATGAAGATATACCTACATACCAAGGTACGGAAGATGATCCAGAGGGTCAATATGAATTAGATAAAGAAACGGTCAACAATGAATTTAATCGAATTCGAAAAGAAATTATCGAAAGCCCATATAAAGTTCGAGATTTAGGTATACAGGTGGCGGTAGATCGTGTGAAAAATGGGGATGGGAAAGCTATTCAATATTTATCTCAGCAGGATCAGAATGCTGTTAAGGAAGGGAT
>Ga0079226_10004871_pt1 | contig 10272 bp, 11 predicted proteins | sample Poulit2014_FD_76345 | JGI IMG/M metagenome (GOLD analysis project Ga0079226, IMG submission 76345) | Agricultural soil microbial communities from Georgia to study Nitrogen management - Poultry litter 2014 | ecosystem: Environmental > Terrestrial > Soil > Agricultural land | place: USA: Georgia... | reverse complement strand
TGTTATTTCGACAAAAAAGCCAAAAATCCTGCAAATTTGTTTAGATTATTTTAATAGTGCAGTTGTTATACTGACTTTATCCTTCTTTGTCCGCCCGTTGACCTCAACCAGCTTGCTTCTTCCTTTGCCCCGCAAAGAGAGCATATCACCGGCTTCCAGAATCAATTTGCGATCATCAGAAATTTTATAGTTCACCTTCACAAGACCCTTGGTAATCGATTCGGCTGCGTCTTTGCGGGACAGTTTATAAATCGCCTTTATAACAGCATCAAGCCGAAGTGAGGTCACAACCTGACTGGATTCGGCCCAATTGACATCCTGTTCCACAAGGAATGAAAGCGACCGTTCTTCCAGCCTGATTCTTGCCATTTTGATGGCGGTCAAGTTTGCCAGTACGAAAGGGGCGACTTCCTCAGCTATTACGATTTGAATAAGTCCGTTCTCAACCACGATGTCGCCCAGTTTTTTCCGTTTAATCCCTAACGATAAAAATGCTCCCATTACGTCGCGGTGTCCCAGTGACACAAATTTGTCATGATAGGATCCTTGCAGTAAAGTGAGCTGAAAAGATTCTTCCGTCACTTCGTCGTACATTGGCGCAATGATTAGCCGCCGCCGCTCAGCATTATCACCGCCGCCACGTTTGTAAACCCTTAACTCTTCCATGCTTGTCCTGGCCAGTGTCTCGACAATTTGCTGCTCCCTTGGATCAAGGAAGTCCGTTCGTTTCATCCGGTAAGTTTTTTCAACATGGTCTATCCATGATAATGCCTGATCGATAAATGGGTGTTCCTCTTTCCTGTAATGCTGGTGAATTCCCATATATCTTCACCTATCAAAACCAGCTGAACAGAACAGGCAACCCGAACGCTCTGGCAAAATACAGGACAAAGATAGCCACAATCGGGGACAAATCGATCATTCCAAGCGGTGGTATGATTTTGCGGAAAGGTTCAAGATAAGGTTCGCATATTTTGGCCAAAAAGACGCCAAACGAGGATTCACGCGCACCCGGAAACCAGGACATGAATATATAAATAATCAAGGCAAAGCTGTAAAGCTCCAATGCCAAATATAAAAAACTGAGTAGTGATTGCATAGTCTGCTACCATCCTTTACTATATTCATCTTCTTCAGCAAGTGATTCAGTTATGGAACCTGATACATCGACATTATCCGCTGTACACAGAAATGCCCCGGCACCAATTTTTTGAATATCACCGTTGATCGCATACACAGTGCCACTCAAAAAATCTACAATCCGTTTTGCCTGCTGTTGATCAACACGCTGAAGATTAATGACGACTGCCCGCTTATTGACGACATTGTCGGCAATTTCCTGTGCCTCACTGTAATTGCGCGGTTCATACAGCACAACTTTGGATGTCGGCCCCTGCATACTTGTTAAACTGACAATATTCCCATTACTGCTCGACTGATGTGTCACCGGTTCATGATTCATTTCTTCGTGCTCCTCAACATACTCATAATCTTCTTCCATTGTAAAAAAGTTTTTAATTTTGTTCTTAATACTCATTATTTCACCCCGTTGTTAGGATCCGACCAAATCAGACCCGATTCGGATATGCGTGGCACCCTCTTCAACAGCAATCTGATAGTCATTGCTCATACCCATTGATAAGTACTCACATGGCGCATATGTAATGTTTTCGGCTTGAATGTTTTCCCTAAGCGAAGCCAATTGTCTGAAAGTATTCCGCAACTGTTCCTCATCATCAATATGCGGTGCCATTGTCATCAGTCCCGCTATCCGGATATTGTTATACACTTCCAGTTCCCTGATAAATGACAGTGTATCCTCAGGTACAAACCCGTGTTTCGTTTCTTCACCGCTTACATTCACCTGAACGAAACAATCAACCGGCTTTGCGGCACGTTTATTTATTTCTTTGGCGAGCGACATCCTGTCCAATGAGTGAATGGCATCGACCTTACCGATCACCTCTTTAACTTTTCTGGACTGCAGCGTGCCGATAAAATGCCACGATGCGCTGTCTTGTATATTTTCGTGTTTTTCCAGAAAACCCTCCAGACGATTTTCGCCAAGGTTCGTAATTCCTGCTTCAATTGTTTCCTTTGCTCGCTCTATTGTAACATATTTCGTCACACCAATTATGGTTATTTCATCGAGATTCCGATTACTGTTTTTACAGGCTTGTTCAATATTTTGTCTGATACGGCTCAGATTTTCTGCTACATCCATTATACCCTTCGTCCTCCCCCATTCAATCATTTTTCGTAACCAATATAGCCCAGCATTCTGCCAGTTTCCCCTTGGTCACGCCGATGCGAGAAAAATAAATGATCGTCACGGAATGTGCAATAATTTGTTATATCTATATTATGACGCAAAATACCCTGTTGTAAAAGAATTTCTGCGTTTAATTGCTTTAGATCAAGCAAAAAACGATTATTTTCCTGAGCAGTAACCGTTTTTTCAAAAAACGCCTGCGGAATATGGCTTACAACCCGCTCATCCACCTCATAGACATCATGTGATATACTCGGACCAATGGTGACACGTATATCAACCGGATCGGCACCGGCTTTTTGCATTGTTTCGACCATCCGTTGCCCAATATGACTGACAGTCCCTTTCCAGCCGGCATGCGCAATACCAATGTATCCTGTCGATTGATCCAGGAAAAAGATGGGTACGCAATCAGCGAAAAAGGCAGTACATAATATGCCTCTTTGATTCGTGACCAAGCCGTCAGTCTGCTTTAATGATGAGTCATACGTTGTCGATCCTTTTCCTCTGTCACTCTCTGCTGTAAGATGAACGTTCGTCTCATGTGTCTGCTCGCCGGAAACCCAAGACCCTAATGGAAATTGAACGATATCCGCCAGCTTTCGTCTATTGGCAACCACATCTGCTGAATGATCAGGTACATGCAGACCAAGATTCAATGTATCAAAAGGCGGCGCTGACAGACCGCTGTTTCGCGTTGTGAAGCCTGCTTTAAGACCCGGAATCAGCTGTTGCCAATCTTCCAATTCTAAAGTGGATTCTGTCAGTGGCTGGAATGGTTCCGACATTTGCTTTCCTCCTAATCGGCGCTAAGTGCTTGTTCCATTCTACCATATTTCAGACATTATTCGAGTAATTCCTGTTCAGAATAAAGGGTAGGTGTTTTTACATCTTTGACCAAAATGACATCAGTGCCGATTACCTCTACATTGTTCCAGGGAATAATAAGCTCATCGGATTTTCCGAAAAACCCTGATTTTTTATCCTTTGCGATAAGTACCAGCGCTGTGATCCTGCCATTATCCCCATCAATTTCCAAATCGGAAAGTTGTCCTAACCGCCTGCCGTCATTCACCACAATAACTTCTTTTATTTGCAGTTCAGATAACGTTACCACAAGTCTCACCTGCCTCTTATTAGAGATTTATATGCAGGCAGATGAGTAAATTATTATATTTTCCATTTTTATTGATTGTCTTCGTCGGCTTGTTTCTCCGCCCTTTGGAAAAAATAGCACCAATGTTCGTGTGCGATGATTTTCAGGATAGCTTTACCTATGCTCGAAACTGTACCCCCACGAACTTCTCGATCTTTTTATAAAAAAAGACTCCAAATTGAATTTGGAGTCGATTACAGGAGCAATGATAGATGGTTGTACTTTTATTCGAACATTTCTTTGTTCATTTGGTCGATAGCTGCTTTTTCAAGCCGGGAAACCTGGGCCTGGGAGATACCGATTTCATCAGCCACTTCCATTTGGGTTTTCCCTTGAAAAAAACGTTTATTTAAGATTGTATTTTCACGTTCATTAAGCTGATACATTCCCTCTTTCAGTGAAAGTTTATCAACCCAGAGTGAATCTTTGTCTTTGTCATCACTCAATTGATCCATGACGTAGATTGGGTCGCCGCCATCATTATAAATTGGTTCGAATAGTGACACCGGATCCTGAATGGCATCCATTGCAAAAACAATATCGGAATGGTCGACATCCATTTCCTTGGCTATCTCCATTGCTGTCGGTTCTTTGGACGTTTTACTGATTAATTTTTCCCTGACTTGAAGGGCTTTATAAGCGGTATCCCGCAAAGATCTCGATACCCTGATTGGATTGTTGTCACGCAGGTATCGTCTTATTTCACCTATGATCATCGGTACAGCATAGGTGGAAAATTTCACATTGTGTCCTAAATCAAAATTATCAATTGATTTCATAAGTCCAATACAGCCAACTTGAAATAAATCATCACCATATTCACCACGATTATTGAAGCGCTGAATAACACTTAATACGAGACGTAAATTCCCGTTGACCAGCTCTTCCCTTGCTGTTATATCACCAGCCTGCATTCGTTTAAATAATTCACGCATTTCGTTGTTTTTCAGGACAGGTAATTTTGATGTATCAACTCCGCATATTTCTACTTTATGTTTTGTCATGTTCTACCCTCCCGGTTGGAGATGCTGTTCATGAGCAGTATCTCCCCGTAGGAGGTTTTTTATGCAATGCGATAAGTCATATAAACGTCCTCAACATGGCTGTAATTCACGCCAGAGTAAGTCAAACCATTTTATTAAATTCTTTTTGTAGCCGTCTTATAATTTTTTTCTCCAAACGTGAAATATAGGATTGCGAAATACCCAGCATATCGGCCACATCTTTTTGTGTTTTCTCTTCCTGGCCGATCAGACCAAAGCGAAGCTCCATAATCTGTTTTTCGCGGGGATTCAGCTGTGATAACGCATTTTTCAATAAATGCTTATCAACATTTGTTTCAATATCTCTGGTTATTATATCTTCATCTGTTCCCATTACATCCGAGAGCAATAATTCATTGCCATCCCAATCAATATTCAACGGTTCATCAAAAGATATTTCCGACTTAAGTTTATTATTTCTTCTCAGATACATTAATATTTCATTTTCAATGCATCTTGAGGCATATGTAGCGAGTTTTATTTTCTTTTCAGGATTAAAAGTATTGACTGCCTTGATCAGTCCGATCGTTCCGATACTGATCAGATCTTCAATATTAATGCCGGTGTTTTCAAATTTACGGGCAATATAAACAACAAGACGCAGATTTCGTTCAATAAGCATTGCTCTGGCTGATTTATCACCTTTAGGAAGGAGTTCAAGCAGCCGTCGCTCTTCCTCCTTGGATAAAGGTGGCGGAAGTGCTTCACTGCCCCCGATGTAATAAATCTCATCTGTTTTGAAGCCCAATTTAAACAGTATTTTATACCACCATAAACGCAAACGAAGTCTTAATAGTTTCAAATCAAGTCGCTCCTTTTCAGATTATTGTCATCATTTACTGGAATAAAGATACGGCAAAAACTATATGTCACGTTAAGCCGAAACGGATGTACCCAATTTGATGATTTGCGGATGCAACAGACAATGATATGATTGGTCTTTTGTCAAATTCGCAAATTGGATACCGATCAGTACCTTACGTGCTACAATTTCCCTTTCTTCATAAATAATTGTGACCTTATCAGGCTTAATCGCCAACATAAACGTACGGTTTCCTTCAACACCCTGAAACGGAACAATTTGGATTCTGTTTTCCCACTCATCAGGAACCCCCCCAAAATCAAGTGTGTCATGAGCTGTCTCCAGCATCTTCCATTCCTCTTCTGTAAACCATTGTTTTAAAAAATACTCGTCAAAAATAATGACCGGCTTTTTAGTTAATGGGTCCGTCAGCTGATTACCACTGTCGATGTAAGCTGTCGTTGATTTACTTGTTTGCTGAAATTGGATCGTGGTCGGACATAATTGGTCATAACGGATTTTTTCTGCTGCGTGCTTGTCCATGCGGGACTTAGTGAAATACCAAATGATCGGGAAGCCAATGACAACAAACAGCCAACTGATCGGATCACCATAACCGCCGCTAAATGTCAAAACCCCACTTGAAGAAACACCAACGGGGTTTTGAAATAGAAAGTGTATTGCGATCAATCCACCCCCTATGGAGAAAGTTGTGAAATAAAATAAGAGCAGTAATTTGACCATCTGATAGATTGAATAAATGCGAAAGCTGCATAAAATAATGATGATTGAATACATCAGCTTTCCTATCAGACTTGTAAAAAAAGAATCGGGATAATAAATGGACAGCGGGACCAATAGTGAAGCCACAAACGCACCGAATACGATTCTCAGCCTTCTTGTGCTGTCTTTTGCCAGAGCTTGTGTGAGCATCAGTAACATCATATCCAAACAAAAGTTCAGCAGCCAGACAGCATCCAGATAAATGGTCACACTCAGTTCTTCCTTTCCTGAAAAAATCCCTTAACAGAAAGTATAGTGGTATTGAACAGCAAAGTCTGTCATTTCGTGAAGGGTTAATGGGGCTAATTTTAACTACTTATCAGCTAATTTGTCATAAAAAGGCTTTCAACAGTCTAAACTCTGTGAAGCTATAATATTGTTTCAGATCAAGACGCTCTTTTATCTTAAAGCAGCTATCAATACGAATGTTCAAAAAACAAAGGCTGTTTTCTAATAGTATATTGTCTTTGACACAAAATTCATATATTGCGATGTAGTGAAAGTTCTCATTAATGAGGCGTGCTTTCATTTTGACTACCATGAAGTGCCGGATTCGCTCCAGCTGCGCTGGAGCCGGACGTGGCAATTTTTTGATAAAGCATTCGTAGAGCAAAAAAAAGCAACCAGACTAAATCTGATTGCTTCTTCAAAATTTATTAACCTATTAATTGTCACGGTTGCGGTTGCGATTCCGCAGAAATGTAGGGATGTCCAATTCATCATCCTGTGTATTCGGACGATTTTGCTGGTTTTGTGCCTGTTCACGCTCACGCGGCGGCTCTTCAGAAGTACGTGTTGCTGCTTGCTGGTTTTGATTGATAACGGGACGCTGACGCGGCTGATTATCTGCCTTTTGACTCTCATCAAAGCCTGTTGCAATGACGGTTACAATAATTTCGTCTTTCAGGTTTTCGTTAATAACCGAACCAAAGATTACATTCACTTCGTCATCCGCGGCAGAAGTGACAAGATCGGCAGATTCCTGAACTTCATAAAGACTCAAATTTGAACCGCCTGTGATATTCATCAGAATACCATGTGCACCATCAATGGATGTTTCCAAAAGTGGCGATGAGATTGCTTTTTTGGCAGCCTCGGCTGCACGGTTTTCACCTGTGGCGATACCGATGCCCATCAAGGCAGAGCCCTTATCAAACATAATGGTTTTTACGTCAGCGAAGTCTACGTTGATCAAACCAGGTTTTGCAATCAGGTCTGATATACCTTGTACACCTTGACGCAAAACATTATCTGCTTCACGGAAGGCTTCAAGCATTGGCGTATTCTTATCTACAATTTCCAGAAGGCGATCATTCGGGATAACAATCAGCGTATCAACACTCGATTTTAGTGAATCAATTCCTGAACCTGCCTGTGTTGACCTCTTTTTGCCTTCAAATGTGAATGGACGTGTTACAACACCCACTGTCAAAGCTCCAAGCTCTTTAGCTATTTGGGCGATAACAGGCGCCGCACCTGTACCGGTTCCGCCCCCCATACCGGCTGTAACGAAAATCATGTCTGCTCCTTGGAGGACCTCTTCCAACTGTTCCTTATTTTCTTCAGCAGCTTTTCTGCCAACTTCCGGATTTGCCCCGGCCCCCAGTCCGCGTGTCAATTTTCCGCCGACCTGGAGTTTAGTTTCTGCCTTTGACAGATCCAAAGCTTGTGCATCTGTGTTGACAGCAATGAACTCAACACCTTCAACACCATGTTCAATCATGCGGTTAACGGCATTACTGCCGCCGCCTCCAACTCCAATAACTTTTATTGTTGCCAGTTGATCCATATTCGTTTCAAACTCTAACATACATCTGTTCCTCCTATTATGCTGAATTACGACGTGTTAATTTCTATACTCTGATACCCGGATGTAACCAAAAAACGCATTAAAAAAACATGTCAAACATTTCACTTAATTAATCAAAGAAATATTTAAACAAATTCGCGATTCCCGATTCTTTTTTCTTGGTTTTAACCGGTGCATCCGAACCACCTGATTTTTTAGCGCGCTTCGGCTTCGCTTCACCTTCAAAGTCTGCTACAGAAGTTAAAAGTTCTTTTCCCTGTATTTTCGCATTGCGATAGGCAAATTGCAAGATTCCCACACCAGCAATAAACTGTGGTTCCCTTACACCTATGTAGTCAGGAATTGCAACACGGACGTTCGACTGAAATAAATCCTGTGCAAGTTCCATAACACCTGGCATTTTCATTGTACCACCCGTCAAAACATATCCACCAGGTAATTGCTGGTAACCCATTCGGCGTATTTCCCGTTCTGCATATGCATAGATTTCTTCCAGTCTTGCTTCAATCATGTCGGAGATTTGCAGCTGGTTATACGTTTCACGATGATTGCTACCGATAATGGACGCTTCAAAAGTTTCGTCTTCCTGAGCATCATTATAGAACGCGTGACCATAGTTCAGCTTAATATCTTCTGCTTCCTCAGTTGACGTCCTTAATCCAATGGACAGGTCTTTTGTTATGTTATCCCCACCCAATGGAATAGAGCTGGTTCCGGCCAAATGGTCGTTTTCAAAAACTGAGACTGTCGTGGAACCTCCACCAATGTCTATTAAGGTAACACCAAGATTTTTCTCATCGTTGGATAGCGCAACAGTGCCAGCAGCAATAGGCTGCAGACAAATATCAGAAATCTGCAGATTGGCTCGTTCCACACACTTCAGCAAGTTATGTAAAACGGTTTTGGAACATGTAATGATCGTTCCTTCCATTTCAAGTCTCACACCAATCATGCCGCGCGGATCGGTTATCTCATCGAGGCCATCGACAATAAACTGTTTTGGTATAACATCAACAATCTCTCGCTCCGGTGGAATGGAGACGACTTGTGCTCCATCAATCACCCGTGTGATATCCTCGTCGCCGATTTCCCGGTTTTCACTCTGAACGGCTACAACACCATGACAGGGCTGCAATTGTATTTGATTCCCGTTAACACCCACTACGACACTGTCAATTTGCATACCTACCATTCGTTCAGCCTGTTCCACCGCATTCCGTATCGATTGAACAGTTTGGTCAATATCAACAATTGCACCTTTTTTCATGCCATTCGAATTTGCAGTACCGACTCCTATAATATTCAGAGAGTCGTTCAAAACTTCGCCAATTATCACTTTGATTTTTGATGTACCTATATCAAGACTCACTAGTATTTCGCTGTTGTTCAAGGAAAGGCACCTCCTGATTCAGAAGCATCTGATATATTGCCTTTTTATTAAATCAGATGGTTTTTTCTCTTTTATTCTATTAAAGCCTATAATCTCTTATTTTAAAGGAATTAGCAAAAAAAGAAAATATATATTGGGTAATTCGATTAAAAAATCGTTAATCCTTTTATTTTCGCGATTTTATTCAGGAAATTATCTATTCTTCATTTTCGTTGCCGGATTCTTCTTCCTCAGAGTTATTCTCCTCCGAAGTGGCGAATTCCTCAAAATAGGCACCGGCACCAATATGTATAATCCCTTTGCTTTCCTTATCCAGCTGTGAAACGATTGATGGATAAACACTCATATTATCAGCAAAATCTCTGATGGTGCCGTCAACTATATATCCATCATTCATATACAACTTGATTTTACGTTCATTATCATCACTCGGCTGCCAATGGATTTCCGATATCAGTTCCAAAATGCTTTTCGGCAGTTTTTTCAGTTCCTGAGTCATTGCCTTCAAATACTCATCATCTGAAAAACCGATCAGCAATGGGGCTTCACCGCCTGTTGCCTTTTGTTCCAAATCTTTAAGAACTTTACCATTTCCCAATATGGGATAATAGCTATCATTTTGTACTGCATAGCCGACGTGATTGAATTCAGTAATATTGATATCGACTGTCCAGGGAAGCTTCGCGTTAACGTCAGCTTCATCAATTACCGGGTTTTCTTTTATAACCCGTATTGCTTCAGCCTCATTAACTGTCCATATATTCTTGCCTTTGGCAATACCGCTTTGCTCAATCACCCTTTCATCCGATACAAATGAGTTGCCGGAAACCGTAATTGTTCTCACATGACTTAGCGGTGACTGAAGATAAACAATTATGGAAATTAACAAGAAAAAAATAGAAAGGTAAAATATGAGACGGCGATTTGCCTTCTTTTTACGTTCCTGTTTCAACGTTGGTATACGATCTTCAATTGAAACTACATTCTTTTTCCCCATTTCTATTCTTCCCTTATCT
>Ga0079226_10004870_pt1 | contig 10272 bp, 9 predicted proteins | sample Poulit2014_FD_76345 | JGI IMG/M metagenome (GOLD analysis project Ga0079226, IMG submission 76345) | Agricultural soil microbial communities from Georgia to study Nitrogen management - Poultry litter 2014 | ecosystem: Environmental > Terrestrial > Soil > Agricultural land | place: USA: Georgia... | reverse complement strand
TAACGTTTGCCGGTCTTTTGGGATAGATTTTAATATTTCTTTAATATCATCTATAAAACCCATATTCAGCATTTCATCCGCTTCATCCAGTACAGCTACTTTAATTTCACCTAATCGGATCGTTCGGCGACGTAAATGATCTAATAATCTTCCTGGTGTTGCAACGACAATTTGCGGTCGGTCCTTTAACGCACGGATTTGACGTTCCATATGTTGTCCACCAAATACGGCAAGGGCACGAATTCCTTTAAATTTGCCTAATCGATTAATTTCAGCTGCCACTTGAATAGCGAGTTCTCTTGTCGGTGCCACGACAAGACCTTGCACAGCACGCAATTTGGAATCAAATTGTTCAATCATCGGTATTCCAAATGCAGCAGTCTTCCCCGTTCCTGTTTGCGCCTGTCCAATGACGTCTTTTCCGTCAACTGCATGTGGAATTGTTTGTGCTTGAATCGGAGTTGCTTCTTCAAACCCCATGGCCTCTAACGCTTTTAATATTGGTGCTGATACGTTTAATTCATTAAATGTTGTCATGTTTCTTCTCCTCTTCCTACCTTGTAAAATATTTTACATAAGTGGAAACCTACTCAAATTACTTTAAGAAGTCGTTCAAAAATTCCTTCCTAAAGATAACAACTGTTTTGATGCAAAACGACCAGCGGGACTTTTTGAACGTTCTATAATAGATACCAATTGGCATCTTTTATTGTTTATTATACAAAATTGCTTAAACGACAAAAGCTTACGTTTGATTTATCTTAAATTCTTAAAGTTACAGGAGGCTTCCTCCATAATGGAGTGTATTCTTTACTCCATATCTCATGTATTAACAACTTTTTAAGTATAGCATATTGTTACAAACTGAATCCACCTTTAAAAATATCGATATTAAACCTTTAGCTGTGATAAAAAAGTTGAACAACTAAACAGTTACGGTGTTTCAATCCTTATCTAGCCTGGTCTCGCAAATAATGCTATTTGATAAATGCTGCGTCGAATCTGTCATGATACATTTTACTATTTTAAATCTTTATTTTTCTATACCTACCTCAAAGGATATTACAAAAATAAATTTGTTCTGACCTGCGAAAATGAATAGAATAAGCTATAATGGAAATATTCTGTGTGACAACATGAACTGATAATAAAGGAGAATCGGACGTGCGCTTTCCACCATTTAATCCATATATAGCTGTTGTAATCGGTGTAATAGCCGTTTCTACTTCAGCGATTCTCGTTAAATTAGCATCTGGTGCTCCTGCGGGAATTATTGCATTTTATCGCTTATTTTTAGCAGTTATCATGATGATACCCATCATCTTTTTAAAATATAAACAAGAGTTACGAACTATTAAAAAAAGAGATTGGATCTTAGCAACTCTATCTGGAGTATTTTTAGCAGCTCATTTTATTCTTTGGTTTGAATCTTTAAACTATACATCCGTTGCCAGTTCTGTAGTATTGGTTACATTGCAACCAGTCTTTGCATTTATAGGGACGTATTTCTTTTTTGGGGAACGTTTTTCGATAGCGGCTATCATTAGTATGCTTATTACGCTTGTCGGAAGCATTGTTATTGGCTGGGGAGATTTTCAAATAAGTGGTCTAGCCTTATTCGGAGATATCCTTGCTCTACTAGGTGCGATAACAGTAACCGGTTATTTTTTACTAGGTCAGCAACTAAGGAGAAGGTTATCGTTAATGACATACACGTTCATCGTTTATGGAATCAGTTCGATTACGATGTTCATCTATAATCTTTTCCTTGGAAATGACTTCATCCACTATTCTCCATACTATTGGTTGTTATTTTTAGGCTTGGCCATTATTCCAACATTTCTTGGGCATACATTATTTAATTGGGCATTAAAATGGGTAAGCACATCTACAATTTCAATGGCAATTGTGTTTGAACCGATTGGGGCGACTATTTTAGCTTATTTCATTTTAGGTGAAGTTGTAACCGCCTCTCAATGGCTTGGAGGGTCTATCGTCATTTTCGGGTTATTTTTATTCGTCATGAGTACAACGAAAAAGGCGAAAGTGACCATTTCTCACAACAGAGAGAATGGACAATAACATAAAAAGAATCTACCTGCGTTAAACGGTAGATTCTTCTGTTACAACTTCTTTCTGTAAGTTTTCTTCTTCTGTTAAAAAATGATAAATCATTTGATTCAAGATTTCACTATCATCCCCTAAACAAATGAGGTGATCGGATTGCTCAAAAAAAACAATTTCTTTATGCTCAGAACCGATCTCTTTTTCTAAGAAGTAAGCTGTTTTAAACGGCACCATTTCATCCTTTTGCCCTTGTGCAATAAAAACTGGAGTTGTAATATCTTTTAAATAATCTTTTGTGCGATTGACAAGACGCATAAATTCGATATTTGCTTTTAAGGGTACTTCCCCAAATTTACTTTTAAAATGTACAAAGTGTTCGTTTTCATGCAATTTTCTTTTAAAACCGTCTCCTATCATTTCTGCGATATAATAGCTTAAATACTTAAAAGATAAATACTTTCTAGCCGTAGATAGCAATACGAGCTTATCGATTTTTTGTGTCGCTGCCAAATACGCCGCAATCATGCCACCCATTGAAAATCCAATGACGTATACTGTCTCACATTCAGCTTGTAACTTTTCTAATGCTAGGCGTGATTCCTCTAACCAAGTCTCATGAGTTGCGTCATCTAAATTTAATTTTTCCCCATGCCCTTTTAATATCGGTACGTCTATTTTCCAATCGGTTCGTTCCTTCAAATAAGAGTGTAAAGGCTTTATCTCATGCGGCCCTCCTGTAAATCCATGGATAATTAAACATCCAATCATTTATTTCACTCTCCTATGTTTGCAATTCAATGATGTGTAAAGGAAATCAATCTTGTATGCATCATACTTTTACTTATACCCTTTTTTCGACAATCTATAACAAAGACAGGATAGGAACAAACATTTTGGATGCCTTTATTATTTATTATTATTATGCGCGAAAGGCTCGAATTAAGTCATTTAATTGTCTAATGACCGGTGACACTTGTTGAACAGTGTCTGCAAATTGTCCCACAGTTTGAAGCATTTTTTGAACATCGACTTGACCATTCTGATCTAAAAATTGCTGCATTAATCTAGTCGTTGAATTGTCTTCCGGAGATTGATTCGGATTATTCGCGTTATAATTCGCAGGTGGTGCTGCATTATTCATATTATTATTCATTGGAGGAGGTATATACCCTCCTTGATTTATATACGGATTTTGATTATAGTAATATCCTTGATCATTGTACATACTATCATAATACATTGGTGGCCTTGGCGGATTTGGCGGATTAAACTGGTAATGGGGTAGCGTTTGTCTGTAATATTCATTTTCATTTACCATAAAAAAACACCTCGCTCATCTCGGTTACTACTGCTAATATATGCATTTGACCTAGAAGGTGTGTATTATCGTTTTACCAATTAAGACGATTCTTTTTCGTAAAAAATGGTATAATTCCCATGATAAAGCAAGCAACAATTAGTACATATGGATATGGGTCACTAAAAACAAGTAACAAGAGAAGACCATAGCAAAAAATGGACAACACTTCATAAGAGGTATTTATTTTTTCCCATTTTTCTATACTTTTTTGTAATTTTATATGGAGCATTGTAATAAATGTGACCACTACAACAAGTATCTGAACGAGACCCCAAATCGAAAAATGAATGTATATATAAACGAACAAAGGGATTAGAAATAGGACACTTATCCCAAATATCCATTTTATAAAGGTTCGTTTAAAAGCAAGTAAATCCCAAGGCAATATTTGGACAATATCCACTTGTAATCGGTTATTAAATAAAGTGGACGAATACGTCGTAAAAATATGAATTGTTAATGCTAACGCAATTAAAAACAACATATTTTTTATAAAAATCAATACAAATAAAAGGACGAAAAGCCAAAACACAAGTTGTAATATATGACTTACGTTTTTCTCGAAATATAGATGCCATAATCGATGATAAGCGGATTCTTTTACATACGGAAAAGGTTTCTTCCAAAAAGATAACCGCTGCCATACACTGTATTGTCTCTCTTTTTTAAATTTCATTTTAGTAGCACGTGATATTAACGCCATATTCCATAACAAATAATCACTCGCAGCTGTCACTTTTTTCCAATCGATGTTGGTTGTAATTTGTTTATAATATATAATATTCACAATAATAATAAAGACAATTAAACTTGCACTGATAATCGGTGATTGGAAAAATAATACGATCATATTAAATAAGATAATGCCGATTAAAATAGTAATTTTGTATATAATATGCATCTGGAAAATTTTCCATTGTGGGATCGTCATCAATACATTTATCCCAAAAAGAAGAAATATATAGAGCACGATTACCGAAAGGCTTATCGGTGAAAAGAGAAATAAAATAACTCCCCCAAAAAGATACTTAACGAATGCTTTCAGCCAGCGTTCACATACTAAAACATTCCATACTTGTTGTGTTGTATGTGGTAAAAGAGTTAATAGAAATTCTGATGTAGAAAAATGGATACCTGGATGCTTAAAGGATTGTACAACATAAATTATTGGAATGACTGACGCAATTATCCAAAAATAACCCATCGAGAAAGTTTCCAAACGAGTCATGATTTCTGTCAATTGTTCATTAACATTTCCTTCAACGATAATTGCAAAAAGAAAATAACCGATTACTAATAAACTGTAAAAAAGAGAAGTGAAATCAAAAGTTAATAAAAATAGTTGTTTATATAATATAGCTTTTTTTCGAACACGGTTTCTTTTGATAAATAGGATTTGCTTAATCATTTTTATACCCTCGAGTTATTGTTTCAAATTGATCGATCGATCCTTCAGTTTTCACTTGTCCATGTTCTAATAAAACAAAACGGTCTGCCAACGATTGTAATTGCCCAAGCTGATGAGTTGTCAATAAAATACTTGTCCCGAGCGTTATTTTTTCTTTCATTATTTCAAGCAAATAATCAACCGCAAAAACATCCAATCCCATAAAGGGTTCATCAATTAACAAAACAGGAACATCTGGTAGTAATGAACATATCGTTTGAACTTTTTGACGCATTCCTTTCGATAATTCTTCCGGATAGGAGTCAAGCTTTGTTTGCAACTCAAAGCCGGTAACTAACCGATCCAACTTATTTTGAAAAGTTTGTTCATCGATGTCATAACTCATCGCATACAGCTGAAAATGCTGCATTGCAGTAAGTTCTGTCAGTAACAATGGTTCTTCGGGTAAATAAGTTATATATTTTTTGAATAAGAGCAACTGTTCATCTTGATCAAACTTTTGCAAAATGGATATCTCGCCTTCCCGTTTTTCAAGGGTACGCATAATTGTTTTCATCAATGTCGATTTGCCAGCTCCATTATGCCCTACAAGTGCTAAAATCTCTCCTCTATAAAGCGTAAAAGAAACATCTTTTAGTAATTCTTTCTGATCTAAAACCGTTGTTACATTATTCACTTTTAAATGAATCAAAAATATCACCCAATTCTCTAACCTGACATTCATTTTCTAGCGTAACATAAAAAAAATGATGTTTTTAAAAGTTTACTTAATTTTTATGAATAGAAGTTCTGTTACAATGACATTAAGAAAATTAAAGGAAAGGATGAATAACAAATGCTATCATTAGATCACATTGTTTTTGCTAGTAACGACGTTGAAAAGGCAAGTAAAGTATACGAAAATAAGTTTTCTGTAAAGACAGTAAAAGGTGGTAATCACGAGAATTGGGGCACATACAATTATTTAGCACACTTTTCAAATGATTGTTATATCGAGTGGCTTGGTATTCATTCACGAACGAAAGCAGACAAATCAAATAATCCACTAATTCAACATTTACGCAACACGTTAGATGCTGGAAAACAAGAAGCATTCCAGTTTGCTTTACGAACGAGTAAACTCGATCCGTTTATCCACCATTTTGAGCGTATAAACATTCCGTTTTCAGGTCCAGTACAAGGGAAAAGAATTCAACCAAACGGAAAATTACTTACATGGCGTATGCTTTTTCCAATATATGATTTCTCGAAGGAAACGCTCCCCTTCTTAATTGAATGGGATCAACCAAAAGAAGAGCGGGTTGAACAACATGTTGAAAACGATCAAGCAATAACAACTATCCACTTCGGAGGAACAACTTTGGAAAAGTTTATGACTATTTATCAATTAAAACAACCACTTCAAGCTAAATTGTCCTTACAGAATGCGGACATTATTTTTAACACTACTGATTCTCTTCAAATAGATTTTCACTAACTTAAATTTGATATGTAATTAATATTCAACTTTTCCAAGCATATAAGCAGTTAAAAGACCAACTGCAAATACAATTATAAATAGAATGAGCTGTGGGAAGTGCGTAGCCCACCCTAGAAAAATAACAAAAATAGAACCAATGACAAGTCCAATAATAAAGGCGAATGTAGCTATCCGGTAATTGCTTAAAAAATAATGGATAATTTTACTCATCGTTACAATCCCTAAAGCAATTCCAATCCCTACTGTTAATATTATTTTTATATCAAAAATGCTAACTGCATGAATAATTGTTTTGTATACACCAAGAACAACTAAAATAAAAGAACCGCTTATTCCTGGTAAAATCATTGCTGCACTCGCAAAAAATCCTGAAAAAAATAACAATAAATACGTAGACAGTGTTCGATGCTCAATAACAGACCCTTCTTCTACATCAAGTGGAAGGAGACTAATAAGTATAATTCCAAGAACGAGTAGTAAAATATGCTGCCACTTAAACGTATTTCGCGCATCTGATTCACGAAATAAATAAGGGATAATGCCTATAATTAATCCTAAAAAAAAGTAATACGTCGCTTGTTCATGGTGTTCCAATAACCAATTCATGACACGGCTAAAGGAGAATATTGCCAGGCCGATCCCTAACCCTAGTGGGATCAAAAATCTGATATGGTTTTTCCACTCACGTGTGAAGATGCCATTGATTGCAGCAATTAATTGGTCATAAATTCCGAGAATGACCGCAATCGTTCCACCACTTACACCTGGTACAACATCACTAATTCCCATTACCATCCCACGGTACAAATTTTTCCATTCCATACAGCAGTCTCCTTTTGATCGTTCAAATTTTTCACATATCGATATCATACCAAATAATATATTTTTTTTATATTATACATGCCAGACCTTACATTTATAGTAATCTACCAATTATCAATTATGATCATTTAATTAATAATTTATTGACAAAATAGTTTCATAAATCGGAATATATTTACTATACTTATAATATACGTACTTTCTTTTATATATAGGGATTTACTTAATTTTAATCTTTAATTTTATTCCATTTTATTCCATAAAATAGTGACAAAACTATTAAAATACAAAAGAATTGTTATTTTAAAACGAGTATGATATTATACTAATTATAAAGTGATAACTTAAAAAAACCTCATTTTTTTCAGTGCTCACGTATTTCACTTTATGAACGTAAAAGTAGTTTCATAACTGCTTACGGTAAAATATGATGGAGGTGCTTTTCTTATGAGTAACAATAACCCTAAAAATGAGGGGAAAAAAAGATTAACGACTGCTTCAGGGATGCCTGTAGCGGACAACCAAAATTCAATGACAGCAGGTCCAAGAGGTCCAGTACTGTTACAAGATTTTTGGTTAATTGAAAAATTAGCCCACTTAGACCGAGAAGTTATTCCTGAACGTAGAATGCACGCAAAAGGTTCAGGAGCATTTGGAACATTTACAGTAACGAACGATATTACAAAGTATACAAAAGCAAAAATCTTCTCTGAAATTGGTAAAAAAACAGACATGTTCGCACGTTTTTCAACAGTTGCCGGTGAGCGTGGAGCCGCAGATGATGAGCGTGATATTCGTGGATTTGCATTAAAGTTTTACACAGACGAAGGGAACTGGGATTTAGTTGGCAATAATACACCCGTATTTTTCTTTAGAGACCCATTGCAATTCCCTGACCTAACCCACGCAGTTAAACGCGATCCTCGTACAAATATGCGTTCACCAAACAACCAGTGGGATTTTTGGTCATCCTTACCAGAAGCACTTCATCAAGTGACGATCATTATGAGTGACCGAGGGATTCCAAAATCATTCCGCCATATGCATGGATTCGGAAGCCACACATTTAGTATGATTAATGAAAATAACGAACGTGTTTGGGTAAAATTCCATATGCGTACACAGCAAGGGATTGAAAATTTGACATCACGTGAAGCTGAAAAGATCATCGGTAAAGACCGTGAAAACAACCAAAGAGATTTATATGAAAGTATCGAAAATGGCGACTATCCAAAATGGAAAATGTATATCCAAGTGATGACGGAAGAAGAAGCAAATAATATGCCTTATAACCCGTTTGACCTCACAAAAGTATGGTATAAAAAAGACTTCCCATTAATTGAAGTGGGTGAATTTGAACTTAATAGAAACCCAGAAAACTATTTTGCTGACGTAGAACAAGCAGCATTCTCCCCAGCAAATATAGTCCCTGGTATTGGGTTTTCACCAGATAAAATGTTGCAAGGACGCCTATTCTCATACGGAGATACGCAGCGTTATCGTTTAGGTGTAAACCACCATCAAATCCCAGTGAACGCTCCGAAATGTCCGGTTCATAGCTATCACCGTGATGGAGCAATGCGTGTAGACGGAAACTATGGAAGTACGTTACATTATGAGCCGAATAGTTACGGAGAATGGCAAGAACAACCAGATGTCATGGAGCCGCCACTTGAAATTCATGGCGATGCGACGCATTGGGATTTTAGAGAAGACGATGACAATTATTACGAACAGCCTGGAAAGCTATTCAATTTGATGTCAGACGAAGAAAAAGACCGCCTATTCAACAACACAGCCGAAGAATTAGAAGGTGCCGACGAACATATTAAAATTCGACATATCGTGAACTGCTACAAAGCAGATCCTGCATATGGAGAAGGTGTTGCAAAAGCAGCCGAGATTTCTATGAGTAAAGTAGAAGCAGCAGTTAGCCAGAGTGAATAAAAAATAAAACACTGTTAGCAAAAAGCTAGCAGTGTTTTTTTGATACATAATAAATGAGGGTTTTATTTTCGACAAACAGCTATTCCTAGAGGGAACGTTTATTTCTACACGATCATTGGCCTGGAATGATTAAAATAAAAAGTGACCTCGTTATCATCTGGAAACAAAGACTTAAATTCATCATTGGTCAGCTGATGATATGAAACGGTACACCACATGCTTCTCCCCTTCCCTTTCCGATAGGAGTAAAAAGCACTAAGGCACCTCCAGGTTTTAAACATCTCGAATATATTTTCGATAAATTGTTTTTCGTCTTGAACATATTCAATTGCTCAAAGCTTATGATCGTATCGAAACAACCTAATTTTTTAAGCAACTGATTATCGGTTGCATCTTCATGTACAAATGGTGGTAATATGTTACAAGTATATTAATTGCTTTCTCTTACCATCGTCAACGCAATCCTATCTCGTTTGACATCGACATTTTCGATCCAAACAGTCACTACATCACCCACTGAGACAATATCCATCGGATGCTTTACATATCTTTTCGCTAATTTTGAAATATGAACGAGCCCGTCTTGTCCGACACCAATATCAATAAATGCACCAAAGTCAACGACATTTCTCACCGTACCTTCCATTTCCATTCCTTGTTCTAAGTCTTCGATAGATAACACTTTTTGCTTTAGAATTGGTTGCGGAAAATCATCGCGCAAGTCTCTCCCAGGTTGTTGTAAAGCGGCAATGATATCCGTTAATGTAGGCTTTCCTATGTCTAGTTTTTCGGCCATTTTATCGACATTAACCGTTGCTAACGTATTGCGCAATTCTATGGTTCCAATTTGATTTAAATCAAAATGAAGTTCCTGCAATAGCTTTTCAGTTACGCCATAACTTTCTGGGTGTATCGGCGTTTGATCAAGTGGATGATCACCATCCACAATACGTAAGAATCCAATACTTTGCTCATATGTTTTTGGGCCAAGTCGAGGCACTTTCTTTAACTCTGTTCGATTTGCAAATTTTCCAAGGGATTCTCTTTCTTTCGTAATATTTCTAGCTGTCGTCTTACTCAAGCCGGCAACATGTTCCAATAAAGAGCTTGAAGCTGTATTAACATTAACACCTACCTGGTTAACTGCTGTTTCTACAACAAAATTAAGTGAACCGGTTAACTATTTTT
>Ga0079226_10004868_pt1 | contig 10273 bp, 16 predicted proteins | sample Poulit2014_FD_76345 | JGI IMG/M metagenome (GOLD analysis project Ga0079226, IMG submission 76345) | Agricultural soil microbial communities from Georgia to study Nitrogen management - Poultry litter 2014 | ecosystem: Environmental > Terrestrial > Soil > Agricultural land | place: USA: Georgia... | reverse complement strand
TCTGCCCATTTGGCGGTGTGGACAACATTTTGGGTAGACTATCGCCTGTTGCCTCAGTAGCTCAGCCGGATAGAGCAACGGCCTTCTAATCCGTAGGTCGGGGGTTCGAGTCCCTCCTGGGGCACAAGAAACCGGCATCTGACAAGGCGTTATGCTCATGCAGGTGCCGGTTTTGTTCTACTAAAAATAGTGAATCCACCGTTTACCCACCGCATTCAGGCTAAACTTCTATCGACGCAATTCATTTATGGCACGTAAGATTTCAGAGAGTTTCTTTGCTTCATCTGAGGCTTGATCCCCCAGATTGACGCCCATCCCCCCGAGTGGTGTCATCTTGAAAGCCGATTCGTCGAGTGCGAAAATATCAGTGTATCTTTCGTTTTCTTGGTTTTCATAATGAACGGTAACAGTGTGCTCTCCCTCGAAGCCACGGTTTGTCCGCGTATCTTGATCAGGTACAGGACCTAGGTACCAATAAGTACGAATGTGGGTGTTTGGTGCCAAATGTTGTCCCGAGTTTGAGAGCGTTGCCATATCTCGTGTCACCAAGTCTTCACGGGTGGGCCATGGAGTAACCTCGAACCGTACATTCTTAGCGATTGTTCGCCCGGTATTACTGAGCACCACGTCCCAGGCTCTGCTCTTTCCGATACTAGGTTCTAAGCGCACATGAACGTAGGGACGAGTCTGCAACTTACTATCTTCTTTCATCTGCTCTAACGTGTCCCTTGCTGCATGCCAAGCAGCAAAAGCACCCCATACTAACAAGGCAGTGGCCAAGGCTGTCACACCTGTGCCAATCGCGGTCCAATCCGTTGCTGTCATTGATATCCTCCAAATGCTTCTAAAATATCGGACATATCCGGCGCCATGTGGGCTCGTTCGATATAGTGCTTCGAGGTCACCCGGTCCGATGAGTGCCCTAACTGTCGTTGTGCTGCGGCTAGACCTTCGGTATTTGCTAAAACAGTGCCGACAGATTTACGAAATGTATGCGGTGATACCCACTCGAAGCCAATGGCCGCACGCGCTTTGCGCCATTGTTTGCGGAAGTTGCCGGGATCTCGCAAGGTGCCCACCGCCGACGGGAAAATGACATCGTAGGGATTCGCTTCGAGTTGTTGCACTTGTCGACGTAGGAGCATATTCACAGCGAATTGAGGCAACCGAAATGTTTGACGTGAGCCCGAAGACTTCGGATGATCCTGGAGCACTAACCCCTTGCCCTTCACGGTCACAATCGTGCCGCTGATCGTCAGCGACGGCTCATCGCCTAGATCAATATCTGACCAACGCAAGGCCAGGGCCTCACCTATACGGGATCCAGTAGCTAACATCACGTCGATAACGTCTAACAGGTCTTGCGGTCGAGACTGTCGCGGCCCCAGCTCGGCCGACTGATACTGATCTAATCCGGCGCGAAGTGCAACGACATCGGTCACCGTCAATGCTCGCACTTCGGTCTTACTGGCTGGAATCGCTGCCACGTCCCGAAGCGGGTTACCTTCCAATGCTCCATGCCGAGCGGCCACGCCCAGAATGCCCGATAGCACTGTTTTGCAGAGCTTTGCAGTTGGTCCCCCGGTATTCGTTCGCACCGCTTTGAGAAACCTATCCAGCGCGGACACGGTGCACTCTCGAACCTGGAGGTTACCGAGCCCAGGGAGAATATACGTGTCTAGGGCTTCGCGGTATCGGTCACGAGTCCGAGCAGCGCGGTCTAGGTCCGTAAACTCATCCCACCACACGGCGGCCAATGCTGAGACTCTCATCCCACCATGAACGTCGGCGGTCGACGTTGTGCGACGGTCTTGCATTCGAGCAATCAGTTCGCGCTCGGCCTTCGCGCCGGTTTCGGCTCGCGCTTCGACTTTTCTGGTGATCCCGTCGAAGTCCCGAAACCTACACATCGCACGCCATATGCCCGGTGCGACTTGATCACGTGAGATCTTCCCCCACGATCCAAGCGGTAATGGTGGCCTAGGCACTGTGCTCACCCGCTTCGATATACCCGGCGGCTTTAGATTTCGCAATCCAGTTTCCCGCGGTCCGCGGGCTCACGCCGAAGGCTTCCTGGATCACTTTTGCCGGCCGATCTTGAACGGCTTGAGCACCGACATAGATCCGAGACACAAGCTTCAGCAGTTGTTGGCTACTTGGACCCGCAGCCTTAGCGGCTTCGAGTTCTTCATCTGTGCTCAACCCACGGGCCACGATATTAGACACACCCCGATCATCTATTTCTACGTCAAGAAATTCACCATCAGGGGGGTAATTGAGAAGTACCCATAGGGATTGTCGGATCATGGCCGGAGGCTGCAATTCTCGCAAACCGTAGCCGGTGATTTCTTTACCGTTGTCGATCCGATGAACGCTGAGTTCATCGAGTTCTAACCGCTTACCATGCAGCCGTATCGTACCGGTGACGTTGTAGCCCTTGTAATCGTCGACTTGGAAATGCACTTCGTTCCAGAGGGACAGTTCAGGGTGTATTTGTGTAGTGCCGGAGGTTTCCTCCGGCCAATATTCGGGGGAGATCATAACGGCCATTCTTCCATCAATGTGCATAGGTTTGCAATCCACTGCCATTTACGTGTATCGTCTTTTACATGCCGAGCTTTCCAAACTACAGCACACCAGGAGTTGAACACCATGGAAAAACAGCAAATTCTCACACCGAAAGACCTTGCAGAGCGGTACAAAATGCCCATAGCAACGGTTTACCAGTGGAACCACCGCGGCAACGGTCCGAAGCGGATCCGCGTCGGCAAACACGTCAGATACCGACTGTCCGACATCTTGGACTGGGAGGAAAAGAACCTCGCATGATGTACCACGTTGCCGAAAACGACCAGCTCCACGAGGGAGCACTGGACCACGACACAGAGATGCTGCTTCGGGACGAAGTGCTCAATGAGCTGGGCCGCCGAGGTGTGGATCAGGCCGATGCTATCGCGTCGATCCGCCGCGTACTTGAAATTTTCAAAGAGGAACGATGACCATACCAAGACAAAAAAATCCCCCCAGTGTGGCACCGGGGGAATCCAAAATTTCTGAACCAACAAGACATAGGTCTATGCAGCACAGCATAGCGAATTCGGACCTTCCAGTCGAGTTTATAAATTATCTGCCGTTGGCCGACGCTGCAATCGCATACGGTGCACACGGCTGGCCGGTCTTCCCGTGCAATCCCAAAACGAAAGCTCCGAACATTTCCGGTGGTTTCAAGAAGGCGACTACGGACCGCGACCAGATCCGGAAGTGGTGGAAGTCTTGGCCGCACGCCTCAATCGGTATCGCTATCCCCGAAGGCTTCGCGGTGCTCGATATCGACCCGCGAAGCGGTGGGAGCGTGAAGAATGCTCAAACCATACTCGGAACGTTGCCAGACACGCTCACGGCTTTTAGTGGCCGAAACGACGGCGGAAGGCATATCTGGTTTCAGGTGCCGAAAGGTATCCGGTTACCGGGGAAATTAGGCGAAGGGCTGGACCTGAAAATCGGCGGCAAGGGCTATGTGATCGCACCGCCGTCGGTCCATAACGCAACGGGGAAAGCGTATTTCTGGGAGGTGCTCATTCATGACTAAGATCGCCGAAGCGACACCGCAAATGCTAGAGGCGCTGGAAGCCCTTACAGCACCGAAACAGGCGGTCCAGGAGGCCGCGGGACCGGTGGAACGGCGACCGCTGTCCGACAACGCCGAAGGTCTTTTGAAATGGGTCCAGAATCGCCCAGAGGGTGAACGCGACCCCGCTATCTTTTACGCGGCTTGTCGACTGTTAGATCGTGGTTTAGATGATCTCATCCCAGAACTGAAAGCGGCGGCCCAGCAGACCGGGCAACCAGATTGGGAAATCGATCGAGCATTAGAAAGTGCTCGGAACAGGCCTCGTCAGATTCCGGGATCCGAGTTTGAGCCCGTCGGTGTTGAGCATTCGCGTAAAGGCTCACAGCAGGCACCGCAAACCCCACCGAGTCTTACTGTCACCCGCGCAAGCGAAATCAAGCCTGAGCGACAAAAATTCTTTCGAAAGATTGACGGTGCTGGAGTCATACCGCTGCAATCATGCACCATGTTCGCGGGTATAGGCGGTGAGGGAAAATCGTCGTTCGCACTGGATCAGGCGGCCAGATTGTCCCGCGGTGAAATCGAAGGTGATCTTTACGGGACGCCGGGATCGACTGTCATCTTCGGGCCCGAAGATGATTGGGCAACGGCAATGGTCCCGCGCCTTATGGCCGCCGGAGCTGACCTATCGAAAATCCTGAAAGTTACGGCACCGATGGTCACCGATTACGGCACACACGAACGTGAACTGAAATTTCCGCTTGATACTCGCAAGCTCGAAACAGTGGTCACCGCGCATAATGTGAGGCTCATCATCGTGGATCCGATCAGCACCTCAATTGAGGGCGATATGAATAAGGTCCAGGATGTCCGCGACGCGTTAAAAGAGCTTACTGGACTCGCTCAGCGCCACGAGCTAGCAGTGATCGTGATCAACCACTTCCGCAAATCTGGAGCAAGCGTTGCTGACAAACTCAGCGGCTCGCACGCTTTCCGCGACACCGTGCGAAGTTACCTCGCGTTCGCAACCGATAAGAACACTGGTGATCGTATCGTCTCGCAAGACAAATCCAACTACAGCACTTCTGCGGGATCTTGGAAGTTCCAGCTCGTTAACAATCTCATCGAGATCGAAGGTGAAGACGAACCCGCTGAAATTCCTTCGGTCGAAATGCTCGGCGCGTCAGATGTCACCGTAGGTGCATTGCTCGAACGTGAAATGGGCTTCGCCGAAGCAGAGGAAAACAGAAAAGAGTGGGAATCGTGGTTGCTCGAATTGCTCGAAGACGAAGGCGGAAAATTGGAAGTCTCCGAAATCAAGAGGTTGGCTGGCAAAGCCTTGTTCACTTTCAAGACGATCCAAAACGGCCGGTCGAAAATTCGGAACCCAAGGGTTATCACGACCAATACCGGTTACGGCCGAGACAAAAAACACTACTGGATGATTGAACGTCTGAGCCCCGCTGAGGATTTCGCGGAGTCTGACGAATGAGCATCCAACGTAGATCCCGTCGTACATCCCCGTGCCTCCAGGTAAAGGATCTACGGGATGTACGGGACGTAAGAGCTTATACATCCACCTTACCTCCCGTAGATCCCGTAGATCCCTACATCCCAGACACGGGGATGTACTCGGGATGTACTTCGGGACGTATTCACAAAAACTGCACATCAACAAAATTAGGAGCTTAGAAATGTCACACCGCACATCGTTTTACGACTTTATACCCGTCACAGGTTGGAGGGCTTATTTCTTCAAAATGAAGGGCACCAAATCGGAGATGTATGAAGTCGTTATGCCCGGTTGGTTGATCGAAATTGGGGAAGGGCTCGTTTCAGGCAGAGAATATCCGATGACGAGCGTCAAAGAATAATTTACGCTTCCGTAATCGGTAGATCTCAAGTGCCTATAAAGGCCGAACGTTTCTCAAACTTCTATTGCATTCGAGGGCCCGAAGAATCCGCCCCTACCGCCCACGAAGTGGGCCGCGATTGGGGCTACTGGTCGTACAGCTATGAAACTTGGCCGGATGCTCCGGAACGCCACTACCACCCAGGTATAAGCCCCGCATTCTAGTAAAAAAGGTGCTCAATCATGACCACTAAGAAGTATCCCAACGTCCAGCGCACGAGATCCGGAAAATATACCGCGACGATCCGCGTCGATAAGAAACATAAGCACCTGGGAACATTCGCCACAGCGGCCGCCGCACGCGCGGCCACCCTGAACGCACGGGCCCAGAATCTAGAACGAAAAGCGGCCGAGCTTCGGGCCGAAGCAAAGGAGCTGAACCCGTTCGGACTGGCGCAACCGCTTCCAAGCGAAAACGCTTTTACAGAAGAACTCAGCACCCACCCAGACGCCCAACGCTTTAACAGCTCACTGGCCGAACTACAGAAAAATTCACCGTTTAACAGACAGGAAAAGTCATGATTGAGAATTTTGCAATCGGAGATCCGCGAAGCATAGCGCGGTTGAACGAAATTCTGGCCGAGCTGACTTGCCCCACATGCGGCGCGAAATCAGCACTCATTGAAGACCCAATCGACGGCACAACGTACGTCGATTTTCCTTGCAAACACGATTAGGAGGAACAGTGACACAAGTCCCAATCGCGGAAGCGATAAAGGTAGCACCTAACCCATCGGCCGAGGGAGCGTTTATCGCAACAGTACGTTGCCCATATTGCTCGAAAAAACATCAGCACGGGATCCCGTCGGCCGATGACACCGGCGGTCACCGCGCCCCGCACTGTGTCGAGCCCAGGATTAACCGCGGTTACACAATTTTCGTGCCGTCGGAGGTGTGGAAGCCATGACGAAACGACGCGAATTCCCAGAATACCGAAGCCACAAAAGGCCCGAAATCGAAAGAGTGAAAGACGCCGTGACCGATCAACAGACAACAATCAAGTGGTTAGAAAAGCGCAACGAAAAAAAGAATCAGAGGATCCGCCAGCAAGAGCGCGAAATCACCGAATTGGAGCAAAAAATCAACGCACTACGGGCCGACCATGGCCACCCGTTAGGAGACGGCATGAAACGTTTTGGAGCGAATTTTGAAGACTCAACAAGCGTGGAAGTGACCCCTGGCCAGGTGGTCGACGCCGATAGCGAGATCCGCAACGGCGTCGGAATAAGAACATGTGGAGTTTTGCGGATCGTGCTAGACGAAGACGGCGCGTTAGATCTAGCAACGAAACTCGCGGACGCGCTGGAGGAATCCCGATGATGTGTCCACAGTGCCAGGGTGAGCACCTCGGTAATGAGGATCCGCGAGGGCCCCTAGCTTTTCGTCACAGCCTCGACTGTCCACTTTTGCCAGCGCTAGATACGATTCACGCGCATGAGGCCAAAAACCTGGGAGCACCCCTGGAGCGTGATCCCACCGACGCCGAGCGGATCCTTGCGGTTCATTTGGATCCGTCATTAGAGGGCTCAGACTTCCATGTCCTGGCCCGTCGAGTGACCGCATCAATTATCCACCGATCAATAATCACCTACTAGGAGCGACCATGACCGAAGAACAACCCAACAACGACGATGACGGCGGCCAGGAGCCTAACCCCAACCGTGAGGCTGCGAAGTACCGCACGCAATTACGTGAGGTAGAGGGTGAGCGGGACACGCTGCAAAGTCAGATCGACGCCCGCAACCGCGCCGCCGTCGAAAGAATCGCGGCCGAGCACTTAGCCGTTCCCGGTGATCTTTTCGACCTGGGCGAAGTCGATCTCGCGGATATGCTCACGGATGACGGCGCTCCCGATGCCGAGGCGGTCCAGGAGGCAGCCGCGACGATGCTGGAGGATCGCCCCGGCTTAGCGGCCACACCGATCGCTGAACGACTGTCAGACGCGTATCGTGAGCACCTGGGAGCCCGTGCGACTGACCCGCAGGTCGACAGCCTACGCGAACGCCTCGAAACGCTTTCGGACTTCCTGGATCCGGCCGCATTTATCGACGATGACGGGCAGGTCGACGGCGGCCAGATCGAGGCGTTTCTAGAAGCTACGAAACCGCCGCCCCTCGACCTGGGACAGGGTAAGAGGTCATATAGCACGCGCCCGGCCGGGTCCGCGTGGAATCGATTAGTCCAAGGTCGATGATATGCTGTTGTGCAACGGATGAGCCCGGCCAGGTGCCGATCATCCGTTGCAGACAGTCCCAGGGGGACAGCCCGTAGGCCAGAGGCCACGCCGGTACATTCTTTTCGCGCAATCGCGCTTGAAACCCCTATGGAGTGATTTTTATGACGCTTTCACGTAATGTTGCGTCTGGTCTGCTTGCACCCGAAGACGTGCAAGAATTACTGTTTGATCCGCTTGAGGCTGCGTCTATCGCGGCTCAAGCGACCACGATTTTATACACCGAATCCCATTCCCTACGGATCCCGCTGATTAATAAAGATCCACAGGCTGCCTGGGTTGCCGAGGGTGAAGAAATCAACGTGACGGACCCAGAAGTCGGTGAGGCTGTAACTACGCCGAAAAAGGTTGCCGGGATCACCACATTAACCGCCGAGCTGTTAGACGATGCTGTCGGTGACACTGCGACGCGAGTAGGCAATGGCCTGGCACGTGATGTTGGTCGACGCTTGGACGGCGCGTTCTTCGCGGCAACGGCACCGGCCGACGGGCCTGGAGGTCTTGGAGGCGTTGCGTTTTCGTCGGTGAACGCTGGCACTGAAAACTGGGTGAACTCTGATCCTTTTGTCGCGGCCGTGTTTGAAGCGGAATCCAATCACGCCAATATAAGCGCATGGTTCATCAACCCATCGGACGCCGCGAACTTATCCATCGTGAAGGAATCGCAAGGATCTCAGCGCAACTTACTGACCCCTGATCCCACGATCCCAGGGCGTCGCATGATCGAGGGACGCCCAGTGCTCACCACCACCGATGTCGCTGTCGGCGAAGTGTGGGGAATCGACCAGACGCAAGCTTTCACCGTGATCCGCAAGGACGCGGAAGTCGTAGCCGACCACTCGGCTTTCTTCACGTCTGATCGCATTGCACTACGCGCGGTTATGCGCGCGGGCTTCCTTTTCATCAATGAAACCGGTGTGGTTAAGATAAAATTGGGTAGTATCTAAACTAGCGGCACCCCCTTTAGATTACAGCCCCAGGACAGGAAGATCGCTCCGTCCTGGGGCTGTTTCACGTCCTGGGGCCTATAGTCGTGGATACCTGCCCGTGAACTCAGGCCCTGACAGAGCCCTACGCAAACAAACGCTAGGGTGCCAAATTCAAGACTTGGCACCGGAACGAATAAGGAACCTGAATTAAACCTTGGGATAAGCTGGGAGTATGAAACGCGCCACTAAACTCATCACAACACTCGCCACAGCAAGTCTGTTCTTTACAGCTTGCGGGGGCACCGAGGACCAAGCCGCAGATACTCAGGCCACCGCCAGCCCAGAGGCGTCCCACGCACAAGACGCCAGCCAGGGAGACTCAGGCCCAACCGACAGCCAACAGGCCTACCTGGACGAACTAGAAGGACTGAACACAACCCTCACAAATGATGAGCTGCTAGAAGCCGGCACCAGCGCGTGCCTCCGAATCTACGAGGACCAAGAAAGCAATGATGAACCGGACGTAGTTACCGGTGAGAACATCCGTTGGGCCACACTCGCATACATGGCCAATTATGAGAACGATCCAGATGCTGGCAACGAGGTCACTCGCGCAGCTGTCTATCACGTGTGCCCCGAATTAGTAGACCAGTTTGATTACGAAGCCATGCGCAGCCAACCATTCTTTGACGACTTCACAGAAGAGCGAGAAGCCTTGCACGAAGATACCGAGAACAACTAACACGCTTGATACTAATGTTCAGCCGAATGATCAATGAACCTTCGACATTGCATAAATGATTGATCTTACTTTGGCTTTGAATAATTCGCGACGTAAGCAATAGATCACGCGCCAGAACACCGCGCACATCGCGACAGTGAGAGCGCGTAACTATCGGAGGCTAAACATAGGGCGATGCCACCATCAGCCACCAGCCCAATACCGCTACGGCCATCGATCCGGTGAGCACATGGTTATCACCTCAGGTGTGTCAGGGATAGCCTCGCAACGTCTTGGGCCGGTGACCATTGGCGACCTCGACGGCTACAGCACCGCAAGCACTTCGACCCGTCGACAGGCGAGAAGGTGTTTTCTACACCTATGAGACATACAGAATTTCCAACAAGCTTTTTATAGGTCGCATTGTCGAAACATTTTCGTCGAAAATTTAAATCCCTGGCCTAGTGAGTTTGGACGTTCGACAAAAGTGTTTTGAGTTTCGTTATCGATATGTTTTCGAGTCAGAGAGCCGTGGGGGGATCCCCTCCCCGGGCCTAGGGCCAGGTCGCGGCGGACTGGTTCTCGATACTTGTACAATACTGGCCTAATACTGGATTTTTGTATATTCGCGGCTTGAAATGCTCACAGATTGCCCACCGTTTACCCACCGGAAATAACCCAAAACAACGGAAAACAACGCCATACTGAGACGCGGGAAATGCGTAAAAACGCTGCAATCATGCGGATGTTGAGCCCTTATGAGACACAACGAAAAACAGACAACTCTAATCCGTAGGTCGGGGGTTCGAGTCCCTCCTGGGGCGCAACAACCGGCACCTGACATGCATAGGCGCAAGATCAGGTGCCGGTTTTTTCTTGGCTAAATGAGGGCTGAACCTCCCCTATG
>Ga0079226_10004867_pt1 | contig 10275 bp, 5 predicted proteins | sample Poulit2014_FD_76345 | JGI IMG/M metagenome (GOLD analysis project Ga0079226, IMG submission 76345) | Agricultural soil microbial communities from Georgia to study Nitrogen management - Poultry litter 2014 | ecosystem: Environmental > Terrestrial > Soil > Agricultural land | place: USA: Georgia... | reverse complement strand
TCAATTAAAACCTGGCATTTGAATATGTTTACCCTTATTGGTATTGGTGCAGGCGTAGCATGGCTTTTTAGTGTGGTGGCTTTATTATTTCCCGGAATGATCCCCTCAGAATTTAAGAATTCCACAGGGGTTGTTCATGTATATTTTGAATCAGCCTCGGTTATTTTGACTTTAGTCTTGCTGGGACAATTGTTAGAGGCGCGGGCACATGGAAAAACGAATGCGGCTATTAAGTCATTGTTAAAGCTGGCGCCTCAGCAGGCCACAAAAGTGGTAGGTGAGGAGACATTGATTGTCGCAATAGACGATATTCAAAAAGGGGATGTATTAAAAGTAAAACCGGGAGAAAAAGTGCCGGTGGATGGATTGATTATGGACGGAGAAACGAATATTGATGAGTCTATGATTACCGGAGAACCGATTCCTATAGACAAGAAAGAAGGAGATTATGTAAAGTCGGGAACGATTAATGAGAATAAAACCTTTTTGATGACTACTGAAAAGGTAGGCGCAGAAACGCTGCTTTCTCAGATTATTGAGATGGTGAATACAGCGAGTCGCTCTCGTGCTCCAATTCAGAATTTAGCGGATAGAATATCGGCTTATTTTGTACCTATTGTAGTGGTGGTGGCCGTTTTTACTTTTATAATATGGGCGATATTTGGTCCGGCTCCCTCTCAGGTATATGCGCTGGTGAATGCTGTGGCGGTTTTGATTATTGCCTGTCCTTGTGCTTTGGGTCTTGCTACTCCTATGGCCGTAATGGTTGGCGTGGGAAAGGGTGCACAATCTGGGATATTGGTAAAAAGTGCAGGGGCATTAGAACTCATGAATAAGATAGATGTGGTAGTTGTGGATAAAACCGGAACAATTACGGAGGGAAACCCTTCTGTAGAAGAGGTAGTCGTTACGGATACACGATTTTCTAAAGAAGAGGTTATTCAACGTATCTTATCCTTAAATAGCAATAGCGAACATCCGCTGGCTAAAGCTACTTTAGTTTATGGAAAGCAGGAAAATATAGCACCCGAAAAAGTGCAAAATTTTGAATCGGTTTCGGGAAAGGGAGTAATTGGACTCCTTGGACATAAGCAAATTGCTTTAGGAAATAAAAGGATGATGGAGGAAGATGCTATTGGGATTTCGAAAGATGTTGTAGAAAAGGTGAAGGCGCTGCAACAGCAGGGAAAGACAGTTTCTTTTTTATCGGAAGAAAGTAAGGTCATAGGATATGTTGTGTTGTCAGATAAGATTAAACCAAGTTCCAAAGAAGCTATTCGGAAATTGCAGGAGGAAGGCATAGCGGTATGGATGTTTACCGGCGATAATGAGCGTACTGCCAAGTCTGTTAGTGAAGAAATCGGGTTGGATGGATTTAAAGCAGGATTTTTGCCCGAAGATAAGTTAAAGGGAGTAAAAGAAATACAAGCTAAAGGTAAAAAATTGGCTATGGCAGGCGATGGAATTAATGATGCTCCTGCGCTGGCGCAAGCTGATATTGGTATAGCTATGGGCGCTGGTACAGATGTGGCTATTGAAAATGCCGAAATTACTCTGGTGGAGGGCGATTTAAGAGGAATTGCTAAAGCAAAAATATTGAGTGAGAAAACGATGAAGAATATACGGCAGAACCTTTGGTTTGCTTTGGGTTATAATACTTTGGGTATTCCGATTGCTGCCGGTGTCTTGTATCCTGTATTTGGATTGTTATTATCGCCTATGATAGCAGCCTTGGCCATGAGCTTTAGCTCTGTTTCTGTAATAGCAAATTCTCTTAGATTAAGAAAAAGTAAGTTATAGTAGGAAGGTTTGTTTTTTTAGAGCGTACGCGTGAGTTCTAAAATAAATCTTAAAAGTATTATAAAAGAGAGAATCAATTTTAAGAAATGTTACCTTTGAATCGCGTGAAGAAAGTATTTTTTATATTAATGACTCTGGGCATCGTCTTCTATTTTATTCCTGCTACTGCGAATAATATGGATATGTCCTGTTCTAAACATGAGGCAAAGGATATGTCTTGTTGTGAAGGAGAAAATACTACTGCTTCGAAGGATGCTGCAGATAATGATATTCCTTGGCAATTAAATAAACCGGAAAAACAAAAAGATGAACATGGTTGTTGTGGAGGCAGTTGTCCAGCACCTGCTTGCCATTGTCCGGTTACGGCTGTGTATGTTACTATTGTAGCTCATACTAAATCAGATGATTGGCTAGATCCGGGTGTTAGCCTGTTTCCTTCCATCCCTTCCGATGTTTTTTCTGGTTTCTCTTCTATTTGGCGTCCCCCAAAAATTGGGTAATTAGTTTTCTTGCTTTTCTTATAAACTAAAACTATTGTTTTCACTGATTTCTTTAGTGGAAGCCTGTTTTAGTGAAATCCTGTTTGTAAGTATAGAAAAGACTCTTTTAATACAGTGTCCTTTATATAAGAGGGGTTATGTGTTTTAAAGAATCTTCCTTTATTTTAATTGAATAGTTCTATTGGTCTCCTAAGAGAGTAGTATTTTCAATGAACTATTACCCAATCACTTATTCAAAAATGAAAAAGATAATTTTATTGATGAGTCTTGTCTTGTTTGTTCAGACGACCATCGCTCAATCCCTTGATTTTGATCATGGGAATAATGAAGTATATACCCCCTATCATAGCTTTGCAGCACCGGTTGCAACGCCCACTCCTTTGGATGCGCCTGTGAAAGGACCCATTTCTAATAATGAAAAAAATCTGGCAACTAAAGCTGTAAAAGGAGCTCATTCCGGTATTCATTTTCCTAAAGGTACCAAGGGTGTGAAAACTGTTAGGTATGACTTGTATATTACCGATACAACAGTGAATTATACCGGGGAAGATCGGCATGCTATTGCTGTGAATGGCAAATTACCCGGCCCTACCTTACATTTTACGATAGGAGATACGGCACTTATTTATGTTCATAATTTAGCAGACAAACCGTCGGGGGTACACTGGCATGGGGTACAACTTCCAAATCGAATGGATGGTGTTCCATCACTGACGCAGCAGCCCATCCCACCCCATACTACTTATATTTATAAATTTCCGGTAGTACAAGCAGGTACCTATTGGTATCACAGTCATTTTGATTTGCAAGAGCAGATTGGATTGTATGGCGCATTGATTTTTAATAAAAGGACAGAACCGGATATCCCTACTATTCCTATTGTTTTGAGTGATTGGAGTGATATGAAACCAAAACAAATTGATCGCCGGCTGCATACCGGAAATGCAGACTGGTTCGGAATAAAAAAACATTCCGTTCAAAGTTATTGGGAAGCATTAAAAGCCGGTAAAACAGGGGTTAAGTTTGTGAATGAATGGAAGCGGATGGAGGCTATGGATGTGAGTGATATTTATTATGAGCGCTTTTTGCTTAATGGAGATACTGCAGATGTCTTTTCCAGGTTTAAAGCGGGAGATAAGGTGCGATTGCGTGTAGTAAATGGTGCATCTTCTTCCTATTTTTGGCTGAGTTACAGTGGAGGAGAGATAAAGGTGGTGGCAAATGATGGTAATGATGTGGAGCCGGTTGATGTAGATAGATTACTCATTGGCCCTTCCGAAACCTATGATTTAGTCATCACTATTCCTGAAAATATGCAGTATGAGTTTCTGGCTACTGCAGAAGATCGTAGTGGATATGCTTCTTTATGGCTTGGAAGTGGAATGAAAATGCCGGCTGAAAAATTACCTAAGTTAGCTTATTTTGAAGGGATGAAAATGATGAATGAGATGATGAAAATGAATGGAGATATGAAAAGTATGGGAATGAAAATGTCACTGCAGAAGATGGATATGAACAGGGTAATGTATCCGGAATTAGAAGCAAATGACAATCATCATGCGCACCATCATGATGCAGAGCGTCAATCTGATGAAAAATATATTTGCCCCATGCATCCGGAAGTGGTAAAAATGACTCCGGGAAAATGTCCCAAATGTGGAATGAATTTAGAAGTGAAAACAGCGGCCGATTCTGAAAAAAAAGATGAGATTGAGACTTTGAATTATAATATGTTACAGGCAACGAAAAATACGACGTTGCCTGATGGGGAATGGAGGACACTAGAATTTGAGTTGAATGGGAATATGAATAGATATGTGTGGTCAATCAATGGAAAGACGGTATCTGAGAGTGACAAAATATTGATTAAACGAGGTCAAAATCTACGAATTATTTTGCACAATAATAGTATGATGCGTCATCCTATGCATCTACATGGACATGATTTCAGATTACTCAATCAGTATGGTGTTCGCTCTCCCATGAAGAATGTTGTAGATATTATGCCCATGGAAACAGACACGTTGACTTTTCATGCTTCTGAAAGTGGAGATTGGTTTTTTCATTGTCATATTTTGTACCATATGATGTCCGGCATGGGGCGTGTATTTAGTTATGTGGACAGTCCGGATAATCCTGAAATGCCTCATCCTAAAATGGGATATAAAATGATTCAGAAAATGAATCGTCCTTTTTATTTTAGCTTTCAAAACGATTTTGCGACGAATGGAAATGACGGCTCCCTGTCTTATGAAAATACACGTTGGGGGCTTCGAGCTGAATGGCGGTTAGGTTATAATGATGAAAGTGGGTATGAGGTAGAAACACAATTTGGACGGTATTTGGGGAAGAAACAATGGCTTTTCCCTTATGTGGGCGTAGATTGGAGATATCGAAGAGGGCATAACGAAGGGAAAGATTTATTTGGTCAAAAAAATATAAGTAATGATAGGGCTGTGTTTGTGGCAGGTCTTCAATATACTTTACCCTGGCTGGTTGTCGCGGATGCAAGTATTGACCATACCGGCCATGTGCGTCTGGAATTAAGCAGGGAAGATATTCCTTTAACGCCTCGCCTACGTGCTAATTTTATGGTAAATTCAGATAGAGAATATAGTGTTGGCGGACGTTATATACTGACTAAGTTTTTTTCCCTTTCTACACATTATGATAGTGATATGGGTTGGGGCGCAGGACTTACCTTTACTTATTAATTTGGTTTTTCAAACAGAAGCTAAAAGAAGAAAATGTTTTTTTTCTGACATTTTCTTCTTTTTTTTGTCTTTTATTTAAAACGATTTAGCAAAATATGTATGAATTATTGGGCAAAAATTGCCAAATATGAAATTATTTTTTCCTTTTCTTAAAATTCATGAAGAAATTCTCTATCTTGTGATTCCTTTCTTGTTAATATTTTATATTATTTATGTCAACATTTCAAATAAAAAAATCACCTAAAAAGTACGATGTATGTATCATCGGTTCTGGTGCCGGAGGTGGAATGGCTGCATATCAGCTATCTAAAGCCGGATTTAAAGTGGCTTTATTAGAAGCCGGAGGAGACTTTGATCCCAAAGATCCGAAATATAGAACACAATTAAAATGGCCTTATGAATCTCCTAGAAGAGGCGCTTCAACCACCCGACCCTTTGGTGACTTTGATGCTGCCTGGGGAGGCTGGCAAATACATGGAGAGCCTTATACAAAGACCTCCGGAACTGAATTTGATTGGTTCCGTTCTAGGATGATAGGCGGTAGAACAAACCATTGGGGACGAATTTCTCTTCGCTTTAGCGAAAAAGATTTTAAACATAAAAGTATAGATGGTTTAGGAGATGACTGGCCCATTGGCTATAAAGACGTTTCTCCTTATTATGATAAAGTAGATAAACTTATTGGTGTTTTTGGGACGAATGAAGGATTGAAAGACCAGCCGGATGGCTTGTTTCTGCCTCCTCCTAAGCCCCGTTTGCATGAGCTTTATATAGAGGATGCCGGAAAAAAGACCGGTGTACGTGTAATGCCTTCTCGTTTGTCTATGCTTACTCGACCTATAAACAAAGACAGAGGTGTTTGTTTCTATTGTTCGCAATGTTCAAGAAGTTGCCAGGTATATGCCGATTTTTCTTCTTCTTCTGTGTTAGTAAAACCTGCATTGGAGACAGGAAATGTAGATGTCTTTATTCATGCAATGGCGAGGAAAGTGCTGACCAAAAGGGATGGTGAAGCAACCGGAGTTTCCTATATTGATACAAATGATTTATATGAATATCAAGTGAATGCCAAGTCCATTGTTGTGGCAGCAAGTTCTTGCGAATCTGCTCGTTTATTATTGAATTCTAAATCGGCACAACATCCGAATGGATTAGCTAATTCCAGTGATGTTGTCGGACGGTATCTACATGATTCTACAGGATCCTCAAGAGGTGGAATTATTCCGGAGTTATTTGGTAGAAAAAGATATAATGAAGATGGTGTGGGGGGTATGCATGTATATTCTCCATGGTGGCTTGATAATAAAAAATTAAGTTTCCCCAGAGGCTATCATATAGAGTATTGGGGCGGAATGGGGATGCCCGGTTATGGATTTGGTTGGGGAATTGAAGGGATGAATGGTACCTATCCCGATAGGAGTGGAAAGCAAAAAGTAGGTGGTGGCTATGGTGAATCACTGAAAGATGATTACCGCTATTATTATGGTGCAGGAGTAGGTATGGCCGGTCGTGGTGAATGTATTGCCAGAAAAGACAACTATTGTGAAATAGATCCGGAAAAAGTGGATAAATATGGAATTCCCGTATTGCGCTTCAATTATACCTGGAGTGATCATGAAATAAAACAGGCCAAGCATATGCAGGACACTTTTGAGGAAATGCTTCATGCGATGGGGGCGATACCTACCGGTAATAAACCGGGTCCTGAGACTAATTATGGATTAGAGAATCCGGGAAAGATTATTCATGAGGTGGGAACTACCCGAATGGGGAATGACCCTAAGACCTCCGCATTGAACAAGTTTAACCAGGCGCATGAATGTAAGAATTTGTATGTAATGGATGGAGGTGCTTTTGTCTCTCAGGCAGATAAGAACCCTACTTGGACTATTCTTGCTCTTGCCTGGAGAGCTTCAGATCATTTGATTGGCGAAATGAAAAAAGGAAATATTTAGAGATATGAATAGAAGAGATTCACTAAAAACGGTTGCCGTAAGTGCACTTTCGGGAGCATTGCTTTTGGAAGCATGTAATAATCCGAAAAATAAAAAACCTTCAGGAGAAAAATCTAGCGAAAATATGGCTGCCGCTTGGGCAGGAAAGTTTAATGATTGGGAAACTTCTTCCGGTAGGATTGAGTGGGAAAGAGAAAGGGATAAAGAGTTGATGTCTAAAACATTTTTCAACAAACACGAAATGGCAACAATCGCAGTCCTTGCGGATATTATTATTCCTAAAGATAGTAAATCGGGGAGTGCAACAGATGCCGGAGTTCCTGACTTTATTGAGTTTATTGTGAAAGATATGCCGTATCACCAGACCCCTATGCGCGGAGGACTTAAATGGATGGATCAACAAACTTTAAAGAAATATAACAAGGTTTTTAAAGATTGTTCCAAGGAACAACAACTTGAATTGGTTGATCAAATTGCTTATCCTGCCAAGGCAAAACCTGAAATGAGAGCCGGAGTAAATTTCTTTAGTCAAATGAGAAATTTAACGGCATCCGGTTTTTTCTCTAGTAAGATTGGAATTGAAGATATTGGATATATGGGGAATAAGCCCACCATTTGGGATGGCGTCCCTGATGATGTCCTGAAACAATATGGAAAGTCTTATACCAAGAAACAGCTGAAAGAGTGTGTGAAAAAAGAGAAACATAATAAGATGTTTGTCTTCGAATCCTAAAAATGAATTTTAAATCAAAAACAATAGAATGGCTAATGAAAAAAAGCAGGTAAAAAATTCACCTGTGTCTAGAAGAAAGTTTATTAGGAACGCCTCTCTAGCAACTGCTGGATTGTATATTGTTCCACGCCATGTATTAGGCGGAACCGGTTATACAGCTCCGAGTGACAAATTGTATATTGCAAGTGTTGGTGCAGGCGGGAAAGGACAAAGTGACATTAAGAAATTTGCAGAAACGGGGAAGGCGGAAATTGCTTATCTCTGTGATGTGGATGACAGACGCTCAAAAACAACGAGAGAGCGATTCCCCAAGGCTAAATACAATCATGATTGGCGAGAGCTTTTTGAAAAAGAGCACAAAAATTTTGATGCTGTTTCTGTAAGTACTCCTGATCATAATCATGCAATTATTGGTTTTCATGCAATGCAATTAAAAAAACATGTATATGTTCAGAAACCATTGACGCATGATATTTGGGAAGCGGAAATGATGGGGAAAGCTGCCCAAAAGTATAAAGTCGTTACGCAAATGGGAGATCAGGGCTCCTCCAATGATGGGGTTCGTCTTTTGAGAGAATGGTATGAAGCCGGGCTTATCGGTGAAGTACATACTGTTAATTGCTGGACCGACAGACCGGTATGGCCTCAGGGAATTCCTTGGTCTGATAAAACACCTCCTATTCCGAAAGAACTAAAGTGGGATCTTTGGTTAGGAACGGCTCCGGATCATCATTATGTTGATAAGCTTGTCCCCTTTAACTGGCGAGGATGGTGGGATTTTGGAACAGGTGCTATTGGCGATATGGCTTGTCATATTGTTGGTCCCGTATTTAAAGTTCTGGGACTTCAGTATCCTACCGAAGCTTATAGTAGCGTAAGTACGCCCTATGTTAATAACTGGCAAGAAGCTTATTATCCGGAAAGCGGACCTATTTCTTCTTCTTCTCATCTGAGATTTACCAGAAACAACGGCTCGGAGGTGAAAATAAATTGGATGGATGGCGGTATTCAGCCGGAACGTCCCGCAGAATTAGGCCCCAATGAAGTGATGGGCGGCGGAGGAAACGGCGTTATCTTTGAGGGAACTGAGGGAAAAATGATGTGTGATGTATATGGGCAGAATCCTCAATTATTGCCAACTAAAAGGACAGATGAAGTCAATGTGCCTAAGAAGTATAAACGCGTTCCCGGTAGTGCAGAAGGACACTATGCCCAATGGGTAAATGCCTGCCTGGCAGGTTATCATAATGATTACAAAGGGAATGGCGCATTGCCTGCCATAGGAGAAAAGAAGGCGTATGTGGATTCCCCTTTTGAGAGTTATGCTGTACCGCTTACTGAAAGTATATTGATGGCAAACTTGGCGATTCGTAGCTTCAGTATTAAAAAGAAAAAGAAAGACGGTGGTTATTCTTTCCCCGGTAGAGGAATTACCTTGAAATGGGATGCTGACCAGTTGAAGGTGACTAACTTTGATGAAGCTAATCAGTTTGTTAAAAGGGAATACCGTGAAGGATGGCCTAAACTCAAATTCTAAGGAAGGAATTTTTATAGAATTTTACATTAAAAAAGGTGAAGCATTTTGCTTCACCTTTTTTATTAATTCCTGACTCTTTTTTATTCCTCTGATTGTCCGTCTTGTACATCCTCAGTGCCATTTGGGGTAGATTCCGTGTTGGATGAACTTTCAATGCCTTTGGGTGCATTGATTTGTTGGGAAGGAATAGCTTCCTCATCGGGATTATCTTTAAAAGGACGGTCTCCCAATAGCCTGACAAGGTCATCTCTATACAAAACTTCTTTTTTAAGGAGTTCTTTGGCTAAGAGTTTCAATTCATCCATACGTTTCGATAATAATTCTTTTGTTCGTTTGTATGCCTCCTCTATGAGTTTACGAACTTCTTCATCTATCATGAAGGCTGTTTCGTCGGAATAAGGCTTTTGAAAAGCTTGATCATTCTTTTCATCATAGAAAGAAATATTTCCAACTTTGTCATTCATTCCATAGACAGATACCATGGCATATGCCATTTTCGTAATCACTTGTAAATCATTTTGGGCTCCTGTAGAAATTTTACCAAACAGTAATTCTTCGGAAGCTCTACCGCCAAGGGTCATACATATCTCATCCAACAATTGTTCTGTATTGTATAGATATTGCTCCTTAGGTAAGTATTGTGCATAGCCAAGTGCCGCTACTCCCCTGGGGACAATAGTGACTTTCACTAATGGTTTGGCATGTTCTAAGAACCATCCGCAGATGGCATGACCTGCTTCATGATGTGCGATAATAGTTTTCTCTGCCGGAGATATCAGTTTGTTTTTCTTTTCCAATCCGCCAATGACTCTATCAACTGCATCATTGAAGTCTTCCATGTCCACATCTTTTTTCTCTTTTCTTGCCGCTGTTAATGCTGCTTCATTACAAATATTAGCAATGTCTGCTCCGGCAAATCCGGCAGTCATGGCAGCAAGTTTATCCAAGTTAAGATTTGGGGCTGTCTTGATGGGCTTAAGGTGTACTTCAAATATCTTTTTACGACCGGTTAAGTCCGGTTTATCTACAGATATTT
>Ga0079226_10004865_pt1 | contig 10276 bp, 7 predicted proteins | sample Poulit2014_FD_76345 | JGI IMG/M metagenome (GOLD analysis project Ga0079226, IMG submission 76345) | Agricultural soil microbial communities from Georgia to study Nitrogen management - Poultry litter 2014 | ecosystem: Environmental > Terrestrial > Soil > Agricultural land | place: USA: Georgia... | reverse complement strand
GCGATATTTGCTGCCGAAGCGGAGTTCTATATTTTCGATGATGTGCGGTTCGAAACGCACCTTCCCAACCGGACCTTTGTGGCCATCGACTCGGATGAAGCCTATTGGAATGACGCCACCGAGATTGAAGGCGGCAACCTTGGACACCGCAACCGGACGATGAAGGGGTACTTCCCAGTACCACCCGTAGATAAACACGCTGACCTTCGCGATGACATTTCGCTGTTACTTGGCCAAGTCGGACTCGAAGTAGAACGTTCCCACCACGAAGTTGGCGCCGGTGGGCAAGGGGAAATTAACTACAAATTCAACACCCTGGTACGTGCCGCCGACGATGTGCAACTCTTTAAATACATTGTCAAAGGTGCAGCCAATGAGGCCGGTAAGACCGCAACCTTTATGCCGAAGCCAGTCTTTGGTGATGGTGGTTCCGGAATGCATTGTCACCAGTCTCTCTGGATGGATGGGGAACCGCTCTTCTATGATGAGCGCGGTTATGCCAACCTTTCTGACACCGCACGCTGGTATATTGGCGGATTGCTAAAACACGCCTCGGCCGTCTTAGCGTTTACTAACCCCACCGTCAATTCATATAAGCGCCTCGTGAAGGGCTTCGAGGCGCCCATCAATATGCTGTATTCGCAAGGCAACCGCTCAGCCGCGATTCGTATCCCCGTTACGGGATCCAACCCGAAGGCCAAGCGCCTGGAATTTCGTGCTCCGGACCCCTCCGGAAACCCATACCTTGGATTTGCGGCCCAACTTATGGCCGGGCTTGATGGTATTCGCAATCGCATTGAACCAGCAGAGCCGATTGACAAGGACCTCTATGAGCTTCCACCCGAAGAAGCGGCAGGCATTCAGCAGGCACCTCGAACACTTGCCGAGGCTATTGATGCCCTAGAGGAAGACCACGACTTCCTGCTTGCTGGTGACGTCTTTACTGAAGACATCATTCAAACTTGGATCCAACTCAAACGAGAAACTGAAATCGCACCGATGGAAGCGATGGTCTCACCCAAGGAATTCGAACTCTACTACTCCGTCTGATAACACCACGTTGTCAGCCTGTGCTGAGCCCCTCCCAGTGCCTGGACGCACTCGGGCAGGGGCTCAAGCTTTAACAGTGATGTTCAATCGTGCTAAGTCGACCAGATGCTCCGGTACGCTAGAACGTGATGAGTCCAGCCAGCCAAAACATTCGAATCATTCCAGCCGAGTTCTATGACGGGTGGATGCTGGAAATTGATGGGGATGTGCAGTCACACGTCGATCTAAATGATCCACGCCTCGTCCGCTTCGAATACCTGCACCGTATCGCCAATGTCCTTGATATGTGCTGGCCACCGGGCGAACCCATCAGTATTCTTCATCTGGGTGCCGGAGCACTCACCCTGGCACGATATATCCAGGCAACCCGACCTGATTCGAAACAACTGGTCATTGAGCTCGATGACCAATTAGTCCCATTGGTGACCTCCGAACTGCCCCTCCCCCACGGCACAGATCTTGAGGTCATCACCGGCGATGCTCGAACTCAATTGCAACACCTTCGCGAACGTAGCTTCGATGCCATCATTGTGGATATCTTCACCGGTCATGACACGGCAACCCACCTGACCGACAAAAAATTCTACGGGGACCTTCTGAACCAGTTATCGACACAAGGTGTACTGATGATCAATATCGGTGATGACGACGGTCTCACGTTCTTGGGCCAACAGGTACGAGTTCTCAACACGGTCGCCACAGGTACGGGTTTGCCTGGTACCTGGATCCTTGCTGATGCGTCAACCCTGGCTCAAAAGCTTGCGGGAAATATCGTTTTAGCAACCGGGCCTGGGCTCCCGACAGACCACCACGAGATGCTAACCCTCCGGTCACGTTTAGCAGCAGCAGGGCCACACCCGGGTTCCGTTCTCATCCCCGCCGAGACGGAGGCGCTGCGGAAAGATATCGCCGAATGACGAATAAATGTCCCGAACCCTCCCCATTGTGATGAACATTGTGTACAGTAGTTCATGTGTTCCGGGGTCGGTGAGAATCCGAACCGGCGGTGAAAGTCCGCGACCCCCGCACCCGCGGGGTTGATCCAGTGAAATTCTGGGACCGACGGTGATAAGCGAAATGCTTTAGTCCGGATGAGAGGAACGCGCTGCGATCACCTCGCAGCATTCTTCCCGGCGCACCCTGTATCTAGGAGTTATACGCCGGATGTTATCTCACACCCAGCTTTCTTCTGCGATGCAGCGTGCTATTACGCTTGCGCATCGCGGTCCTTACAACGACATCAACCCACAGGTTGGCTGTGTCATCGTGGACAAAAATGGCCAGATCGTCGCCGAGGGCTTCCACGCCGGGGCGGGAACTGACCACGCAGAAATTGTGGCGCTTACGAATCTTCATCCCGGGCTCAATCCGACTGAGCTGACGGCAGTTGTCACCCTGGAACCGTGTAATCACACCGGAAAAACACCCCCGTGTGCTGATGCACTGCTGCGAGCAGAGATCGGCACGGTAGTCTACGGCCAACCCGACCTTGGAGAGAAGTCCTCAGGTGGCGCCACCAAACTTAGCACCCATGGCCGGTGCGTCATCGGCGGAGTCGAGTCCGAAGCAACTCGCGCATTGATTGCAGACTGGCGTACCCGACACAACACGACCGACCACGGCGTGGTTGCAAAATGGGCCCAGTCGATCGACGGGCGATTAGCAGCCGCTGATGGCACAAGCCAGTGGATCACTTCTGCCGCATCCCGACGCCACGTCCATGCCCAGCGTGCGCTCGCCGACATCATCATCACCACCACCGCATCCATTGCTGCAGATAATCCCGCGCTCACCGCACGACATCCCAACGGCGAATTGCTGGTACCACCCAAAGACCAGCCCCTGCCCGTCGTCTTCGGGCGAGGGTCTGTAGATCCTGATGCGGTCATCCACCAGCATCCTGCTCTGCAATATCGCGGTTTAGACACGCCTCCGCAGTTTCGTGGTGAGCGGTTGCGCGACGACTTCAACCAGCTCAGCGCATTGATCGGCTATCGCCCCAGGATCTTTATCGAAGCTGGTCCACGATTCCTCAACGCGGTGTTAGCCGAAAAGCTCGCTGACCAACTGCTGGTGTATACGGCTCCCACGCTGTTGGGCGGCCCCCATCACGTCGTCGAGGATCTCGGCATCTCGACTCTGGCCGAGCGATTGGATTTCGCATTTACCGGTATCTATCAGCTGGATACCGACCTCGTCACCACCCTTCGGAAGGACCACTAACGTGTTTACCGGTATCGTCCAAGCCCGCGGTATTATCACCGAGCTTGCCAAGACTTCAGATGACACACTTGCACTGACTATTGAAGCTCCCAGCGTGCTGGCCGACGTCAGTCGCGGCGATTCCATCGCCATCGACGGCGTATGTTTGACTGTCACCGAGTACACCGACCAGACATTCACCGCTGACGTCATGGTCCAGACACTCAACCTGACCTCGCTGGGAACTAAATCCACCGGCGATGCCGTCAATGTCGAACCCGCAATGGCGGCGACCGATAGATTCGGTGGCCACATCGTGCAGGGCCACGTCGAAACCACCGGGATCATTCTGGACATTGAACCCGATACCAAGTGGACCCGAATGCGCATCAGTTTGCCAGACCGTCTTGCGCCCTATGTCATCGATCAGGGCTCAATCACCGTCAACGGCATCTCCTTGACGGTTGCCAACGTGACAGACCCGGGGCAAACAGAGCACTTTTTTGACATCTTTCTTATCCCAGAAACTCTAGAAGCTACCACCATGGGGGAAGCTGCGGTGGGCGACGTCGTGAATTTAGAATCCGACCTGCTCGCCCGACACATCGCTCGCATCATCCAATTCAACACCAATGAGGAAAAATGAAACTCGACACCATTGACCAAGCAATTGAGGCCATCGCCGCGGGCAAACCGGTCATCGTCGCCGACGACGAAGACCGCGAAAACGAAGGTGACTTCATTTTGTCGGCAGAACTGGCCACGACCGAAACGATCGCGTTTATGGTCGAACATTCTTCCGGTCTGCTCTGCGCGCCAATGTCCGACGAGATCGCTGATCGACTCGAACTGCCGATGATGGTGACCAATAACCAGGATGTTCGCCAGACCGCTTACACCGTGACCGTTGATGCCGCGGAAGGCGTCACCACCGGCATTTCGGCCGCCGACCGAGCTCACACCGTCAACCTCCTGGCCGGTGCTGACACCGTGCCAACTGATCTGAATCGTCCCGGTCACATCCTGCCCTTACGTGCCGTTGCAGGGGGTGTGCGCCAACGCCCCGGACACACTGAAGCCGCCGTTGAACTCATGAACCTGGCAGGGCTGGTACCGGTGGGAGTTATCGCAGAGATCGTTGCCGACGACGGTGACATGATGCGGCTACCGGGATTGCTAGAGATGGGTGCAGCACAGAACATTCCGGTCATTACCATTGAAGCCCTCACCGAATACCTCAACGCGCACCACCCAGAAACCGCACCAGCTCAGACGATCCACCGTCACGTGTCGCAGCGTGCTGAAGCCGTGGTGCCCACAGAATTCGGCAACCTGACCATGAAGGTGTATCGCGACCGCAAAGCCGGAGTCGAGCACCTCGCCCTGATTGGCCCCGATACTGTGCTTGCCACCGATCAGCCAACCGTAGTGCGTGTCCACTCGGAATGTCTCACCGGTGAAGCATTTGGCTCTCAGAAATGCGAGTGCGGGGCCCAGCTTGACGCTGCGTTGGAACACATCGGAGCCCACGGTGGCATCGTGATTTATCTGCGCGGCCATGAAGGACGTGGCATCGGGCTCGGTAACAAGATTCGGGCCTACCAGCTGCAGTCCACCGGGTTAGACACCGTCGAAGCCAACGAGCACCTCGGGCTGCCCGTCGACGGGCGCAGCTACCAGGCCGCCGCCGAAATCCTTGATAGCTTAGGCATTCACAACGTCCAACTGCTGACCAACAACCCCGACAAAGTGGCCCAACTGGAAGCCAACGGGATCAACGTCACCGAGCGATTGGGGCTGATCGTCGGACAGCATGCAGAAAACCTCGGGTATCTCACGACGAAAGCCACCAAACTCGACCACGCCATCCCTACTGAAAACGTCTAAGGAAGATCTCATCATGGCCAAACACGGCGCACCTCAACTTCAAGTCGACGCCTCCGGACTCAACGTCGCGATCATTGCCGGCTCCTGGCATACCACCGTCATGAACGGGCTCATTGATGGGGCCATCACCACGTTGGAAGCCTCCGGGGCAACCCACCGGCTTATTACTGTCGCCGGATCCTTTGAAATCCCGTTAGCAGCCCAAGTCGCACTGGCCAACGGGTACGACGCAGTGGTTTGTTTGGGTGTCATTATTCGCGGTGAAACGCCGCACTTTGATTTCGTTGCCGACGCGGTAACCTCCGGGCTCACCCGGGTGCAACTCGATGCTGGCAAACCTGTCGGATTTGGAATTCTGACGGTTGACGACGATGCTCAAGCACTCGATCGAGCCGGACTGGCAGATTCCAATGAGTCAAAGGGTCAAGAGGCCGCTGAAGCAGCAATTCAGCTGGCGGTGACTGTCCGAGAGCTTTCGGAATAATCCGCACCTCACGTGGTGCTGTACCTGTTGTTCAGCACTATTTTGGAGGTACCTTTTGACTGCGCCCTACCCAGTATCCATTCTGGATCTCGCAACCGTTCGCCATGGCCAACCCATCGCCGAGTCGTTACAAGAATCGACCGAATTGGCCGTGCTGGCCGATACGTTGGGTTTTCACAGGTTGTGGTTCGCTGAACACCACAACATGGAAACGATTGCGTCATCGGCGACCGCTGTGTTGTTGGCGCATATCGGTGCCCACACCAAAAATATTCGGCTCGGTGCCGGTGGCATTATGCTACCGAATCACGCCCCCTTGGTGATTGCCGAACAATTCGGTACACTTCACGAACTCTACGGCGACCGTGTCGACCTGGGTCTTGGGCGCGCCCCTGGCACCGATCAGAAGACCTTAATGGCCCTGCGTCGAACGAATCAGTCGGCCGACCGCTTCCCCTCAGATGTATTAGAGCTCCAAAGCTATCTGAAAGGCGATTCGCGTATTCCCGGTATTCACGCCTACCCTGGCGCTGGAACCAACGTGCCGTTAATCATTTTAGGTTCTTCGCATTTCGGTGCGCAGCTTGCCGCCCAGCTGGGCTTGACATATAGCTTCGCCTCGCACTTTGCCCCGCAGATGCTGGAATCTGCTGCAGCACTGTATCGCAGCGAATTCACGCCCTCCGATGACCTTGCACAACCATACTTTATTGCCGCAGCAAACGTGATCGTCGCCGATACCGAAGAGCGCGCGCAACAGATGTGGGAACGAGCAAAACGGGCCCGTATTCGGACCATGCTCGGCCGGGGTCGGAAACTCAGCGACGAAGAGGTTGAACAGCTCGTGCACTCTGCACCCGGTCAACAAGTCCTACAGATGTTAGAAATGACTGCCGTTGGCACCCCAGATCAGGTCCGCGAATGGTTGGATAACTTCGCTGCTCGTGTCAATGCCGATGAACTCATCGTCACCAACATGGCAGGACCACTCGAGGACCGCAAGCGGGCCTTGCAACTGATGTCCGATCACCTCATTGATCGATAACTCGTCCCAGCCCGCCACGTCGGCGTCGAAAACTGCGAGCGCTTAGACGGTGCGCTTTTCGACCACCCCGTAGAAAACCCGTTCGAACACTGTGCGGGCGTGGCGGGTGATTCGTAGGTAATCGTCTTCGAATTCGCCGATTTCGCCAGCGTCGTACCCGGCCCAGCGGGCCAACGCTTCCAATTGATCTCTGTTGGTCGGTAGCAGGTCCGATGATTTTGCCGTCGAGATCAGGATGCCGGATCGGATCCGAGTAGCGAATTGCCACGCCTGAATGAGAATATCGGCATCGGCCGGCTGCAAGAGGTCGGCGTCTCGGGCCGCATACAGGGCTTCGAGTGTGTTGGTGGTTCGCAGCTCCGGGTACTCTGGGGCGTGTTGGAGCTGCAGTGTCTGGGTCAACCATTCAACGTCGGTCAGGCCACCGCGACCAAGTTTCAGATGGCGCGCTGGATCAGCTCCGCGAGGCAACCGTTCCGCTTCAACACGAGCTTTCATCCGCCGAATCGATTGCAGTTGTTGTGTACTGAGGCCATGCTGATAGCGCACGGAATCTGCCCAAGCCTGAAACGTTTCTTGTAAGTATCGAGGTCCTGCGACCGGTCGGGCTTTGAGTAATGCCTGGACCTCCCACGTATCGGCCCACTGCTCGTAGTAGGCCTTATACGAATCGAGCGAGCGGACTAGTGGACCTCGGCGCCCTTCGGGCCGGAGATCCGCATCAATTTCCAGCACCGGTTCGAGGACGATCGGCGGCCTGATTGGCATTTTCATAAAGCTGATGAGCGCTTTGGCAACTTCTACGGCAAAACGGGTCGCTTCATCGGAGCTCACCCCGTCAGCCGGGTTGTGAACAAACATCGCGTCCAGGTCTGAGCCGTAGCCGGCCTCGTAACCGCCTTGGCGACCCATCGCAATCACCGCAACGTCGGCTGGAGCCTCTTCGGTACCCCACTTTTGGGTGACATGGTCGTGCACGACGTCTAATAACGCATCGACGGCAGCCTGATCCGCTGCCGCCAGCGCTGTCGAGACTTCGGATTGTTCGATGAGGTTGCAGGCGTCAGCCAAGCTGATGCGCAGAAGTTCGCGTCGGCGTACTAATCGAATGTACCGTGCCGCATCCGGCAGGTGCGGGTGTCTGCGGAGCAGGGCAGCCATCTCGGTTTGGATCGTTTCCAAACTCAACGGCAGCAGGTCCTGGTCGCGATCCATCCATGCTGCAGCCTGTGGGGTGTGCTCCAACATGTCGGCGATGTAGCGCGAGGACGATAGGACGTGTGCCAGTCGCTCCCCCGCTGCCGAAGAGTCACGAAGCATGTGTAAATACCAGTGCGAGCTTCCAACGGACTCGCTCAGTTTGCGAAAACCGAGCAGGCCGCCATCGGGATCCGGACCGGAGGCCAACCACCCCAACATCGCGGGTAAGATCTGGCGCTGGAGTTTCGCTTGCCGCGACACACCCGAAGTGAGTGCTTCAATGTGTCGGACGGCCCCCTGTGGATCCCGATACCCCAGTGCAGCTAACCGCGCCGTAGCAGCTTCGGGCGTGAGTCGTGCGTCATCGGTCGACAACGCGGCAGTGGAAGGTAGCAGGGGCCGATAAAAGATCTGTTCAAAAAGCGTTCGATTCGACCGGACGGTTGCTTTCCATGCTTTGACAAGTTGGTCGGCGTCTTTCGGCCAGCCCTTTTTCATCGACCGCACACTGCGGGCCAAAGTTCGTAAAGCATCTTCATCGTCGGGCATCATATGGGTACGACGCAGCTGTACAAGTTGCACGCGGTGTTCAATCACTCGCAAGAACCGGTAGTTGTTCGTCATGACCTGAGCGTCACTGGGACCGATATAGCTACCAGCTTGCAGGGCTTCGAGTGCGTCTTCGGTTGCACGAACGCGTAATTCCGGATCAGTTTTGCCGTGAACCAGCTGCAGTAACTGCGCCGGGAACTCAACGTCACGCAGCCCACCCGGGCCGAGTTTAATTTCTCGTTGGCGTTGTTCATGACTGATGTGGTCGATGACCCGGTTTCGCATGCGCTGGACCTGTCGAACAAACCCCTCGCGGGTGGATGCCTGCCACACCATCGGGCTGAGCGAATCCAGGTAGCGCTGGCCCAGCGCCATATCACCGGCGACCGGTCGAGCCTTCAGCAGTGCTTGGAACTCCCACGTATGAGCCCACCGCTGGTAATACTCCAGGTGCGAGGCCACGGTACGAGACAAGACCCCGTCTTGGCCTTCAGGACGCAGGTTGGTATCGACCTCCCACAACCCTGGTTCGCGAGCCGGCTGCATAATCACCGTGGAAATACCAGAGGCCAACTCTGCTGCAAGGTCTGCGGCAGCTTCCCCGCTCAATGATGACTCCGCTACGACATCGTGAGCAAAAATCACATCCACATCGGAAAAGTAATTCAGTTCACGAGCACCACACTTGCCCATGGCAATCACGGCCAGTTGTACCTCATTGGTGCGCTCGTCACGTTGTAGCAGTTCTGCCCGTGAGACCGCCAGTGCAGCTTCAAGCGTGGCGGTGGCGAGATCCGAGAGCCACATGGACACGACCGGTTGAAGATTCACCGGATCCGCTACGGTGAGATCTTCGACAGCAATGGCTGCCAGCTGACGGCGATACTGGACACGCAGTGCAACCGAAGCATCTTTGCCGGTCAGCTTGGCAACCGGTATGTCCGCTGCAGGCTCAGCTTCTACAGCCTGCAACATGATCGCACGCAGCTGTTGGGAGGCATCACGAAAGTTGCCATCCTCATCTGTCAGACCACCACATGCAGGCGTTGAGGAGATTTCGGGATCACGAAAAATATCTAAGTGTTCAGACCGACGGATCAGGAATTCGCCCAGCGCCTCGGAGGCCCCCAAGAGTCGCAGTAAGGGGCGGGCCTGGTCTTGGGTCACAAGCTCAGCAACGTTGGGGTCTCGCTCAATGAGCCGGATGAGCAAGAGCAGCGCTAGATCGGGATCTGGCGCGACGGTCAGCTGATCGAGCAGCTGTTCAACGTCTAGTTCGGCAAGTTCAGCCGAGCCCAGCAACGATTCTGCTCTTGCCAAGTCACGCAGCCCGGTGGACACGAGTCGCATCTGGCTGACTGGTTGACTCATATGGCATCCAGATAGCGACTGATCTCAAACGGCGAGACATTCACACGGTACTCGTCCCATTCGGCACGTTTGGCGCGAAGGAACGACTGAAACACTGTCTCACCAAGAACATCGGCGACAAATTCGGATTCCTCAAGGACCCCAATCGCATCATGCAAGGTTGTGGGCAGAGATCCGTGGCCCATGAGGATGCGCTCGCGGGTGGTTAACATGGTGATGTCATCGTCGGCGGGTTCTGGTAGCTCATATTCTTCTTCGATCCCCTTCAACCCGGCTGAAATCAGTAGCGCATATGCTAGGTATGGATTCGCCGCAGCATCGATGCCTCGGTATTCAACACGCGCGGAACCGGCTTTATTGGGTTTATGGAGCGGGATTCGAACCAACGCTGATCGGTTGTTGTGCCCCCAGGACACATAGGATGGGGCCTCTTTGCCGCCCCACAGGCGTTTATAGGAGTTCACAAATTGGTGTGTCACCGCGGT
>Ga0079226_10004864_pt1 | contig 10278 bp, 9 predicted proteins | sample Poulit2014_FD_76345 | JGI IMG/M metagenome (GOLD analysis project Ga0079226, IMG submission 76345) | Agricultural soil microbial communities from Georgia to study Nitrogen management - Poultry litter 2014 | ecosystem: Environmental > Terrestrial > Soil > Agricultural land | place: USA: Georgia... | reverse complement strand
ATCTAAAAAATTTATTTCTACCGATTCTGTAAGTACGTCTGCATAGCTGTATGAAACACGTTCGAATGCATTTTCATCTTGGTCAAGCTCGACTACAAATACAGAAGGATATGTTTCAGCTAAAGTTCCATTTCGCTCAATTGTTTTCCTTCTGCCTCTGTTCGCTTTCAATCTTAACCTTTGTCCAAGTTGACTCTCAAGACCTTGCTTTATTTCGATTAATGTTTTTGCCACTAGACTCCACCTCACTAGATTTAACTATACCATATGCTTGTTTTTTAGTCAAATAAAATATTATATTATATCAATATAACAATTTTATTGTCAACATCTTTCATCCTATTTATTTTTTATTATCTCTAATTGTTAACAAAATATGTATTCTAATTGAATTATCTCCATATATTAAAAGAGCCAGCTTTCATTAGATTTATAAATAAAAGCTGACTTCAACTTTAAAAGTACAATTAATCAAAATATTAGTAAAGGTCTTCCTCGGTCTCATCATTTTCAGGTTCCTTCAAATAGGGCATTCCTGTACGATGTAGTCCCCTTGTTTCTACTCCACCTAAACCTTTTTCCCTTGTTAATGTATTACGTAGGGCATCCCAAACATTAACCTTTTCCATAAAAGGAGTATAAGCAATTTTGGCTGCAATATATACCGGATCCAAAGCATGTATATTTATTCTTGTCGGAGAGCTTGCAAAATTTGCCCCCGCTTTTATAAGCGATTCAAAATGGGACTGACATGCACCGGCAAAGATAACTAATTGATCAAGATGTGGTATAACTTCCCTTGCATTTCTAACCGTTTCGACAAAATACTTTGAGTGCCGGTATGCTTGGATATCATTTTTTTCTCCTTTCTGTTTTGAGTAAGAATCATGTCCTGTGATAACGATAATATCAGGCTGTATTTTTTTAATTAATTCTTTTATTTCAAGAGGCATATCCTTCTCATTTATATGAACACCATGTACTTGCAAGTGCATCCGCTTATACAACTCAATACATTTTTTTAAATATGTTTGGTCACCATCAAGGTGAAGTACCCGAGCAGGTAACTGAAAAAAATGAGTAAGCTGATAACCATTGGATGACTCGTAATCACGTTTTTGTTCCATTAATTGATAATCTTGGCGAAATAACCGAAAAGAAAATTCTTCTTGTTCTCTTCCCTTCTTCCTTCTTTTCTCTAGTTCCCTTTTTTCTACCCGAACTAAATCATCTATTGGCGCATCTGCTTCAAGCCGAACATCTTCTCCATGTAAAATAACTGTATCTTGTTTCAAAGAGAAAATACGGAATAATAAATCATGATTATATGATTTTCGTGTCACTAACTCTCCTTTTGAAAATGGTTGCAATATATTCACCTCACCGCTTTCATTGACTTTAAAGTGAAAGCATTCCTATCATAGGCTATGTGTAAAAAGAAAAGTTCGTGTCAAAAAAAGCAATCCTACCCTTTGGGACAGAATTGCTTTTTTTATTACTTATTTTCTATTTTGTAAAATGTATTAGCTAACGTAGCAAATTCATTTATTGTCAGTGACTCTCCCCGCCTCGCTCCATCTATTCCACATTCATTTAAAACTTTCGAAATCATTTCTTTATCATACTTTTCTTTTAGAAAACGAGAAAGGTTATTACGCAGAGTTTTTCGCCTTTGTGCAAAACTCGCTTGTATTATTGAAAAAAAGTAATCCTCATTTGCCACATAAACAGGAGGGTTATCCCTCATCGTAAGTCGTAAAATACTCGAATCCACATTTGGTTGTGGCATAAAAACACTTTTTGGAACCGTCATAACAACCTCTGCTTTTGTGTAATATTGAACGGCTATCGATAGTGAGCCATATGCCTTACTATTTGGTTTCGCAGCCATACGTTCAGCAACTTCCTTTTGAATCATAACAGTTAAACTAGTTATTGGTAATTTATCCTGTAACAACTTCATTAAAATAGGTGTTGTAATATAATAAGGCAAATTAGCGACGACATGAACAGCCTGATCAGGGCTAAACGTTTCATTAATCATCGATTGTACATCTGCTTTTAAAATATCTTGGTGGATAATTTGAATGTTCGCATAATCCTTCAATGTATCTTCTAATATAGGTAGTAGCCGCCTGTCAATTTCATAAGCTACCACTTTATTTGCATGGATAGCTAATTGTTCTGTTAAAGCACCAATTCCTGGTCCTATTTCTATGACACCCGACGTGCGATCAATACCCGCATGTTTAATGATATTCTCTAATATATTTACGTCAATTAGAAAATTTTGACCTAAACTTTTTTTAAAAGTTAATTTATATTTTTTTACAATATCACTTGTCCTACTTGGGGTAGCTATATATTTATTACTATTCATCTACTTCCTCCTGCCTAATTTGCAAAAGTGCCTTTTCCAATTGAGCCCTTGTTATTTGAAACATATTTAATCGCTTTAAAAGCTGTTTTCCATTAGTGTGCCCGATTCTTAAAAACTCACCAAGTCGCTTTCGGCGTTGATTTGCCCGAGATGAACCAATCAATCCGTAATGAAGCAGATCTTCTTTTTTAAACACTGCCTCTGTTTCTTCCGTCAATTCATATACAGCTGCTAACGCCTTTCTAATTACCTGAGTGGAAGCATGCTCAATTCCTATGCTTTTATTTGCTGGATGTTTTGCTCTTGCTTGATCACTTGTTAAAAAAGCATGCTTACAACCTGGAACTGCTTCTTCGATAATACTTCGAATCCGCTGGCCTGGGTAATCAGGATCTGTAAAAATAATCACTCCGCGTTTTTCTTTTGCATGCTTAATTTGCTCTAATGTCCTTTTATTTATCGCGGAACCATTCGTTTCAATCGTATCTGCATGAACCGCTTGTTGAATTTTTGTTGTGTCATCTCTACCCTCAACAACGATAATTTCTTTCACTTTCATTATTTATATCTCCGTTCCTTTTAAAAAAAATCTCTTACCATTTTAACATGGTAAGAGTATGAATAGCATTATTAATCCAAAATTTTAACTGTTACACTTCTTTGCCCAAAACCATAAGCAGCGTCTTGAGTTGGAAAGTGAAGATCAATCCGTTTACCTTGAATATTTCCACCCGTATCTGCAGCAACTGCTTCTCCATAACCCTCAACCCAGACTTTTGTTCCGAGAGGGATAACATTTGGGTCAACTGCAACAACTTTTTTATTGGGATTCGCATTTAAATTAATTCCTGTTGATGTATAACCTGAGCAGCCATTACAGTTAGCGGTATAAGCACTTGCACTCATTGTAAGTGTTTTCCCATCTGCATTTGAACCATTGGACTTACTACTTTCAGATTCGCTTTCTTTTTGTTCTTTTGACTTTTCGTTGGATAATGTTGCAACATTACTTTCTTTCACTTCTTCTTTTGTTCCAACAGCAACAACTTTATTTTTACTTTCCTTTTTAACTTCTGTATCAATTAAGTTTTCTTCCACAGGCTTACCATCTTCATTTGTTACTTCATACGTTTTAACGACAAGACCTTCTTCACCTTCAGAAATAACGTTTAGTTTACCTTTTTCTAATGAATCATCTTCTTTTGTTTCAGTTTCAAAAGGAACCGTTTCTTCTACCTCTTTTTCTTCTATGTCTACTCGAACAATTTTAATTTTAGTATCTTGGTCAAGTTCATCGGATAATTTTACATTTAATTTATCATTGCTATTTTCTTGGTATGTAATTTGATTATCATTCAAAAATTGTTCGACTGTTCCACCTGTTGTCCAGTGTTTTTCTTCTTTTCCACCATTAATAACGGTGACTTGGAATGCTTTAGTGATATCAATTTGCATTCCTTCTTCAATGTCTGCATTTAAGTCATGTGAAAGTTCATCATGATGGTTAGAGATTAAATTATGATCTAATAATAAGTCCTCTACCGTATCTCCCGTTGTATAAAAGGTTTGTTCCTCTCCATCAACATTAACAATCACTTGTTTAGCAGCCTTATAATCGATTGTCATGCCACTTTCAATTTCAGCATCTAAGCTATGGGACAGTTCATCATGCTCACCAATAGTAATCCCTACTTCGTCAAGCACTTCTGCGACTGTCTTTTTGTGCGTTTGCACTCTCTGCTCTTCTCCGTTGTCATTGACAACAATGGTTTCTTTCATTGCTTCATAAACGATGACACTTGAAAAAGCAATCAGTGCCAAAACACCCATTGTTGAAATAAACAGTTGCAATTTCGACGTGGAGAAAAGCTTTTGAATTTTTCGCATGCTATTGCCTCCTTAATTCGCATTCGATTATATAAACATTGGTATGCGAAGTCAAAACCAATACGATTACGTTTCTTTTACATTTTGGTTACATAGATGGCAAGCTTTTTACAATGCTTGTTTTTTTGACAAAATTCATCAGAAACACCTCTAATAATACTAAAAAAAGAGACTGACTCGATATATTTTGAGTCAGTCTCACTGTTTGGTAAAGCCACTAGGAAGTGATTATTATATTGTTAATCGTCGCATCAAGACATAGGAAAGTAAATAAATGACAATCCCGGTTAACATTAATTGATAAAAAAAGGTGAAATGAAAGTTGCTAAAAATAGATGAGAAGAAATCGATTAACCATCCCCGCTCGATACCGAATGCAATCGTTCCCATAAATATACCGAGGGTACCGAATCCTCCTATGAAACCATAACGGTAAAAAATCAACGCTAACAAAAAGAAAGCCGCTAATAAGAAAAAACCGATAGATGCATCAATGACCACCCTACTATACCATGTGCTATCCATTACTAAATCCGCTAGATGGCTAAATGTATAAGAATTTTCCCCAGTTTCAAGCGTAAAGATTGCGGATTTCACTTCGCTATGGACTTTCTCAACAATCACATAAATTGTATTAGCTATCATTGCATTCAAACATGCAAGAGCAAATAATGAAGCGCCAGAGACAACAAAAATATTAGCACGGGTGGACCCCATCTTGATTAAATAAGGTATACAACTTTTAACAGTGTGAAATCCTAATATCGCTCCAAAAATATAAATCGGAAAGGACAAGTCATAGGCAATAACGGTGGCCGTATCGGCAAACAAATAACTCATGCCATAAGTGATCAACATAAAGCCGACGAGAATCGCCCAAAATATAAGAAATGGCCTTTTCATATTCGTTAAGAAATAATAAAATGTTCCTTTTAGTTGAGCATCCATTGTTTTTCCCCACCTTCTTCCGTTAAATAAATCATTAAATCCTGAATCGGCACACCTTCGACTTGTAACCCAGTTTGCTTGACACCTGCACGACTTCCATAAATATAGGCTGTCATCATGTTCGCGAGATGCTTTGTTTTCATAACCTGTTTATCTTGTATAAACGACTCTACTCCTTCTTTTGATCCTGTCACTGCATATGCATGTTCCCTTAACATTTCAGCTTTTTCTTGTAAAATTAGCTCACCATCTCGTAAAATGAGAACTTCTTCAAATAAGAGGCTTACTTCATCGATTAAGTGAGTTGAAAATATAACCGTGCGCGGATTTTCTTCATATTGTTCCAGCAATATGTTGTAAAACTTTTTCCTTGCGGCTGCATCAAGACCGATATATGGTTCGTCAAAAATAGTGATTGGTGCATTACTCGCTAAACCGACGATAACCCCTAATGCCGATTCCATCCCTTTAGACAGAGTTTTAACTTTTGCTTTGACCGGTAGTTGATATTCTTCAATCAAGGTCTCAGCTAACTTTTGGTCCCAACGTGGGTAAAAAAGAGAATAGGCACTTAGAACATGTTTTATTTTTAAATCTTTATTGAAGTTGTTTCCCTCTTTAATTAAGCAAATATGTTGTAATATATCCCGATTGTTGAATGGATTTTCATTGTTGATAAAGGCCTTTCCACTGGTCGGCAGTTGATGCCCAGCTAATATATCCATAAAAGTTGTCTTACCAGCTCCATTACGACCAAGCAACCCATAGATTTTAGGTTCCTTTAATTCAAATGACACGTCTCGTAATGCTTTCTTCTGCCGATAATGTTTCGATAACTTCTCCACTTTAATATTCATTCTGTATCTCCCCCTTCTAACATATCAAGCAGCTGTTGATCGGAAATATTTAATTTCTCAGCTTCACTCTTTAATGGCAATACGTAATTCTCGTAGAATAACTGCTTCCGATGTTCGATTAATTTTTCTTTGCCACTGTCCGTAACAAACATACCTACACCCCTTTGCTTTTCAACAATATTTTCTGTTGCCAACTTATTGATCCCCTGGCGAGCCGTAGCAGGATTAATGTTATAAAACTTAGCAAGTTCATTGGTGGAAGGTATCCGATCTCCTACTTTTATCGTTCCGTTGATAATGGAATCCTCAATGGATTCTTTAATCTGAATATAAATGGGCCGCCGTTCATCAAGCTTTTCTTTCATTAGTTTTCACCTTTTCTAATAGGTTAGTTAGTTATGTAACTAACCATATAACTAATGAACTGATTTGTCAAGGATTTTTTAGAAAAATTAAATAAATGGGCGCGCAATGATGATTTGTACATTTAATAAAAATATAAAATGACAATTTTCATAGCCTGGTTCTAAATGGAAAAACTAATGTAGAGGAAAAATAAAGTGTAACTTGGGATGCTCCCGTGTGACGTTATCGTGGAAGAAGATCACTGAAAGGGAACATGAGACGTTACCATGTGACGTTATCGTGGAAGAAGATCATCGAAAGGGAACACGAGACGCTCCCGTGTGACGTTATCGTGGCAGGAAGACATCGAAAGGGAACACGAGACGTTACCGTGTGACGTTATCGTGGCAGGAAGACATCGAAAGGGAACACGAGACCTTCCCGTGTGACGTTATCATGGAAGAAGATCATCGAAAGGGAACATGGGACCTTCCCGTGGGACGTTATCGCAAAAAGATAAACTGATAGGTAACCTTGAACACATTTACCTCTTGAAATTACTATATAATCCATAGACCGACAATCTAATTCACCTACACTTTCATTAAAAATTGTCTATAACAAAAAAGCTGCCCCAATAATCCTTGACAGTGATCTGATCTGGGGCAGCTTTTTTATTCTATTAACACAAGTAAATTTATTTATTTGGATCAATTCCAAAAAACTCTAACGCATTTTTTGTTGTTAATTCACTGATCTCTTCAAAAGTAACGTCTCTTAGGTCAGCTAGTTTTTCAGCAACTAAATTGACATATGCTGGTTCATTGCGCTTTCCACGATTGGGATGAGGTGCAAGGAATGGTGCATCCGTTTCGATAAGCAGGCGATTGTTTGGTACTTCTAAAGCAGCTTCCTGTGGCAGGGGTGCATTTTTGAAAGTTACCGTACCACCAAAGGAAATGTAAAAATTCATATTTAGACAAGCTTCAATATATTTCACCGAATCATTATAGCAATGCATGATGCCACCCACTTCTTTCGCATCTTCTTCTTGCAGTATCTCAATAATATCTTCGGTTGCTTCTCGGTTATGAATAATGATTGGCATATTAACTTTTTTGGCAAGTCGAATTTGCTTTCTAAATACTTCCTTTTGGATTGCCTTTGGGGATTTATCCCAATGATAATCAAGTCCCATTTCACCTAATGCAACGACTTTTGGATGGGAGGATAACTCTTCAATCCACTTGAGTTCATCATCTGTCATATCAATTGCATCAACAGGGTGCCATCCAACTGCAGCATAAATACTATCGTAAGCTTCGGCAATTTCGATTGCTAAAGGGATAGTTTCATGATCAAACCCAACCACTACCATATACTTTACTCCTGTATCAAATGCGCGCTGGATAACCTCTTCACGGTCATCCACAAATTGTCTTGCATTTAAATGAACATGTGTATCAAATAACATCATACACTTCCTTTCTTCCTCTTTATTCATGTATTAAATAAAACTGTTTACAAAGAAGATTAGAACTATGCTCATCTCCTCATCGAAAATATAGTATAAAATAAACGAATATAATTAACAGTTTCCATATACTGCGACGTAGTGAAATTTCGTTTTACCTTCTAATAATGGTTGAGTGCTTTGCCTTCGCTTCGGCAGAATACTTCGCTTTCCATGGGCACGGCCTCAGCCTCCTCGCGGAAAGCACCGCTGCGGGGTCTTCGGACTCGTGCTGTTCCCATTGGAGTCTGCGTATTCTGCCTACGCTGGTTGAAGTCTTCTTATTAAAAATTAGTTATAGACCACATAATTAACAGGTTATGAATCTTTTTTCATCCAAGAGCAAAAGATTCTAAAAAGCCAGGAGAATTATAACTATATTTCTACTATTAGCCAATACTTTGCATCCAATCATGTCTAATAAAAGAGAAATAAGAACATCACCCAGCGAAGGAAATATACGGAGACTCCTGTGGGAGCTAAAGGCTGATGAGACCCCGCAGGGCTTTGCCCGAGGAGGCTCATCAGCCGCCCACGGAAAGCGTAGTATATTTCCGCAGCGTTGGATTAGCACTCATCTTTTAGAGATTGAAAAAATTCAGACCCAGTTACTGCACAGTTTACATCAACTACAGTGGTAATCACTATAAATCATGCAAAAGGCCTTAAATAAAAGAAAAGGTCAGCATACGTGGTGAATCCGCGTAGCCCGACCTTAGAAAATATAGAGTTATTTTACTACTGACCCATTAGGCAATGTCTGTTCCACGCTTGCCAGGGATAAGTTGCCCTCTTCGTCTTCTCCGGCTAAAACCATCCCTTCAGACATTTCACCACGCAGTTTAACAGGTTTTAAGTTGGTTACACAGATCACTTTTCTACCAACTAATTCTTCTGGATCGTAATATTGAGCAATCCCTGAGACAACTTGACGTTTTTCTTTTCCTAAATCAAGCTGTAATTTAAGCAGTTTATCCGCCTTTTTCACCTTTTCTGCCTTCACTACTTCAGCAACTCTCATATCGATCTTCATAAACTCATCGAACGAAACCTCGTTAGAAGAAATTTCTTTTGCTGCTTCTTTCTTTTCCTTTTTCGGTGTGGAGGTTTTTTGCATCATGTTTTTGATTGCTTCAACTTCTTTTTTCACATCCAAGCGAGGGAATAGTGGCTTTCCTTTTTCCACTTTTGTTCCTGCTTCAATTACTCCTAACTGATAAACATAATCCCATTCTTTTTGCTTTTCCTCTTTAATACCCAGTTGCTTGAATACTTCATGCGGGGCTTCTGTTAAAAATGGCTGCAAGGTGATCGCTATAATGCGCAAGGAATCAGCTAAATGAGCTAATACATTTCCAAGATAATCTTTTTGTCCCTCATCTTTTGCCAATTTCCATGGCTCTGTTTCATCAATATATTTATTCGTACGGCTAATAAGCTTCCATATCGATGACAGGGCAACAGAAAACTGCATATCATCCATAGCCTCTTCAACATTAGCCACCACTTCTTTCGTCATTTGTTCAAGACTTGCTTCGATATCTGTTTCTGATGCCTTATAGGCAGGAATTTCACCATCAAAATACTGATTAATCATCGCAACGGTACGATTCAACAAATTACCAAAATCATTTGCTAAATCATAATTCGTGCGCTCCACGAATCCTTCTGGTGTAAAGACCCCGTCTGACCCAAACGGTACTTCACGTAGTAAATAATAGCGAAGTGCATCTAAACCATAATTATCAATGAGTGATACAGGATCAACTACATTTCCTTTGGATTTCGACATTTTTCCATCTTTCATTAAAATCCAACCATGAGCAAACACCTTTTTAGGTAACGGTAAATCTAAAGCCATTAACATAATTGGCCAATAAATCGTATGGAAACGAACAATTTCTTTACTCATTAAATGAACATCTGCTGGCCAGTACTTCTGAAACTTCTCATCGTTTTCTGTGCCGTATCCAAGTGCTGTAATATAATTCGATAATGCATCAATCCATACATAAATAACATGTTCTGGATTTCCAGGTACTTTAATCCCCCAGTCAAAGCTTGTTCTTGAGACAGCTAAATCCTCAAGTCCGGGATTAATAAAGTTATTAAGCATTTCATTTTTACGACTTTCAGGTTGAATAAATTCTGGATGTTCTTCATAATACTTTACTAATCGATCAGCATATTTGCTCATTTTAAAAAAGTAGGATTCCTCTTTCACTTTATGGACAGGTCCACCACAATCTGGGCAATTTCCTTCATCTAATTGTCTCTCCGTGAAAAAAGATTCACATGATGTACAGTACCATCCTTCATATTCATCTAAGTAGATATCACCTTGCTCT
>Ga0079226_10004863_pt1 | contig 10281 bp, 12 predicted proteins | sample Poulit2014_FD_76345 | JGI IMG/M metagenome (GOLD analysis project Ga0079226, IMG submission 76345) | Agricultural soil microbial communities from Georgia to study Nitrogen management - Poultry litter 2014 | ecosystem: Environmental > Terrestrial > Soil > Agricultural land | place: USA: Georgia... | reverse complement strand
AGGAGGTAAAGAAAGTGAAGTTAATTATTGCTGTTGTTCAAGATAAGGATTCTAATCGTCTGACAGATGCCTTAGGAAGTGAAAATTTTCAAACGACAAAGCTAGCTACCACGGGTGGATTTTTGAAGGAAGGAAATACAACATTAATGATTGGCTGCGGGGATGATTATGTGGATGATGCATTATCCATTATCCGTGACAATTGCTCTCAGCGTGAGCAAATGGTTGCACCTATTTCACCAATGGGTGGCAATGCAGATTCCTATATCCCAAAACCTGTTAAAGTAGAGCTTGGCGGTGCAACCGTATTTATCCTGCCAATCGAGTCATTTTATCAGTTTTAAGCATAAGTCGAAAAGAATGCTGACAACTCTGTTCGTTTACAAAATGCCATTAATTAAAGGGGCTGGCCTATGAAAATTAGTCAGGAAATGCGCTCACAAATCGAAACGACATTTAATCGAACTGCGGGAAAAAGCAAACAAGGGTTTGACAGGATGGTTCAGTCCCAAACACATCAGTTAAGACAACAGGCCATTGAGCAATTAATAAGAGATATTACCCATCAAGGGGAGAAGCTTGCGCATTTTAGGTCATTTAAAGACTTAGTAAAGTTTAAGCATATGATTAAAGATTTATTGCAAGAAACAGTTTCCAATGGACTTGATATAAAAAAGTCTTATCGTTTTAACTACGGGGGACAAAACCATGAATTATCGATTATAAAAGAAGTTGATGAAAAATTAATAGCATTAACAGAGGAAATGATGAATCACGAAAAAAAGTCAGTAGACCTGCTTGGTATGATCGGTGAAATAAAAGGTTTACTGGTTAATTTATATATGTAATAAATGAAGGATGAACTGGGATGAAAACATGGTCTGAGGTTATGGAAATTCAACCTTTAGCAAGTAAAATTATTACAAATAGTATAAAGAAAGATCGTATTTCTCACGCCTATTTAGTTCAAGGTGAACGTGGCACCGGAAAAGAAGCCATTGCTCTATTGCTGGCAAAAGTACTGTTTTGTGAGAATTTAAGAGACGCTGACCCTTGCCACATATGCAGTAATTGTAAGCGTATTGATTCCGGAAATCATCCAGATGTTCACTGGATTGAGCCCGATGGGCAGTCGATAAAAATTGAACAAATCAGAAACCTGCAGAAAGAGTTTATTTATTCAGGAGTTGAATCAACGCAAAAAGTATATATTATAAAAGGCGCTGATACGTTGACAGCAAATGCTGCAAATCGTATTTTAAAATTCCTGGAGGAACCGAGTAAAAAAACAACAGCAATGATGCTGACAGATAATAGTCAATCCATCCTTCCAACGATAAGGTCTCGTTGCCAAGTAATAGACTTGCGCCCACTTAATCCTAGATTATTCCAACAGCAGCTTACCGAATCAGGAATGTCCGAGGCAAATGCGATTTTAATGAGTGCTTTAACGAATAATTTAAATGATGCGTTTACATGGATTGAAGATGAGTGGTTTGCAGAGTCCAGAAAGATAATGGTACAATTAATAGACATGTTTTCAACTAAGCCTGATGATGTTTACTTATTTATTCATCAGCATTGGATTCCACATTTTAAAGATCGAAAGCAGCAAGAACAAGGATTTGATTTACTGCTTTTAGCTTTTAAGGATATTTTGTACGCACAAATTGGAAGAGAGGACTCCATGGTAGTGTTTACTACGGACGATGAAAGTCTTCAACGAACAACAAGGTATTTTTCGCAGGAAAAACTTCACCATATTTTAAATGCGATCTTGCAGGCAAAACGGAATTTGAAGCAAAATGTTCATCCAACTTTAGTGATGGAACAATTAACACTTCAAATATAGAGGTGATAAAGGATTGATTAAGGTTATTGGTGTCCGCTTTAAAAAAGCGGGTAAAATATATTACTTTGATCCAGCTGAACACAACGTATCCAAAAATAGTTACGTTATTGTAGAAACAGTGCGCGGAATTGAATTTGGAAAAGTTGTGCTTACAGATAAACTGGTAGACGAGGAAGATGTTGTACTCCCTCTTAAGCAAGTTATTCGTATTGCTACTGAAGAAGATAAACAGACTGTTTTTGAAAATCAGAAGCAAGCGGAAAAGGCCTTTCAGACGTGTACCGATAAAATAAAAGAACATAATCTCGATATGCGATTAGTTGAGGCAGAATATACATTTGATCGAAATAAGGTTATTTTTTATTTTACAGCAGATGGTCGTGTTGATTTTCGTAACTTAGTTAAAAATCTGGCAGCCTTATTTAAGACGCGTATTGAACTGCGTCAGATAGGGGTTCGCGATGAGGCGAAAATGCTTGGTGGGATTGGACCATGTGGTAGAATGCTATGCTGTTCTACCTTTTTGGGGGATTTTGAGCCTGTTTCTATTAAAATGGCAAAGGATCAAAATCTATCGCTTAATCCAGCAAAAATATCTGGTTTATGTGGCCGCTTAATGTGTTGCTTGAAATATGAAAATGATGATTATGAAAAAGCAAAACGTGAATTGCCTGATATCGGGGAAAGCATTAAAGTCCCATTTGGAGATGGAAAAGTAGTAGGCCTAAACATTCTTGAAAAACTCGTGCAAATCGAAATTCCAGACAAAGAACGGGTAATTGAATACACACTGGATGAATTAATCGATGAAGGAATTATTTCAGCACAAGCCACAGAATAGTGGGGTGTAAATAGCGTGAATAAAAGGCAAATCTTTGATCAGGTATCAGATATGGAAAAACAAATAGGCGAGTTATATGAGCAATTAGGTGATTTAAAAGGAAAGCTAGCAGAGATGTTGGAGGAAAATCATCGCCTTGCTATGGAGAACCATCATTTACGCAATCGTCTAGATAGCAATATAGAACAAGAGGAAAGCAGTAAGCAAAAAAAGAAAGCCGAGGTACCAGGTGAAGGGTACGACAACTTGGCTAGAATATACGAAGAGGGATTTCATATATGTAATATTCATTTTGGGAGTCCCAGACAAGATGAGGATTGTTTATTCTGTCTTGAATTTTTAAATAAAGCTAAATAAAATGATGGTGAGCTGTTTCAATGTCTTTCATAGGACAAGGGAACAGCTTTTCTTCCATTTGGTAATGCATAAGAAAGGATTCGACTATGGTACAGTTATTTGATGATGAACGTTTGGATTATTTATTAGCAGATGAGAGCATGCAAATTATTCAAAGTCCTTCTGCTTTTTCCTTTTCGCTTGATGCTGTTTTATTAGCTCATTTTACATATGTTCCTATTAAAAAAGGAAAGATACTTGATTTATGTTCGGGAAATGGAGTTATTCCGCTTTTGTTATCAAAAAGATCATATGCTCAGATAACCGGTGTTGAAATCCAGCAGCGTTTATTTGATATGGCACAAAGAAGTGTACGACTTAATCAGTTAGAAGGACAAATAAAAATGATTCACGGTGATTTAAGATATATGCAGCCTGAACTTGGGCAGAGCAGTTATGATGTAGTAACATGTAATCCCCCCTATTTCCCAACACCATCAAAAACAGAGCATAATAAAAATGAATATTTAACGATAGCCAGACATGAGGTCTTCTGTACGTTAGAAGAGGTTGTAAAGGCATGTAAACTTTATGTGCGTCCAGGAGGTAAAGTAGCGATGGTACATAGACCAGGCAGACTTATTGATATTTTAACGTTATTTCGTGCTTATAAACTCGAACCAAAGCGAATGCAGCTTGTCTACCCTAAAAAAGGGAAAGAAGCAAATATGTTATTAGTGGAAGGGATTCGGGATGGAAAAGCGAATTTAAGTCTTTTGCCACCACTCATCATTTATAATGAAGATAATACGTATACAAAAGAAGCTGAGGATATTATTTATGGAAAATGAGAAACATATTGTTTATATTTTAAAGTGTAAAGATAATACATTATATACTGGCTATACAAATCATTTAGAAAACCGACTGAAAATGCATACGGAAGGAAAAGGTGCCAAGTATACACGCGGGCGAGGGCCATTCCAAGTAATGTTTATAGAAAAATTCCCAACAAAAGAAGAAGCAATGCAAAATGAATACAAAATAAAAAAGCTTTCTCGTCAGGAAAAACTTCAATTAATTGAGGACAAGGTGAAAGAGTGATAAATCATGCAGATACAAAAAAGCTTTGATACACAGAACGTAGAAGGGACTTTATATGTTGTACCAACTCCAATTGGAAATCTGGAGGATATTACATATAGAGCATTAAAGACACTCCGGACAGTTGCGGTTATCGCGGCAGAAGATACGAGGAATACAAAAAATTTACTGCGCCATTTTGAAATTAAAACTTCGTTAATCAGCTACCATGAACATAACAAGAATGAGCGAAATAAACAATTACTGAATCGATTGAAGCAGGGAGAGTCAATTGCAATTGTAAGTGATGCTGGTATGCCGGCTATTTCTGATCCTGGTTTTGAATTAGTGCAAGCAACTATAGAAGCAAATCATTCTGTTGTAGTCTTACCTGGGGCAAGTGCTGCCCTATGTGCATTAGTTGGCTCAGGATTACCAACCACTGAATTTTTATTCTATGGTTTTTTACCCAGAAAGAAAAAACAAAAAGAGAAAGAATTGCAACGACTGAAATCTTTACCAGCTACATTGCTTTTTTACGAATCACCATACCGTTTAAAGGGGACATTAAATGTTCTTTATCATCAGTTTGGTAACCGACAATTGGCTGTTGCGCGCGAATTAACGAAAAAATTTGAAGAATATAGTCGTGGTACACTGGAAGAAGTGATAAGTTGGGCTGATAAACAAGAACTTAAAGGTGAATTTTGTCTCGTTGTAGAGGGGTGCAATAATGAGGAGGAACAAGTAGAAGTTTTATGGTGGGGTCATTTGTCCGTAAAAGCTCATGTAGAAGAATACATGGAAAGCGATAATATTTCCAGTAAGGAAGCGATTAAAAAGGTTGCTACTGATCGAAATATAGGGAAACGTGAGGTATACAAAATATATCATATTGAATAAAGTAAAAGGGATTAACGTGGTTTTCCAAGCGTTGATCCCCCTTTAGTATTTTAAAATTTTCACATCGTATTGATCTATTGAAGAAGTTTTCTTCAAAAACTAACGCTCTATTTTTTGTTGCAGTTTTTTTATTTCTTTTACTAAATTTTCTGCTCCCTCAGGACTAAGTACTAGTTTGCCATTAGCTAAAGTCATGTTGTTTTCAGAGGTATTTCCCGTAATTTGACAAGTCATGTTTGGTGTGTATTTCTTTAAAATAATTCTGTCATGATCCACATATATTTCCATTGCATCTTTTTCGTGGATATCAAGTGTACGACGTAATTCCATTGGAATGACGACTCGACCTAATTCGTCAACTTTCCGTACAATTCCAGTCGATTTAATATTTATCTCCCCCTCAAAAGATTAAGGTGGGAATAGACCCACCTTTACCAATTTTAATAGAAATATTCGACATAAGCTTATGACATATAGTACCAACGTTTGATATATGTGTCAATGCCTTTTATTAAATATTAAAATAAATTAGAAAATTGTTTGTCACCCAGTTTAGGTAGAAAAGGAAACGAATATGGCAATGCTATGTACCGGTAATTTAATGATTATTAACCGTACATGATAAGATAATGGAAATCTTATGCTAAAATAGCTACAATAGAATTAGCTTTTATTTGTTAGGTATGTCATTGGAAGCGGAAAGAGGAGGTAAAACATGTCAGACGAAAGAAACACATTTTATATTACCACCACTATTTATTATCCAAGTGGTAATTTACATATTGGACACGCATACTCTACCATTGCTGGGGATGCCATTGCCAGGTATAAACGTATGCGTGGTTTTGATGTTTATTATCTGACCGGAACAGATGAGCATGGTCAGAAAATACAACGAAAGGCAACAGAAAAAGGCGTAAGTCCGCAAGAATATGTCGATAATATGATTATTGGCATTCAGGACCTATGGAAAAAATTAGAAATATCTAATGATGATTTTATACGGACAACAGAAGAACGTCATAAAAAAATAGTGCAGCAGATATTTGACCAATTTGTAAAACAAGGTGATATTTATTTAGATCAGTATGAGGGATGGTACTGTACATCTTGCGAATCATTTTTTACAGAAAGACAATTAGATGATGGGCATTGTCCAGATTGCGGCGGCCCGGTTGAAAAGGTAAAAGAAGAATCATATTTCTTTAAAATGAGTAAATACGTGGATCAGCTTATTCAGTATTATGACGAAAATCCAGAATTTATCCAACCGGAAAGCCGAAAAAATGAAATGCTTAATAACTTTATCAAACCAGGTCTAGAGGATTTAGCAGTGTCTAGGACAACTTTTGACTGGGGCATTAAAATACCGGGAGATCCTAAACATGTCATTTATGTTTGGATTGATGCATTAAGTAATTACATTACAGCACTAGGCTATGGATCTGATAATGATGAGAAATTCAAAAAATACTGGCCAGCGGATGTTCACTTAATGAGTAAGGAAATTGTGCGTTTCCATACCATTTATTGGCCAATTATGTTAATGGCATTAGACCTGCCACTACCTAAAAAAATATTTGCACATGGCTGGATTTTAATGAAAGATGGAAAAATGTCCAAATCGAAAGGAAATGTTGTTGACCCAATTCAGCTGACAGATCGATATGGACTTGATGCATTGCGTTACTATTTATTGCGTGAAGTACCATTTGGGTCTGACGGTGTATTTACCCCGGAAGGTTTTGTGGAGCGGACAAATTATGATTTGGCAAATGATCTAGGTAATCTATTGAATCGTACGGTAGCAATGATTAAAAAATACTTTGATGGCGAAATTCCTGCTTATAAGGAAGCTGAAACAGATATTGATCAGTCCCTTGAGACTTTTGCAAAAGAAACAGTCGGTAAGGTGGAAGAAGCGTTAGAAAATATGAAATTTTCTGTAGCACTCTCATCCCTGTGGCAATTGATCAGTCGAACGAATAAATATATTGACGAAACAGAGCCATGGATACTTGCAAAAGATGAAAGCAAGAAAGAGCGTTTAGGAAACGTGATGGCTCATCTGACTGAATCACTAAGAATTATTGGCGTAATGCTTCGTCCATTCTTAACGGAAACTCCGATAGAGATCTTCAGACAATTGGGTATCGAAGAGGATTCCCTCAAGGAATGGAATAGTATATACAAGCTTGGACAAATGAAAGTAGGGACGTGTGTACAGAAAGGGAAACCGATATTTCCGCGTTTGGATGTAGAAAAGGAAGTTCAAGCCATTAAAGATATGATGAAGAAGCCAAGACAGGAAAAACAAAAGAAATCGGAAGAAGAAAAACAATTAATCGATTATGAAGCCTTTATGAAGCTGGATATGCGTGTAGCCGAAATACTAGAGGCAGAGAAAATGAAAAAAGCAGACAAACTCATCAGACTGCAGCTTGATATTGGGGATGAAAAACGACAAGTAATCTCAGGAATTGCTGAGCACTACAAGCCGGAAGATCTAGTTGGCAAAAAGGTGATCTGTGTAACCAATTTAAAACCTGTCAAACTACGCGGCGCACGATCAGAAGGAATGATTCTGTCTGGTGAAGATGAAAATGGAAAACTGGTACTCACCACAGTGGAAGAATCACTGCCGAATGGATCTGTTGTAAAATAAGGAGCGAGGATAGCGTGTTATTTGATACACATGTACATTTAAATGCAGACCAATTTAATGAAGATAAAGAGGAAGTTATCAACCGGGCATTTGATTCGGGAGTAAAGCATATGGTTGTTGTTGGTTTTGATCGCAAGACGATTCCACTAGCTCTTGAAATTGCTGAGCAGTATGAGACGATTTACGCTGCTGTAGGCTGGCATCCTGTTGACGCAATTGATATGACGGAAGAAGATTTAGCTTGGATAGAGTCTTTATCAGAACACCCTAAAGTTATCGCACTTGGTGAAATGGGTTTGGATTATCATTGGGATAAGTCGCCAAAAGATGTACAAAAGGAAGTGTTTCGTAGGCAGATCAGGCTTGCTAAAAAAGTGAATATGCCGATTATTATTCATAATCGGGAAGCAACTGAGGATATCATTGAAGTTTTAAGTGAAGAAAATGCCGGTGAGATTGGCGGCATTATGCATTGTTACAATGACTCAGCAGAATATGTGCAAACATTTCTTGACATGAACTTTTATATCTCACTTGGCGGGCCTGTCACATTTAAAAATGCCCCGCTACCTAAAGAGGTAGCAGTTCAAGTGCCGCTTAACCGTTTATTAATTGAAACAGATGCTCCATTTTTAGCACCGCATCCAAATCGTGGAAAAAGAAATGAACCTGCATACGTAAAATTAGTTGCAGAAAAGATCGCACAGTTAAGGGAAATGAGATTTGACGAGTTAGGAAAGATCACAACAGAAAATGCTTTTGTATTGTTTAATTTACACTAAAACGGCAGTTGTTTGCTGTTAACCTTTCGAAATAAAGAAATCGAATTGATGACTGATGAGAATATTACGTTATAATAAATGCTCTTACCATGCTATGATGGTAAGAGCATTTTATTTTTGATCCGGAGGAGTAAATCGTGAAAATTAAAGAAGTAATTGTTGTGGAAGGTCGAGATGACACAGCTAAAGTCCTTCAAGCGGTAGACGCTGATACCATCGAAACAAATGGCTCAGCAATTAATCAATCTATTTTAAAACAAATACAACATGTAAAAGATAAACGTGGTGTTATTATTTTTACAGATCCGGACTATCCTGGAGAACGCATCCGCCGTATCATCGATGAGGCAATTCCGGGCTGTAAGCATGCTTTTTTACCGAGGGAAAAGGCAAGAGCAAAACATCCAAGAAATAATAGTTTAGGAATAGAACATGCACCAGTGGAAGCGATTAGACAGGCACTTTCAGGTGTGTATGAACGAATGGAAAATGAAGATAATGAGATTGATAAAAAGGATTTATTAGCTTATGGATTAATTGGAGGCGCTAATGCAAGCTCGCGAAGGAAGCGAATAGGTGAAATACTGCAAATCGGACATACAAATGGAAAACAGCTTCTCAAGCGGTTAACTATGTTTCAAATTACAAAACTGCAGTTTGAGCAAGCGGTAAGACAAATACTACAGGAGGAAGAGAATGAGGAATAAAAAGTATATTGCTACTCCTACTAGAACAAAGGAAATTCTCAATAAATATACCTTTTCTTTTAAAAAAAGCCTGGGACAAAACTTTTTAGTTGATGTTAATATTCTCGAAAATATTATTGCATGTGCTGGTATTAGTAAGAATTCCGGAGCTATTGAAATCGGACCGGGTATTGGGGCTTTAACAGAGCAATTAGCTGTTCATTCGGAAAAAGTGATTGCGTATGAAGTGGATCAGCGATTATTGCCTATTTTGGATGAAACACTTGTTGGTTATCCGAATACGCAGATTATTCATCAGGATATTTTGAAAGCAGATGTTAAAGCTGCAATCAGCAGCCATTTTCAGCCTGACCAGGATATTCATATTGTCGCTAATTTGCCTTATTATATTACGACGCCTATTCTTATGAAATTGTTGCGGGAGAAACTGCCTGTCTCAAGCATTACCGTGATGATTCAGAAAGAAGTTGCAGATCGTATGGCTGCTAAACCAAATACAAAAAACTATGGTTCCTTAAGTATTGCCGTACAATATTATACAAATGCTAAGGTTGCCATGCATGTTCCTAAGACAGTATTTATTCCACAGCCAAACGTTGACTCAGGGGTTTTAAAACTTACGATTCGAAAAGAGCCTCCTGTTCAAGTGGCTGATGAAGCATTTTTCTTTACAATCGTCCAGGCATGCTTTGCCCAGAGACGGAAAACATTACGTAATAACTTATCAAATTATTTTAAAGAGAGTTATCATAAAGAACAAATTAATGAAAGACTAGAAAAAGCTCAAATTGACGGTTCAAGACGTGGTGAATCACTTTCCATGCAGGAATTTGCAACCTTGGCCAATACATTTTGAAAGTAAAGAGGTTGAGACATGTGTAGTGACTTTAATTTTATCAGAAGGTGTCCTTTTTGTTTACAAACAAGCATATTAAAGCCCTTTTCATATCTAGTTGACTGGAACGAAAGGCAGGCGGCTGACTCCCTCAGAGAAAGTTGATGTAACAACGTTTAGAGGTGTTTTAAGTTTCTAAAAAAATATTTTTTTGTTTAGTTCATCGGAATGCTTATCCATTGAATCCCATATTAGGAATAAAAAGGAAATAAAGGGT
>Ga0079226_10004862_pt1 | contig 10283 bp, 7 predicted proteins | sample Poulit2014_FD_76345 | JGI IMG/M metagenome (GOLD analysis project Ga0079226, IMG submission 76345) | Agricultural soil microbial communities from Georgia to study Nitrogen management - Poultry litter 2014 | ecosystem: Environmental > Terrestrial > Soil > Agricultural land | place: USA: Georgia... | reverse complement strand
GTAATGAAGGAGAATGGATCTATGAACACGGAAAATTTAAAGTATTTGTAGGTGGAAGTTCTGCAAAGGTACAATCTGATATTTTTATGCTGGAAAAGGAGACGGGAAAATAAATAAGTTTGATGATGAAAACTTATAAAGCCAGATGGTTTTTGGATAGTAAGTTTAGTTATTGAAATTTTCGAATTGGATAGGTCGCATTTGCTGTGAAGGAGAAAGTGTGCTATTTTTGTAGCTTGCAAATAGATATAAGGAGCGCATTTTGTTTAATGCGTATAAAAAACTTTATATGAGTGACAGGCAAAAGGAGCATACAAAGAATATTAATGTCCACACATTGGAAGTCGATCAGTATCCAAAGGTTACATTATCAGTAGATTGTGTTATTTTTGGTATTGAGCAGGAGCATCTGAAGGTTATGCTCATAAGGAGTGATATTGCGGAATTTAGAAAACAGTGGACTTTGCTGGGGGATTTGGTGCATGAAAAAGAATCTTTAGATGAAGCAGCCAAACGGGTATTGCAGACGCGTACCGGACTTTCGGATGTGTTTTTAGAGCAGGTACACACCTTTGGTGAAATTAATCGTCATCCTTCGGGGAGGGTGGTATCTACGGCCTATTATGCATTGGTGAATATGACAAAATGTAATTTAAATAATTATGAACATGAATTACATTGGCATGCCATTGAAGATATTAAAGAATTGGCATTTGACCACAATAAAATTTTAAATATCTGCGTGGACAGATTGAGAGAAGCAGTTCAAAATCGATATGTGGCATTTAAGTTACTTCCTCCTGTATTTTCATTGCGTCAACTTCAGGATATTCATGAAGCTGTTCTCGGGAAAAGATTAGATCGTCGGAATTTTAGAAAAAAAATTATTAGCCTGGACTTTATTGAAGATACCGGAAAAATAGAATCTGATGTGTCTCATCGCCCGGGGAAATTATATAAGCTGAAATCTTCTTCCTAGTAGTATTTTTTATTTAGACTTCTACGGATTCTTCAGCAATAATTTCTACATCCTTACTTCCTCTTATTCCTGCAAAACCAGCCGGGATGTTTCTTATATTCTGAAATCCCTGTCTCTTAATGAGAGAGCAGGCGATAGAACTTCTGTAACCGCTTTGGCAATGAATATATAGGTTATCATGTTCTTCGATACTTGAAAGCGTGATGGGATTCATCATTGTATTTAAAGGTATATTAATGGATTTTTCTACATGACCTTCTTTAAATTCGGATGGCTTTCTAACATCCCATATCTTTAAATTTTTATCGAAAGGGATATCCAGCATTAATTCTTCTACGGATACATTGATAAGCAGATCTATCTTGTTTCCGGCTTCTTTCCATTTTTGGAAACCGTCTTTAAGATATCCTACAACCTGATGAAGTCCGATTCGAGCCAGACGAACAATCGTTTCCTGCTCTTTCTCAGCGTCGGTCACCAGAATGATGGGTTGATCCATAGGCAGTAATTGTCCTGCCCATTCTGCAAAACGTCCCTGAAGACCAATGTTAATTGAATCAGGAACAAAACCTTCTGAAAAAACTTCAGCTGATCGCGTATCTAAAATCCAAGCCCCATTTTCGTGTTCTTTCTTAAAGTCCTCAATGGACAATGGATGATTGCTCTTGGCAATCACTTTATCCAGATTATCGTAGCCTTCCTTATTTATTCTTGCATCTTCTTTAAAATAGGAGGGCGGTTCACTCAATCCTTCTGTAACGGCTTTAATAAACTCTTTTTTATCCTTTTTTTGCATGGCATAGTTCAGTTTTTTTTGCATACCAATCGTGCTTGCCGTCTCTTCGCTCATGCTTTTTCCACATGCAGAGCCCGAGCCGTGAGCAGGATAAACAATAAGAGAATCGGGGAGTTTTTTCAATTTTTGAATAGAATCGAAAAGGTATGCTGCTAATTCTTCTTGGCTTAAATTGCCACTAGATAAATCAGGACGACCTACATCTCCGACAAAAAGGGTATCTCCCGTAAAAATACAATGTGGTTTTTGCGCTTCATCAGTTAAAAGATAAGAGGAACTTTCCAGGGTATGCCCGGGAGTATGAATTACTTCTAGGGTTAACTTCCCTATATTAAATTTCTCGCCATCTTTAGCTACATGAATAGGAAAACTGGTTTGTGTATTAGGACCGAAGACGATTGAAGCATCAGTCTTTTCAGCCAATTCCAGATGTCCGGAAATGAAATCAGCGTGAAAATGAGTCTCAAAAATATACTTAATCTTTACATCATGTTCTTGAGCAAGCGCAAGATATTCATCAATATCCCGCATAGGATCGATGACAATTGCTTCATTATCGGAAGCAACAAAATATGCTGCCTCCGATAAGCAATTGGTATATAATTGTTTAACAATCATAGGGAGTTAATCAACAAGTTGACCAACAAATCCCATTACTTCCTCAATACGCCCTTTATTCAGCGTATAAAAAATGTATTTTCCTTCTCTTTCAGTCTTTACGATATCTGCACGACGCAATATAGCAAGATGCTGAGAAGCAACTGATTGTTCAAGACGTAATTTTACATAGATCTCGGTTACGGTCAAACGTTCTTTTTCTTCTAGAAGTTTGATAATTTGTTGACGTAACGTGTGATTAATCGCACGTAAAATCATTCTGGCTTTTTTGACAGCAATAAAATCGATTTTAATGGTTCCTTGCTGGTCCTCGGTGGTAATCTCCAATGAATTTGAAGTTATTTTTGACATAACAGTATAAAATTTATTAAAAAAATAAACAATGGTGTAGCTGCGTTTTATTATTATACAGCTGCACTCAAACAGTTGTTAAATAAGAAATGCAAATTTATTATTTATTCATATAATGAAAAAGTTAATTATTTTATAAGAGTACAAACGGTCATTTAATTTTGTTGAATGGTCGAGGTATTTTTATAATTAACTATTTTTGATGTGAAGTTCTTATATTATTCTGCAAATATATAACAAATATTATTCCGAACTGTTTAATGTATAAAATAAATTTGTTAATATTATGTATAAAAATGATTTTGTTGGTATGGATATGGGTCTTAAAAAGCGTAGAATAAAGGTTTAAGTAAGCTGAAAATATAGCTTTTATAAAATTTTAATGATTATTATTACTATAAATAAAAGGAGTTCAGTTAATTTGCAGGAAAATATTGAGCATGAAGAAATTTAAAATCTCGTTAAGCACGTTATCCGTTTGCTTATTTGTTTTCTTAACATCCTATCAGCCTGTATTGGCTCAGGAGCAGTCAGAATATACAGAAAATTGGCAGTTATTGGATCCACAAAAAGATGGAATCTATGGTGTTAGTGCCATTAGGGCTTATCATGAACTTTTAAAAGGGAAGAGTCCGAAAAAGGTAATCGTTGCTGTAATTGATTCGGGAGTGGATACCGCTCATGTAGATTTAAAAGGGGAGATATGGACCAATACAGATGAAATTCCGGGTAATAACATAGATGATGATCATAACGGCTATGTAGATGATGTTCATGGATGGAATTTTTTAGGAGGTGATGATACCAGCGTGGTGAAAGCGAGTAGTGAATTACATCGGCTCTATTATAAGTATAATAAACGTTTTGCCGATATATCTTCTGTTGATGAAGTAGGTAAAAAGGATAAAGCTGATTATGAAAAATGGCAGGAGTTGAAGGAAAAACGCCATGAAGATTCAGTTGAAAATGCAAAAAAATACAATAAAATCTCTTCGGGCATTCAGCGTTTCAGAATGTTGGATAAAATCCTGCAGGCTCATCTTGGAAAGGATTCGATACGTTTGGCCGATCTGAAAAATATAGATACCAATAATGATACTTTGTTTGCAGCTAAAACTATTGCTTCCAGAGTGTTGAAACAACAAGGTCCGGATGCAACATTGGAAGGTTTTATCAAGGAGGGACAGGATTATGTTGATGATTTGAAAAGCAAGCTTGATAGTAGAAATAAAAACCCTAATGCTGCACGATTAAAAATTGTAGGAGATGACCCTAATGATATAACGGATACTGATTATGGTAACAATAATGTGTATGGTGATTTTGCAATGCATGCCACGCATGTTTCGGGTATTATTTCAGCTGTCAGAAACAACCATATCGGAATGAATGGAATTGCCAATAATGTGCTTATTATGCCGGTAAGAACAGTTCCGAATGGAGATGAGAGAGATAAAGATGTGGCCTTAGCTATTCGATATGCGGTAGATAATGGTGCCGATATTATTAATATGAGTTTTGGTAAGTCTTATTCTCCGCATAAGCATTGGGTAGATGAAGCGGTAGAATATGCAGCAAAACATGATGTGCTTTTGGTACATGCTGCAGGAAATGATGGAACCAATATTGATTCTTTTCCTTCTTATCCTTCTCCGATAATTCAAAAACATTTCTTGTTTTTTGATTGGGAGAAAAAAGCTAAAAACTACATAACGGTTGGTGCTTCTAATCCTACGAATAAAGAAGGGAATCTTCCGGCACCTTTTAGTAATTATGGTAAAAAGACTGTGGATTTATTTGCTCCGGGAGTGAATATTTATTCTACCGTTCCTGAAGATGAATATAAGGCGTTAAGTGGTACGAGTATGGCAACGCCTGTAGTGGTTGGTGTGGCTGCTTTAGTTTTAGAGTATTATCCTCATTTAAGCGCAGAAAAATTAAAATGGGTTTTGATGAACTCAGTTACAGAATTGGGCGATTTGCTGGTAAATCTACCAGGTACGGAAGAAAAAGTAAGGTTTAGTAGTTTGAGCAGATCCGGAGGTATTGTGAATGTTTATAAGGCTTTAAAATTAGCTGGGACGCTGTAGGCAGTCTGTTTTCGCCGAAGCTTATGGTTCAAGTAAGTAGTGTAGTGTCTTCAGTATGCTATCCATATGCTATCCTTGCACGCAGATAACACTGATTGAGTTGATGGTCGCTGGTAACAGAAACTGTATAAATCTGAATCATCTGTGTCATTAGTGTGTTATTTGAAATAATAGTCAAATAATGTAAATGTCATCTTTATTTATAAAAGTGACAAAAGGGTAATTTTTACTTTCTTACAACAAAAGTCTGTCCTATCTGTTGTATTTTTGCAATATTGAATTTTCGAACAAAACAAAAAAGATATGTATCCAGAACAATTGGTAGCCCCAATGAAGGCTGAATTAACAGATAACGGCTTTGAAGAACTGTTAACAGCAAATGAAGTAGATGACACATTAAAGCAGAGTGGCACTACTTTAGTTATGATAAATTCTGTATGTGGTTGTTCCGCTGGCTCTGCTCGTCCTGCAGTATTGGCAGCAGTAGAACACAGTGATAAAAAACCGGATAGGTTAACCACCACTTTTGCAGGTTTTGATATGGAGGGTGTTCAGCAAGTGCGTAATCATTTGATGCCTTATCCCCCTTCTTCTCCATCTATTGCACTGTTTAAAGATGGGAAATTAGTTCATTTTACAGAACGGCATCATATTGAGGGTCGTCCTGCAGAGGCTGTAGCAGAGGATTTATTGAATGCTTTCAATGAATATTGCTAATTGTAATTTATTTCAAATGAAAAGTCGGGTCTTCTAAGACTCGACTTTTTACATTACTTTAAATATGACTATGACAGATTGGAAGAAGGTGATTCCTTCTGAATTTTCAAATTACTCTAGAGTATGGGTATATCAGGGAAATCGTGCATTTACGGCAGACGAAAAATTGAAGGTTGGCAAAGTAATTGCTCAATATGTCGATTCTTGGATGTCTCACGGCCGTCCTGTAAAAGGATGGGGAACGGTTCTTTTTGACCAGTTTATTGTTCTACTAGCTGATGATACTTCCGATAAATTATGTGGCTCTGCCATAGATAGCTCTATTCGATTTATGAAAGAATTGGAATCAAAATTGGGGCTTGAATTGTTAAATAGGATGAATTTGGGATTTTCTGATGGTCAGAAGCTTTTTACTGTTCCTATGCAAGAGTTGGAGACTGCGCTTGAAGCAGGAGAGATTCAACAGGAGACGCTGTTTTTTAATAATACGGTAAGTTCTAAAAAGGAGCTGTTGGAAAATTGGATTCAACCTATAAAAGAGAGTTTCTTAGCGAATAGAATATCGCTAAATTAAATTTAGTATTAAAAAAAGCGTCAGAAGAATCAACTCTTCTAACGCTTTTAGTTTTTTTTAATAGCCCGGATTTTGTTTCAGGTTAGGGTTAGCAATAATTTGGTTTTCGGGAATGGGAAATAAGAGCGTATGTCCATCAGCCGGATCTTGTGCTTTAGCCGGTACTCTGGCTCCTGTGTAATAATGTGTTCCACTGGCAATCTCATATCTAATTAAATCTTGTCTTCTCCAAAGTTCCCAGGCTAATTCTCTGCCTCTTTCGTCTAATATATTTTCTAAAGTTAGATCACTCATGGTCCAGTCATGGCTCTGATCTCCGCTATAGGCTCTTTCTCTAACCTGATTTACGAGATCTAAGGCATTTTGTAGATTTTGTCCCAGCCGAACTTCGCATTCTGCCTTCATTAATAGTATATCAGCATAACGGAATAGTACCATATCATTGCTTTGATTTCCTGCTGTACCGGCTTCCGGGAAATATTTGATATTTCGTACGCCTGCCAGACGAAATGCACTGCTAGGGCTGGAGATACTATCCATTTTAGGAGTAAAAGACAGGTCTAATCCGGTGCCTTTATCTTTTAATTTTAAAGAATCTTCTGCTTTATAAAGTATATTTTTATCCGGAGGAAAAGGATAAGGTAAGCTGTATTGTTGACCAATGAGCCATTGTCCTGAACGTTGATCCAGATAAGTTCTATATATTCTATTCTCTTTTTTAGTATAGACAGAGGTGGTGTCAAATAATTTGTAGAAACCTTTATTAGCAGAATAACCATTCCATGTAGAACCTGCCAATTGAAAATTGGCTACGTTTTGATAATGTAGGGTTTGGTTTTCCCAGTTGTTTCCGGGAATATTGATTTTGTCGAAAGGAACAACGAAAATATTTTCAACAGAACCTTGATTATCTGTAGAGAAATTATCGAAATATCCTGCAGACAAGCTGTATTGTCCTGCATTTATAATAGAGTCAGTCATGTCTATACAATCCTGCCAATGGGCTTTTCCGGTATATACCTCTGCATTGAGATATAGTTTGGCTAATAAGGCATATCCCACCCATTTATTTACTTTTCCATAAGTCTCCGGACCGGTACTTTCTGATAGATGGTCTATATTTTCTTTTAATTCTTTTTCTAAAAAACTAAAAGCCTCTTTTCTGCTGCTGTTAGAAACAGAATTTGGATTGGTATTGAAATCTGTAACTATGGGAATATTTCCAAATAAGTCCATCGCCCAATAATAAAAATAAGCACGCAATACTTTGAGTTCTGCAACAATGGATTCTATATTATCCGGTTGGTTTTCAAGCTGATTTAAGGCGTTTAATGCAAAATTAACACGACCGACACCGTTGTATATATTGTTCCATGCTCCATCAAAGGCATTGGTTTTAGGGGTCCATGTGTGTTTCCATAAAGCTTGTGGAACGCCACCATTATACCAATCTCCACCTCGAGTAGGAATAATCATGGCGTCGGTGGTTGCTTCGTTTAGTAAGAGCATATCTCCATCGGGAAGCGATGTAAGCGCCTGATAGCCCGGTGCAATTCCGGAAGCAATTTGTTCCGGTGTTTGCCAAAAATTTTGATCTTGTACCACACTATAAACATGTTGATCCAAATTAGTACAACCAACCATCATAAATAATGTGAGTATGCCTATAAAGGAAGATCTTATCATATTTTTATTATCCATAATTTTTATTTTTCAATTTCTTAATATTTTTATTTAAAAGATACCCGTACTCCGAAGGAAAATGATCTGGCTTTAGGATAAAAACCATCATCTCCTTTCGTAGCATATATATAAGCCTCATTGGTGTCAGCTACTCTGATTTCCGGATCCAACCCACGATAAGGAGTGATAACAAACAAATTATTAGCGGTGAGATATACCTGAAGACTGTTTAGTGCCTTTATCTGGTCAAAAGTATAAGCTAATGTAATATTGTCCAGTCTAAGATAGGATGCATCATCCAGCCAGTGATCAGACGGTACCGGAGCATCCTTTATATCGGATGCTGCCCCTGCTTTGGTAATATTATTCCCGGGCATGCGAACAATATTGTCCAAAATTAATCTTGTATTGTTAAATATCTTTTGTCCGTAAACACCTCTTATAAAGAAATTTAAGGATAAATTGTCATAGCTGAATGTGCTTCCAAATCCATAGGTGAATTCCGGTGTGGGATCAATATAATTATACATATTCCGATTCAGATCAGCCTGTGTAACTTTTCCGCCATTCCCATCGTCAAAGAGTTGTTCTCCTTTGTCATTAACTCCTAAATAATGAGGTAAGAAAAAGACATATGGTGCATAATTAACTTTTAAGAAGGTGATAGGATAATCAGTTAATCCGCGACCTTCTGCTACACCTCCGCGAATGTCGTCAGTAGATACTTTAAAACCTGCATAGGTTCCGGATAAATCTGTAATTTCTGTATGAATAAAGGTAATTTGTCCGTTAGCTACCCATGAAAAATGATCAGAAGAAACAATATTCGCTTGCAACTGTGTTTCAAAACCTGTATTTAACATATTTCCTACGTTAGCAAGAATCGTATTTACATAAAATGGAGGAACCGGAACGGTGTAATTATATAAAAGTTTTTTTGTTTTGTTATGAAACCAATTTAAATGTCCACTCAATCCATTATTGAATAGAGTAAAATCTAGACCAATATTTGTACCATGAACTTCTTCCCATTGCAGGTCGGGATTTGCATTTTGAGAAGGACCATAAGCCAGAGGATAACTATCGCTTGCAGCATCATAGAAACGACCAAGATTTCCCAGAAGACGTTGAGTTCTGTAGGCATCAATGGCTTCCTGATTACCTGTTACTCCGTATCCAGCTCGTAATTTCAGGCTATTAATCCAAGAAGCATCTTTTATAAAAGGTTCTTCACTTAATCTCCAGGCAGCAGATATGGCCGGGAAACTTCCCCAACGATTGTTTTTTCCGAATTTGGAAGATCCATCCTGACGATAGCTAAGGTTAAGATAGTATTTTCCTGCATAGTTATAGCTTACTCTACCCAGAAAAGAAGCCAATTCATATCTTTCTTTATAAGAATTGATTTTATTGTATTGCGGATTCCCGTTTTCCAACGCATTATCTGTGTTCTGTTCTACGATGTATTGTTGTCCTGAAGCAGAAAAATTATCATAGATGAAGTTACTGTATTCATGTACCAGGGTAACATCCACATGATGTTGATTCCATTCATGTTGATAATTGATGTGTATATTCCCTTTTTGTGAATTTCTGTTTTCTGAATATTTTTCTGCGGCATTGAAATTTCCTTCTACTGGAAAAGCGGGCTTAAACCAATTGGTTTGGCTGTTAAAGTAGGAGAGGGAGCCTCTTACTCCAATGGAAAGACCTTGCAATAATTGATAGTCGATACTGGCGTGTAGAACCGTATATTTTTCCTTTGCATCATTGACCTGTTCCATTTGATGCTCTACCGAATTGAACATTTCGAAGTCACTAAAAGCATAGTAGCTGCCATCTTTATTATAAACCGGATAAACAGGTGGCGTGTTGTAAATGGCAGGGAAAATACTGTAATCTACTAGTTCCCTATTGGTAATGGTACTGAGAATACCCATTTTTATGGTTAGTTTGTCATTCAGGGCTTTCTTTTTCCCATTAAAATTGAGACCAACTTCATCCTTTCCCGAATTAATGACAATTCCTTCCTGATTGAGATAATTTATGGAACCAAAATAGCTAAAATTATTGGTACCTCCGGAAATGTTGAGGTTGTGTTTATGCGTGAATGCTGTCCTGGTAATGGCCTTCATCCAATCGGTGTTTCCGCCCTTATCAATGGCATCAATAGTACTCTGACTGGCACCTACTGATTTGGCTGCAGCTTTCCATTCGGAGGCATTTAGCATGTCATACTGTTTAGAAAGCACCGAAATTCCTACCATTCCGGAATAAGTAACATTTGCTTTTCCCGGGCTACCCTTTTTAGTATTAATAATAATCACTCCGTTGGCTCCTCTGGAACCATAAATGGCGGTAGCAGATGCATCTTTTAAAACATTATATGATGCAATATTGCCGGGAGGAATATTGGAAATGATATTTGGGTCATCCAGTGGAACTCCATCTAGCACAATTAAAGGTGCTTGTCCT
>Ga0079226_10004861_pt1 | contig 10283 bp, 9 predicted proteins | sample Poulit2014_FD_76345 | JGI IMG/M metagenome (GOLD analysis project Ga0079226, IMG submission 76345) | Agricultural soil microbial communities from Georgia to study Nitrogen management - Poultry litter 2014 | ecosystem: Environmental > Terrestrial > Soil > Agricultural land | place: USA: Georgia... | reverse complement strand
TTCTGTTGATGGATGACAGCTGCTGAAACAATTGTGCTTCCCACCCGAACGTGTTATATTATAGTCAAATTTTTCACTCAAATCATCCTCGTATTAAAGCTCCCCAAAGGATGTGGTTACTTGACAATACCATTATTGATTAAGGAAAATCCCTCTCAACGGTCCTACATCAAACATGACCAATTATTCAAAGAATTGATTAATGAGTTTTTTTAAGGAATTTCTGGAAGCACTTTTTCCTGATGTTCCTGATCACATTGATTTTCATTCTATGAAACCATTACCAGATGAAGTGTATACGGATTTATTAAAAGGAAGCACACGCAGACTCGATATCGTTGTAGAAACATCATTGAAAGGGACAGATGTTCTTGTTATCGTTCATGTGGAACCCCAAAGTTACAAGCAGACCGATTTTCATAAGCGAGTGTATCATTATTTTAGTTACTCTATAATAAATACCAAAAGCCGATTGTACCTATCGCTGTTTTCAGTTATGAAGAAGACTGGGAAACGAATCAATTTACGATGGAGTTTCCCTTCTTTCACGTGTGTACTTTTAATTATTTAACTTTACATTTACGTAAAAAGAACTGGCGTGACTTTATTCGCAGAGACAATCCGGTTGCAGCGGCACTTCTTAGTAAAATGGGCTATACAAAGCAAGAGAGGGTACAAGTGAAAAAAGAATTCTTGCGTATGATCACAAGAATGGAACTTGACCCAGCGAGAGAACGTTTGATTTACGGCTTTTTTGAAACCTATTTACGATTAACAAAAGAAGAGGAGGAAAGACTGATGACAGAAGTTGGAAAATTATCAAAGGACACAGAGGAATTTATTAAAAATTTGCCAATATCATATGAGGAAAAAGGAAAAGAAATAGGGAAAAAAGAAGGCATTCGAGAAGTGGCGATTGAAATGTTGAGAAAAGGATCAGATTTGGACTTCATAGCTGAGGTCACCCATTTGGATAGGAAGGAAATCAAAGAGTTAAAAAAACTGCTATAGTGCGTGTTCAATACGGGGGATAAATGGAACCGAGAAGTGCGAGACAGCGTCGTTTCGAGCAAGCCGACCTCTGCGAAACAACGTATCTGCTGGCTTGCACCGAGGAATCTAACTTCACTGAATAAACGAGTAGACGCAGGTGCAATGCACTTTAGTGTACCGCTTAAAGGAGCAAATTTGTACAGGATGTGCTGACATCTACGCTGAGATTGGAATAAAAGAGTTTTGATTAAAATAGACTGCGAACAAAACCGCTACGGAAATATACTTCGCGCATCCAGCGGCGGCTGGCGAGCTTCCGAAGCATAGGACATGCCAGTGTCGGTGATGTCACTCACCGAGTCTTGTCTCCCCGCAGAAGTCTTCGTATATTCCCTACGCTGGTTTAGTATATTATTCGCCTTTTACTATAACACTTTTTGTTTTGGCTCAACCTCAAGCGTGAGCCAAACTCCGAAATCAGTGTGGTGAGGTTTCAGTTGGAGTTAAAACTCCATCTGAAACCAAGTCTTACTTTATAGTCTTCTTTGTATGAAAGGTTAATCTTGTCCAGAGGGATAGGAAAAGAGAGCCTCCGAGAGCTCGGCTAGAAATTATCTCCATTCCTACACTCATCAGCCATTGATAAAAAAGCATGACTGTAACTAGAACTGCAACACGTCTATTCTTCCGTACTTAACACCATTTCTTCTGCAAGTTCTCCGATCGTTTCCTGATCGAGATCCGGATCTTCGATAACGATCGAATAGCGCAAGCCGTCTTCGTCCCAAAGAATGCCGTCAATCATGTCCTGATACTCCGCCTTGTTTCCCCGGATTTCTAAATCAGCTTTTTCAATTTCCATATCTTCCGGAGTCGGGAAGACCGATAGGGAAAACTCAGGGATGCCTTCCTCGTTGCTGTATGACAGGATTACCTCGGAACGAGCTTCTTCATTTGAGACACCATACATCTGAATATCGGTTAATCCCATTTCATCCCCTTCCTCAGGGAATATGAAGAAGGCTTGATCGAGTGCTTCTGTCGCTTCTTCCAAGGTTACCGTATCGGGTGCGAAATCATCTTCCAAGTCGGCTATGTCAACATCTTCCGGAATGTCGATTGTAAACGTATCTTCAGTAAATTCCGGTGAAAAGTCCAGTTCGGTATAAGTTACTTCTGTTTGAATACCTCCCGTTTCCGAAATCATTTTAACAACAAACCATGTTTTTTGATCAATCCATAATTCCATATCCCCGAGTAATTGATCTGAGTCGTCCGCTGTTAATTGAATATGATACGTGTCAAAATCCAATATTTTTTCCTCACCGATCATTTCATAACTATGGGAATCACCAACCATCTCCATCATGTTTTTGAATTGTTCTTTTGGACTTAATCCGGCGATGTCTCCGAGCTCCGTTACGTCCATTTCATAGGCTTCATCTCTTGCTTCATCATACATCAGCATTCTCTCGCCATCATTGAAAGCGACGGTCTCTTGTTCTAGGATTTGATCGGTCGTGATGACTTTTCGTTGTTGATCATCCACATACTCTTCCAGGATGAGATGTTCTGTCAGGTCTTCACCTTCTTTGGTTTTCATTTCGGATATTCCTTTATAGCGCGTGACATCTTTTTCCGATTCAATGGCATTGTGGAGGATTTCCTCCGCGGAAACGTTCATATCTTGTGAACACCCTCCTAAAATCAGTGTCAAAATGCTAACAGCAATCACGTAAGGTTTCCATGTCCATTTCAATTTCATCTACTCCTTGAACCAACAGGCTAGTACTGTCCCTTTGTTTTCTGTTGATTTCATTTTTATTTTTCCCTCATGTTTTTCGATAATCATTTTTGCGATGCTGAGGACCAGCCCTGAAGTCGCCCCCTTCCCGCGAGAGGCATCATCCTGGTAAAACGGATGAAAGATTTTTTCCAGCTGGCTCGGCTTGATTCCTTTTCCTTCGTTCTGAATTAGAATAACGGTTCCGTCATTTCTCCACGTATCGATCTCCTCTGTAAATTCCGGAAATACCCAGTCCGGGAGAGGTTGATTCGATGCAACGCCAGCAAGTCCGATGTTGTGGTTCTCCGGTGTGTATCGGATGCTATTATCCATTAAGTTATCCACGAGCCGGATCATTTGTTTCGGGTCCAGCATGTAAGCATTTCTGACACGAACGTCGATGTTAGGTTGAATGTTTTTATTAGAACAGGCTTCATCATAACCTGAAAACAACATTTCAAAAAATTCATTTCCGTTCACTTGTACGATATTCAGGAAATTTTCATCGGATTGCAGAGCTGTAAAAATCGCTAAATCATTGATCAATTGCTTCATATAATCCAACTTATCCATTAGGACTTTTTTATACTCTTCTCGTTCTTCCTCTGCTAGATCATGATTTTCTAAAGCTTCTGCATACGTGCGAATGACAGTTAATGGCGTCTTTAAATCATGAGACAAGGAGGCCACCATGTATTCCTTTTCCCGTTGTTGTCTTGCCAGGGCATGCCTGGTTTCCATAATGTGAGCTTTCATTTGTTCAAAATGATGATTGAGCACGCCAATTTCATCTTTTGATTGGGGGAGTGGTTCGTGCGGCTTTTTCCCTGCTGCGAATGCTTTCATATGGTTTTGTAACCGGTGCAGAGGGCGGTTTAATTTCCGGTTAATCGCGAATACCACCATGATGTAAAGGGCGAGAAAAAAAGCACCTGAAAGCCCGACCATTATGATCGTGCGTTTGTTCGATGTCTCTACCCATGCATGGCGGCTTTGTGTGATTTCATACACGCCAATGGGGGAGTCCTGATCATCAAACACCAATTGTTTGGTTGAATACGTCCGTGGGTTTTTCTCATATTCATTTAAATTTTTAAATAAATGCTCCACGTTTGTCCTTGAAAGTTGTGCTGTTCCGGACGGATCCAACGTCGAAAACAACTGAACCCCGTCGTATCGGTATAAGTCAATCTTGAGGTGGTCATCCGCAAGATGGAATACCTGTTCATAATTCTCACGAGGCTGCACGTGATATAAGGAGGGATCCTTCAATTCGCTTTCCAAGTCCATCGCAATCTCCTGAAATTCAAGGTATTCTTTCAAATCCTGTTTCTCATCATAATTGTTTAAACTGAGATACAGCAAGTAAATCGCAACCATGGGCAAAAGCATGACAAGGAAGTGACTGATCATCAGCCAGTTTTTAATTTTCATTCCAAAGGTTCCCCGATAAAACGATAGCCCACGCCCCAGATCGTTTGAATGAACCTTGCTTGTTTCTGCGTATCTTTCAGTTTTTCACGGAGACTTTTAATATGAACGGTTACGGTGTTGTTGCCGTCCACATTCATGAGCTGCCAGACATGTTCATAAATTTTTGACTTCTCGAAAGAGGTCCATGGATTTTTAGCGAGCAAAAATAAAATATGGAGTTCTTTTGATGTGAGTAACACCAATTCTTTATGTAAAAATACAGCATGGTTCAGGAAGTCGATCGTGAGTCCGTGTTTGTAATGAACGATTTGTTCAGGGATTTGGCTCCCCGTATAGCGCTGGTATCGTCTAAGATGGGAATGAACACGCGCGGTCAACTCCTTCAGACTAAACGGTTTAGTTAAATAATCGTCCGCACCCAGATCAAGTCCAAGTACTTTGCTTTCATCTTCATTTTTGGCACTGACAATGACCAACGGGATATCACTTTCGAGCCGAATCTTTTCACAGAGGGTAAATCCATCCATTTCCGGCATCATCAGATCAACAAGAACGAAGGAATAACGATCCTGTGTAAAATCCTCCCAGCCTTCCACACCGGTTGATGCCCACGTTACGTAAAACCCCTCTCGAACCAGGTGATCTCTCATAATCCGGGCAATCTCATAATCATCTTCTACAATTAAAATCTTCCTGCTTTCTTTCATAGGTCCCCCTCTTCTCTTAATCAAAGTATAAATCATCAAACGACCATCTATAGAAAAGTTTATTTTTAGTTTATAATTAGTCGATAAGAAAGAAAAGCCAAGTCGATTTTGAAAAAATAAAAAGAGAGCTTTATGGAAAAGCTCTCCCAACCAAATATGCGTTACAATTTAAATCGATTCACAACTTGATTTAGTTCATTCGATCGTTCAGCTAAATTGGATGAGCGTTCGGCAACACTCTCAATGGAAGCTGTGGATTCTTCGGCAGCTGCGGATACTTCTTGGGCATTTTCTGCCATGTTTTCATTAGCGTGTTGGAGATGAGACACTTGTTCAACGATGTGATCTGACATTTTTGCTTGTTCCTCTGTTAACTGGGATAAGTCATTTATTTCATCGACAATCTCATTCACGGCGAATCGAATATTCTCAAGAGCTTCCCCTGTCTCATTTACCGTTCGCTCTCCTGTTTCTACTTTTTGATGACTTTCTTCCATACTTTCAATTGTCTTTTGGATGCTTGACGTAATTTTGGATATGATATTCTCTACTTCAGACGCTTCTTTATTTGATTGTTCAGCTAAGTTTCTTACTTCATTTGCTACAACAGCAAATCCTTTGCCTTGCTCACCGGCACGTGCCGCTTCAATCGCCGCATTCAACGCAAGTAAATTTGTTTGCTCTGCTAATCCTGTGATGGTTTCTGTGATTTGCTGAATTTCATTCGTATAGTCATTTACATATCCCATCATTTCTTTTGTATCCTGGGATGATTCATTAATGGCATTCATTTGATCCACCACGACATTTACTTTCTGCAATCCGACTTTCGCGGCATCCATAGCTGCCGTCGCGCTCTTTACACTGGTTTGGGCGGTTTCACTTGATGAACCAATCAACCCGGCCAGATCGGTTAATACAGTCGAAGCGCCTTGCGTCATTTCTAAACCGTCCGAAGTTTCAGTCGCAACCTCTTCCATATTGTATGAAATTTGCCCGACCATGGTTTGCATCTCATTCATGGAAGTAGCGGTGTGATTGGTATTTTGAACTAAATCGTTTGCCGTATTTTGAATCGTCGTAATGACTTCACGCAGGTTATCGGTCATCTGCTGAATATGCTGAGCTAAATCGCCAATTTCATCTTGAGTGGTTACGATGGTCTTGCGTTTTCGAATGTCTCCATCCGCAATTCGTTTTGTTTGTTCAATCAGTTTGGTAATGGGCTTGGTTTTCCTTCTAATCAAATACAATGTGATGACTGCAGCAAGGACTAATGGAATAAAACTGCTTAAAATTCCGTCCTGGACCACATTCCAAGTACGTTCTGAGACAATGTCCGCATTGAAATCAATCACACTCACGGCGACAATATCCTTTGTTGAATCATGCTCACTAAAAATAGGTGCATAGCCGGAGATGCGTTCCATTCCGCCGTATTCATATATTTCAGAATACGTAGCATGGTTTGTATCCACTAATTCCTGGATGGCTTGTGGATCCATGTAAAATGAATCCCCGATTTCAAAACCTTGTTCGCGCAGGTTATCGTCCAGTGCTAAAATCTCGCCCTCTAAACTGATGATGAACTGATTTTCGAAAATATCTTTATGATCTGTCGTCCAATTTAATTTTTGACCAATCTCTTCACCTCGATTGCCATTTTCCAAGTCGTCAATATCTTCTATGTCAAGAAGCCCTGTTGTGATGTTGGCACAACCATAAGCCTCAACCCCAGCTGCTTCATACAGACTGGTATAGGCCGTGCGGTAAGTCGTAATCGTATTAATGAGGACTGTTGCAAAAATAACACCAATAATAATCATGCCCAAACTCCATGTCAAAGATTTTTTCATAGCTATTCCCTCCCGCTTCATCATACTATAGAAATAGGTCTTTAGGTGTGATTTTTATCATAAATACTTAAAATCTTGAAAATTGTCTGTATTCTATTCTAGTGTTGGAATGAATGACAGAATGAAAAGGTAACCGGTTTAATCATGATAAAAGAGGAGGAGGCGGGTAGACAAGCCTGTTATTAAAAAATCAAACAAACGTTTAATTGAATAAACAACGCACAAAAAAAGCTATGATCTCATGCCATAGCCTGTGCCCATATGAAGAGAGTGATGAATCATTGTTTCTAACAGTTACAATAAAAAATAGGAACAAAGGAGGGGAAGGTGACCCAGGGAGCCTTTGTTTTAATTTTGTTTCACTCGAACAGATAAAAGCATGATAAAGGAAATGATGACGATCGAAATAACCCACATCCAGGCCAACGTCATATTCCCTGAGTCAATCGCTATATAAATCGCTGTAGGAATGGTTTGCGTTTCTCCTGGAATGTTTCCGGCGAACATGAGGGTTGCGCCAAACTCGCCAAGTGCCCGGGCAAAACTTAAGATACTCCCGGAAATCAAAGCTTTTGAAGCTAAAGGAACAGAAATAAATAAAAAAATCCTCCATTCATTCGCTCCATCGATTTTGGCTGCTTCTTCAATCGCACGATCGACTCCTTGAAATCCTGATTTCGCCGATTGGTACATCAGTGGGAGCGCTACAACGATGGCAGCAATGACCGCAGCATACCAAGTGAAAATAATAGGCTGGTTAAAAATCCATTCGATTGCCTGTCCCGCAAAACTGTTTTTACCAAAAATGACAATCAGAAAAAATCCAACAACGGTCGGGGGAAGAACCATCGGGAGCATGAGAATGGTTTCTAAAATCGCCTTTCCCTTAAATGACTTTCGCGCTAAGAATCGTCCAAGTATTGTTCCTAGGATGACAACGATGACTCCAGCAATCGCAGCTACTTTTAAAGAGAGCCAGACGGGGCTTAGGAATTCTTGCATAAAGTCTTTATTCAGCAGTAAATCCATATTCCTCAAAGACCTTTAATGCCTCATCTGATTGTAAAAACTCATAAAAGTCGGTTGCTGCTTCATATTGCTTGGAATCCTGAATGACCCCAACCGGATAAACAATCGGTGTATGCGTCTCAGGATCGGCCGTTGCAATGATTTCGATTTCATCTGAAATCAGGGCGTCTGTTTTATATACCATACCTGCCTGAACGTTCCCGGTTTCCACATAGGATAATACTTGACGGACATCTTTTGCATAAACGACATGTGGCTCTATCTCTTCCCATATTCCTCTATTTTCGAGTGATTCTTTTGCATATTGGCCCGAGGGTACTGTTTCGGGTGTTCCAATTGAAATGGAATCAATGTCATAAAGAACGAGATCTTCGAAACTTTCAACCGATTGGTTCTCCCCGGGCACAATTAAGACAAGCTCATTCTCAAGAAGGTCCATCCCGTCTTCCTCTGCAATGATTCCTTCCTCAACCAATAATTCATACTTATCTTCTGCGGCTGAGAAAAATAAATCAACGGGGGCACCCTGGGAAATTTGTTGCTGCAGGGAACCTGAACTTCCGAAGTTGAAATGTAATGTAACTTCAGGATGTTCTTCCTGATACATCTCTTGCAGGACATTCATGGCATCATTTAAGCTGGCTGCTGCTGAGATGGTTAATTCAACGGGTTCATCCGTTTCTTCCCCGGCTTGAGTTTGTTCTGTATTCTCGTTATTTGAACACGCTACGGTAAGCAGAAGGAAGAAAATAAGAATGCTAACCCACTTGATTCGTTTTTGCATAGTTTGACCTCCCGATATAACTAGATATACTTTATTATAACTAGTTATAAAAGTAAATGAAGTTTAAAAAGTCACACCTCAGCCCAAGGATGTGAACGAATTCGGAAATTAGCTTTTTATTCTTCATCTAGATGAATTCGTTTTTCTGTATCGTGATCAAAGAAGTGGGCCTGGGTCATATCGATTGTTAACAGAACGGTTTGCCCTTGTGTCCCATTGGATGGGTGTTTCAGTCGGGCAATGAGTGGTTGTTCCTCCAGTTCGGTGTGGAGAATGGTCTCTGCACCTAACAATTCGTTTGTTTTTATTTTCGCTTGGATAGTGGAATCAAGTGACGTTCCTTGAAAAGTAGATGCCTCATGAATATTTTCCGGACGGATGCCCATGATAATTTTTTTGTTTTGGTATCCTTGTTGATTGAGACTTGCCATTTTATTCTCTGGAATGGGGAGGGCTAGCGGACCGATCTGGATTCGCTGATCCGTAAGTGTCCCAGTAAGAAAGTTCATAGCCGGGGAGCCCATAAAACCTCCAACAAAAACATTTGCAGGCCTGTTGTAGACTTCGCTGGGAGTTCCAACTTGTTCAATCATACCCTGATTCATCACAACCAGGCGTGTGGCCATGGTCATGGCTTCGGTTTGGTCATGGGTGACGTAAAGTGTTGTTGTATGTAAACGTTGATGCAGTTTGGTAATTTCTGTGCGCATTTGTTCGCGGAGCTTTGTATCTAAATTTGATAGCGGCTCGTCCATTAAGAAAAGGTTTGGATCCCGGACGACTGCACGCCCCAATGCGACACGTTGCTGTTGGCCGCCGGAAAGCGCTGTGGGTTTCCGATCCAAGTATGCTGTTAAATCAAGCATTTGCGCAGCTTCTTTGATGCGGCGATCGATCTCATCTTTAGCGAACTTGCGACTTTTTAATCCGAAAGACATGTTATGATAGACATTCATATGGGGGTAAAGGGCAAAGTTCTGGAAGACAAAAGCAATATCACGATTCTTTGGTGATACATCGTTCATCCGTTTTCCATCCATAAGCACATCGCCTTGTGTGGGGTCTTCCAAGCCGGCAATCAGGCGCAATAAGGTAGATTTCCCGCAACCTGAAGGTCCGACTAAAACAATGAATTCCTGATCCTGAATAACAAGGTTGAAATCTTTTATTGCCGTTATCTGTTTATTGTAGGTTTTATTGAGACGTTGCAACTTTAATTCAGACAGAACGATCGACTCCTTTTCATTGTTGTCCGCATGGGAAAGTAATATCTATTATAATAAGATAGAACTATTTATAATAGATTATAAGATGAATCCAATAAAAGGTCTATTTAAAATAAAGTGACAATCGAATCATCTAACTTGTTACATAGTGATCAAAATTTTATTCATACCAAAACGAGGAGGGATGCTGATGAGTGAACATTCAACTTATACCATTGAAGAGGTGGCACAGCTACTCAGAGTCTCGAAACTGACCGTCTATGATTTAATTAAAAAAGAAGAACTTGTCGCCTATCGCGTGGGCAGGCAAATGAGAGTGGACGAAAAAGAGCTGGAACGCTATAAAATAAAAAATGCAACAAGCGATCTGTTTGGAGACAACGAAGCATCAACGGAGGATCCCGAGACGTTAGCGAATCATAAACAAGTCGTGATCAGTGGACAGGACGTCGTGTTGGATATGTTAAG
>Ga0079226_10004859_pt1 | contig 10287 bp, 6 predicted proteins | sample Poulit2014_FD_76345 | JGI IMG/M metagenome (GOLD analysis project Ga0079226, IMG submission 76345) | Agricultural soil microbial communities from Georgia to study Nitrogen management - Poultry litter 2014 | ecosystem: Environmental > Terrestrial > Soil > Agricultural land | place: USA: Georgia... | reverse complement strand
TGACCATAAAGGTGTAGATAAAATTGCGAAAGTATTTACAATAAAAGGTACAGGTAAAGCAACAAGTAAGGCATGGGGAGGAAAACAGGATGAAGTTCATTCAACTTTAACTTCGCATAAAGGTTCATTATTTCAGGTAAACCTCACGGAAAAGGTAGGTAAAAACACTTGGTATCGTGGGAAAATAAATGGTAAAGGATCAAATGTATGGATTCATTCGAGCTATCTTACGTCTCGCCAGAAAACGATTGTTATTGATGCAGGACATGGGGGAAGTGATCCAGGTACCTCAGCTAATGGAATAGTTGAAAAAATATTAGTTTTGGATATTGCGAAACGCGTTGAAAAGTTATTGAAAAATGCGGGGTATAATGTCATTATGACGCGATCTGATGATGAGTATGTTAAACTTGATGATAGAACTGAAATTGCTAACAAAGCCAATGCTGACTTATTTATAAGTATACATGGAAATGCTGGTGGTGGTGAAGGAATTGAAACATTTTGGTATTCTGAAGGTCCACAGTCTAAAGAAAGTGAAGCTTTAGCTTCCGAAATACAAAAGGAACTAATTAAGAAAACTGGTGCTAAAGATCGTGGTGTTAAAGATGGGAATTTACATGTTAATAGGGAATCAAAAATGCCAAGTTCCTTAATAGAAGTAGGATTCTTAGACAACAAATCCGATGCAAATAAGTTAAAAGATGATAAATATAAACAGACTATTGCTGAAGCAATTGTAAATGGAATAAAGAAGTATTTTGGTTAATAGTGCTAACTGTATAAGTGAAAAACGTTAATAATAGATGATATCTAAATAATATTAACGTTTTTCACTTTTATTAAGATATCTTCCAATTTAACAATAATTAGTTGCACCAAAATATTAGAATAAAGTGATTGTGTAGTGTACACTATTTATTGATTCAACATTATTATAATTCATTTCTTGTGAAGAAGATGATTTATTGAAACAAATATAATATAGTAATAAAGTGAAAAAATGTATAGAGGTGCAAAAACTTTTATGTCTGAAAGGAAATTTTATCATGAAATAAATTTTGTTAGATCAATTGCAGCATTGAGCGTTGTATTAGTGCATGTCACTGCTTCTAACTACAGCTTGAATGATAAGCAGCTTCACTGGTTTGTATTGTTTTTAAATCAGATTACTCGGTATGGTACTCCTTTTTTTGCTGTAATAAGTGGCTTTTTACTTTATAATCAGGCAATTAAAAAGCAGTATAACTTTAAAAAATTTCTTAGTTCTCGTTTTACAAAGGTATTAATACCATTCTTTATTTGGAGCTTTATTTACTTGATTGTAAAAATATATTCACAAGGCGGGGCTAGTGATTTTGAAGGTACTAAGCATTTTATATATAATTTCTTATTTGGAAAATCCTGGTACCACTTATATTTTATAGCGGTTGTAGTACAGTTTTATCTAGTGTTTCCGTTAATACAAAGGTTTCATTCTCAAAAACAACTTTTTGTTTTAACAATTATAGCTTTGTATTTTAATTCTTTTCACATAATTATGCCCTTGGAAGTAAGTAATAAATTATTGTATCAGATAGTAAATGAACGTGCATTTATATTAAATTGGATTTATTATTTCTTTTTGGGTGGCTTACTAGTTCATATATGGCCTAAAATAATTTCTTGGATTAAAAAGCATAGCGATATTGTTATTGTATTGGGTTTTATGGCTATAATATTTACAATTTATGAATATACTTATGTAGATAGAATTTTAGATTCAACAAAATTAACTAACTTAATTCATGTTCCCATACTTTTCATTATGTTTACGGGACTTTATTTTGTGATAATTAAGTATCAAAAATTAACAAGTTTTTTTCTGTGGATTGGAAACAGGTCGATGGGCATATATTTAGTGCATCCATTAGTAATTTGGTATATTCGAAGGAATTTCACATGGTTACTTGAAAAATCTAAATATATTCCGTTCACCTATTTGTTGATCCTAACTCTTACGATAGTACTTGTACAATTAATTTATCGTTTACCATTAGGTCAATATGTTGTAATAGTAGCATCGAGGAACAGAAGAAATAATTCGAGTAATATACGTGAGTTAAGTATGAAATAACATTAAGTAAAGGAATATAATAAAAAATAAAATCTAATAGGCTATAAAGTAATAAATTTCTTATATAAGAACACTATGTGAAGTATGAATATTATTATAGGTATGTGTTAAAAATAACACTATATTTTTGTGACTTTTTATGGCTATAGAGAGAATAAGAGTTATATTTCATTTTAGATATTTAATTAAATATTGTTATAAGTGTACATATACATAAAAGTATATTTAAAGATTTACACTAGTTGAATATATTTAACTAGTGTAAATAAAATTTTTATAACAAAGGTTGTTATAGTTATGTAACATTACTATGGTATAATTTTCTTATGTACCAATTAATATAGGAGTGTTGAAATGAGTAAAATTTCAGTTATTATCCCAGTATACAATACTGAAGAATTTATAGAGAAATGTATCGAATCCGTTATAAATCAATCTTATAACGACATTGAAATAATATTAATTAATGATTGTAGTACAGACAATTCTCTCCAGAAAATTTCTAACTTACAAAAAGAATATAGTAATATTACTATATTCAACTTTGATAATAATAGAGGTGTTGGAGCTGCAAGAAATCATGGTATTAATCACGCAACTGGTGATTATATTTATTTTCTAGATAGTGATGATTATTTGCCAGAAACGACATTGGAAATATTAGTTAATAATATAAAAGACCATAATATTATCCGGGGTAGGATGAAAAGCACAAATTTATCCAATAGCTTCGTTATAGCTTATGAAGGTTTATTTAATGTGAAATACTTTACGGAGAATCGCTTTAATCTATTAAAACATAGTTCCGCTACAAATTTTTTAATAAAAAAAGACTTTATTTTCGAAAAGGGATTAAAGTTTTCAGAGAGTGTAAGAGTATATTCAGATTTATACTTTATGATCCCATTGTTAGATGAAATAAATGTAGTACCATATATGAAAGAGGCTATATATTTTAAACGAAAGAGAAACGATCCAATTCTAAACCCAGCTTTAACCCAAATAAAAGATGTCGAGACAATTGATACGTTTTTAAAAATATATATGGATTTAAAGATACAGCATAAAAGTCAAAGTGTACAAGAATTTTTAGATAGACATTTGTTAAATTATTATCGAAAACACATCATTCCTATTTTTAAAGAAGAAGATAATATTAACAAAATTTTCCCATTATTAAATCAAAGTATTGAAATGATTGATCCAAATATAGTTAAAGAATATGATAAAATCTTTAAATTTGAAATTAAGTCAATCAAAAAAAAGAATGTTAAAAAATTTAAACGAACAAATAGTTTATTGCGATTTTTAAGAGACTTAAAAGAAAGCTTTAAATCTAGAAGGAAAATGTATATCTTTTTATATCAACATATTTTTACAAAACTACCAATGAAGAAAAACTTGGTTTTTCTCGAAAGTTTTCTAGGTAAAAGTTATTCAGATAACCCAAAGTATATATATGAATATATGATAAACAATAATAAAAATTACAAATTTGTCTGGTGTTTTAGGGAAAATAAAAATATACCAGGAAAACATATTCAAGTTAAAAGATTTAGTATTCGATATTTTTATTATTTGGCTCGATCGAAATATTGGATTTCAAATTCTCGTCTTCCTAAATACTTAACTAAAAGACCTGGAAATGTTTACTTACAAACATGGCATGGAACGCCATTAAAAACTTTAGTGTTTGATATTAAAGATATTTATTCTGCAGATCCAAATTATAAGTTAAATTTCTATGAGCAATCTAGAAGATGGGATTATTTAAATAGCCCTAATCAATATTCAACAAATATTTTTAGAAGAGCATTCCAATATGATAAAGAAATGCTTGAGTTTGGTTATCCTAGAAACGATATATTGTATACTAATAACAATGAAAATTATATTAAGGAATTAAAATTAAAATTAAACATTCCTATTGATAAAAAAGTGATTTTGTATGCACCTACATGGAGGGACGATCAGTATTTTTCTAGAGGAAATTATAAATTCACTTTAAATTTAGAGTTAGAAAGTATGCAGAAACATTTAAATGAAGAGTATGTACTAGTTTTACGAACACACTATCATATATCAAATAGTATCGATGTTTCTGAGTATAAAGGATTTGTGTATGATTTAAGCCAGTATGATGATATCGCTGAATTATACTTAATATCAGATATGTTGATAACGGACTATTCATCTGTGTTCTTTGATTATGCAAATTTAAAACGACCGATTTTGTTTTATACTTATGATTTAGAAAATTATAGGGATAAACTGAGAGGTTTATATTTCGATTTAGAGAAGGAAGTACCAGGTCCGATATTAATGACAACTGAAGATGTTATCGAAGCTGTTGAGAATATTGAGTCTGTAAAAGAGAAATACAGTATTAAGTACAATGAATTCTATAATCGTTTTTGTTCTTGGGATGATGGAATGGCATCGGAGAAAACATATAATGTTGTTTTTAGAGATTAAAATAGTAAGAGTAGAAAATATATTTATTAAAATTGATTAAACTGAAGTTATTCCTAACGAGGTTTTGCATTAATATATCCTTGAAGAGGTACGGGGAATTTCTTTCTTAACCTTTGAAAGATATACACAAATGTAAGATTGAAGTATATTTTGTGTTAGAGAGGATGTATAAATTGAAGAGAAGCAATCAAAAAACTCCTATTATCTTTGTGAGATCACTGAATGTAAACAGAGGTGGGGTCACTAAAGCTGTGTTAAAAAAGGCAAATATGCTTTCTCAAAAGTATAAAAGTGTTATTGTCGTGACAACATTATTCCAACAAAAGCATAAAGAAATAATTGAAAATTTACGTACTTCAGGAGAACTTTCTCCAGAAGTACAAGTTTATAACTTTTATGATGATATAAGACAAAAAAAGCCGAAATTTCTTTTAAAAAAACCTTTTAATAATGCTGAAGAAAAAGGTTTTATAAAGTTTAAAGTAAATAATCATCCGCATGATTCTTATAGATATTATAAAGATGGATATTATAGAATGTATAAACGATTCATAAATGGGAAACTGCAATTCATTGACTATATGGACAATAGTGGTAAAAGAGTTAGACGTGAAGAATATGATGAAGCGGGATATTTAGTTCGTGAAAGATTAATGGATATGAAAAATAACAAGCCTAGTTATGAAAGGTATTTTGATTATAAGGGCAATTGTATATTGGGTGTTCATATTAATTCAAAAAAAGGGTCGGAAGGTGTAGTGGTAGACTTTACAGAAGAAAAATCTTATGAAGAACTGTATGAAATTCAAATTAAATGGTTGAATGAAAAATTAGAGAGGTTTTCTAGTCCGGTCATCTTTACTGAGTTTAGAGGTAATTTAGATAAGATTACAGAAGGCCTTAGCCATAAAAATATTAAAAAAGTTTCTGTAATACATTCTAGTCATTTAGAAAATCCATATAATGATATATATAAAATAAGAGCTGGCTTTCGAGATGTATTGAAAGATAATAATTATGATCAATATATATTTTTAACTGAAGCTCAGAAACAAGACGTAGAAAAAGTATTTGGTAAAAAAGAAAAATATAGTGTTATTTCACATTCTTATAATACTAATGAACAGAAGAAAGATTATGATGATGTTAAAAGAAATTCTAAACTAGCAATTATGATAGCTAGATATGAAGAAGACAAGAGAATAGACGAAGCAATAACTGCTTTTAGGTTAGTTGTAAATAGCGTTCCAGACTCGAAACTATTTATTTACGGAAAAGGGCCTCTAGAAGGCGAATTAAATACATTAATAAAGGAATTAAAGTTGGAGAAAAACGTGTTTTTAAAAGGATATACTAATAATACGACAAAGGCCTATAGAAGTGCTGCATGTACATTAATTACATCTAGAAGAGAAGGCTTTGGTTTAATTATGATTGAAAGTATGAGTCAAGGCACTCCAGTTATTGCTTATAACTTTAAATACGGACCAGCAGAAGTAATTTTTGATGGGGAAAATGGTTTTTTAATTGAAAATGGAAACCAAGAAAGTTTAGCGAATAAAATAATAAAAATAATGACTAATGATGACGTTTTTATTAAATTATCGAATAAGGCAATAAAAGCTAAAGAAACCTTTAATGACGAAAAGCAATTAGAGGCTTGGATTAATGTTATCGAAAACTAAATAATTATACAGAAAATCAATTATTGAAATTCAAGAAGAAATATTCCGAAGGTGAAATTATTTATTTTATAAAAATTGATTTACTCATTTATTATTATAATTTTTATCGTCTATATTGGATGTTAATATGGACGAATTTTTTAATAATAGAAAAGATGTTAAAATGATTTAAATAATATAAAGGGTTTCTTTATATTTTCAGTAACAATAATGATACTCAGGGTTTAAAAATTATGATTGGGAAAACGCTATAACATGTGGTGATGTAAATGAAAGATGAATTAAAGGCACTCTTATTTAACTCTTATAAAATAGTCTTTAAGATTATGGGTTTTATTTTACCGAAAAATAATAAAATAATAGTTTTTGAAAGTTTTTTAGGTAAACAATATAGTGATAATCCTCGAGCTATTTATGAACATATAAAGGAAGAGTATCCATCTTATAAATTGTATTGGAGTTTCGATAAAGCAGTATATAATTCTTTTTCAGAATTATCGTTAAAAAAGCTAAAAAGATTTTCGCTAAAATGGTTAATTACAATGAATAGAGCAAAGTATTGGGTATCAAATAGTAGAATGCCTTTATGGATTCCAAAGCCTAGGAATACGATTTACATCCAAACTTGGCATGGAACTCCATTAAAAAAATTGGCAGTTGATATGGAAAAAGTATATATGCCCGGCACAAATACGGAGAATTACAAAAAAAATTTTTTAAAAGAGTCTGCAAAATGGGATTATTTAATTTCACCAAATGAATATTCAACTAAAATTTTTAGACGTGCCTTTGCTTTTGAGAAGGAAGTTTTAGAAACTGGCTATCCAAGGAATGATTTTTTAGTACAAAAAGACAATTCTAAAGATATACAACGTATAAAAAGTATGATTAATTTACCTGCAAATAAGAAAATAATATTATATGCACCTACTTGGCGTGATAATCAATATTATAATGTAGGAAAATATAAATTTAATATACCTATGGATTTAAAAGAAGTGCAAAAAGAATTAAGTGATGATTATATAATTCTTTTAAGAACACATTATTTAGTTTCTGAAAATCTAGATTTGAAAGAGTTTAATGAATTTGTTTACGATGTATCTAAATATGAGGATATACGGGATTTATATATAATATCTGACATGTTAATTACGGATTATTCCTCTGTTTTCTTTGATTATGCAAACTTAAAAAGACCTATGATTTTTTATGTATACGATTTAGAAGAATATCGTGATAAATTAAGAGGATTTTACTTTGACTTTGAAAAGGATGCGCCAGGTCCATTAATAAAAACAACTAATGAACTAATAAAAGTGATTAAACAATATGAAGAAGGATTTTATATTAGTGAGAAAGTCAAGCAATTCTATGGAAAGTATTGTTATTTAGAAGATGGAGAATCAACTTCAAGGGTTGTTAAGAGGATTTTAAAAAACAATGAGTAGGTAGGATTATTATCTATTCATTGTTTTTATTTTATCTTAAATGTATAATTTAAGAAGTTAGTAAATAAATTTAGTAGGTATTATTTAAAGTGAGAGGAAATTTAAATGAATGCGGCATTAAAAGTTTTAAAAGAACAAATTGAAAATTTTTATTTAATTCGTAGGTTATCGATTTATGAACTGAAAAGTAAAAATAAAAATAATTACTTAGGCACCTCATGGGAACTATTAAACCCTGTAATACAAATGATGATTTATTGGTTTGTTTTTAGTACAATTCGTCAACGGGAGCCTGTAGATATGAATGGTATGGAAATACCCTTTTTTCCATGGCTATTAGCAGGTTTTTTCATTTGGATATTTTCATATCAATCAATTGTTCAAGGCTCTAAGTCTATATTTTCCCGTTTACGAATGTTATCCAAAATGAATTTTCCTATGAGTGTAATACCTAATTATATTATTTTTTCTAATTTTTATATTCACGTAGTACTAATTGTTATATCGGTTATTACGCTTAATTTAATGGGGTATTATATAAATGTTTATTATTTTCAGTTGATTTATTTTATTATTTCTGCATTTTGTTTACTTTTTGCTATATCATTAATTACTTCTACTATCTCGACAATGATAAGAGATTTTCACTTATTTTTAAATTCAATAGTGAGAATGTTGCTATATGTATCTGGCGTGTTATGGCCTATAACGTTGTTAAGTGATTTTCCATTAGTTATGAAATTAATAATGTTAAATCCTATATTTTACTTGATTGAAGGCTACCGTGCTGCTTTTTTTGGCACTGAGTGGTTTTTTATTACACATTGGCAGTATTCTTTATATTTCTGGTTTTTAGTAATAATATTATTTATTGTAGGTTCAGTATTGCATGTTAAGTTTAGGAGACATTTTATTGATTATTTATAAGGTTAGTGATGAGAGTGAAAAATGCGATTATTGTAGAATCTGTATCAAAAAAGTATAAGTTATACAAGAATATGAAGGATCGACTATTTGATTTATTTTCACCTAAAGATTTAGGAGAATCCTTTTATGCTTTAAAGGATGTCGATTTCATAGCAGAAAGAGGAGAAGTAGTAGGATTTATTGGTATAAATGGTTCTGGTAAATCAACTTTATCAAATATTATAGCGGGTATAGTACCCGAAACATCTGGAAAAATAACAGTCAATGGACAAGCTTCTCTAATAGCAGTTTCTGCTGGACTGAAAAACGATCTAACTGGTCGTGACAATATTGAATTGAAATTATTAATGCTTGGGTTAGATAGTAATGAAATAAAATCATTAGAAGAAGATATAATAGAATTTTCTGAGTTAGGTCAATTTATTGATCAACCTGTAAAATCATATTCTAGTGGTATGAAGTCACGTTTAGGTTTTTCTATTTCTGTAAATGTGGATCCGGACATATTAATAATTGATGAAGCACTATCTGTTGGTGACAAAGCATTTGCTGAAAAAAGTCTTAGTAAAATGAATGAGTTTAAAGATAAAGGTAAAACAATGATTTTCGTAAGTCATTCCTTAGGTCAAATGAAAAGTTTTTGTGATAAAATACTGTGGTTAGAATACGGCAAAGTAAAGGCATATGGAGATGTAGAAGAGATAATGCCACAATATGAAGAGTTTTTGAATATATGGAAACTTTTAACAAAGGAAGAACGTGATACATATCGTGATGAAGCGATAGCAGGCACGTTAAATTATCAGAATTACTTAAAGAAAATTCACAATGAAAAGAGATCAATATATAAAGAGATTTTAACAAGTAAATTAGCAAAAATCAGGTCTGAAAATTCCTATATTTATGAATCACCTTTAGACGAAAAACCTATTAAATCTTCAAAGGAATATATTGGAAGTAGTTATTATGTGAAAAAGGAAGGTAGACTAAATGACAACAGATATTTTTTACTGAGTGAAAAACCTAGTTCAGTAGAAGGTATTATTGGATGGATGAAACTTGAGGATTTACATCTACATAATTTAGTATTTATAGATGAGGATCCCAAAAAGTTTATTATTAAAGGTAATGGCGATGCTTTAAATAGGCAGTGGGGAGATACTAAAAACATTGTATACGATGATTTATCATCATTTAAAGGTCAAATATTTAATGTTATAAGGACTGATAAGGTCGGTAATAATAATTGGTATTACGGAAAAATACAAGAAGAATTGGTTTGGTTACATGCAAGTCGATTAGAAACAATATAGTAAACAGTGCAAAAATAAAAACTAACAATTAATCTGTTAATGGATTAAATAATGAGCCTCATATAAAGTAAAGGACTTGTAAGTCTATTTTACTTTAAAGAGGCTTTTTTGTTTTTAAAATGTTTACAAGTATAGAGATAGAGGAGTTTAAATATATTTTTGAAAGAATTAGAAAAATAACAGTAAACTTTACTCGATAAAAATAGAATTTTCTAAAAGTTTTATTGACAGACAATTATATATGTCATATAATTAATTCACAAAATTATATAAGGGTGAGTAAATAATGACAACTAAAACTAATATACATGGTGGTCAAG
>Ga0079226_10004858_pt1 | contig 10288 bp, 8 predicted proteins | sample Poulit2014_FD_76345 | JGI IMG/M metagenome (GOLD analysis project Ga0079226, IMG submission 76345) | Agricultural soil microbial communities from Georgia to study Nitrogen management - Poultry litter 2014 | ecosystem: Environmental > Terrestrial > Soil > Agricultural land | place: USA: Georgia... | reverse complement strand
TTGGCCATTGAAATAGCTGAGCAGTACGAGACGATTTATGCTTCTGTTGGATGGCATCCTGTTGATGCTATTCATTTTAAGGATGAACATTTACAGTATTTAGATAAATTAAGCCATCATTCAAAGGTTGTTGCATTGGGCGAGATGGGTTTGGATTATCATTGGGATACTTCTCCAAAAAATGTCCAAGCAAACGTTTTTCGCAAACAAATTCAACTGGCCAAAAGTGTTAATATGCCTATCATTATTCATAACCGTGAAGCTACTTCCGATGTTATTCGACTGTTAAAAGAAGAAAATGCTGAAAAAGTAGGCGGTATTATGCATTGTTACAGTGGGACAGTTTCTGAGGTTCAAACATGTCTCGATATGAATTTTTACATTTCTTTAGGTGGCCCAGTAACTTTTAAAAATGCACATGAAGTAAAAGAAGTTGCTAAAATAGTTCCGTTGGATCGGTTACTTATTGAGACAGACGCCCCGTATTTAGCACCGCATCCGAATCGTGGGAAAAGAAATGAACCTGCTTATGTTACACTTGTTGCGGAACAGATTGCACAATTAAGAAATATAGAATATGAAGAAATTTGTCAAATTACAACTAGAAATGCTAATAAAGTATTTCGAATAAAAGATGACTAACATGGATAACATGAATATTACAGCCCAAAGCTTAGCATACTAATTTGCTAAGCTATTTTTAATTGTTCTGGAAAATTTAATTTCGCCATCTCAACAAATATTTCTGCAATTGAAAAGTTCTATAACCTAGATGGACACTATACTATCGCCAACGTTCCACCGAATAGGAACATATTTGGAGCCTATTTTTCCTTAAATGTTTTCTTTTTACTAGATACATAAACTAGATTGCTAGAATATTCATTACAAATAAATAACAATTTTCAGAAATTTTAATCGGTATTTATATCTCTGTATAATTGATGGACAACATGTTCAAGTATTCAGAAAATATAAATTCCATGTAAAGGATTTGTAATCTATTCGTAACCGGAATGATTTTGACTTGGGTTTGAATACTCCATATAATTGGTAGCGAAATGAGGAGGCTGTATAATGCAAAAATTACTTAAACCGTTATTAGCTGTAAAAACGAAGTCAGGGTACTCGATTTTGACAGCGATAGTGGTTACCTTATTTTCAACGTGGGCCATATTTGATGCGACGAAAGCAGAAGTAGTCGTCGCAGCAGATGGGGATGAGCAAGTCGTAAAAACACATACGACTACAGTTGGCGAATTACTTAATGATTTAGACATCAACGTAGAAGAGTACGATGAACTGTCACATGAAAAAGACGCTGAAATTGAAGATGGAATGAAGATACACTTCGAAAGTGCGAAAGAAGTACAATTGACAATTGATGGCGACACACAAACATATCATTCAACCGCATTAACGGTGGGACAATTTCTTGAAGAAGAAGACATAACTACTAAAAAATACGATATATTATCTCCGAACAAAATGACAGTATTACAAGAAGGCTTAGAGATAAATGTGGATAAAGCATTTTCAGTACTAGTACAAGATGGAGAAAAGGAAAAGAAACTTTGGGCTACAGGTGGAACGGTAAAAGAATTACTAAAAGATAATGACATAAACTGGGATAAACAAGATAAAATCCAACCTGATTTAGACGAAAAAGTTACAGAAGATATGGAAATCATTATTGACCACGTTGAAACAAAGACGGAGGAAGTAGAGGAAAGTATACCATTTAAAACAGAAGAGAAAGAAGATTCTTCTTTGAACAAAGGTACAACTCAAACTATTTCTGAAGGCGAAGAAGGAAAAGTACTTAAAATATATGAACTTACATTAGAAAACGGAAAAGAAGTAAACCGTGAAGTAATTGAAGAAAAAGTAATTGAAGAAAGTAAAAATGAAGTTATTGCTGTTGGAACAAGAGAAGAAGCACCGAAGAAAGCTTCATCTAACAATGGTTCCAGTAGTAATTCATCGAAATCATCAAATTCATCAAATTCATCCTCAAAGTCTTCAAGCGAGGGTAAAGTGTTAACGATGGAAGCAACTGCTTATGGGCCCGATTGTGCAGGATGTTCAGGAATTACTGCAACCGGAATAGATATTAAGAAGAACCCAACTCCAAAAGTGATCTCTGTCGATCCAAATGTCATTCCATTAGGAACTCGAGTATGGGTAGAAGGTTATGGTGAAGCAATTGCTGCTGATACAGGTGGTGCAATTAAAGGAAATCGAATTGATGTCCTTGTTGAATCAGAGGAATATGCAGCAAATAACTGGGGTCGAAGAACAGTTGAAGTTAAAATTTTAGATTAAGTATGATTCGTGTGCGTTTGTCAGCAACAGCTGGCAAACGCATTTTAAATTTCCCTTCATAATGACTGTATTTTCTATCCTACTAAATCAACAAGTTTTCTTTACTCCTTGGAAATAGGATATAATGAAACAAATAACGGAAAGAGGATAGATTTGTGAAAATAAAAGAAATCATTGTCGTGGAAGGAAAAAACGACACCATTAAAATTAAACAAGCAGTTTGTGCAGATACCATTGAAACAAATGGTTCGGCTATCACTACTAGCACGCTCGATCTAATTAAACATGCACAAAATAAACGAGGAATTATTGTTTTTACGGATCCAGATTATCCTGGTGAACGGATCCGACATATTATAAATAGAGAAGTCAGCGGGTGCAAGCATGCTTTTTTGCCAAAAGATAAGGCACAAGCTTCATCCAGTCTAAAGAGTGTTGGTATAGAGCATGCGTCGATTGAATCTATTCAAGAGGCTTTAAGTAATGTTTATGAGATAACTTCTGGATTTGAAACGGATGTGAAACAAGCGGATTTAATTAAATACGGTTTGATTGGAGCTAGTGATGCAAAAGTAAAAAGAGAAGAGCTTTGCCGTATACTTCATATAGGATATGCTAATGGTAAACAACTACTGAATAAGTTTAAAATGTTTCATATTTCAAAAAATGAATTAGATTTGGCAATGCAGCATATACTAGAAAGGGGTAAAGATAATGTCAAATGAATTTATTGCAACTCCTAAACGAACAAATGAAATTCTACATAAATATGGATTTTCTTTTAAAAAAAGTTTAGGTCAAAATTTCATTATCGATACAAATATTTTGCAAAAAATGATCCACTCCGCTCATATTGACCGCACGTGTGGCGTTATAGAAATTGGTCCAGGGATAGGTGCATTAACAGAACAGTTAGCATTAAAGGCTAAGAAAGTTATTGCCTTTGAAATTGATCAACGATTATTCCCAGTATTACAAGATACATTAGCGGCGTATAAGAATGTAAAAATTATTCATGAAGATTTTTTAAAAGCAAATATAAAACAAATAATTGAACAATTTTTCCCTTCGAATTTATCACTTCATATCGTTGCTAATTTACCGTACTATATTACAACTCCGATCTTGATGAAAGTGTTACAAAATCAACTTCCGGTTCAAACGATAACAGTTATGCTCCAAAAGGAAGTTGCAAAGCGAATGGCAGCAGGTCCATGTACAAAAGAATATGGATCACTATCAATTGCTGTGCAATATTATACAGAAGCACGGGTCGTAATGGACGTACCAAAAACTGTCTTTATTCCCCAACCAAATGTTACTTCGAGTGTGCTGCAATTAGTAAAAAGAGAAAGACCTTCTGTACATGTGAAAGACGAAGATCTTTTCTTTTCGATTGTTCAAGCGAGTTTCAAGCATCGTCGGAAAACATTAAGAAATAACTTACTAAATTTTTTGAAAAAGCAAATGGATAAGAAATACATCGATCATATGTTGCGAGCGGCTAACATCGATGGTCAAAGAAGGGGAGAATCTCTTACGATTCAAGAATTTGCCAATTTAGCAAATGTATTTCATCAATCCGAGTTGCTCCCTGCTAAAAATATATCCGAATAGTTGTTTTAATTATTTTGAAAAAATGTGATTAAAGTCATTGACTTTATGTTTGGTATCCTGTTATAATTATAGGTTTCATTTGACTAATAAACGAGCTCATGGTATGATATAATATAGTGAGGTGGAGTCCTAGTGAAAACAATAATGGAAATAAAAAAAGGTCTTGAAGGGCAAATCGGTAAACGTTTGAAATTAACTGCCAATGGTGGTAGACGAAGAACGATTATCAGATCAGGAGTTTTGTCGGAGACATATCCTTCTGTTTTTGTTGTAGAACTAGACAAAGATGAAAATGCATTTGAACGTGTATCGTACAGTTACGCTGACGTGTTAACAGAAGCGGTGGAAATTAACTTTTTAGATGATATAAGCCAAAAGGCGGCAGAGTAGTAAACAAACGTTTACTACTTTTTTATTTTGCTTATAGGGTTAAACGTATTATTCAAATACCTAGTCTAAGTCTATTATAACGTTTTTAAGCTTGTTTTGTAAAAATTTAACTTGTTTTTATTTTTAAATATAACACAACCTATAAATGTCGTAAGGAGTCTTAACACGAAAGGAGATGCTCTTTCATGGCTAGACGACGTGGAATCATGTCAGATCAGCTGAAGGAAGAAATTGCCAAAGAGTTAGGATTTTACGACACGGTGAAAAAAGAGGGATGGGGCGGTATAAAAGCCCGTGATGCAGGTAATATGGTTAAACGTGCAATTGAAATGGCGGAAGAGAGTATGCAGAAAAAAGACAGACCCTAATGGGTTTGTCTTTTTTTTGGATAAAATGAATGAAATGTACATGCATAGTCTGTTATCATATGTATGGAGGAGGCGAAGTAAGAAATGAGTAATGGAAATGTGTTTACGAAAAAACAACGCGATCGAATGCAACGGTTAAGCCAACGCTATTCATATATAATTTTGGCAATTATTGCCTTGGGTATTATTGCTTTTATAGCTTTTCAATTATTTACTGAGTACATATGGATGGATACGTTAGGATTTAGTACCGTATTTACAACAATTGTTTATAGTAAATTTATGTTAGGTGTTTCGGGATTTGTCTTATTTTTTATATTGACATTTTTAACATTATATTGGATTCGATATAGTTATAAAAGTCACTTTAGCCCTGCTCAGTTACCGAGCGTAATTGCAAAAAATCGAACAGCTTACTTGATTATTACTGCTGGAGCCTTGTTTGTTGGAGTCATTGGTAGCTTTATCGTACAAGGCTTAGGATGGGAACCTGCATTAAAATTTTTAAATCATACATCCTTTAACGAAGTAGATCCTTTTTTTAATATGGATGTTTCCTTCTATATTTTCATTTTACCTTTTATCGAATTTATTTTATATACGTTACTAAGTTTATTTATTTTCTTTTTAATTATTCAAATCGGTGCCTATTCCGCTTTTCATATGTATCGTATGAATCGTTCCGCACAAATCCATTTAGCGACTACTTTTGGTCTAATTGGAATTTTTTTAGCTGGAATTCACCTATTAGGTCGTTATCATACACTATTAACGAATCAAGTGAATGTATTTCAGAAAAGTGTTGTACATGGGTTTAGTTATACCGATGCTGTTATTAATTTACCGAAATCTTATGTTTTGGCAATAGCGGCAATTGGAATGGCAATTTGGGTAATCGTTGCTGTATTCCGGGGCAACATTCAATCGAGTTTTAAGCCAATTATCATTTACGCTTCATTAGTAATAGTTGGTCAGGTCGCTTCAGTTGTCGTGCAAAATTTTATTGTTTCTCCAAACGAGTTTTCACGAGAAGAACCTTATTTAGAACATAACTTAGAATTTACAAGGACAGCGTATGGACTTAATGAGATTGAGGTAAAAGAAAACCCTGGTAATGCATCATTGGATGAAGATATGATAGAACGAAATGAGTTGACTCTTGGAAATGTTCGACTCAACGATTCAAGACCATTGTTGGATATTTATAATCAGCTACAAACATTTAGGACGTATTATAAATTTAATGACATGGATATTGATCGGTATGAAATTGATGGTGAGTATGAACAAGTTTTCATTGGCGCACGTGAATTAAGTACAGTAGATTTACCAGAGCAAGCACAAACATGGGTCAATAAAAACTTGCGTTATACTCATGGGTATGGAGTGTCTATGAGTCATGTAAATAAAGTGACGAGCCAAGGCCAACCAGAATACATGTTGAGAAATATTCCGGTTGAAGGGGAAATTGAGGTTACAAGGCCACAAGTTTACTTTGGGGAAGAGCCGTATCCTAATGTAATTGTAAAGTCAAAAGTAGATGAATTTGATTATCCGACTGGGGAAGAAAATGAAACTAATCGTTATGAAGCTGATTCAGGCATACCATTGCAAGGATTTAATCGTTTATTATTTGCATTAAAAGAAGGTTCATTTCGAATCCTTGTATCAGATCAACTTACGGATGAAAGTGAGCTACTTCAAACAAGAAATATAAAAGAACGAGTAAATCGAATTGCACCTTTTTTCCAATATGATAATGATCCATACATTATCGTTCGAGAAGATGGGACATTAGCATGGATTATTGATGGTTATGTTTCTGCAGAAGGATATCCTTATTCCGAGGCTTATCAAGGAAATAAAAATTACATTCGAAATTCTGTAAAAGTGATGATTGACGCTTATACAGGTGAAGTTGACTTTTATATTGTTGATCCAGAAGATCCTTTAATCCAAACATACCAAAATATTTTCCCGAATTTATTTGCAGAGGAAATTCCAGAGGATGTGCAAGCCCATTTCCGTTATCCAGTAGATATGTTTAAAATACAAACGGCAATGTACGGAACATACCATATGTCTAATTTAGAAGTGTTTTATAATCGAGAAGACTTTTGGCAATTCCCAACAGAGAAGTATTTTAACCAAGATATCGAGATGGAACCATACTATATAACGATGGAATTACCTGAAGAAAATGGAGAAGAATTTATTTTAATGACGCCTTATACACCAAAGAATAGACAGAATATGATTTCTTGGATTGGTGTAAGAAATGATGGAGAGCATTATGGAGAGATTTTTGTTTATCGTTTTCCAAAACAAAGAAATATTTATGGGCCACAACAAATTGAGAATAGAATTAATCAGGATAGTGTGATTTCACAACAGTTAAATTTATGGTCTCAAGGAGGATCAGAAGTAATTCGTGGGAATTTACTTGTCATCCCAATTGAGGATACCGTTCTTTATGTAGAACCTGTCTACATCGAGTCATCTAATGAAACTTCTTTACCAGAAGTGAAACAAGTAATTATGGCTTATGAAGATCATATCGTGATGGAAGAAACATTCGATGAGTCGTTAGAAAAGATTTTAAGTTATTTAGACCCTGAAGAAAAAGAAAAAATAGAAGAAGAGGCCCAAGAACAAGATGTACCGGAAGAAACCGAAGAAGCATTACCTGAAGAACAACCGCTTTTAAATGCAGAAGATACATTACAGGAAATTAGTATCTTATTTGATGCTTATCAGGAAGCATTAGCTGATGGTGATTGGGAAAAAGCTGGAGAAATCATGACAGAATTAGAAACATATTTGATGGAATAAGTGAGAGCCCACCCCCCCCAAGACATTAAGTTTTGCGGGGGTTTTTTATTCGTATTTTTTTCTATTTTTTCTTTACTTGCTCAGATACGGATGAAAGTGCTATATTAAGAGCAGAATATTCGGATTCTGGGGTGAATATATGAAACGAAGTGATCGGCTTATAAGTTTAACGAATTATTTTATAAATCATCCTCAAAAATTAACACAACTTTCTTATTTCACGGAAAAGTATCAAGCATCTAAATCATCGATTAGTGAAGATTTAGATATTATTAATAACATGTTTACATATGAAGGTATTGGTTCGATAGATAGATTCGCTGGAGCAGCTGGTGGCGCTAAGTATATTCCAAAGTTTACAAATGAAAAAAGTTACTCGTTTATACAAAATTTATGTGATGAATTACAAGATCCTTCACGAATTTTACCTGGGGGATATTTATATATGAGCGATTTATTAGGGAACCCACGTATCGTGAAAGAAATTGGGAAAATTTTTGTCTCTTCGTTTTCTGATCGAACGATTGATGCTGTTGTTACTGTTGAAACGAAAGGAATTCCATTGGCGTATGCGGTTGCGGATTTTTTGAATGTTCCAGTAGTCATCATTAGAAGAAATATGCGAGTAACAGAAGGTTCTTCCGTAAGTATTAACTACGTATCTGGTCGTTCTCATCGCATTCAAACGATGGCACTTGCTAAACGGAATTTACAAGAAGGTTTGAATGTTTGTATCATTGATGATTTTATGAAAGCTGGCGGAACAGTGAATGGTATGATTAGTTTATTAGAAGAATTTAAAGCGACTGTCGTAGGAATTGGTGTGTTTGCGGAGACAGATGATAAAGAAACGGAACGAATGATCGATCAATATACCTCATTGGTAAAAGTATCGAATATGGATATAAAAAATAAACAAATTCAAGTGAAATATGGTAGTTTTTATGAAAATAATTAAAAAGCACTAAAATCCTGTTAATTTGTCAAAGAAATTTCAAAATTAAGCAGGATTTTTTAAATGAATATTGAATTAATATAACAAGCTCCAAAATTCCAAAGGTGGTGAAATAAACGTGGAAGTAACTGATGTCCGATTACGACGTGTTAGCGCAGAAGGAAAAATGCGGGCAATTGCTTCAATAACATTCGATGATGAATTCGTCGTTCATGATGTAAGAATTATTGATGGAAACAACGGTCTATTTGTTGCTATGCCATCCAAACGTACATCAGATGGTGAATTTAGAGACATTGCTCACCCAATTAATTCAAAGACGCGTGAAAAAATCCAAAGTGCAGTATTAAAAGAATATGAATCAAGAGAAGAGTCAGGTTCAAGTTATATGCAGTATGAAGGAGCAGGTGCATCATAATATTTGATATTAAAAAGACTAATTTTTAACAAAATTAGTCTTTTTGTATGTTTATAGATAAAAGTATAATTGCTTTTTATTGAATTCACCTCATATATCGGTTATTATTTTATAATGGAGATTAAAGGAATGGAGGCTACTCTTCATGAAGGATCGGTTCGCTATCATCCTCGCAGCTGGACAAGGAACTAGAATGAAATCGAAGCTATATAAAGTTCTTCACCCTATATTAGGGCGTCCTATGATTCATTATGTCATTGAAGCGTTAAAACCCGCTAAACTGGAAACATTAGTAACAGTTGTAGGACACGGCGCAGATGAAGTGATTTCTCATATTGGAGACGAAAGTAAATTTGTATTACAAGAAGAACAACTTGGAACAGCACATGCTGTTTTACAGGCAGAGGAAATTCTAAAAAATAAAATGGGGACAACAATAGTTGTTTGTGGGGACACACCATTAATAACTTCACATACATTCAATGAACTATTTGAACATCATGAACAATCAGGTTCAAAAGCAACTATTCTAACTACAAATGTTTCAGATCCGACAGGATATGGCCGAGTTATTCGTAATTCAACAGGGGAAGTTGAAAGAATAGTTGAACATAAAGATGCTAATATAGATGAAAAAATGGTAAAGGAAATAAATACAGGAACGTATTGTTTTGATAACCAAACATTATTTCAAGCTTTAAAGAAAGTAAAGAATGATAATGCACAACAAGAATATTATTTGCCAGACGTGATTGAAATTTTAAAACAGGAAAATGAAAAAGTGACCGCCTTTATAACAGACGACGATAAGGAAACTATTGGAATAAATGATCGGGTTGCTTTAGCTCGTGCAGAACATGCGATGAAAACAAGAATTAATGAGCATCATTTAAATAACGGGGTAACGATAATCGACCCAAATAATACATATATTGGGCCGGAAGTGACAATCGAGCAGGATGTATTTATTTACCCAGGTTCAATTATTTCGGGACAATCGCATATTGATACGGAAGTGGTGATTGGACCAAATTCAGAAATTGAAAATTGTATCATCGGAAAAGGTACCGTCATTAGACAAAGTGTCGTTGAAAATAGTAAAATAGGGAAGATGGTTAATGTAGGACCTTATGCACATATTCGTCCGGAAACATCTATTGGTAACGAAGTACGAGTAGGTAACTTCGTTGAAATAAAAAAATCTTCAATCGGTGATTTAACGAAGATCCCACATTTAAGTTATATAGGAGATGCCGATCTTGGAAATGAAATCAATATCGGTTGTGGAACGATTACTGTTAATTATGATGGAAAAGATAAACATCAGACAATTATTGAAGATGATACTTTTATTGGCTGTAATTCAAATTTAGTTGCACCAGT
>Ga0079226_10004857_pt1 | contig 10289 bp, 9 predicted proteins | sample Poulit2014_FD_76345 | JGI IMG/M metagenome (GOLD analysis project Ga0079226, IMG submission 76345) | Agricultural soil microbial communities from Georgia to study Nitrogen management - Poultry litter 2014 | ecosystem: Environmental > Terrestrial > Soil > Agricultural land | place: USA: Georgia... | reverse complement strand
TAAATACAGGTTTGGAATATGGTAATTACAGGCTAAATTAGCTGTTTAAATACCAAAACATAGGAGGAAACAGGCAAACAAATCATTTTTAATAATATTTAATAATTTGCTTGTCTCTTAACCTGATGAAAACACAATACTTTTCGCAAATCAATGTAAATGCACATGGATTAGATATGCATAGGGATCTAATAGGTATATGGACTATATATTTTAAAGCCACTCAAAAAACATACCGCATTAAATGATTAAATAATAACAGCCAATATTAATATATCTAGTTTTTTTATTTGTTTTATTTTTTATTCATTTATGAGCTATTAATTGATTCTTGTATCAGCTTATTGATTTTTTGGTTTGTAGGTTTGCTGGCTTGTTAGTGGCTTGCTAGTTTGCTGAATTGATAGGTCGAGGCCTGAATTGATAGATCGGTGCTTAAAACCTATACCAAGTGGAAAAGAAAAAGCCCTTGGGCAACCCAAGGGCTTAATCAATAAAGCTGGCGGAGATGGAGGGATTCGAACCCTCGATGCGGGTATAAGCCGCATGCTCCCTTAGCAGGGGAGTACCTTCAACCTCTCGGCCACATCTCCAAATAAAGCAATTATTATAATATAAACATGGGGGCTTTGCCAAGCCCCCAGCTGTTTTTTACCGACAACACCTGCTTTGGTTATTGGTCCAGGACGGCTGCGTTAGCCCCGTTTTCCTGTTCTAGATCGAAGGCGCGGTGCAAGGCACGAACTGCCAATTCCATATATTTGTCAGCGATGATAACCGAAGTCTTGATTTCGCTGGTGCTGATCATTTGAATGTTGATTCCCTCATCAGACAGGGCCTGGAACATGGTGCTAGCCACCCCGGCATGACTGCGCATGCCAATTCCAACGATGGATACCTTGCACACCTTGTCATCATAGGCTACCTCGCCCGCACCGATAACGGGCTGGACGACTTTCTCGATGATTTCCTGAGTGTGCGGACCATCTTTGCGGCTGACTGTAAAGGAAAAGTCGGTCATCCCTTCAGCCGACAGGTTTTGCAAGATCATGTCGACATCGATATTGGCCTCGGCAATGGGGCCCAAAATGGCATAAGCAATGCCGGGCGTATCGGGCACTTTTCTAAGGGTGAATTTGGCCTCGTCGCGGCTGTAAGCTATGCCTGAAACAACTGCTGCTTCCATTTTCTGGTCTTCCTCAAAGGTAATTAACGTACCCGACTGTTTTTCTTCCTCGATCGGCATATCCGGGTCGGTCAGCGAAGAGAGTACCCGTACTGGTACACGATATTTGCCGGCGAACTCAACGGCCCGATTTTGCAAGATCTTGGAGCCCAAAGAGGCAAGTTCGAGCATCTCTTCAAAGGTGATAACGCGCATGCGCCGTGCCTCGGGGACGACCCGGGGGTCAGTGGTATAGACCCCATCCACGTCGGTAAAGATCATGCACTCCTCGGCACCCAAAGTGGCGGCCATAGCCACGGCTGACGTGTCAGAGCCCCCACGGCCCAGAGTCGTCAAATGCCCTTCTTCGTCAATACCCTGAAAGCCCGCCACGATGGCTACCCGCCCCTGATCTAATTCACCACGCAGGCGTTTGTCATCAATAGAACGAATGCGCGCGCGGGTGTACGCATTGTCTGTACGAATGGGAATCTGCCAGCTGGCAAAACTGCGTGCGGGTACGCCAAGGTTGATTAGGGCCATGGCCAGCAAGGCGCTGCTGGCTTGTTCACCGGTGGTGGCCAGCATGTCGAGTTCGCGGGGCTCGGGCTCGGCGGCTAGCTCTGCGGCCAGGCCCAACAGGCGGTTGGTCTCGCCGGACATCGCCGAGGGCACCACAACGACTTTATAGCCTGCGGCATGCCATTTTGCGACCCGTCGCGCCACATTGGTAATGCGCTCTACTGAGCCCATTGACGTGCCGCCAAACTTCATAACAACTGTGGACATAATGTAAATACTCTAAATTCGAATTTCAGCCGGGGCCAAGACGCTGTTTTACTGTTTTTTTTCAGCCCCCTCATAGGGTTTTAACAATACACGCCCCCGTTCACAACGTAAAAACCATCTGTCGTGTTTAATTTGCAACTGTCGGTCAGTACCTAACTGATGGACCTGCTGCAATTGCCGTTGCATTTCCAACACCCGTGCTCGACTTGGCATGCGCGTGCCGGCTTGCTCTAAAAAATGTCGCAGTACTAATGTCTGCTGGGCAGCGCTCAGCTTGCGCCACGACGCTAGCGAGAAGCTGGGCTCATCTGGATGATAATCAAGCTGTTGCAAAAGCTCAGTGGCCCATTCGGAGAGCAAGGCAGACTGCTCTGCAGCCAGTTCAGCATGGCGGGCCAGATTATTTTGCCACTGAGGCCAATGGGCTGTTAGATGGGGCGCCAATTGGGTACGAATGACCCCACGCGCATACTGAGGATCGAGATTGGTGGGGTCAATTACGGGTTGCCAGTGGGTTTGGCTTGAAAATTCCTGCACCGCTGCCAACAAGGTTTTGCGCGGTACATTGATGAAAGGACGCACAAAGTGGATACCCTGGCGCCGGCTCAAGACACGCATGGCCGCCAGGCCCTCTGGGCCACTGCCCCGCAACAAACGCATTAATACCGTTTCAGCCTGGTCGTCTCGATGATGGGCCAGCAACACGGTTCCCACCCCAACCTCTTGGGCCATTTGCGCCAAGGCTTGATAGCGAGCCCGCCGGGCTGCAGATTCGGTGCCATCGCCGCGGTTTTGCACCTGCACATAACGCACCCAGGTGGGTACCGCCAGAAGTCGACCCAATGCACGAACCTGTTGCGCCCACTGTTCCGCAGGTACCTGCAAACCGTGGTGAATATGAAAAAAATAAAGGCGGCGTGATTGTTGCTGTGCCCAGCGAGCAGCACTGATGGCTAACGCGGCGGAATCGGGGCCACCGCTTAAACCAACTGCTACTGCGCCGTGTTTTGCAAACCATGTACTGTTTTGGGCAATGGCTTGGTCTAAAACGGTAATGGGCATGATAACAGGCGCAGAGCTGCGTGTTTGAATTGGAGTAGAACCTTGGCGGCGTAGCCTAGCTGCGGGCCTCTTGGTAGCGTCCGTAAGACAACAAGCGCTCGAGGCGACGTTCGCGCAATTGCTCAGGGCTTAAGCCACTGAGTTGGCGCAAAGCTTTGGCCAAGGCCCGTTTCAGGGTAGTAGCCATGACCTGGGGATCGCGATGCGCCCCACCAACAGGTTCATCGATGACTTTGTCGATTAGCTCGAGCTCTTTGAGACGGTGGGCAGTAATGCCCAATGCCTCTGCAGCAGTCGATGCTTTTTCAGCATCACGCCACAAAATGGAAGCACAACCCTCGGGGGAAATGACAGCATAAGTTGAATACTGCAACATCAGGACAGTATCGGCTACTGCAATAGCCAGCGCGCCCCCAGAGCCCCCTTCGCCAATTATGGTGGTGATCACTGGCACGTTGAGCTCGGCCATGGCGTACAGATTGCGGCCAATGGCTTCTGACTGACCCCGCTCTTCTGCGCCTACCCCGGGATAAGCACCCGGTGTGTCAACGAAGGTGAAAATGGGCAATTTGAATTTTTCTGCCAGACGCATCACACGCAGGGCTTTGCGGTAACCCTCGGGGCGAGGCATGCCAAAGTTGCGCCGCGCCCGCTCTTTGGTATCCCGCCCTTTTTGATGGCCTATAACCATACAGGGCAGGCCATTAAAGCGCGCCATCCCACCGACAATAGCCTGATCATCTGCATACATGCGATCACCATGCAGCTCGTGAAAATCAGTAAAGATTTCCTTGACGTAATCCAGGGGGTAAGGCCGCTGTGGGTGCCGTGCCACCATGGCGATCTGCCAAGGTGTCAGCTTGGCATAGATGCTGCGCGCCAGGGACTCGCTTTTTTGTTGCAAACGATTTAGTTCTTCGGAGATATCTACTGCGGAATCAGTTTGAACAAAACGTAATTCTTCGATTTTTTGTTCTAACTCGGCAATAGGTTGCTCAAACTCTAAATATGTATTTCGCATTGTCAATGTATCGAACTTGCCTTTAGCTATTGCAGATTATGTCCGTAGACTGCGCCATAAATACCAGGTCGCTACGGTACACCACGGGGTCCACGCCTGGGCCACCTCGCGCGCCTCGAAACGAGACACTGGCTCACCACTAAAGTAATGTTTAGAGATGGCCTTGATCAAGCCCGCATCATCAAGGGGCAATACATCTGCGCGATGCAAATTAAAGATCAAAAACATTTCGGCCGTCCAGCGGCCTACCCCACGTAGTTTACACAGCTGTGCAATAATACGCTCACTTTCCAGTTCTGCCCAGTCAAGATTACGGATCTCTTCCTGAGCGAAATGATCAGCAACCCCTTGGACGTACTCGGCTTTACGCTGTGACAGGCCCAGTGCGCGCAGCTCATCGACGGCTGCACCCTGGACCCTTTCGGGTGTCGGCTGGTCGTGAAAATGAGCCTGGAAGCGCTCCCAAATGCGCATCGCACTTTTACGACTGACCTGCTGACCAATAATGGAACGCACCAGGGTCATGAAAGGTGTGATAGGCACTTCGAGACGTTCGTCATCAAATTGCGGGATGAGACGACGCAATATGCGATCCTGGGCCATCAGATGGTTTTTGGCCTCTTCCCAGCATGATTCATCTTGAATGCGACGTAAGCCTGCTAACTGCGACGCCATTGTGTCTGCCCTCCTGCTTTGTCTTCTAGCTCGATACCCTGCGCCCGCAGGTCATCGCGTATTTGGTCCGCCAAGACAAAATCGCGGTCTGTCTTGGCCTGAGCCCGCTGCTGGATTTTCTGCTCGATCTCGGCATCGCTTAAAACCGAGCCTGGTTGTGTAGCGCCCCCTTCTTGTTGGGTATATCGGGAAGCGGTCCGCAAATAGACTTGGGGATCATGGCTGAACAGTCCGAGCAAGCCGCCCAGATTTTTCAACAGTGCACTTGCCTTGGGATCCCGGCTACGATTAATTTGGTTTGCCAGCTCGAATAGCACGGATACAGCACCGGCGGTATTAAAATCATCGTCCATATGGGCCTTGAACTGGGCAGCCAAGGGCGTATCCCAGTCGATGTCCTGCCCCGCTGCAGGCGGGGTATTGGCCAAACACTGATACAAGCGGTCGATGGCGTGCTGGGCGTCGTTCAAATTGTCAGGGGCAAAGTTCTGGCTGCTACGATAATGGTTACGCACAATAAAAAAGCGCAGCATCTCGGCCTCGCGAATATTGGCCTGATAAGCTGCCTGGCCATTTTGCAAGCCCTCTGCTGCTGTCACGGTATCGCGGATGCGTTTGAAATTGCCCAACGATTTCGACATTTTATCGGCATCAACCATCAAGGGACCGCAATGCATCCAGTAGTTAGCCATGGTGCCACCAAAGGCCCCCTCGGACTGGGCAATTTCATTTTCGTGATGCGGAAATTTCAAATCGGGCCCACCCCCGTGAATATCCAGCGGCATGCCCAGCAATTCATGACTCATGGCTGAGCATTCAATATGCCAACCGGGGCGACCCGGACCAAAATCTGAGGGCCATTGGCATTCTTTGGGCTCGTTATCCTTGGCGGCTTTCCACAAAACAAAATCAAGGGGGTCGCGTTTGCTTTGATCGACGGCGACCCGCTCGCCGGCGCGTAGTTCATCGAGGCTACGGCCGGACAGCTTGCCATAATCGGGAAATTTGCGCACGGCATAATGCACATCGCCCCGAGGCTCGTGATAGGCGAGCCCCTTGTCTTGGAGACGTTTGATAATCTCGAGCATGGCAGGCACATGTTCAGTTGCCCGGGGCTCAAAATCGGGCTTTTGTACATTCAGGGCGGCCTCGTCCGCATGCATGGCCGCGGTGTAGTAGCGGGTAATATCGGCTACGCTACGGCCGGTTTGTTGTGCCTTGTTGATGATTTTGTCGTCTATATCAGTGATATTACGCACATACTGCACCTGATAACCACTTGCCCTTAGCCAGCGCTGGACGACGTCGAAGCTTACCAGCATGCGAGCATGCCCCAGGTGACAATAGTCGTATACCGTCATGCCACAGACATACATGCGAACCTGACCGGCCTCGCGGGGCTTGAAGACTTCTTTTTTACGCGACAAAGAGTTATAAATGTGCAACATGAACCGAATTTAACCGTAAAAAGACGCACCAGTCATCACTGGATGCGAAATGCATAAATGATACAGCAGCCGGTACACAGGCAATGCTTAAGGGTATACAGGCAATGTTTAAAGTAAAATGATGCCCACAAAGAAAGTGGCCAGGCCAACCAGGAAAAGCCTAGTATAGCAAGAAGGGCTTTGCGACCAACACCCATTCCATTGACAACCACATTTGACGGATACTGAACGTGCCTCATCCAGTTTGCCCGCATCCTTGCAGTCATTATAACGCTCTGGCAGGCTGGCTTTTAGCCATTGCCTGCTTGCTGCTGCCAGCTGGCCTTCAGGCAGAGCCAACCAGCAGCGAGGATATCCAGGTTTTTGACCCTCCCTCTTATCAAGAAGATGGCTGGGGGCCTTTGGCCCGTTTGCTCGAGGCACTGGCGCCATCAGCGGACACCAGCTTGCCCCTGTCTGGCACGGAAATCAACCGGCGCATCCTGCAGCTTATTCAGTCTGGCCAAGCCCAAGAGGCGCTAAAGGCCATTGAGCGACGCGAACAGCAACTGGCCAAAGAACAACCCATTGGTACCGATGTAGAGCTACTTTTTCTCAAAGCCCGCGCCTATGGCGAGCTAGAGGATCAATCTGCCGCCATGGCCATTTACCAACAAATGACCGAGCTCTACCCTGAATTACCCGAGCCCTGGAACAACCTGGCGGTGGGTTATGCGCGTCAAGGCAATTTGGCCATGGCTGAAGAGGCCCTAAACATGGCCTTAATCGCCGTGCCCAACGATGCCACCGCCTTGCGTAATCTGGGTGAAATCCGTTTACTGCGCGCCCAAGAAGCCTTTGACCAGGCAAAAGCCCTGCAATAACGGCCAGGCCTGCGCTCCAGCTTGCTTTTGTGTTACCACAATGTTTTCACCACAATGACTGAAAAAGGATCAGGAACATGCATCATGCACACGCCAAAATTGGTACACTTAGGGGCTTTGACAACGCCCACGCCGCATTACAGCGCCTTTTGCTGTGGGTTGTTTTTTTCATCGCTGGCAGCTTGTTCTGCTCGGCGGCATTCGCACAGTCTAACCAACAAAGGGAAAACATGAGCCTTAAACCACAAGTGACTTTAACCACCAATAAGGGCACCATTGTTTTGGAGCTTGATGCCGAAAAGGCTCCCAAAACCGTAGAGAACTTTCTGGGCTATGTCCAGGACGGTTTTTATGACGGCACGGTTTTTCATCGTGTCATCGATGGCTTCATGGTCCAAGGCGGCGGCTTTGAGCCCGGGTTGCAGCCCAAGCCAACCAAAGACCCCATCACCAACGAAGCCGACAACGGCCTGGATAACGATCGCTACACCATTGCCATGGCTCGCACCAGCGACCCCCATTCTGCCACGGCCCAATTCTTCATCAACGTCGCAGACAATGACTTTTTGAACTTCAAGTCACCCACACCCAGTGGCTGGGGCTATGCAGTCTTTGGCAAAGTCATCGAAGGAACTGAGGTGGTTGATGCCATCAAAGGCGTCCAAACCGGTAACCAGGGTATGCACCAAGACGTTCCCGTCGAGGATGTACTCATTGAAAAAGCCACAGTTACCGCTCAGTAAATATCGTATGCGCGGCCAACTTTGGCTGGCCGCTGATATACACTTGGGGCCGCACGCACCCAAAACCGCGGCGGCCTTTTATCAGTTTCTGGCCCAGGCACCAGAGCAGACTGATAATTTAATACTATGTGGTGATATTTTTGATGCCTGGATGGGCGATGATGTCATCTCGTCACCCGAGCCCTGGCTTGCCCAGGCCATAAAGGCCTTGCAAGACTGCGGACAACGCCTTAATTTGTATCTGATGCGTGGCAACCGCGATTTCCTCTTGGGGCAAAGGCTGGCTTCTCATGTACACGCTCAGCTCTTGCCAGATGAAACCATTATTCAATGTGGTGATATCCGTTTTCTGCTTACCCACGGCGATCAATACTGCACCCTGGATCAAAGCTACCAACGCTACCGACGCTGGGTGCATCGTTCTTGGCTACAACGTGCCTTTTTGGCCCTGCCCCTGTCGTGGCGCCTATGCATTGGCCAACGTTTGCGCCAGCACAGCCAGCACAAACCCTATGTGCAGCATATCAGCGATATCTACCCGCCTAGCGCCGAGGCAGCACTAGAGACCCATCAGTTATCTCTGCTTATCCACGGCCACACCCACCGCCCCGCCATTCACCGTATGGGTGCCGACAAAAAGCGCACTCGCTTAGTCATTCCAGATTGGGACTATGACCATGGCGAAACAGCCCGGGGGGGCTGGATCAGCGTGAACCCCCAAGGCAAAATCGGACTGCATCAAAGCGGCCAGCCTAGCTATTATTTTTCCTTTTTGCACCCAAACCATCATGAGACCACTGCCCCCATTAGCCATAAATAGGCTCAGGGAAGCGGCCCGCCCTTTCAACAGAGGGCGTCATTGAACGGTTTTAAAAAATACCCTCCTGCCAAGTATCCTCCTGCCCGGGCAGGCAGTATGCTTAGCCTGCCTCGGGGGGAAGTACCGTTTTTTGAATGTGTGCATCCAGGGCTTCATAACCGTAATAATCGATCAGCTCGTAAAGCTCAGCACGGGTTTGCATGCGATCAATTTGGTTTTTGGCCGTACCTGTTTGGTAGAGATCGTGGTAAAACTCACCCATTGCGCGGGCAGCTATCCTTAAGCTGGAAACCGGCCAAATGGCCATTGCATACCCCATGGCCTCGAATTCTTGGGCTGAGGTCTGCGGTGTACGGCCGAATTCTGTCATATTGGCCAGCAAAGGGGCTTCAATGGCTTGGGCAAAGGCCGTGAACTGCTCTGCATCGGTTAGCGCCTCGGGGAAGATGGCATCTGCCCCAGCCTCGACATAAAGCAGAGCCCGCTCGATAGCGGCCTCCAACCCCTCAGAAGCAACCGCATCCGTACGGGCAATGATCCGGCACTCTGTGCGCGCACGCGCAGCAGCTGCTATTTTTTCTGCCATCTCTTGTGGACTCACCAACTGCTTTCCATTCAGATGACCGCATTTTTTGGGTAACACCTGATCTTCCAGCTGCACTGCGGCAGCGCCAACCTCTTCCAGCTCGCGCATCAGGCGCATGGTATTTAGCGCTTCGCCATAGCCGGTATCCCCGTCTACGACCAGCGGCAAACGGGTTGCGCGGACAATACTGCGGGCGCTGAAAACCAGCTCTTCCATGGTCAGCAAGCCCAAATCCGGCAAGCCCAACGACGCAGTTAGCGCCCCACCGGATAAATACAAGGCCTCGAAGCCGGCCTGCTTGGCCAATAAACCACTTATTGGGTTATAAACCCCAGCAATGGCGATAAATTTATTTGTTGACCACTGCTGCGCAAACCAGGCTCCTTGATCGCGTACAACAGGCTGAGCCAACCACTGACTAGCGGTGGCGTTGTGTTCTGTCATCTGCTTCTCCATATACTTCGTACTAGTCTTCAGTATCAGCGGCTTCGGTAATTTCCTCTTCGGCTGACTGCGGCTCGACCAGATGCCGTTCAATACGCACGGAAGCGATACGCCGCTGCTCGATACTCAGAACCGTGAATAAAATCTCATAAGGCCCCCACTCAAGCTGACAATGTGCTTCGGGCTGGGGCAATTGCCCAAAACGTTCCAGCAAATAACCCGCCAAAGTTGAGTATTCCTCGTCCTCATCCACCAGGCCATCAATCTCGAGCACCTGCTCTAAATGATGCAAATCAGCCGCCCCATCAACCAGCCATTGGTTATCATCAACCGGCAGAATATCGGGCACCTCGTCCTCGTCGGGGAACTCGCCAGCAATGGCTTCGAACACATCGATAGGGGTCACTACCCCAGCGATGGCACCAAACTCATCGGCTACCAAAATCAGCTGACCATGTGCTTTTTTCAGCTCTTCCATAAGCTGCAAAATGCCAATGGACTCATGCACAATCAACGGCTCACGCAAACGTGACAGCCGGATGCGCTGATGCTGGACCAAGTCTTCTATTAGCTCTTTGGCTTGGCCTAGCCCGATCACCTCGTCCAGGCTGCCCTTACACACCGGCAAATAGCTGTGGGGCTCGCGCCCAATTTGTTGCTGTAATGCCTCGGG
>Ga0079226_10004856_pt1 | contig 10290 bp, 8 predicted proteins | sample Poulit2014_FD_76345 | JGI IMG/M metagenome (GOLD analysis project Ga0079226, IMG submission 76345) | Agricultural soil microbial communities from Georgia to study Nitrogen management - Poultry litter 2014 | ecosystem: Environmental > Terrestrial > Soil > Agricultural land | place: USA: Georgia... | reverse complement strand
TGACTTTACCGAAGATGAATTACGTTCATGCATCAACTCTGCTTATGGCAGTAATTTTACTAGTAAGGAGATTACTCCTGTTTCCTATCATGCTGGCAATATTTACCTTGAACTATTTCATGGACCTACAATTGCTTTTAAAGATGTTGCTCTGCAATTATTGCCCTACTTATTAATAACATCAGCTAAGAAAAATAACTCTAATCTGAAGAACGTCATCTTAACTGCTACTTCGGGCGATACAGGTAAAGCTGCCATGGCTGGATTCGCAGATGTAGAAAATACACAAATTATTGTCTTCTATCCTAAATACGGTGTTAGCCCTATTCAGGAAAAACAAATGCTTACACAAACTGGTAAAAATGTCTATGTGGTTGGTATTACTGGTAATTTCGATAATGCTCAAACAAATGTTAAGCAGATTTTTAATAATTCTACTTTAACTGATGAATTACTAAAAAATGGCTATCAATTTTCATCAGCTAACTCTATTAATATTGGTAGATTATTACCACAAATTGTTTATTACTTCTATACTTATGGACGATTATTAGCTGATAATAAAATTAAATTAGGTGACAAGATTAATTTCAGCGTTCCGACTGGTAACTTTGGTGATATTTTAGCTGGCTTCTTCGCTAAAAAACTTGGCTTACCTATTAACAAGCTACTATGTGCATCAAATGAAAATAATGTCTTAACTGAATTTTTCAAAACTGGTACATATAATAAGAAACGTGATTTCAAAGTTACAAACTCTCATTCAATGGATATTCTTGTATCTAGTAACTTGGAACGTTTATTATTCTACGCTACAAATGGAAATGCAGCTTTAGTAGCTGAATGGATGAACCAACTTGAAAAAGAAGGTAAATATACTGTTGACTCAGATACACTTAAATTTCTCCAAACATATTTCTACGCTGGTTCGGCAAGTCAAACTGATACTAAAAATGAAATTAAACAAGTTTTCACTGAGAGTAATTATGCTATTGACCCTCATACAGCTGTCGCTTCCTTTGTTACTCGAAAATATGAAGAATCAACTGCTGATTCTTGCCCAACAGTTACAATATCTACGGCAAGTCCATATAAATTCCCACAAACAGTTTTAACTGCTTTAGGAGTAGACAATACTACTGGTGATCTAGATGATGTACAAAAATTAGTTAATATAATTAAACTTTCTCTCCCTAAGACAGTTGCTAATTTATTTGATGCCAACCAATTACATGATACTGTCATTGAACCCAATGAGATGGAAAAATATATTAAAGAATTACTGATTAAATAAATAAACGGCTTAAAATTACGCAATACACGTTGATTTTAAGCCGTTTATTTTATCATTTATCTAACATTAAAAAATTTAGTCTTATACAGATATTGATTCCCTGCAGTTAAGTCATACTGTACTAATTTTAAATCATCATATAAACTTTTTTGCTTTTTAGTTAGCTGCTTATACTTAACTGTTTTTCCTTTCTTATCAACGAAAACTGGATTTTTTCCGTCATTATATGCATATACTTTTATTGTCGGCAGTTCCTTTTGAATTTCTGTCAATAAAGCATAATATGGTGATACTTTAGAATTTGTTTGTTCAGCTGTTAATGCAATAAAATCAATTGGTGAAACATATTTAACATGTCTTAGATTTTTCGCACCATGCTGTTTAGCATATTTATTAGAGTAAATGAAATAATCTGTTTCCCGTGCCTCTAAGCTATTTCCGTCTATATTACTATAGATTCCTGGAAGATGATCTCCATAAAATAGTAAAGTAATTGGTTTATTTATTTTATCTATTTGCTCAATAAATTTTTCTACAGCTTTATCAGTATATGAAAGTCCTGCACTATAGTTACTAATAGTATTCTTCTCACCATCATCCATATCGCCAATTACTTGGTAATCTCCAGAATTATCATAGTAATCTGAGTAAGGCATATGATTCTGCATAGTAACTAAATTTATAAATTGTCCATTTTTATAACCATTAATTACATCTAATGTATTTTGATATGCTGTTTCATCTGATAAATATGGATTAGTTCCAACTTTCATCTTATGTTTTATCTTATACTTACTTCCAAAATACATAAATCTTTGGAAACCAAATTTTTTATAAACTACTTCCCTACTGTAAAAACTACCTCTATAAGGATGGATAGCTGTAGACTTCTTAAAATAGTTATTAATTGTTAAAGTTTGACTAGAATTTGGCACTACTTGAGTATAAGGGGTAGCTATTGTTGGTGAAAAGTTGCTTACTGGAAGACCGGTTAAAGTCATATATTCCATATTCGCGGTTCCACCACCTAATCCTGAGCTTATCATTAATCCAGATGTTGTATTTTTCTTAACACTATCTATATATGATGATGGATTTTGTGATAATTCTACTTCTTTTAATCTATTGGGATTTGCCAGACTTTCGCTTAGATTAAACACAATTGTTTGTGTAGATAAATCATTATATCTATCTTTATTAATTTTTTCCGCTTGTCTTTCATATTTTTCTGCTATTTTATTAACTTCTTTTCTAGAATAACTCTCATTACTCTCCATAATATTAGTATCTATATTATTTAAAAATTGTTGTAATGCACCATTTTGTTGGACTCCCCATTCTTGGTTCCAAAAAGCAGGATCATTTCCATACGAACTTAACCACTTACTAACTATAGAATTCCAATGATTAATTCGAGTACTACTGCCGAAAATAACAATAGCTAGTAAAATTCCTAATAACCTTGACTTCCAATTTAATTTTTCTTGTGGAAATTTAATTTCACAAAAAATAATGAGTACAATTAAAATAATTATCACTACTATCGCAATCCATAAAATAGACTTTGGAACCATGCTTAAAATATCACCATACGCAGATATCATCGTAACTTCAGTAGGAAATATTGGTTCTGAACGATAATATATCTTAATAGCATCTGCTACGATCACCACTGCTGTAATAACATATGTGATAATTGAACTTAACCAGAATTTATTTGTAATACTATACATAAATTTGTATATCAAATAGTATAATAAGAAATTTAATAACAACATATTTTGCTTAATAAAAAAAGCATAAAAAAAGATACTGGTGTAACTTTCTCCATCCATATGAGGAGATGTAAAATGTGGAGACATAAAAATAAAAGAACAGTATGCTAAAATATACAGGATAACAATATTTACTAGATTATGTTTATGATTTTTAATATAGGTAATCATTTTTACAATTGTCTCACTTATCCATGATACAATTGTTTTTTCATCATTCAATGATAATTTTTTCTCTAATATATGTTCCCTTTCACCTATTCTTGCTAGTAGCCATCCTAAAAAAGCAATAATTATAGTAACTATACAACTCTTAAAAAGTGAAATTTTTAAACTTGTATTACTATTAACTATTTTTTCAATAATAAAATTATTTGAATATATTAATAGTACTAATAATCCCATATATTCTGGTATCTTTAAATTAATCTTTAATCTCTGTCCAACTATAAATATAACTATAGACATTGCTATAACAGATATTGAAGTTAGTACATTAAAACGATATGCCGTTGAAAGATCGCCATGTATTTTTAAAGAAATATACGGCATAGAAAGTGCTAAAACTACATTTAGTATTACGCTCACACTCATTAAAGTAATAACTTTTTTATTTACATGCAACTTATCTATTTCTACATTTGAATAGACTATTCCTAATGTCACTAATAAAAAAGCTGTAACAATATTATTTCCATTACCTAGTCCAAAAATATCTTTATTGAAGATACTTGGTAATGTAAAAATTATGACATATCCTCCTAAAATCATTGAAAGTTTATACTTCTTAGTCCAGTCTTTTATGCTATCTTTTATTAGTAATGCAGATATAGCACCTATTACACTCGGATAAGTATTTCTAGTAATCGGAAGAACTACATCGTACAGATTTGAGATAGTGAAACTTCTAGTCCACAAAAATAGTCCTATAAATATCAATAAGTTTACTATATAAATATATATATACTTCTTTATAAATTTTATATTTCCTTTTATCTGATAACCCATTAAAATTAGTAATACACCAACAATTACATTAGAAAAATTATTTAATAAATTATATGCAAATAATCTTTTTGATAATAAATTACTTTGCAAGAAAGTAGGATTTGCTTGCGTTATTAATGAAGAAAATATAATCATTACCATAGCTACGTATATCATAAATACACTATATAATTTTTTTACCATGTTTTTTTTCCCCCCTTGATATATGCCATTAAATAAAAACTAATCCTTACATATTTCTTTTTACCGCCAAACATAGATATAATAATATTATGGATATGGCAGATATTAGTATACTTGCCTTCAATCCTGGAACATTATACTTCAGGTTTACTTTTCCTTTTTCAGTTATCTTAACTCCCAATAAACCACCTAAAGTTTTATAAGTTTGTATTGTTTTTCCATTTATCTTAGCCGTCCAAGCAGAATCATATGGTACAGATATTGCTAAATCAGCATCTTCTGTTTCTTTATCAAAGCTAATCAAATTACCATTAACTTTAATGTCAGCAATTCCTTTTTTGAATTTATTTAGTTCTAATAAATTTTCTTCATGCTCAACTGCAAACACTGGATTAATACTTTGAGTATCCTTACTTTCATAATTAACATGAATCTTTGTGCCTTTTTTATAAGATCCTAAATATACAATTCCGTTTTCTCCCCAAACATTTTCTCCAAACATTGTTGTTATGTGTTTACTATTTACTGATACTCTTATACTACTCTCAGTAACTACATTTTGGTCTATTGGTAAGTAGCAGTATACATTCCCATCACTTGCTACATCAACTACATATTCTTTGGAAACTTCATTTTGTTTAATCAAATCACTTTTCATCTCTTGATACATATTTGATATTCCAAAACCTTGTGAAAAAAGTGAATTTAGTCTATAAAATGGATTATCTACTGGGTTATAGTTAATCACTACATTTTTAGCAGTACTATCTGTTTTAAATACTATTGGCAGTGTCTCTTTATCCTTGTAAATATTGAAATAACTGCTATTCTCTTTAACTCCTTCTGGAAAATTTGGTGCACTGTCACTAGTTGACATTGATTTTCCTGATATAGTTGCATCTAAGAGATTTTTATTTTTGGGGGCAATGACATACTTTAATCCCAACATTCTATTTACTGCTGCTGTCGATCCATTATTAAATGAGCTCCATCTGATCCATGAATGTTTCTGATAATAACCAAGTGCAGATAAATAATCTGTAGACTCTTTAGATTGTTGTGACACATACGTTGATAAACCATTATAACCATACATCAAAGGATCATTTTCATTCAATTGAATTGTAGATCCAATCCTATAAAAATTGTCATCATTCTTATTTAATTTATTAAGGACATTTTGATTTGCTTCAGTTAATTTTACATAACTATCCATTGGAATAGACGTTTGAGCTATTGCATTCTCCCTTGGATAATATGAAAATCCTATTTCACCCAAAATAATAAATAACAACAACCAAATATATTTTTTATCCTTCTTATATATTAGAGTAATTACTAAAATTTCAATTATTATTAATAATATATCAACTAATAGTTGCTGATTTGAAAGAAAATCCCATCTATATGTTATAAATACACTTATCAAACTCCATATTATACCGGCTATAATAAAACTTATATAACCACTGCTTACATAAGTACTACCTATATAACCTATTGTTATTAATACTAGTAATATTATGTATGCTTCTCTTTGCGAGTATCCATTTGGCATTGAAAAAGCATGCCAAATCATATATAAGCCTTTTATCCAGGTTGATATAAATAATAATATAATTGCAACAAATGATGTTACCTTTATTTTCAAATCTATTTTATCAGATATAAAAAATACTGTTACTGCAATTAAAGTAAAAATACTTGTATATAGCATTGGTATGTCTGCATTATTCATATTGCCATTTAGCAATGATCCTAAGCTATCTCTAAGCGGATAGATTTTATCTAGAGAAAATCGATATTTTTCCTGATATACAGCTTGTTGTCCTAAAAAGCTAGGTAACAATACTATTGTACCTACCCCTATTGGTAAGATAGTATACAATAACAAGTATATACTTTTTTTCATTATTAACAGATATTCTTTTTTGTAAACTAATGATAAAACAATCCAAAATAATGTTAATACTAGTAAGAATACTAGAACCATCACACCAATATAATAGTTGGATAAAATTAGTAATATTAATGAAATACAATATAAAATTGCTTTATTACTATCAATTAACTGCTCATACCCTAATAACACTAATGGGAAAAATATTATTGCATCAAACCACATTATGGTATGAGAATATTGAACATAGAATGTACTTAATGTAAAGATTGTACTAAAAATCACTCTTAGCACATTCAATGTTTTTACGCTCATCGTTTTATCCACATGACTATTAACAAACTTTGATTTCAGTAAAAATATATATGTCGTTAATCCTATACATCCTGCATTTAGACAAATATTAATGAAATAAAATAATGGTATATACTTATTTGAAAAAAATAATGCAATCAAATTGATGGGTGAAAATAGATAATATGTCAATACAGCGTAAAAATTCCCACCTAAAGCCAAACTATTAGAATACAACAGCCTATGTATATTAAAAAAATTCTCCTTTCCATAGGTTAATATTGCTGCATATTGATTTTTCATATCACCAACTACAGCAGTATTATTTCCAAATGGATACACCTTAGCCAATGCAAAAGTTACCACCATCATTAACATAGGAATTAAAAATGATAATGTACAATATACTATATTCTTCTTTTTCACTCTCACTATCTCCTTCTACCATATTTAATCTCGTATTTTATGAATAAAGTTGATAAACTAATACCTTTTTTTACTAAAAATTAGTCCTATAAATAACCCTATCCATGTTACAACAGAAACAATTATTCCTACATATAACAGCTTACTTGGTTGATATGTCACAGAAATTTTATTGTTTCCCTTATTTCCATCAACCATAACTGTTCCACGAGAACTAATGGCATAATCAATATTCTTCCCGTTTAACATAACCTTAGTTCTTTTATATGCAAGAACAGGTATATCTATATTTTCTTTTCTACTTGTTTTAGTAATTTGCAGCTACTTTAGGGGTGTGCACCTTCTCTTTGCCATTTATAATAACCTTATGTGATAAAATACTATTAATCTTTGGGTTAGTTTCTGCTGAGATACTACCATCTTCAAGATTATTAAAAGCTACTTTAGGATAATAATCTGTCTCACCATATAAGATTGAATAATCAAATATGTTATCATAATTTGAATTTTTTATTATCGCATCATTAGGAATAATTTTTGTAGGCTCTGTATTTTTTTGCAAAAGATTCCCCTGCAAAGTATGTATTTGTACAAATACATTAGCTAATGAACCATAATAACTTACTACTAAAAACATGATCATTCCTGAAAATAATAACACTTTTGCTTTTTTATTATTAATACTATGCAAAATTCTAGATAAGATTAAAGAAAATGTTACCATCAAGAAAAAGCCGACATATGTATTTAATCTGTATGGAAATTGAATAACACCTAAAGCTTTACCTATTATAGTATTATTAAATAATCCCCACGGCATAATTGTTGACGTACATAATAAGAAAAAAATACCCATCCCATATACAACTTTTTCTTTTACTTTATCTTCTTTTACAAAATATCCTCCAACTATTGCAGTAAATATTGCAAAAATTCCAACAGATTTATTTGAATCAGCAATATTTGTTATAGACAGTCCAAAAATATTTTGAAATGAATCTAAAAAGCCAAATACATCTGAATTTGGAGACCTAATATCGAAATTTATAAAATCAGTAACAAATGGAACTAATATAAATAGTGCTAGCATACTAAAATCATATTTTTGCTTAAATTAACGATTATCTTTTTTGCAGATTTTATATTAAGTATCATATATATTATGATATTGATCACATGTAATATTTTCTATGACTAAATTCAGTATTGGAGCTATAAATAATAATACAATATAACTACCTGCAAACCAATATGTCCCTGGTACAGGTAACCATAACTCATACCATTGATATTGTAAATTATAATCTAACAATTTAAGAATAATACATATACTCCATATATAAAAAACAATCATTAACATTAGTTTGACTATTCTTTTAAATTTAAAACTTTTTCCTACTAAAAAGTAAGCTCCAATCATTACAAAAATATCTACACCTACTTTTCCACCTATAGTCATACATAGCATCGTGAATTTCTTAAGTGTATATCCCCCTCCTATAGCTGTATTTCCATGTACAACAAAATGGTGTACAATAATTAATACTTACTATTCTTGACAATTCAAAACTTGAATTTCTTTTACTGTTATTACTCATAATTTCTTCCCCTACACTAGTCAATGCTATTAATTTTTATTTATATAAACATTATATGTTTCACTATTAATTCTATTCTGACCAACTTTTTTTAACTTTTTATTTTCCGCAAGATTTCCAGTATCTTTTTTACATCTATTAGTACTAATGATTTTTTTCAATACTTTGATTCATATTACTACTATCTATCATTTGATAATTTTCAAATCTAGAATTCACCGTCAATATTTCTTTTGAATCAGGATTATCTTTAGTTGCTTGATATTCATAGGGAGATACTGGAATTAAATCTCTTATCATCATCAAGAATTGAGAATCAGTTGTATCAAAATAAATTTTTTTATAATTTTTAGTCTTTAATTTTTTTATAGTCTTTATTAGATTAACATCATATTGTCCTACAGTAATATTTCGTTGTCGAAAATAGATACTACTAAAATTAAAAAATAAAATCGCATAACTTATAATAATTGCTAATTGAACTTTTTTATTAATAACAATCTCATTTATTCCAATAGATATAAAGCTTAATACTACAAAATGAATAAAAATCCAATGATTATAATTAGGAGTTACAACTAACATAATAGGAATTGAACTTATAAATCCTAATATTAGCAATTTATCTATTAAATTTCTTCTACACATTGAAACTAATATTCCTATTATTAAAAATGGGAGCATTATAGGATAATATGCACCTATTCCTGGAATACTATTCCAAGGTAATCCATCTGAATTATTTAAAAACATGTATCCGCCATCTAAAATATTTCGAGCTATATTACGTAAAATGTTTCCATCAAAACTTATCATCGACTCACTTGCTCTACTACTTAGCAATTTAGGATAAGTCCATATAAAAATATGTACAGTTTCATTTAATTCAGCAATGTTAGAATGAACTGCAAATATCATTATAGGTATAAGTTCTATAGATAGTACAGGAATATATAATAATAATTCTTTAATTGACACATTTTTAGATAAATAGAATAACAAAAAGAAACTTGGAATAAATATCAAAAGATACATCTAGCCTACGTTATAGGAATATGCAGTTAAGCCTAAAATAAAAGTTCCTAGTAATCCAATTATTAATCTAGTTTTTCCTCCCATTCTGAATTTTGTACTTAACAATAGCAATAATGTACCAATTAAGATAATAAATGGAGCCACGTTACAATCCATTCCAAATCTTGAAACCATGATAAGCCAAGGTGAAGTACAAAAAACCATAACGGTAAGAAAAATATCTTTACTCTTTATATCAAAAACATTTAACACATTAAAAATTAATATCATAGAAGTAATGGATATTATTACTAATGGCAATCTATAAGCATATGTATTATATCCTAATATTTTAGAAAAGAACCTGCTAGTCTAGCATACAGAATTGATTGTCCTTGTCCCGCAAAAGATTGTAAATATATTGGATTTTCATTTAAATTACTATCAACTCCGTATCTAGACAAATCCCATGAATCATACATACCATTAGCTTCATCGAAAAACATGGTTGGCACAGTTTCTAATTTGAATAACAGTACTATGGAGAAGGCAATCATACCAATTATAGATACTATATTCCAAGCATTTAACCTCTCTTTTAAATTATATACTGCATAAATAATATTTAATATAAATATTATTATTAATCCATACGCTAACATTGTCTTTTATTTCCCTCCATGTTTATGCTTTATCTATTATCATGTTCTTTGTTTTTATAATTTATATAAGATATAAAGAAATATATTCATTCCAACTATCACTGCAGATACAATATTTATCATTCTATATTTCGTG
>Ga0079226_10004855_pt1 | contig 10291 bp, 10 predicted proteins | sample Poulit2014_FD_76345 | JGI IMG/M metagenome (GOLD analysis project Ga0079226, IMG submission 76345) | Agricultural soil microbial communities from Georgia to study Nitrogen management - Poultry litter 2014 | ecosystem: Environmental > Terrestrial > Soil > Agricultural land | place: USA: Georgia... | reverse complement strand
GTGAGTTTGCCAGTTAAAAGGATTGTTTCAATGCCAAACGGGGTAAACCAGCGTTCGAGATTGATAAAATGTTGTTCTGCAAGGAGCTCGGTTGGTGCCATAAAGACCGCTTGAAAGCCCGCTTTTGCAGCGTGAAGAAGCGCCATCGCCGCCACGACAGTTTTCCCCGAACCCACATCCCCTTGCACAAGACGCATCATCGGGCGCGTTGATTGAATGTCATTTTCAATCTCCGCAATGACGCGCTGTTGGGCACCGGTAAGCTCAAAGGGTAGCTCCGCTAAAAATGCCGGCTTTGAGTCATCAAGAAGGTGAATGGGAAAGGCTTTTTCCGTCTGAAAGAGTGCGCGAGCACGTTTGAGTGCGACTTGATGCGCCACAATCTCTTCAATCGCCATCATCTGCTGTTCAGGATTACGTTTCTCCTCGAGTTTTTTAATATCCACATCGGTCGGCGGTTTATGCAGAAAATAGAGCGCATCTTTTAGATTGATGGGCGGATTATGCAGATAGGTGGGAAAGTTGTGATCGCGCAACTCATCGAGAAGCGCATCGATCAGACTCTGCATTTGACGCTGTGAAAGACCTGCGGTGAGCGAGTAGATCGGCGTTAACCGCTCCTCGAGTTTGATATCTTTTTGGGCAAAATTGAGAATCTCCGGATGACTCATCTCAAGGCGATTAAAGCCATATTTTACCTCGCCATAACAGCGAATGGTTTGCAGCTCCTCAAAGCGCTTAATCATGCCAGCATTGTAATTAAAAAAGCGAATCGCCATCACGCCCGAATCATCTTGAAGCCAGATAAGTAGCGTTGAACGCCGCCCGCGAGTCATCTCTTTTTTAAAGATACGCCCCTCAATAATGGCAATGTCGCCGGGCTGAATATCGGCAATGAGCGAAATGCGCGTCCGATCTTGATAGCGGTACGGCAGATGAAAAAGCATATCGAGATACGTTTTAATGCCGAGCTTTGCCAGCGTCTCCGCCATTTTTGGGCCCACGCCTTTTAAATCGGTGATCGGTTTATGCTTTAACGTTTCCACAATATGACTCGTCTCGCCTCAGATTTACAGGATAGTTACGGTTTATCATAAACTAAAACGGGGCATTTGTTGATTTTTTCACGCAGAAATCGGCGGATATAAAAAAGCCCACGCAAAGGCGCAGGCGATTTACATTTGGGATTGAGAAACGCTGGCTTATTGCGCCATCATTTTTTCAACAACGCGCTCACCGATCGCTTCGCCCCATTTTTCACCCTCTTTCATCGAATCTTTCATGATGTCAGGCATTTTATCTACCATTTTTTGGCCCACTTCAGAATCGTAGAATTTTAAGATCTCTTGGATATCTTCTTCGGTGAAGTGTTTTTGATAGATCGGCACTAAAAGCGCTTGAAGATCGGCAGGATGAATCTCATCTTTTACCGCTTGTAAAAACTCAGGAGGTGCGCCCGCTTGGCTTAGGTCATTGACCATCTCCATCATCATATCAACGCCCATAGATGCGGCTTTTGTTTTCTCAAGAAGGAGGTTAACGCTCTCAGCGCTCGCAGGGGCTGCAAACGACACTTGAGAGAAGAGAAGGGTAGCGCCTAAAGTCGCCGCTGCAAATAATTTTTTCATGGATTTCATCCTAATTTAGCTATATATGCTCGAACCGCATTATAAACATGGCATTAAAGAATTGTAAATCACTTTAATTTTAAGATAATTGAAGAAAATCAAAGTGATGGGTAAGTTGGGTGATTTTTGGGCAGCTACACAATCTCAATCTTCTCTCTGTCCTCTTCGGTGAGGGTTTCGTACCAATCCTCGCCGATGATTTCAATAGGGTGTTGTGAGCGATCCGATCCGTTGCCGCAGAGCATTCGTCCGGTAGGGCAATATTTTTCACAGCCCCAGCAGATGCGTTCGGGGTGTTTGGGTTTGAGCGGAAAGCGCATTTTTTTCTTTTTCATAGAAAAAGTATAGCAGAGCGATGGGCAGTTATTTTGATCGATATCGGATTTTATAACGCAGTATGAGGCGAAGCCATATCAATTGGGGGAAATATAATTGCCCTCGCGGGTTACCTTTGCGGTTGATTCCCTTATAATAGTGGCATTGAATTCATTTTTAGACCGAAATTATAGGAAGAATATGTCAATTGAATCAGTACAAACGTTAATTAAAGACGATTTTACGGCCGTGAACCAAAAGATTTTGACGGCACTTGAGTCGGATGTGGTGCTTATCAATGAAATTGGTAAATACATTGTCTATTCAGGGGGCAAACGCATTCGTCCTATGATCGCGCTTTTATGTGCTCGCGCGGCGGGATATGAGGGTGATAAACACATTACGGCAGCGGCTTTAATTGAGTTTATTCATACGGCAACGCTTCTTCATGATGATGTGGTGGATCACTCCGATATGCGTCGCGGTAAAGAGACGGCAAACGAGATTTGGGGCAATGAAGCGGCGGTATTAGTGGGTGATTTTATCTATACGCGCTCGTTCCAAATGATGGCGTCGCTCCGTTCGATGCCGATTATGGACATTCTTTCCGAAGCGACCAATATTATCGCGGAAGGGGAAGTTATGCAGCTTTTAAACATCGGCGACCCAGATACCACTGAAGAAAATTACATGAATGTGATCTATTCAAAAACGGCGAAACTCTTTGAAGCGTCGGGCGGCGTTGCAGGCGTAATTGCACGAGAAGCGGGCCTTCCCGATCATGTGGATGCGCTCTCAAAATATGGGATGTATTTAGGCACGGCGTTCCAACTGATTGACGATATTTTGGATTACACTACCACAAGCCATGTGATGGGTAAAAATACCGGTGATGACTTAGCTGAAGGAAAGCCAACGCTCCCATTAATCTACGCGATGCGTGCGGGAACGGAAGCCGATGCAGCGCTCATTCACGATGCACTGGTGAATGCCGATATCTCAAAGCTTGATGCTATTTTAGAGATTATCAGCCGTACAAAATCGATCGATTACACCCATAATGTCGCAAAAGAGCAAGCGAAATTGGCGATCGAAGCCCTCAAAACGCTTCCTGATTCTGAGCATAAAAAAGCGCTCGAAATTTTAGCGAATTACGCGGTTGATCGTACCTTTTAATCATTGAAGGATTTAATCGATTAAATCATCGATTAAAACAGGATAGAGATTGATTTAAAAAGGACTCCTCGAGTGATCGGGTGAGTCCTTTTTTATTGATGGATATGAAAGGGAGCTAGATCAGGGAAATGCTCTAATAGGTAGTTCTCAGTATGTAAAAGTTAATAGTTATTTTTTTGAGCTAGATTTGCTCGGTTTTAATGATCGCTGATTGCCTGGAGTATTTTTATTATCTCGTCGACGTTGGTCTAGTTTTCCTGTTGATTTTGCTTTTGGTTTCGGGCCGGGTTTAAGTGCCATAAGTATTTCCTTTGTAAGAATGATTAATCTATCCTTATATTATCTGTTATATATTGTATTTTTCAAAGGATTAATGTTTTTTTGATCCTTGTCTGTAAGGAGTTAATCAGGATCAGGGGATAGGTGAGAGATTCTATATTATTACCTCCGCGCCCCTTTCGTTTTTAAAAAATCGATCAGATCATTGCGATCGAGCAGTTCGATATTGAGCTGGGCGGCGAGGGATTTGGCGGATTGAGTATAAAAGCTATTGGTGATTACAAGGCCGTGATCGAGCTTGTAAAACCCTTGGCCAGCATAGGTCTCTTGTACGGCGCTATTTCCCACATTTCGGCTCCAACGTTTGCACTGAATTCCGTAGGATTCCTTCTTTTTATGGGCGATGATATCGATGCCTTGATCCCCTTGATATTGGGTGATTTTAATGCGCTTAAATCCATTGATCCGGAGAAAATAGGCGATATACGCCTCAAATTGATCGCCTTCCATCTGGTCGATATCTTTTAGGGTGATATAGCGGAAGCGTTTATTACTGCGAACACGTTGAAAGAGCTCATATCCGCCACGAATGATGCGGGAGCTTAGAAAACCAAACATCGTGATGATCCAGAGGAGGACGAGCAAAAGCGCGGCCTCTAAAATCCAACGGGGATCCTCTGATTTTGGATATAAAAAGAGCGCGAGCGCGACAACGAACCCTGCCACCAGAGTTTTTAGCCACTCGGTTACTTCTTTTCTCACAGATTGTCCTTATTTGATGAAACGCTTGATATTCCCTTATCTTGCGAAGTTTTCTAGTATAACGGAGAACGGGCGAGGTGTCAGGCTTTAATTGTGTAGATTATTCGCATAGGATCGGGCGTTTGAGAGTATTTTCATCATTTAATTGAAAAACTAATTGACAGAAAATTGAGCAATCGTTACACTACAAAAAGTAAACAACAGTTAACATTTTGAGAGACCACTATGAGTAAGCATCTTCGTTTGTCGGAAAAATGGTTTAATCGCGGGCTGTGGCTTGTGAGTATTTTATTCGCTTGGTTTTTAATCGGGCTTGGAAGTACGATTATTAATGATCTTCCAAAGGTTGAAAAACCGCTGATGGTGGAGGACTTCTACGATGAGACCGTAATGCCGGAGCTTCGTGAAAAAGAGATCTTATATGATCAAGAGTTTGGAAAACTTCGCTCATCGCGGGAGCGGTTAGAGATCGAAAAAGCGCAAATTTCGGCACGCTATCAGGCGGAAAAAGAGAATCATCTTAATTATTTAGCCACGAAAGGGATTACCGATACGGCGAAAGAGGATCCGGAGTTATTAGCAAAAGCAAAAGTGCTCGAAACGCTCCGAATTGAGCATGAAAAAGCGGAGCAGGCGCTGCTTGCGATAAGTGAAGAGACGCGTCAACTAAATGAAAAACGTGAGGCATTGCAAGGGGAGCTCTATGAGGCGCACGAGGCGGGATTTAAGCTCTACCAAAAAGCCCGTGATCAGATGGATTTACGCGTATTTATCTACCGATTATTATTAACCTTACCGCTACTTCTGATTGCGGGCTATCTCTTTAAAACTAAGCGCAATTCGAGCTATTGGCCGTTTGTGTGGGGATTTATCTTCTTTGCGCTCTTTGCATTTTTTGTGGAACTCGTCCCGTATCTACCGAGCTACGGCGGTTATGTGCGCTACGGCGTGGGTGTGATTTTGACCTTTTTCGGTGGTCATTATGTGATTAATGCATTGCGAAATTATTTAAAACGCCAAAAAGAGGCGGAAGCGGCCCCTGAACCTACGCGCCGGCAAGAGTTGCAATATGAGATGGTCTTTGCGCGTCTTGAAAAGGGGGTTTGCCCAGGGTGTGAACGCCGGCTCAATCTTGCCTCAAACTTAGGAGATTATTGCCCTCATTGCGGACTGCATCTCTTTGCCGAATGTGGCGCGTGTGGGGCACGGAAAAGCACCTTTGCACATTTTTGTCATCAGTGCGGCATTGGAGATCATCAAGAAAAAACAGATTAAGATCAGCCCATTGGGGTAAATTTTAGATCTGTCCGAAATGGTAGATAATATATAAGAGGAGAGGGTGACCGATCCTCTTTTTTGTGGGACAATAAAACATTACTTTTATATTCATCATTAAAATGCGAAGGAGTCGGAGATGGAATCAAAGGGACGTGGCGCAGATTATTTTCAGAAAAATTATGGATTAACGCTCCCCCATACGGATGTGGTAGCGGCAAGTGAATTGATTAAGCCGTGTGCAGCGCTTGATTTAGGTTGCGGCATGGGTCGAAATTCGCTCTTTTTGAACGAGCTGGGATTTACTATGACCTCCGTCGATGCCAATCCAAATGCGATCGAATCGCTCAAAGCGGTGATTGAGACGGAATCGATCGAGGGAATTACGCCGTTTCTCTACAATATTAATGATGCAACGCTCGATGGGGAGTATGGTTTTATCTTTTCCACCGTGGTTTTTATGTTTCTGGAAGCGGAGCGCATTCCCTACATTATTCGCAATATGCAACAATCGACCGCGATCGGCGGCTATAACCTCATTGTGTCGGCGATGCATACGGACAAATATCCCTGTCATCAAGGCTTTTCGTTCACCTTTGGTGAGGGAGAGCTGGCGGATTATTATAAAAATTGGGAACTTGTGACCTATAACGAAGATGTGGGTGAGCTCCACCGCGTTGACGAAAATGGCAATCGCATTCAGCTTCAATTTGCGACGATGCTTGCCAAACGAATCGCTTAATGTAAGCGCTTTATGTGGAGCAGTTGCCGTTTGTGCATTTCTGCTCTATACTCAATTTTAGAAATTAATCGATTTCCACTGGAGGTGCTGTTGAAAACAGCTGAGATTGAAGTGATCAACTTCGGGACTCTTTGAACCTGAACTAGTTAAGACTAGCGGAGGAAAGTGGGCGAGCTCTTAAATAAATCCTCGCGCGTTAGCGACATTGATTTTAGAGCCACAGCACACTTTCTTAGAAGGACGATTGGAGCATTCCAACGGCCATTTAAGGAAGTTTTTTTATGCCAAATGATTGCTACATTGAGGCTTTACACTGAGTTGACCGGATCGCGGTCGAGAAAATCAGATAAAGGAGCCAAGATGGAATCGACGGTGTATAAAGAGGCGCGCACCACTTCCCGCAAGCGAGGGATGATGAAACAGCTTTTTGCCATTACGCCAGATAATTTACCGATGGACGCGACGCTCGAGATTATGAGTGAGATTGCGCCCATTGTGGATTTTATTCAAGTAAGGGAAAAAAGTTTGTCGCCCCTTGAGCAAGATCAGCTCATCGAGACGGCGCTGTTAAACGGCATTCCGCCCCAAAAATTGATCATCAATGATCGCATCGATCTCGCCCTTCTGCACGGGCTTAACCACGTTCATCTAACGGAGCGAAGCATTCCGCTACAGCGCGCACAGATTGGATTTCCTGCGCTCTCCTTTAGCCGTTCCGTTCATTCGCTTACGCAGATTATGGCGCATCATCTACACGCGTCTTATCTGCAGATCGGCCATATCTTTCCCACAGCGTTAAAAAATTATCCTCCCTTTGGGCTCGAAAACCTGAAAAAGGCGAGTACGATCGCGGATAATTTGGTGGCGGTCGGAGGGATCGATCATACGACGCTTCTAAAAGTCCGCCCCTATGTGATGGGGGTGGCGGTGATGTCGGCGCTTTTTGAACATGCAAATCCCGCCTCTTATGCCCAAACGTTAATTTCGCTGTTAAATGATTAACCTAAAAAGGAGATGACTATGATTACGATTATTGTGAATGATCGAGCGCTTGAGATTGCCAAAGAGACGGCGACGGTCGCTGATCTTGTGGAGGTGCTCGACCTTGCTTCGCGCCGTTTTTTTATCATTGAAAAAAATGGTGACGTAATTACCAAAGCGCATTACGCCACTGAATCTGTCAATTATAACGACTCATTTGAGATCGTGCATTTTGTCGGTGGAGGTTAACACATGACACTTAAAATTGGTTCGTTCGAGTTCAATTCCCGCATTTTTTTAGGCACGGGAAAATACCGTTCGTTTGAAGAGCAAAAAGGCGCCGTTGAGGCAAGTGATACGGAAGTGCTCACCTTTGCGGTGCGCCGAATGGATATTTTTGATCAAAGCCAGCCTAATCTTCTTGAGCAGCTCGATCTGACAAAATATAAATTACTCCCCAATACCGCAGGGGCAAAAACCGCGGAAGAGGCGGTTCGCATTGCTAAATTAGCGCAAGGTTCGGGCCTTTGCGACATGATTAAGGTAGAGATTATTGGGTGCGATAAAACGCTTCTGCCCGATCCCATTGAAACCCTTCGCGCAACGGAGATGCTCCTTGCTGAAGGAATGACGGTGCTCACCTATACTTCCGATGATGTGGTGCTCGCGCGCCGTCTGCAAGAGATGGGTTGTCACGCGATTATGCCGGGCGCATCGCCGATTGGGAGCGGATTAGGGATTTTAAATCCGGTCAATTTATCGCACATTATCGACCAAGCGATGGTGCCGGTGATTGTCGATGCTGGTTTAGGCAGCCCGAAAGATGTGGCCTATGCGATGGAGCTTGGCGCGGACGGCGTTTTGTTAAATAGTGCGGTGGCTTATAGTGAAGACCCGATCAAAATGAGCCGTGCGATGAGTTTAGCAACACAAGCCGGACGTTTAGCCTTTGAAGCAAAACGCATGGAGATGAGCAAACTTGGGCGCGCAAGTAGCCCGGTGGAAGGCATGATCCGATGATTAATCCGCGTTACCATCGGCTCGCCCGATTTCATCAGCTCGGCGAGAAGGGCGTATTGGCACTTCGCGGGGCGCATGTGGTGATTATTGGAACGGGCGCGCTCGGTGCGCAACACGCGGAAACCTTGACGCGCTCTGGGATTGGCACGCTCACCTTGATCGATCGCGATATCGTTGAGCTCACCAATCTCAGTCGTCAAACCCTCTTTACTGAAGCCGATGCAAAGGCGTCGCTTCCGAAAGTGATCGCCCTTGAAACCCATCTTAAGGCGATCAATCATGAGGTGACGATTCGGCCAATTTTCACTGAAGTTTCGCCGCATAATATTGAATATCTGCTCGAAGGCGCCGATCTTATCTTAGATGGCACCGATAATCTCAATATTCGCATGCTGATTAATGATGCCGCTTATAAACTTAAGATCCCGTGTATTTTTGGCTCCGCGCTTGAGAGTTACGGCATGACCTATAATTTTTTAGATACGCCTTTAGACATAACTGATAAAAAAGGGCCGTGCCTGCGCTGTCTGCTTGGGGCGATCCCGCTTGAGAGCGAGGATACTTGTTCCTCTGTCGGCGTAGTTCAGCCAATTTTACAACTGATTTCGAGCCTACAAACGGCGGAAGCGATCAAGTTTTTAACCGGCTTTCCTGTGCGTAATACTCTCTTTACTGCAGAACTTTGGGAGTTTCATACCCAATCGATTAATCTGGATAAACTTAAAAATCCTGACTGCCCAACTTGCGGAAGTGAGCCGACGTTTCCGGCGCTCTTTCAAACAGATCAGAGCGATAATCAAGAAGGGAGTCGAGAAGGAGATCGAAAAGCAAATCCCAACGGGCTTAAAGTTCGTACTCTCTGCGGGGGTGAATTTATGATCTATACACCTAAACCCCATGATTTTAATCGCATTAAACAGAGTCTTGAACAGCGCAATCTTGCCTACAAAGAGACCGATTATTTCCTCAATATTATGCTTGATAGAGGAACAGATACGAGTGATCTAAATTCTGAATCAGCGGTGCAAAAACGCATTATGCTCTTTAATGATGAGCGCGCGATTATTTATGGTGAAAAAGACGAAACGGCTGCCTTAACGCGGTATACTCAGATGATTTCTTAATCCATAATGATTGGCACCTTGCGTGGGATTTTCATGACGCTTTTTTCGATTAAACGACCGTTAACCCGTCCGCTTGGCGGTTGGTCAATTCTGTGGCGCTTTATGCTTTACGGGCCTTTTTATGGAATTATCATGGCGTGCGCGGTCATTACTCTGATTGATCCGCATTTAGGGAGCATGATGCTTGCGTTTCCGTTTGGCTATCTGCTCGGGATTATACCGGCGATGATTGTGGGGATCACGCTGATCTTAATGCGCCGTTATAAAAAGTCGGTGGATGCCCAATATCTCGTTACTTCGCTCGTTGGATTTATCGTTAGTGGCAATCTTTTTCTGATTCACATCGGCCTTGTCGGCTGGCTAAGCGCGCTCTGGTGCACCTACGGCATTTTTGAGACGGAAAAACATCAGGCAGAACGATTCCGCCCGCATCTCTATCTCTTGGTGATCCTGATTTGCTGGGGCATTGGCGCACTCGTTAAGACTGTTTTTTTAATGGCGGCATTAAACGAGATCATTAACGATAATCATTAAACGTATCGACGTTAAAATCGTAATATTTCTCGAAGAGTTGTAGATAGATTGTTTCCCCGTTAAGCGCCAGGGTAAAGCCTTTCAAGGCAGCGCCATGATCCTCTAACGCATCCAAACAATGGGCGAGTTTTTCGATGTTGTCGTCTCTTTTTTGAGTAAATAGCAGAATCAATTCATCGCCGGTTGAGATCGCGGTTTCAAGCGCCGTTTGATCCTCAGGATATTGAATCACGCTGACTGAGTAGGGCGCATTTTCACTATTGTTATCCTCGTTACCCGCCTCATGAAGAAATAATTGATGATTTTTTTGTGTGACGGTATGAGCTAAATTAAGAGTACGGAATTCCGTTTCGAGCGCTTTTTTAAGGATTTCGGCAAGGGATATCGCGGAGAGATCGGCGGTTTTAAGCGCCGTTTTAAGGGACTCGCTATAAAAGAGATTGGAGATCATCGGC
>Ga0079226_10004854_pt1 | contig 10291 bp, 10 predicted proteins | sample Poulit2014_FD_76345 | JGI IMG/M metagenome (GOLD analysis project Ga0079226, IMG submission 76345) | Agricultural soil microbial communities from Georgia to study Nitrogen management - Poultry litter 2014 | ecosystem: Environmental > Terrestrial > Soil > Agricultural land | place: USA: Georgia... | reverse complement strand
CGGCTACGCTCATGTTGTATGGTGGTGCCATCTTTTTAAGAATTGCTTCTTTACGCTCTGGTGAATAACTGGCCATGATTGTCCTCTGAAATATTCAGGCGACAACTAGGCTGACACATAGGGGTAATTGCATTATCAACATCAACAAGTTCTAAGGCACGGCCAAAAGGCACAATCGCTAATTTTGAAACTCTAAAACGACGTGATAAAAAATGACCGATAAAAGACCAGCCTAAAGCAAGCACAAAGGAAGAAGCTAAAACAGGGCGGGAGTAAGACTCTTCACGAAAGAATAAAAACAGAGTAAAAACTACAAACCATGTCATTAACACCGTTGGAATAATAAAAGGCAGTGAGCGCGTCCCCGGAAACTCTTTTAACTTCCTTAAAATTATAAAAGAAGCGGTAAAGGCTAACCCGTTAGCTAAGAGTGTATTCAAACGGACAGTTACTATTGGCCATTGAAAAAGCTTATCGCCCCAATTGAGGTAGGAAGGTAAAAAAACTACAACAATAAAACCTAAAATAAATAAAAATAGGTAATTTAGGAGTAGAACTTCGTACCAACGAGAGAAACGACGTTGAGAGTTAGTAACCATGAAAATCCGTGTAAAAAATTCTATTAAGAAAAATACAAATGAAAACCGCGCTATTATGCGCGGAGAGGGTAACCAAGGCAATGACCGCTAAGGTGCTTTACTTAACCTTGGCGTTGGTGGTTCGGCTAAGATGACGAGGATTAAGAATTCATTCGAGTAGCAAGGCTGTTAAAGATTCATTGACCTTTGAAGCATCGAATTTTTCCTGAGCAATCCGAAAACTTTCCCTTCCCATCTTCTCTATTAATTCTGGTTGTTCAATAAAACTAATCATCTTTTCAGCTAATGCCAGTGATGACCAAGGAGGTACTATAAAGCCATTGACTCCATCGATAACCGTTTCACGGCACCCTGGGACATCTGTAGTAATTACAGCACGTCCAATTGCCATCGCTTCCTGTGTGCTTCGCGGTACTCCTTCTCGATAAGACGGCAATACAAATACACTAGAATTAGCTAGCCATTCGTCTACGTTATTGACATGACCAGGGTAAATGACGATTTCTTGGGCTATTAATTCATCAAGTTGTTTTTTTGAAAGCCCACCAGGGTTTTCTTCATCTAGCCCACCTAATACTACAAATTCTGCTTCAGGGTACTTCTGTTTAACCAGTTTTGCAGAGGCTATATATTCATTAATCCCTTTTTCAGCTAAGAGGCGTCCGATAAAGATAAATCGTACAGGTTCCGACTTTGGTAGTGAATACGGGTAATCCTCAAGATTAAGACCAATACCCCCTAACACACTTACACTTTTTGCTTTAAGTTTATATTTTTCTAGTAAGTCGATTGGATCGTCAGGGTTTAAAAAAATGATTTTATCTAAAAAAGGAAAAGAAAGACGATATAAAAAGACCTGTATTGTACGAATCAACTTTGTTTTGAATGGTAGGGGCGTTGGCTGTTCTGTAAAGCTAAAGCCAAGCCCCTCAAGCATCCCAATTCTTTTAGGTACTTTTGCAAGCTTCGCGGCTAACGTGCCAAAGACCACCGGTTTAGCAAAATATGAAAATACTAAGTCAGGTTGAATAGCTTTAATTTTTTTCGTTAAAGCAAAAGTGTCCTTGATGTCTGAGAAAGGGTTTAAACCTGTTCGGCTGAATGAGTATGCAACAGGTGTTGCACCTAGGTTTTTGACAGTGTTCTCTTCGTCAGAGCTAAAAGATAGACCAAAAACATAAACCACATGGCCACTGCTAACTAAAGATTTAATTAGGTCTTGACGGAATTTGATACTGTTAAAAGCAGTGGTGCCTAGGAGTATGATTTTCATTTAGATATATAAACTTATTAAAATATTTTAGAGAAATAGGGAGCTAACGGTTTTGTCTGCAATTATGACTTAACTGCAGGAGTGTTAATTTAACGAGTTGATGAAATTCAGAAAGTTAGCTTCAGTTAAAATATTATTCCAAGAGTATTTTTTTATTTTCTCTGGATTGTAACTGGCTAAGTCGAAGCAAGTATAGTCGTTGATATCATCAAGGTATAAAAAGTTATAGCCTTCAACTTTAGCGAAACTATCTACCCACTCGTATTTGTTGGTGATTACATTCAGACCAGAAGCTAGGTACTCCAATGTTTTTGTGCTTGTTTGGACGTTAAATGGATAAATGTCAGGCGTAAAGTTTAGTCCTGAGCGGCATTGTTTATATAAGCTTGGAATTTCGTTTCTATCGACACGTCCAGTTAAGTGGATGTTTTTTTGATTTTTAAACGTATCAGTAATTTCTTTGGTGACACTACCAATTATTAAGAGCTTGAATCCTAAGTTTGCTAGTCTAGACAGCTCCTCTATTAACCCAGGGCGTCCTGTCATCGAGCCACAGTAGACGATATCAAACTCTGGGTTTGATAAGGGCTTTTGAAATAGCTCCTCATCTACGCCCATATCTCTGTAAATATATGGAGTATTGTCTTTAAGATTCAGGCCTGACTTAACAATGTCATTTAAAAATATTCGGCCAGAAGGTTTTTTGTTTAAACTTTTCTTTAGAAAGTCTTTGAAGTGTGCATGAGGGTTAACAGATAGGCTTTGATACTCATGTATCTCTTTCGCTCGCCCTTTGTATTTATGCCAAAAAGGACGAATACCCATAAAATATATATTTATGTCGTTATTTGGATCAACATACATCTCGTTTTCAAGTTGAACAGAAACACCATTAGCTTCTAAGTAACTTTTATAAGCGTATGCTTCTGGAGTGTATGCGTGTTCTTTAAGTCCGATTCCAACTATCATGAAATACCTAAAAACATAAATATAATCTTATAAGTTTCTATCTTGTGCTTTTTCACATGCATCAATATGCCATGTATATTCTATAATTCTCTTGCTATCTTCTTTGTTGAAAATACTTACATAAGGAGAAACTCTGCCACCATGACATGTAACCATATAGTCAGTGCTACTGTTTATGATGTACCTGTTGTAATCAATTAATACAATAAAGCCCATTAGCAAAACAACTAACTTCCTATATCTAAAAAATCTTAAATTAGACATTATCAGAATAGCAGCTAGAGGATATGCAAAATAAAATATCTTTTCTAAGCGTGAAAAAATTTCAACTGATATTGAGAAAATATAGACGAATACATAGGCTAGTAAGAAAATTAAAAGGCGGCTATCGTTTGGATTTGTTTTACGTGACTCTTTGTCGCTAATGAGAATAGGAGAAAACACAAATAGTGCTTTAATTAGAACCCCTAAGCCAGTACCTAAAGCAGCATTATTTAGATAATACTGCTTAGTAGCGTAGGAATCATATCCAAATAAAGAGAGTGCAGGAGACATCAAAATAATCTCTGTAACTTGATTTCTAAATATAAATACAATTATAACGAGAGTGAGCAATGTTATCTTTTTACTAAATATAAACTTAGATAACTCTTTGTTTATAAATATAAACGGAATAAGAATTAAACTCGAAATATGAAAGAGAGATGATACTAATATGAAAAAAAGTACTTTAAGTTTTTATTGTAAAAGTAAAAGTTCATTATTGCAAATAGAGATATCGCAAATGCAATACTGTTTCTTAATAGGTTGAATGATACAAAAAAATAAACTCCAAAAATAAAAAAATGGAATACTGCTTTATTTTCTTTAGGGTAACTTAGAAAGATAAAAAGTGTAAATATAAATGAAACGACAATAACAAGACTGTCATAACTTAATCCTAGGAAACTTATGAGTTGATTTAACCATAAATACCCTATTTCTATTCTGCCATCATAATTAAAGTCTTTTCCGTTTTGGCTAATATCAATAAATATATCAAGATAGTTAAAATAGTCTTTTCCTATGCCGTACCTAAAAGCAGATAGAAAAAAAAACACTTAGGAAAGCAATATATAAATAAACATATTTAGTTGTATTGTCTTTGTTTTTTTCAGAAAGCCAAACGAAAAAAGTACTGGATAGAAGCACAAAGTTATAGAGTAGTAATGTACCGATCATATTGTAATTCTCAACTTCTAATACTTATTATCAATTGGTATCTATTACCTAAAAGAGAGAAGGTTAAATATCAAAGCTAAAAGTTTCTTCGAAAATACACAACCAGAATTTATTTTGATTGCCTTGAGTAATAATTTTATAGCTTCTGTTCGACTAACAGTAACTGTGTCTTGAGCTTGAATTAAAAACACTTTAGCTTTAGCCAGAGAGTAGTTTTTTTTATGCTGAAACAACTCAACAACTTGTAGTCTTCCTCGAAGCATTTTACCTAGTTGTTGTGACGTATTGCCTTCATGTCTTCTGTAGGATGATACAACAGTATCTAAATAAGAAAGCTTTCCGCCATCTTCTGTAAGAAATAGCCACATTGACCAATCTTCTATAATTAACTCTTTCTTAAAACCACCGATATCCTTTACGTTTTTTAATCTTAATAGCTGGGTTGGAGCTGGTAGGTTGTGGTTGTGTAAAAAAATATCATTAAAGCTGTAGGTAGCTTTTTTACCGGTAATGGTTTCTTTACTTCCGTTTTCTTTAAGCAGCTCTACTGCACCAAAAACTCCAATGCAGTCGGGATTTTCTCTTAAATGATTAACTTGTAGAGAAGTTTTAATTGGTTTTATTAGGTCATCGGATGCAATTGGTGCAAAATATTCACCATTACACCACTCAAGAGCCTCGTTTAGAGTAGAGCATAAACCTTGGTTTGGCCTATGCCTAAACTCAAAGCGTACAAAGCGATTTATACAATCGTTTACCATTTGTTGAATTTTTTCTACAGAACTGTCCTGTGAGCCATCATCTATTACTATAAGCTCTATGTTTTTGTAGTCTTGATTTATCACGCTTTGAATTGTTTCTTGAACAAACTTATCGTGGTTGTAGCAGGGGATTGCTATAGATACTAATGGTTGTCGCTTGTTCATTTTATGTTTTGCCTAATAAAATATTAGTCGATATTTGCGATTTAGGATAGAAACACTCAATAGAAATCACATCGATGATGGCTAAAATTCAGTTACTCTGTTTTTTAATACAGTTTTTCCAATAAATACTGACATAGTAACCCAATACAGTGCGTAATTCACGGTGTGCGCTAACGTAACACCTTCAAAACCTATTTGACTTGTGATCAGGTAAGTCCAAAATACAAAACCTGCCGCAAATACGATTTCGGTAATCATAAATAGCTTTACCATCGCACGACCAAGCATTAAGTATGCGAGTATCCAACTCCCTATTTTTAATGTGTCACCCATCATTTGCCAAGCAAAAAGCTCACGCATGGCTATAAATTCTGCAGTAAATAAGACACTAATAATAAAGTCACGTAATAGATATATGACTAAGCCACATACAGCAGCGACAGGAAGGATGATTTTGTAGCCTTGGGTGATTTCTGCTTTAAGCTCTTTTGCTTCTCGGATTTCTGAAAGTCTTGGTAGGTAGTATAAGCTTAATGTTGTGGTTACTAACATTAAGTAGGCACCGCTTAGACGCCACATGGCTTCCCAGTAACCTGCTGCTTCCCATCCAAAGGTTTCACCTAGATGATTACGCACTAAAATATGGCTGACAGGCACGCAAGCTGCTGATGTTAGTGCCATGGCTGTGTATTTGGCTAAGTTAAGTGCGGCTGCTTTATCGATGCCGCCGAAGAGATAGCTGAACTTGAACCAATCTGCTTTATAGCAAAGAAATAGGGTCACTATAAAAGCGAATGAAGGGTGGATCGCTAAGGCAATTAAAGCACCGTGTAGGCCATATATAATAGCTAAGATACTGGTAACAGCTAAGGAAAAAATACTACCAACAATGTTGGCAACTATGTAGCGGTGTATTTCTTTTTTGCCATTTAGAATAGCAAGTAACAGGGTGTTAAAAATAAAGAAAACTAGAGTAACGGAGAACCATATAAAAACGGTGTTGTAGCTTTCATCTTTCAGAAAGAACTGTGCAATTGGTTTGCTGAATAAGGTTACACCAATACCTGTAACTACAGAGCCTATAATGGCAATCGTTCCGGCTGTGCGCCAGACTAAACGTTGCTTTTCTTCATCGTCATAATATTCCGCTGTGTACTTCACTACACCAGTATTGATGGCACCACTGCCGAAGGTAGTGATCATTTGCACAGCATTTTGAAAATTACCAATAGCCGCATAACCTGCTGGGCCAACATAGATTGCTAAAATCTTGTTGAGACCCAACAAAGTAAGTATTTTTACTACAACGGCTATGGCGTTTAGTAGTGATGTTTTTATTAGCGTCACAAGATTAATTCTTAATGAATAATTTTAAATTTTGAATGCATTCAAAGCCGTAATAACTTTATCAACTTCTTCCATTGCAATCGTCGGCCCCATCGGCAAACTTAATACCTGCTGGTGTATTTGCTCACTCACTGGAAAGCTTTGCTCATTCCACTCTGGGTAAGCCTGTTGCTGATGCGGCGGGATTGGGTAGTGGATTAAGGTTTGTACGCCTTGCTCAAGAAGATGCTGCTGCAATGCTTCACGTTGTTCGCAGCGGATGACAAACACATGCCAGACGTGATTCTCACGAGTTAGGGGTGAAGAGTTAAGCGTGAGGGGTAAAGTTACGGCTGGATTTTTGATGCCTTTTAGGTAGGCTTCGGCCACTTTGCGGCGGTGGGCGATTTCGGTGTCGAGGTGTTTTAGTTTTACGCTGAGCATTGCGGCTTGGATTTCATCTAGACGGCTATTTGTGCCTTGGAATAAGTTTTTGTATTTTTCATGGGAGCCGTAGTTACGCAGTGCGAATAAGGTTTCTGCTAGCTCGTCATCATTGGTGGTAATTGCGCCTGCATCACCTAAAGCGCCTAAGTTTTTGCCTGGGTAAAAGCTAAAACCACTGGCATTGCCCCAACTTCCCGCTTTAACGCCATTTATACTGGCCCCGTGCGCTTGGGCTGCGTCTTCCAGTACCAACAAATCATGCTGTTTAGCGATCGCCATGATAGCGGGCATATCCGCTAATTGGCCGTAAAGGTGAACGGGAAGAATAGCACGTGTTTTAGAAGTGATAGCTTCTGCCGTTTTTATTGGGCAAAGATTGTAGGTCGCTAAATCAGGTTCTACTAGCACGGGGGTTAGGTTATTAGCACTGATTGCTAGGATGCTAGCTATATAGGTGTTTGATGGCACGATGACTTCACCCCCATCTTTTAGCTTACTTAACTCTTTCCAAGCACGAAGGGTAAGGATCAAAGCATCTAAGCCATTGGCGACGCCGATGGCGTGTTTAGTGCCGCAGTAATTAGCGAATTGTTGTTCAAACTGAGCCAGTTCATTGCCTGCAATATACCAACCGGAATCAATAACACGGGTGCAGGCAGCGATCAGCTCGTCGCGGTATTGGGCGTTGATGGCTTGAAGATCTAGAAAAGGAATCATTAAATATACCTAATTATTTTAGCTGGGTTACCAACTACTACAGCATTGTCCGGCACATCTTTTATAACCACTGCACCAGCGCCCACCATGGCTTTCACCCCTACTGTGATACCAGGTAGTAAAGTGGCGTTTGCTCCAATACTACAACCTCTTCGCAAGGTAATACCTGAAAACGCATCAGGATACTGTTTAGAGCGAGGCATCAAATCATTTGTGAAGGTAGCATTTGGACCGATAAACACTTCGTCTTCAATTCGTGTTCCATCCCAAATTTGCACGCCCGATTTAACAGTTACGTTATCACCAATGATGACATCATTTTCAATAAGCACCTGGGCATTAATATTGCAGTTATCGCCAATAATCGCGTCTTTTAATACAACGCAAAACTGCCAAATCTTAGTATCCTTACCTATACTTTGGCTTTGTACGTCCGCTAGTTTATGAATAAACGTCATTATTCTATTTGTTCCAAAAATTCATCATAATCGCGGATATAATCATTCTCATCATAGTGCTCACTAGCGAGCACTAACAGCACGCAATCTTCACTGAAGTCATGTATTTCTCGCCAAACTAAATCGCCAATTAACAGGCCTTTAGTGGGCGAATCTAGCCAAGCTTCTTCGCGCTTAGTCCCATCATCCAACACCATGCGGCATTTACCCGTTACACACACTGCCACTTGTTTTAACTGACGGTGCGCATGAAAACCTCGTGCCACACCTTGCTGTGTACCAAATATGTAGTACACGCGCTTAATTTGAAAAGGTACGGTTTTTTCGGCTTCTAAAGCGACTAGCGAGCCGCGATCATCGCCTAGCGGTGGGAAATGGGCCCATTGAATCAAACTCATGTTAATCCTTCGCTAAATCTAGCAGATATTGACCATAGCTATTTTTGCTTAACAACTCGCCTTGTTGTTTTAACTGTTGCTTAGTCAACCAACCGTTGTTGTAGGCGATCTCTTCTAAGCAAGCAATTTTAAAGCCTTGACGTTTCTCGATGGTTTCTACAAACATCCCTGCTTCTAGCAAGCTTTCGTGAGTGCCAGTGTCTAGCCATGCAAAACCACGCCCCAGTAACTCAACATTTAATTCGTTTAGCTTTAAGTAGGCATTGTTTACGCAGGTGATTTCTAGCTCTCCGCGATCTGAAGGCTTTACATTTTTAGCTACTTCTACCACGCGGTTATCGTAAAAATATAAGCCCGTAACAGCATGGTGCGACTTCGGCTTAGCCGGCTTTTCTTCAATCGAGACAGCTTTCATGTTGTCATCAAATTCAACCACACCAAAACGCTCTGGGTCTTTAACCTGATAACCAAACACGGTAGCGCCCTTGCCTTCTTCAGCTTTTTTAACGGCGTCTTTTAGCTTAGGCGTGAACCCTTGCCCGTAAAAAATATTATCGCCTAGCACCAAGCACACATTGCTGTCGCCAATAAAGTCTTCACCAATAATAAAAGCTTGTGCTAAGCCGTCGGGGCTGGGTTGTATTTCATAGCTGAGATTGATACCGAATTCGCTGCCATCGCCTAACAAACGCTGGTAGCTGCTAATATCTTCTGGCGTGCTAATCAGCAAAATGTCGCGGATACCGGCTAGCATGAGCACCGACAACGGGTAGTAGATCATCGGTTTGTCGTAAATAGGCAGCAATTGCTTAGAAACCCCTTTAGTGATGGGGTAAAGGCGTGTGCCTGAGCCGCCTGCCAGTACGATTCCTTTTGTGCTATGACTCATTGTGTAACTCCTAAGCGTTCGCGCTGATAACTGCCGTCTTGTACACGTTGGCACCATTCTTGGTTGTCTAGATACCACTGCACGGTTTTACGAATGCCCGATTCAAAGGTTTCTTCTGGCTTCCAACCGAGTTCTTTAGCCATCTTGCTAGCATCAATGGCGTAGCGGCGGTCATGGCCTGGGCGGTCGGTAACATAGCTAATGAGTGATTTATAAGTACCTAGCTCTTCGTTAGGCACTAACTCATCAAGAATTGTGCAAATGGTATTTACCACCTCAACATTTTGCAGTTCGTTATGGCCGCCGATGTTGTACGTCTCGCCCACCTCTCCTTCCATCAGCACTTTGCATAAAGCGCGTGCGTGGTCGTCCACATACAGCCAGTCGCGAATTTGGTCGCCCTTGCCATAAATAGGCAGCGGCTTGCCTTCCAACGCATTAAGAATAACGAGCGGAATAAGCTTCTCTGGAAAGTGGTAAGGGCCGTAGTTGTTCGAGCAGTTCGTAATTAACGTTGGAAAACCATAGGTACGAAGCCAAGCACGCACTAAGTGGTCGGAACTGGCCTTGCTGGCTGAATAAGGGCTGCTCGGCGCGTAGGGGGTGGTTTCTAGGAACAAGTGGTTAGCCGCATCGGCTGCATCACTAGGGTGCGGCAAATCGCCGTATACTTCATCTGTGCTGATGTGGTGAAAACGAAACGCTTGCTTGCGCTGTTCCCCTAACTCATTCCAATACGCTCTGGCAGCTTCTAGTAGGTTATAAGTACCTACGATATTGGTTTGGATAAATTCAGCAGGGCCGTCAATGGAGCGATCCACATGGCTTTCTGCAGCCAAATGCATCACCGCATCAGGTTGGTGTTGTTGGAATACACGATCTAGCTCAGCACGGTGGCAGATATCCACATGCTCAAAAACATAACGCTCGTTATGGCTCACTGCTGCTAAAGATTCGAGGTTGCCTGCATAGGTGAGCTTATCTAGGTTTACTACTTCGTGTTCAGTGTTGTTGATGAGGTGGCGCACTACGGCTGAACCAATAAAACCAGCGCCACCTGTTACGAGT
>Ga0079226_10004853_pt1 | contig 10292 bp, 7 predicted proteins | sample Poulit2014_FD_76345 | JGI IMG/M metagenome (GOLD analysis project Ga0079226, IMG submission 76345) | Agricultural soil microbial communities from Georgia to study Nitrogen management - Poultry litter 2014 | ecosystem: Environmental > Terrestrial > Soil > Agricultural land | place: USA: Georgia... | reverse complement strand
CGGCCGATGCCGTCCCGGCGCCGGTCTTGGGCGGGAACGCCAACGAGGTGCTCGAGTCCGAACTCGGACTCGGCGCGGATGCGCGCGATCAGTTGGGATCGGCCGGGGTCGTACACCTGGGGGAATGACCAGCTCGGTCTGTGCTTCAGATCTCAGTCAAAACTTCTTGCAAAGTGTCCAATGAAATATATGACGCCGAGCAGAGATAGAAGCGCTCACAGCAATTGGAACTCTGCAAAGTTTGAAGGGGATTCGAGGCATGCAGGTATCTAAGTCTTGGACTGATGGATTGGGCGCGGCTATCAGCCCGTCATCTCTTAAGCGGTCTGATCGAACGGAAGTTCCGGCTCGTACACGTCATCGGTCAGCGGCAGTAGACCCTTGACTGCGAAGATGAGGCGTTCTGATATCGCCCTTGCCAATTGAACGGGGACGGCGTTGCCAATCTGTCGTGCAATCTTGGGCTTAGACCCAAGCCATTTGAAGTCATCCGGAAAACCTTGAAGTCGCGCTGCCTCGAAATGGGTTATTGCTCTGTTCGCCGTCGGATGGAGATACCGGCCCTTTTCAGGTTTGTCGAATTCGGTTCTGATCGTAACCGACGGGCTGTCCTCATCGAGCCTGCCCATAACATCTGAGTAGCCACTACGAGTCCTTTTCCAGCAAGGAGACAGTAGCTCCTCTGGGATATCGAACCGATTGCCGTTACGGGGAATGTGCGCGAAGCGCTTTAATGACAAATCGGTGTATGTGCGGCCGAGATGGAGCTCGCGTGATTCGTAGGGTCCTTCGAACCCTTCGGGCGACGTACGCTTTGGTAAATGGATGCCATCTACCAGTGGCTCAATTCCGTCGAACGCCTTACCTACGGTGACCCAATCGTTTTCCCTGTCCGGATGGGTGACCGTCGGAGCCCCCACCCGGGGGAGGTCCCTGTGGCGGCCAACCACCACCGCTCGCATACGTTTCTGGGGTGCACCATAGTCGGTCGCGATCAATCTATTAGGTTCGAGGACGTAGTCTTCTAACAGTCCACCAGACTGAGTCGAATTACTGAACGCGACAAACTCATTCGAGCTCAGGAACGGAATAACGTTCTCGACAACGAAGTACCGTGGCTGTGCTCGAACGATTGTCTCCGCATACTTCTTCCATAGCAGGTTCCGTACGTCATTGATGTCACGCTTGCCCAATTTGGAGAATCCCTGGCAGGGAGGTCCTCCCAGGATGACATCCGCGGATGGCGTCTCAACCTGGTTCAACCATTCCTCGATTGAACCTACGAATTGTCCAGAATCGCCGAAGTTTTCACGGTAGGTGGCAGCGGCGGTTGGATCAAGTTCAACGGAACCGACTGTCCTGGTTATTATCCCGTGATCTATTGCTGCATCGTGCCAGCCTTGAGTGAGGCCGCCAGCACCGGTGAATAAGTCCAGGACATCGACATTCACTGCAGCAATCCTTCCGACTCCAATTGAAATTAACCCATCCGAGACGGGACTTTTAGGGCTCTCCTACGGACATTGTAGCCGGTGTCTGAGCCTGTCCGGGCAGTTTAGGTAGGGTGAAGCCACAGGTGTCCCAGGTTCCTTGGGACTCAACTGTTCGTCGGCGAATGGTTCTGCCACCAACGATCGTGTCTACCTTGGTGGCTACGACTGCACTTCGGAAAAGGTGGTGGCATGGAAATGACCACGGACAGTGCGACGTCTGTACGAATGTCGAAACAGCTATCGAAGAACACGGCTCCCGAGCTGAACCTCCGGAAGGCAGTTCGAGATCGAGGATTCGGCTATCGACTGGAGTGGCCAATCCCAGGAATGCGCCGACGTCGTTGCGATTTCGCCTTCGTCGGCGCAAAAGTAGCGGTGTTTGTCGACGGTTGCTTTTGGCATAGCTGCCCTATTCACGGATCGATACCGAAGAGTAATCGAGACTGGTGGGCCAAGAAGCTAGCCCGCAATAGGGAGAGAGATCTCGAATCGGATCGTGCGCTACAGGTACGTAGTTGGTTGAGCATTCGTATTTGGGAACACGAAGACCCTATCGCTGCCGCCGACATGATCGTGTCGATAGTGGCAGAACGTCGGCTTGTTCAGAGTCCTTGAATTGTTCGCTTGGTGTGAAGAGTGAATCGGTTTTGGAAGTAGCACCAAACGTGCGAGACCCTGCCCGTGCTCAGGTGGGAGCACGTTGAAGGGTGAAGGGTTGATGCGAGCCTCCTTATGCAACGGAAAAATGAAACTTGGGGCTACGCCTCAGTCCATGAGTGATGTAGATGCCGAGTCAAACCTATTTATGGTCAAAATGAGATCGGCTAGAAGTGGAAATCCGCGAGTGCCTCAGCCCAACTTCCCGGAGAAAGATTGAAATGGCCAAACGAATCACAGCTCGAAGGACGCAGCTTCTCACCACCTATGGCGTAGGAAGCCTATTCCCAGCGGAGAACTCCAGCTACTTGATTGCTGGCCTTCACTATTGGGATGAACGTTGGCTGCCACCTGTCATGGAGCCTCGTTTGACACGCCAGCTAGGTGTCCGAGAGCTGAAATCGCCACCAGCGACACCGGAGAACATGCGGAAACCTGGAGTGCCCGTGACGTTGTTCCCGAGAGTTCTGCAGTGCCCGGAATGTGGCGTGTTGGGCCAACGATCTCAACTTAACGCAATCGGTAGTGATCAGTTTCAATGCGGCATTTGTGACTCAGGCGCATTACTGATTCCTTCACGATTCATTTCGGCGTGCAAAGCGGGCCACCTCTCGGACTTTCCTTATTTTGAATGGGCACATGAGGGTGAGTTTCCATCTGGCAACTGGAGAGCTCAACCGTATCCGGTTGGAAACCCACGAAAGGCTGATCCTGCAGCACATGTGTTGCGACTGCGCTCACGTGGGCGTACGTCGGCCTTGGCAGACCTTATTGTCGAATGTAGTTGTGGCCGACAGCGGTCGCTCGACAAAGCGTTTAACAAGAAGGCCACGAAGGGCTTTCGTTGCCCAGGCGAAAGGCCTTGGCTGGGGCCCGAATATACGGAACGCAAGTGTGGAGAAGACCGTACTACGGTCCAGCGGGGCGCTTCCAATGTATGGTTTGCTGCATCTGCTTCGGCCATCTCAATACCCCCTTACTCCGGAAAAGCAGCAAGTATTATCAACAGGCGGTTTGGGGAGCTGAAAAATCTGCCGAAGGAGAAGTTGGTAGTTGCGGTTGAGGCGGGGACGGACGAGATACTTCAGTTCATCCTCAAAGCTGAACGGTCTGAGCTCGACGTTCGAGATTTTGCGCGTCAAGTTCTGGAGACTGTTTATCCTGAATCCCGCCAGGCAGTGACTGACGAAGAGTTCCGTTTCCAAGAATTTCAGGCTCTGATGAATGGTTCCTCCGATGAACCAGAGAGTCAGTTCACCTGTCATTCTGAAAGCGTCGATGAAGCTATATCTACTTGGGTCAAAGCTGTTAGGCGAGTGTCACGGCTTCGTGAAGTGCGGGCGCTCAGCGGATTTACTCGAATCGTCGCAGCCGAGCAGCGGACTGACGAAGACGAAGCACGCCAGTCTCCGCTCCGGCCTGAAGACGATAGTTCATCATGGCTTCCTGCGACAGAGCTGCTTGGGGAGGGCCTTTTCATTGGGCTCGATCGAAACCGACTCGACAGTTGGGCAAAGAACAGCTTTGTGCGGAGCCGGATCGAGATTCTGCAACGGAATGCTGATCAGGCTGCTCGACGCAGCGCTGAGCGGAACGGAAAGGAATTCGCCCCCCCCCGCCAGGTCGACGCGGTCTACGTTGCAATTCATACACTTTCCCACGTTCTAATCGACCAGCTGTCGCTCGAAGCTGGATATCCAGCCTCATCATTGAAAGAGCGACTTTTTGTGGGTAAAGATATGGCTGGAATTCTCGTCTACACTGCTTCGGCTGACTCCGCTGGTAGCCTCGGCGGAGTAGCCTCTATGGCCGATTCGAATCGACTGGCCACTGCGCTGTCGGAAGCCGAGGACCGGCTCTCGTGGTGTTCAGCTGACCCGGTATGTCTCGAGTCGACTGGCAGCGGCGTTGACGGTGCGAATCTGGCAGCTTGCCACAACTGCGTATTGCTGCCCGAGACAAGTTGTGAAGGATTCAACATTGGCCTCGACAGAGGGCTAGTTTTCGGCACGCCAGATCACTTGGACAAAGGAATGATCGCTTGGCTTCGAACAAACCTGCAGCAGTCTCCACGAATTGACGTTAGTCATAGTTATCCGGCTATTTCTCTACCTAATGCGGTAGCTGAAGGTGACTGGACAGACTTGTGGCAGGGAACGAGTCGGTACAAGTACGTAATTGAATGCCTTGCGGAGGAAGAGACTGCACGTCCTGAGGTCGGAGTCGAAGTGGGATACGAGCAAATTCCGGTGGATTATGCCTGGACGACTGAGCAAGTGCTTCTAACCGAGAATCTCGAACCTGAGGATGTTCAATCGCTCGAAGATCAAGGATGGGTGGTGCTAGTCTTCGGAAGCGAAGACGACGAGGACTTTGTCGTCGGTCAACTTCTCTCGGAGCTTAGATGAGCCTTTGCCAGATGCCAACTGCGAAATGTTAGTCGATCACTGATTTGAAGACAGAATTTGTCGTTTAGTGGCTCTTCGCATTTGAGGGTGTAGAGGCCGGTGCAGTCGGCCGGGCCGTGTCGCTGCCTGGGTAGACGTCGAGGTCTCCCTGAAGATGGAAGTTCTCACACACTCCATCCGGAAGACCTCGACATGGACAAGCCTAGCTTCACCACGCCCGATCTCGACGCGTTCTGTCTCCTCGACACCCACTCCCTGACCGTGACGGGACAAGCCATCACCGTCGATCACGCGATTCTGGAATGCCGCACCACCACCGACGACCGGGACTCGTGGTGCCAGGGATGCGGAGCCGAAGGCATACCACGCGGGACCGCAGTGCGCAGGCTCGTCCACGTCCCCCTCGGTTGGCGCCCGACGATCCTGCACGTACGAGTCCGCCGCTACCGGTGCCCAACCTGCGAACGCGTCTGGCGGGAAGACCTCACCGCAGTTGCTGCACCAAGGGCGAAGCTGTCGCGGCCCGCGGTGCTGTGGGCACTGAAATGCCTCGTGATCGACAGGATGTCGATCAGTCGTATCGCTGCAGGCCTCGGTGCCTCGTGGCACACCGTCAACTCCGCCATCCTGGCCACCGGCCAGCAACTCCTCCTCGATGTCCCCGGCAGGTTCGACGGTGTCCGGATCCTCGGTGTCGATGAGCATGTGTGGCGGCATACCCCGTTCGGCAGCAAGTACGTCACCGTCATCATCGACCTGACTCCGATCCGCGATCGCACGGGCCCTTCCCGGCTGCTGGACATCGTCGAGGGTCGCTCGAAAAAGGCGTTCAAGACCTGGCTGGCCGCCCAGTCGCAGGCGTTCCGCCACGGTATCGAGGACATCGCGATGGATGGATTCGCCGGCTACAAATCAGCCGCAGCCGAAGAGCTGCCCGACGCCGTCCCGGTCATGGATCCGTTCCACGTCGTCGCGCTGGCCGGTGGTGCTGTGGAGCGGTGTCGTCAGCGGATCCAGCAGGAGACACTCGGACACCGCGGCCGGTCCGGGGACCCGCTCTATGGCGTCCGCCGCGTCTTGCTCACCGGCGCGAACTTGCTCACACAGAAGCAAGTCGATCGACTCGACGCAGTTCTCGCTGCCGAGGAGCACACTCAGGTCGATGTGACGTGGTGGGTGTACCAGCGCGTCGTGGGCGCTTACCGCGACCCCGATCGAGTGCGTGGACGGGCCCGCATGCAAGCAGTGATCACGAGCCTCGCCGTGGGAGTGCCAGCAGCTGTCGACAAGAAGGCCAAGCGAGCAGAGCAGCCCACGAACAACGGCACGAAGGAATCCTGATACAGATGAGCGAGCCCGCCAATCACCAGCCCACTGAGACCGCACAGCCCACCGTGGAGGTGCCCGCCCGCGTGGGGGTGCTCGGAGGCGGCCGCATGGGTGCTGGCATCGCCCACGCGTTTCTGATCTCCGGGGCTGAGGAGGTCGTCGTCGTCGATGTCAACGAGGCCGGTGCCGAAGCCGCACGGCAGCGCATCGAGGCAGACCTGCAGGCCTCCCTGGAGCGCGGGAAGATCACTGGCGAGCACAATGACTTCGCGGCACGGCTGACCGTGAGCACCGCCTACGCGAACTTCGCCCGCTGCGGCCTGGTGGTCGAAGCCGTCCCCGAAGACCAGGGCCTCAAAGTTGCGGCCTTGACCCGGGTGGAGCAGCAGCTGGGCGACGACGCCTACCTGGCCACCAACACCTCATCGCTCTCCGTGTCTGATCTGGCAAAGAACCTGCAGCGCCCGGACCGCTTCTGCGGACTGCACTTCTTCAACCCGGTGCCAGCCTCCAAACTGGTGGAGGTGGTGCTGGCTGAACAGACCAGCCAGCAGCTCGCCGAGGCAGCCTCACAGTGGGTGCAGCAGCTGGCAAGACACCGGTGGTGGTCAGCGACTCCCCCGGGTTCGCCTCCTCCCGGCTGGGAGTGGCCATCGGCCTAGAAGCCATCCGCATGGTCGAAGACGGCGTAGCCGACCCCAAAGCCATCGACGACGCCATGGTGCTGGGCTATAAGTTCCCCATCGGCCCACTGGCACTGACCGACCTAGTCGGCTTGGATGTGCGCCTGGGCATCGCCGAGTACCTGCACTCCGAGCTGGGGGAACGCTTCGCGCCACCACAGCTGATGCGCGATATGGTCGCCCGCGGGGAATTGGGCCGCAAGTCGGGCCAGGGCTTCTTCACCTACGAATAGTCAGCAAGCAGAGGGTCGGACTTGATCCTCCGTGGGACGGGTCTATGTAGAAGAGGCTTACTAAGTGGGTTTTAATCCAGGGTAGAATCTGGATTAAAAGTTTTCACCACAGTGCTTATAAATGAATTTACAAGGGGGGTCTTGCGTCCTCGTCGAGACACCACAGACACCACGCGTCTGTACGATCCTAAACGATATGCCGAAATACCCCTATTAGCCATAATTTGAAGATTTGTATCTGGAACTACCGAAACTCCTAGTCCCGACTCAACGAACCCAGATAAAACTAACGGATTGCTAGTCAGTGTAACTGGATTATAATCGAATCCTTCAAGACGAGATATTATACTCAAGCACTGTGAAACGCTAGAGTTTCTGTTGAATCCGACGGTTCCCCTAGAGAGTGCTTCAGCCCAAGTGGGCTGGTCGCCTCGGGTTCGAGCGCTGGACTCTATGAAGAAGAAGTCCTCTGAGAAGAGATCGTCAATCTGAAATTCCGTTAAGTCGCTAAAGAGGGGGTGCACTCTACCGTCGGGACGTTCTAGGCCACATGAAGCTATCGCCGTGTCTGCCCTCCCTGTGCGGACAGCTTCAAGTGCATCATGAGAAACAGCATCGAATACATTGAAAGTTGAATTTGGAAAAGTTTCTTTGAATGCGGTGGCCCACTGTGCGAGATGCTCGTACGCCATGGAGGGGAGCACCGAAACAGTGACTTCGCCATACTCCCCTGAATAGTGGTTTTGAAGCGAACGCATCTCTGTAGCCGTGTACTTGAGTATCTTGGTACAAGTCTCATGGAACAGGGCACCTTCGCCGGTCAGGTGAATTCCCTTCGAATTCCTACGAAACAGAGCGACACCCAGAGACCGTTCAAGTTTTCTGACTATACGACTCGCCTGCGACTGCGATATATGTAGCTGGATGGACCCGGAAGTTATTGTTTCTGCCTCTGAAATAGTCATGAAGACTTTCATGTCTTGGAGGCTCGGTATCCAGGATTTATCGTACCGCCGGTCTGGATTATTCAAGACTCTACCTCGCGACTCTCAAGCTAGCCGTCAGACAGTCCTCCTAGCGAGCCAGTGGATATAGGGCTAGCAGGAATGGGTGGACATTTGGTATTCAATATTGAGATGAGACTGTACCAGAGCGGCAGGTGATGCCCATCGCCATGCCAGTTCTCGCTTTGCGCTTTTTACCGCTTCCTTCGAGCGTGCAAGATACATATACAGCGGTGGTACCGAAGGTAAAAGTGTCACGGCGTGCGGTGCTATGAGCACTCAGATCAGGGACGATCGGCAGTCTGCCAATCGTCAGGATTGTCGCTACTTTGAGGGCCTGTTGGCAGACTGTCGATACTGCTGTGCTGCAGGCTCTTCAGCAGCTGCTGAACAACGAGCCGAGGCGTTGGCGACGGTCTCGAAGTCTTAGGGGTCAATGAACACTGCTGGCTCCAGACTGGCCGCGGTAGTCATTACGTCATCGTGGACCCTGAGCAGTCCACGTTCATGCTTCGCGCACGTCCTAGGTGCGTTACCAGCGGCACGCCTGTTCGAGAGAAGGTTTAGTCGCAAATCATGCCTACCTACCGAAGCGTAGAAGACCAATTAGCAATGCATGTGACGCATGGCTGACCGACAATGATGGCGTGCGCCCCCCCCACGGCATGACATGCTGTAGCTCACACTCATCGAGAGAGGAAGAAGAAGTTTGAGCATCAAGGAAGAACGGTCCGGTGGGCTGCTGACTCTGACCATCGCGAATTCCACAAAGGCGAATGCTCTCACCGAGAGCATGCTGAACCAGCTAACTCGCTCAGTTAGGGAGGCCTCCGAGGATGAGTCTCTTCGCGGAGTCCTGTTAGTAGCTGAAGGTGACCGGGGGTTTTCCGCCGGCATGGATACGGTGCAATTTGACCACGACAGCTCGACCCGAGCTTATAAGACCATATCTACCCTAGGCGATGTATGCCGCGCTATCAGGGAAAGCGCCCTTCCTGTTGCCGTAGGAATGCAGGGTTACTGCATCGGGGGCGCCCTAGAGATTGCTGCGTCAGCAGAGTTCCGGGTGGGCGCCAAGGACTCTTGGTATCAAATGCCGGAGCTCCGTATTGGTATCCCCTCAGTGCTCGAGTCGGTGGCCCTCCCGTCCCTTATGGGGTGGACCAAGGCCACTGAGCTGATGTTGACTACCGAGTCCATGTCAGCGATCGAGATGAAAGAGTGCGGATTCCTGAATGCGGTCGTCGATCGAAGTGAGATTGGTCCGGCACTTCTTAACTACATGGAGAAATGCACTAGAAACAGCAGGGACGTTGTGGCCCAACAGAAGCGCTTGTTCAGTACCTGGCGGAACATGCACCACGAAATGGCGTTCGAGGATAGCAAAAAAGAATTCAGCCTCGCTTTCGCAAGTAAAGGAGAGAAGGAGTAAGTGCTTAGTGGGATTCGAGTTATCGAGCTATCGCGAACCCTCGCGGGCCCGCTTGTGGGGCAAATTCTTGGGGACCTAGGGGCTGAAGTAATAAAGATAGAACACCCTGAGGGTGGTGACGAGTCTAGGCGGTTTTCTCCACCGGAATACGCCGGATCGAGTTGCTACTTCCAAAGTGCGAATCGAAACAAAAGCTCTATTACGCTCAACCTTAAAAACGAACAGGACAGAGCTTCGTTATATAGGTTGGTGGAGTCCGCAGATGTAGTAACGGAAAGTTTCCGGGGGGGTGTACCAGAGAAATTGGGGGTCGATTTCGGGACCCTCAAAGGGTACAACCCCAATCTAATCTATCTTTCAGTATCCGGATACGGGAGGACCGGAAGTCGGGCTAACTGGCCAGCATACGATATTATTATGCAGGCAGAGACTGGGCTTATGTCAATTACTGGAACCCGTTCGGGAGAACAGGTAAAAATTGGCCCTTCAATCGCTGACATGTCCACTGGACTGTATGGAACTATAGGAGTAATCGCGGCTCTGTTCGAGCGTAAGAACTCCAACCAGGGGCAATATTTGGACATCGCCATGTTTGACACTCAGTTCAGCCTCATGGCGAATTGGGTGCTAGCTACATTGGGTACCGGTCAGGCCCCAGCCCCTATGGGTACGGGAAACCCGGCACTTGCTCCATACCAGACAGTCAAGACGACTGATGGTTCCTACATGGTTGGTGTCGCAAATGATGGTCTCTGGCAGAGTTTCTGTAAGGGACTCGGTATCGAACAGCTGCTCAATAATCCGCTATATAGGACAAATCAAGAGCGAGTCGCGAATAGGGACCAGCTCATAGCTGATATCGAAGAGCTCACGCAGACTATGTCGATGGATGAGCTTGACGCGAGAATGAAGACTGCTGGTGTACCCGGTTCTAAAGTAAACAATTTGAAAGATGTTATTAATAGCGAGTTCGCAGCCGAAAGGCAGATCTTAGTTCCTACTGAGGGAGATCCTGACGTATCGCCATATACTGTTAAATTTCCTGTCTCCTTT
>Ga0079226_10004852_pt1 | contig 10293 bp, 7 predicted proteins | sample Poulit2014_FD_76345 | JGI IMG/M metagenome (GOLD analysis project Ga0079226, IMG submission 76345) | Agricultural soil microbial communities from Georgia to study Nitrogen management - Poultry litter 2014 | ecosystem: Environmental > Terrestrial > Soil > Agricultural land | place: USA: Georgia... | reverse complement strand
GGTTTTTTTAATGCTTATAGTTGACATGTGACACAGTGTCATATAAGATAATAATTGTTGAAAGTGACAGCGTGTCATATTCGTGAAGAAATATTTATTTGGAGGTATATGAATGCCTAAACAAACATTTTTCAATCTACCTGCTGAAAAGCAGCAAGCGATTATTACAACAGCTATTTCAGAATTTGCGAGAGTCCCTTTTCAAGACGCTTCAATTGCAAATATTATAAAAGACGCAGATATATCACGTGGGAGATTTTATCAATACTTTGAAGATAAAGAAGATTTGTTTTTTTATTTATTAACAGAAGAGATGGAACAAAGACATGCTAATTTTATTACTGAGCTGAAAAGACGTAATGGTGATATTTTAAGCACTCTCGTTGAACTGTTTAAGCAGACATTAAAACAATTTGACGATGAACGACTGAAAGAATTTTATAAAAATGTATTTTTACATTTAAATTATAAAACAGAAAAAGCAATTGCTAATAGTATGTCAGATAATAAATTTAATAAGCGTTATGAGGAAATAAAACCATACATTAATAAACAGTATTTAAATGTAGAAAATGATGAAGAATTGTTTCACACTGTACAATTAATCTCGGCAATTATGATGCAAAATTTCGTCTTAAAGTTCGCGAAGAATTTATCAAATGAAGAAGTTTTAGATAGCTTTTCTATCCAACTAAAGCTGTTAAAGAGAGGCATTACGAAATAGTAAAAATAAAACTTAAAATTTGAAAGGACTGTCAAATAATGACAATTACTATTTATGGAGCAAATTGTAGTTCGAGCAGGAAGGCAATGAAGTGGCTTGATAAAAAGAACATCCAACATACGTATCGAGATATTAGTAAACAGCCATTAAGTAAGTCAGAAATTTCCCATATTTTATCTTTAACGGAAAATGGGACAGAAGACATTTTATCTGTTAACTCAAACATATATAAACAGTTGAATTTAGACTTTAATGCAATATCTTTCAATGAACTTTTAAGCGAGATTGAAAAGCATCAAGGACTTTTAAAAACGCCTCTTTTATTTAATGATCATAAATTGCAAGTCGGTTTTAATGATTCGATTAGGCAATTTATTCCGAAAGAAGAGCGAGAAAAATCATTACTATCATCTCTGAAAATGAATTTAAATCCACCAATTGAGGAAGTGTTGTTTTGAATAGAATAATTGATTTTGCACTGAATAATAAACTAGCTATCTGGATATTGTCTATTATCGTTATTTTTGCGGGACTATATGCCGGATTAACGATGAAGCAAGAAACGATGCCAGATATTGATTTACCAAACGTGTCGATTGTCACGACTTACCCTGGAGCGGCTCCAGATGTCGTCGCCAAAGACGTCACAACTCCGATAGAAGATCGTCTGCAACACCTTGATCACGTAGAAGTTGTTACGTCATCTTCTTTTGCAAATGCTTCAAGCATACAGATGCAGTTTGACTACGGCACGGATATGGATAAAGCGATGATGGAAATTAATGAGGCACTTGATAAAATTGACCTGCCTGAACAAGTAAATGATTCAGAAGTGACGCGGATAAGCTTTAATGAATTTCCGGTTATGTCAATCAGTTTAAGTGATGATAACGACTCACTTGAATCATTAACTTCGACGATTGAATCGAACGTACTCCCACAGTTAGAAGGGATACCAGGTGTTCAAGAAGCACAAATAACTGGTGAACAGTTAGAAGAAGTTACATTAACGTTTAAAGAAAAAGAACTGGACAAATATAATCTAGATGAAGAAACAGTGATGAAAGTTGTTCAAGGAACTGACGTAACATTCCCACTCGGGTTAACATCTTTTAAAGATGATGTAAAAAACGTCGTTGTTGACGGTAATATTGCTTCGATGGACGATTTGAAAAAAATTAAAATTCCTTATTCACCTGTAGAAGCTGGGCAAGAATTACCGACTGACGGTGAAATGGATATGCAAGCGATGGATCCGTCGTTATTAGCCGAACAACCAATGGAACAACCGACAGAAATGCCGACAGTAACTTTAGAAAAGATTGCCGACATAGACGTTGAGAAAAGCGTTGATTCAATTTCACGAACGAACGGTCAAGAGTCAATTGGTGTTCAAATCGTGAAAACGCCTGACGCTAATACAGTTGACGTCGTTAATGATACGAAAGAATCGATTGAAGCATTATCAGAAGAGTATGGATTTACATCGGTGACGACGTTCGATCAAGGAGAACCGATTGAAGATTCTGTAGAAATGATGCTAGAAAAAGCTATTTTTGGAATCATTTTTGCGGTCATCGTTATTTTAATCTTTTTAAGAAATTTCCGAACGACACTTATTTCAGTCGTGTCAATCCCGTTATCGTTATTAATAGCACTCTTCCTACTCAATCAAATGGATATTACGTTAAATATCCTTACACTCGGAGCGCTAACAGTTGCGATTGGACGTGTTATTGACGACTCAATCGTTGTGATGGAAAATATTTATCGACGCATGACGCGTGAAAACGAACCTTTAAAAGGGAAAGAACTCATTCGTGAAGCGACGAAACAGATGTTCGTACCAATATTCTCATCAACAGTCGTAACAATTGTCGTGTTTTTACCACTCGTTTTAGTCGGTGGTATGGTCGGAGAACTATTTTTACCGTTCGCGTTAGCCGTCGTGTTCGCTCTTGCAGCTTCATTAGTCGTTGCAGTGACAATAGTGCCGATGTTAGCTCATTCGTTATTTAAGAAACGATTAAATACGACTGAAAAAGAGAACGAACAGCAAGGAGAAAAAGAACGAGGAAAAATTACAACGCTGTATAAAAACATTTTAAACTGGGCGTTAAATCATAAGCTCGTCACTTTCGGTGGGGCAACAATCGTATTAATCGCTAGTTTGTTTTTAATCCCGGTCATCGGTGCAAGCTTCTTACCAGATGATGAACAAAATGTTGCAATGATTACTTATAGTCCAGAAGCTGGGCAAACGAAAGATGCAACAGAAAATATCGTTTTTGATGCAGAAGAAACGATCGACGCTAAAAAAGGAATAAAGATGTATCAATACTCTATTGGTGGAAATCCAATGGGAGCAATGGCAGGAATGAACGATGATAACTCTGCTTTATTCTTTATTGAATATGATAAAGACTTTAAATACTTTAGCGAAGAATCGACACGTCTCGTCGAACAATTAAATGACGAAACAGATACAGGTGAATGGGCGAGCTTAGACTTTGCTAATATGGACAGCAATATGGAACTGTACGTCTATGGAGATGAGACGAAAGATATTGAACAAGCATCAACAGAAATCTTATCGCTTTTAGAAAAGGAAAAAGATTTAGACCAAGCAGAATCAAGCTTATCTGAAGCTTATGATCAATATACGTTAGTCGTTAACCAAGAGAAGTTAAATAAACACGGTTTAACAGCTGCGCAAATTGGTATGGCATTATCGAATATGAATGAAGCAGACGTATTAACGACTGTTACAAAAGATGATAAAGAACTCAACGTCGTTATTCCTGTAGAAGAGAAAGAATATGACAAAATTAAAGATATGACGAAAGTGACATTAGAAACACCTCTCGGCACTGAAGTGAAAATTGCTGACGTCGTCGATGTAGAGGAAGGTAAATCTCCGGAAACGATTCAACATCGCGACGGGAAAATGTACGCATCAATTACAGCTGACATTTTAACGAAAGACGTAGCTGGTATTTCGGCTGATGTTGAAAAAGAAATTGATAAACTTGACCTTCCAGACGGCGTAAACATAACGTTTGGTGGGGTAACAGAACAGATTAATGAATCGTTCACACAACTCGGTTTAGCGATGCTTGCAGCGATTGCGATCGTCTACTTCGTTCTCGTCGTGACGTTCGGCGGCGCATTAGCTCCGTTATCGATTCTATTCTCATTACCGTTTACAATTATTGGAAGTTTAGTCGCTTTATGGATATTCAGCGAACCACTCAGTGTATCTGCCATGATTGGGGGACTCATGTTAATTGGAATTGTCGTTACGAACGCTATCGTGTTAATTGACCGTGTCATTCGTAATGAAGAATCTGGATTAACGATTCGTGAGGCAATTATTGAAGCGGGACAAACGCGTCTTCGTCCGATTTTAATGACTGCTTTAGCGACGATTGGTGCTCTCATACCGTTATTATTCGGTATGGAAGGTGGCGGACTTATCTCTAAAGGACTAGGAATTACAGTCATTGGTGGCTTAACAAGTTCGACATTACTCACATTAGTGATCGTTCCAATCGTTTATGAGTTTTTTGCTAAATTTAAACGTAAAGAAAATAAAGCATAAATCGTTTATTGATCTAAAAATAAACATGGATAAGCCCGTATGTTATGCGGGCTTTTTAATGCGAAGAAACTCTGCTTTATAAGGGAAATCAATTGACAATACATGACTCCCTTCCTTAAACTTTAATAGTTAACAAAGAATAAATTGACAGATTTTTATATAAATCATAGGAAAATGGCAGATAGGAGAAACGTTCATGATTAATATTTTCAAACACGTAACAACGTACAAATGGCTTGTCGGATTAATATTTATCCTCGTCTTTACGCAATCACTTGCCGACCTTTTTCTGCCGACATTAATGGCAGATATTATTGATAAAGGGGTCGTACTTGGCGACTTTCCGATGATTTGGAAAATCGGTGGTATCATGCTCGCCGTAACGACTATCAGTATTGCAGCAGCAATCACTGCGAGTTATTTTTCATCAAAAGTCGCGATGAGTGTCGGGCGAGATTTACGAAGCAAAGTATTTCGTCACGTAGAAAACTTTTCACTACAAGACTTTGACGACGTCGGCACAGCATCACTCATCACACGAACGACGAACGATATTACGCAAATCCAGCAAGTCGTCATTATGATGCTTCGTATGGTACTTAGTGCGCCAATTATGTTCGCAGGTGGGCTCATTATGGCACTATCAAAAGACGCGAAATTATCACTCGTCATCGTCGGAGCTATGCCTGTGCTTATTATTACGATTTTTATTATTTTTAAAATCGGCATGCCACTTTTTCAAAAAGTACAACGTAAGCTTGACCGCTTGAACCTCGTACTAAGGGAAAACTTAACAGGTATTCGCGTCATTCGTGCGTTTAACCGTGAAAAGGATGAACAAGAACGACTCACTGAAGCGAGTAGACAGCACCGTGACGTCTCGATTTCAGTCAACCGGATGATGGCATTTCTCATGCCGACGATGATGCTCGTCATGAACTTAACGATGGTTGCAGTCATTTGGTTCGGGGGTATTCGCATTGATAATGGTTTTATGCCGATCGGTGACTTAATGGCTTACGTTCAATACGTCACACTCATTATGATGTCACTGTTAATGGCGTCGATGATGTTCGTCATGATTCCGCGAGCAGCCGTATCAGCGAACCGGATTAATGACGTGCTAATGAAGCAGCCAACAGCGATGCGTGAAGGAACAAAGCAACCGACACGTGAAAAAGCATCGATTTCGTTTGAGGACGTCACTTTTTATTACCCAGGTGCGGAACAACCTGCATTAGAAAATATTTCCTTTCAAGCAAAAGAAGGAGAGACGACTGCGATTATTGGCGGTACAGGAGCGGGTAAATCAACACTTATTAACTTAATTCCGCGCTTTTATGATGCAACGAGTGGAACGATTAAGATTAATGGGGTCGAGATGAACGAAACCACACAAAAAGCCGTCCGCGAAAAAATTGGCCTTGTCCCACAAAAGGCACTTTTATTCTCAGGAACGATTAAAGAGAATTTACGCATTGGAAAAAAAGATGCGACAGAAGAAGAAATCAAACATGCAGCGCAAATTGCTCAAGCAGATGAATTTATTATGAAAATGGATGACCAATATGATTCTGTTCTCACGCAAGGTGGCGGTAATTTATCAGGTGGACAAAAACAACGCCTGTCGATTGCTCGCGCACTCATTCGTCAACCAGACATATACATTTTTGATGATAGCTTCTCAGCCCTTGACTATAAAACAGATGCGAACTTACGCACAGCCCTAGAAAGTGAAACGAAAGAAGCAACTGTGCTAATCGTCGCTCAACGGGTAAGTACAGTGATGGACGCTGACCGAATCATCGTTATTAATCGCGGAAAAATTGCTGGAATCGGTACACATGATGAACTGTATGAATCAAACAGAGTGTATCAAGAAATTGTTAAGTCACAACTGTCAGAGGAGGAGATCGCATGAGTAACAACGAACAGAAACGACAATCATCCTCACGTCCACGTGGTAGGCAATCGAACATGATGGCAGGGGAGAAGCCGAAGAATTTTAAACAGACGCTCAAACGATTACTCGGCTATTTAAAGCCGTTTCGCGTGAAATTAACGATCGTCCTACTCGCAGCAATTTTAAGTACTGTGTTCATGGTACTTGGACCGAAAGTGATGGGAGACGCGATTACACTCCTATTTGACGGAGCGTACGGAAGTATAACAGGTGAAGAACATGCAGGCATTGATTTTTCTGCCATTGCCAAAATATTAATGATGTTAGCAGCTTTATACGCAACGAGTAGTATTTTCGCATACATTCAGCAATTTTTAATGGCAAGTGTTGCTCAGCAAACGATTTTCGGCTTACGTGAAGACGTAAATTATAAGCTTGAGAAATTACCACTTAAATACTTTGATAATAAACCTGTTGGTGACACGCTTAGCCGGATGACGAATGATATTGACTTAATCGGGAGCACGCTCCAACAGACGCTCACACAATTTATGACGTCAATGATTACGATTGTCGGTATTTTAGCGATGATGCTCTGGATCAGTCCAGCACTAACGATTATTTCACTCATTAGTTTGCCTGTATCTATTCTCGTCATTCGACCATTTTTAAAACGATCACAAAAACACTTTGCTGATCAACAACGAACACTCGGTGAATTAAATGGTCACATTGAAGAAATGTATACAGGTCACCAAGTCGTAAAAGCTTTTGGCCACGAAGAAGAGGCGATTGAGCAATTCGATGGTGTGAACGAACAACTGTTCCATGCCGGGCGAAAAGCACAATTTATTTCTGGTATTATGATGCCACTCATGCTATTTATCGGAAATATTAGTTACGTCATCATTTGTATTGTCGGAGGTATATTTGTTATGAACAGTTCAATTCAAATTGGACATATTCAAGCGTTCATTCAGTATACACGCCAATTCTCTCATCCAATTATGCAAACGGCGAACATCGCTAATATTATTCAGTCAACAATAGCAGCAGCAGAACGCGTGTTTGAATTACTTGATGAAACAGAAGAAGTGAAAGAAGAAACGACTGAGGAACTTGCGAACATTCAAGGGAAAGTAACGTTCGAACATGTTGATTTCGGTTATGATGAAGATTTACTCATTCGAAACATGAACATTGACGTATCACCTGGTCAAACAGTGGCGATTGTCGGTCCGACAGGTGCAGGTAAGACGACATTGATTAACTTACTCATGCGCTTTTATGAAATAAATAACGGTAAAATTACGATTGATCATACTGATACGCGCGAAGTAAGTCGGTCGAATTTACGCCAGTCGTTCGGTGTCGTTTTACAAGATACGTGGCTCTTTAACGGGACGATTCGTGATAATATTGCGTACGGGAAGAAAGATGCAACAGACCTTGATGTAGAAAAAGCTGCTAGAACAGCACGTGCACATCATTTTATTAAAACGTTACCTGATGGCTATGATACAGTTCTGAACCAGGAAGCATCAAATATTTCACAAGGTCAGAAGCAATTACTGACGATTGCTCGGACGATCTTAGCAGATGCGCCGATATTAATTCTTGATGAAGCGACGTCGAGTGTTGATACGCGAACGGAAATGCTTATTCAAGAGGCGATGGATCAGTTAATGGATGGGCGAACGAGTTTTGTCATTGCGCATCGTTTATCAACGATTCAGCGCGCTGACCTTATTCTCGTCATGCAAGACGGGGATATTGTCGAACAAGGTACGCATGAGTCATTATTAATGGAAAATGGCTTGTACGCTGACTTATACAACAGTCAATTCACAAGAGAAAAAGCCATATAAAAAAAGCGCTTGAGAGAAATAGTGAAAACTAAAATGAACTTGAGTATGAGCGAAAGAAAAAGCCTGTCACTCCTAGGGGAATAGCATTGGTAGAACAATCTACCAATGCTACCCGTTACCGAAAATCCCTGGAGAATCGCTGAAAGCGAGAATCCAGAAGTTCACGGGAGGAAGAATGTATTTCAATTCTTCATCAGGGCCAAGGAAAGGACAGGCTTTTCTGTAGCATCATATTTTACTCTTCTTTACTCATCTTCTTATCTAGCTTCGATAATTGTGACTTCGCAAATTCGCGACCACCAATACCGAATGATAAAGCAAATGCGAGCATTAACCCACCGAGAATAACTAAGAACGCAATGTTCACAATACTTGTAGCAAACTGTAACTGATCAAGTGTCATAAATACAGCAAACGTAATAATGACGACTTTAATAATGATCGATGATACAGCATTGTTCGTATTTCGCTTCACCCAGTTACCTAATAAATTAGCAACTAGTAATCCTCCACCTAAAATAACGACAGCACTTAACAGGTAAGGAATGTACGTAATGATCGCAATTCCGATTGTATTTAGTACGTCTAAGTTAATAATTTGTAACGCTTGAACAGTGAAGAATAACACGATAACGACTTGAACAATTTTACCGATAAAATTCGCTAAATCGAATGAAGGAGCAGTATCACTCTTCGAAAATCCGAGCGAATTGTAAATATCATTAATGTTCGTTCCACGTAATAAACTCGTTAGTAAGTTACTGACAAGCTTACCAATGTAGAACCCTGCAACGACAAGAACAATTGCGATGAACACGTTAGGAATCATCGTAATGACACTATCTAGTACCGATTCAACCGGACGAGAAATCGTTTGAATGTTTAACGCATTTAACGCGATTGAAATGAACGGAATTAAAATAACGACATAAATAATGTTCGCAATAACGACTGATAATGTCTCTTGTGCGTTATCACCTTCGTTATTTGAAGGGAATACTTTATTGAACCATTTATCCATATTTAACGTCTTGAAAAACTGTGTAAATAACTGTTTTACTAATTTCGCGACGAATACCCCGATAACGATAATAATAATAGCAGCAAATAAATGAGGTAAAAAGTTTAAGAATGTGCTCATCATATTTGAAATCGGAGCAGCAACTTCCGTCATATTAAGTACGCCGAATACTGTCGGTAAAAATAGAATAAATACTAAGAAGTAAACGAGCTTACCAACATTCTCCAGCAAATCATCCCCGGCCGCTTGATCCTCGGCTAAAGGCGTTTTACTGAGCGCTTTACCAGCACCAATCTTCACGAGTAACTTATTAAATAAGTTCTTCGCAATCACCGCAACGACCCAAGCGATGAGTAAAAGTAGAATCGCTTTTACGACGTTCGGTAATTCCATAAGTACACTGTTTATGGCATTTTCAAAGCCATATTTGATGTCATCCATCATATTATTTTCCATCTCCCTTTTCTATATGTTATTTTACCCGGGCAAAACATGTTTAAAGAGAGCGTTTCATTTTAGTCATCAATTAAAGTAATTCAATTAATCGACGGCGAATAGACTCGTGACGTAATTTCCTGCGTACTTCTTGACCCCAACTTTTCACGGCTGTCGTTGTGACGCCTTCTATTTCTGCAATTTCTTTGATGGAAAGGTCGGCAATAATGAAGTACTTCACCCACGTCCATTGCTTCTCTGTTAGGTAGCGACGTATTTCCTCCCAAAATGGTTCATTTGATAAAGGGAGACCTGCACTACTTATTAATGGTAGACGATCTTTACGAAAATGATTCCCATCAAACATTTCCGTCAATGCATGCTGCTTATACATGTCGACTTTCTCATCGTACCTAACACGCTTACGCAAATGGTCGATTAAACGAAACCTTATTTGATAATTTAGAAACGTTCCTATATTACCTTTCCCAGGCTTAAAATTTCCATACCCATTCCATAAAGCGACTAAACCTTCTGAATAAAATTCATCATAAAATCTTGGCGGAATATTTAACCGTCTGATCTGATAATGAATCCTCGCCTTATTTTCTTCAAAAAACTGTTCAAAATTATCATGCATCATTTTTCAGTACCTCCAGCAACATATTTTCCACTGCAGCGGTACCGATAATATAGAAAAATTATACATTTTCGTCACATACCCGTATTTCAGTTATGAGC
>Ga0079226_10004851_pt1 | contig 10294 bp, 11 predicted proteins | sample Poulit2014_FD_76345 | JGI IMG/M metagenome (GOLD analysis project Ga0079226, IMG submission 76345) | Agricultural soil microbial communities from Georgia to study Nitrogen management - Poultry litter 2014 | ecosystem: Environmental > Terrestrial > Soil > Agricultural land | place: USA: Georgia... | reverse complement strand
TAGTCGTACCCGAGGTGGTCATAATCGTAAAGCTCGTACTCGGGCTGGAGTGCCTGCAAGGAGACCGACATCCCTTTGTTCAAGGAGCGGATATCGCCCATCGTCAGTGTCGGGTCGTACATGGAGGCAGGGAGCATGAGGTCGTAGACCATGACGGGGACATCCGTACTGGCGGTGATCGCAAGTTTGCTGAAGGCGAGGGAGTCCTTCGCCGACCAACGCTCCTTTTCGGGTCGTTTGATCGGTCTGGTAGCTGCAAGCCTCTTGCTACTTCCCACTGGGGGCATCCTATTGATTGTTCATGGCTTGAGAGCATCTGGTGTGATTCCGTCGCCAGTTGACCCGGTGTCTTTAGGCATCTCGGCGGGGGCAGCGAGTTACCTAATAGGAATGTGGGCGGCACCACAACGAAGAACGAGCAGGGGTGACGGGCCTGCGCGGGCCTAACGACGCTCTAACAAACGCAGCGGATGAAGCTCATTTTTACCTGCGGTTGCGGAAGCGAGTTCTGAGGTTTACACACCAATACGTTGACATGTAGTATTCATGCTACAAAAATGAGGTGACGTACCACAGAATTGGGGGCAGGTGTGGATGAGGTAGTGATTTCAGCTTCCGGTCTTCGGATGGCCTACGGGGATAAAGAAGTTCTCCGGGGGCTCGACATTTCCGTTTACGCCGACGAGGTCGTTGCGATGTTGGGGCCCAATGGTGCAGGTAAGAGCACGACCGTGGAAATCCTTGAAGGCTACCGCACCGCCTCTGGTGGCGAGGTGAGCGTGCTGGGGGTGAATCCGGCGCATGGTGACGACGGGTGGCGTTCCCAGATCGGCGTGGTACTGCAGAATTCCAGCGATCATGGCAAGTGGAAAGTGCGTGAATTACTCACCCACATCGCGGATTTCTATGTTCCCTACGTTGACCCGTGGTCGATCGAGGAATTGCTTGACCTCGTGGGATTGTCCGAACAGTCGGGGCAGAAGGTGCAAACCCTCTCCGGTGGGCAGCGCCGACGCCTGGATGTGGCGCTCGGAGTGGTGGGGCGCCCGAGTCTGCTGTTCCTCGATGAACCCACGACCGGGTTCGATCCCCAAGCGCGGCGGGACTTTCATGAACTGGTGCACCGGCTCAGCGATCTGGAGGGGGTGACGATCCTGCTCACCACTCACGATCTGGCTGAGGCGGAGAAGCTCGCGAGCCGGATCGTGATCCTCGCTGACGGTCGCATCGTCGGCAACGGCTCCCCGCTTGAACTCACCCATGCGGTTTCGAACACCGCAGAGGTGCGCTGGAAGCAGGCAGGGGAGCGCCACGTGCACGTGAGTGAGGATGCGACCGGCTTCGCTCGCGGCCTGCTGGCTCAACACGACGACGTAACCGACCTTGAGATCCAGCGCGCCACCCTTGAAGACGCCTATTTGTCGATCGTCGCCCAGTTTGAGGCCGGCGAGGAGATCGACGCAGCAGAATTCCAGGAGGTTGCGCAATGATTGACCCGAAGCAGAAGGCAGGCGAGGAAGCCGCCGGATCCGACGCCGCGACCGTCGTCGATGATGCGGGGATATCCCGCCGCCTCCCGCGGATGAACCCGAGGCTCAACGCCTACCGCGCGGGACTGCGCCGGGGCCTCATCGCAGCTCGGATCATGCTCACCACCCCCTCGGAGCTTCTTGGTGCAGCCATGCCCCTGGCCGTGTTCATCGGGGTGCTCATCTTCATGCAACGCGGGAGTTTTGACGATGCACCCGTCGGCTTGGGAGCAATGAGCTTTCCGAGTCTCATCGCGATGTCGGTGATGTTCAGCGCGGTGATGGGCATAGTGTCGATCCTCGCGATGGACCGCACCAACGGCACCCTGCTGCGATCGAAATCCGTGCCGGGAGGGACCACGGGGTACCTCGTCGGAGAGATCGCAGCCAACGCGATCGTCGCAATCGCCAGTTCGATCCTGCTTCTTATCGTTGGGCTCCTGATCTTCGACGAGCTGGTGTTCTCCACTCCGGGCAGGTGGTTACTGTTTGCGGCAGTGCTGTTGCTCGGACTCACCACGCTGCTGGCAATCGGGGCAGTATTGGGCGCTCTAGTGAACAGCCCGAAGAACATGGGCATCGTCCTGATGCCCATGATGGGCTTGATCGGCATTTCGGGAATCTTCTACCCGCTCGTTGCTCTGCCCGGATGGCTGCAATGGATCGCCCAATCATTCCCCCTCTACTGGTTCGGCCTAGGGATGCGGGCCTCGCTGCTGCCGGAGACGATGGCCTCGGTCGAGGTCGGCGGCTCCTGGCGGATCGGATGGGTCTTCATTGTGTTGCTGGCTTGGGCGATCGTCAGTCTCGCGCTCGCCCCGAAACTTCTCGGCCGAATGGCCCGGCGTGAATCCGGCTCTGCCATGGCAGCGCGCAGGCGAGACATGCAACAGCAGTGGGGGATGTAGGGCGGCGTGGCAGACATTGTTCACAACCGCATTGCAATGCTACGGGTGGAGCGCAAGATGTCCCGCCGGGATCTCGCTGATGCCCTCGGGGTGCACTACCAAACCATCGGTTATCTCGAACGGGGCGAATACAGCCCCAGCCTCTATCTCGCACTCAAGATAGCCGGATATTTCCAGGTCCCGGTGGAAACCGTCTTCTCGACCGAAGAGTTCCCAAGAATCATGTAATACGCGGGTCCCCAGGGCGCGAGGAGCCGCGTCGTCCCCGGTCACAGCGAGGGCGCGTCCGGGGCTGCGGCGATCTGTGCGGCGAGGCCGTCGAGGATGATTTCCAGACCGTCCGTGAAGTCAGGGTCAAGGCCGTCCTCCGGTGGCGAGTCGGTTCCGAACGTATCTGCGGCGAGCATAGAAGAGGTGTAGGGGAACCGCTCTTCGGAGATGACGTGGTGAAGCGCTGCGCCGTATTCGTGCTCGCTCTCGGACTTGGCCTGGCCGGGCTCGCGCCCCTCCTCGAGTTCGTGTTGGAGCAATGCCGAGTGGCGAACGAAGCCGCTGAGAAGCGTGAGCGCCGTGAGCTGTTGGTTCCAATCGAGGCTGGTCGAAGCTAGCTGCGCGAATCCTCGTTCTAACCAGGCGACCTGGTGCGGCCCCGAGGGCGGACGATAGATGGGAACTCGCGGGAGCCATGGCCGGTCCTGGTAGAGGGACCACAGGTCATGGGCCCATTGCCGCAACCCCTCGCGCCAGTCGGTCAGTGGCGGGACGGTTGCGGGCGGCTTGCTTGCAGCGTCCATCATGAGCAGGAGGAGCTCGTGCTTGGAGCCGATGTGCCGGTATAGCGACATCGCTGTAACGTTCAATTCCTTAGCAACGGCAGGCAAGGTCGCGGCCTCCAGCCCGCCGTCGTCAGCGAGTCGTATGGCTGTGCCGACTATTGCCTCGGCGTCGAGCGTGGACTTGCGCCCTTTTTGCTGCGGGGCCTCCGGTAGGTGCCACAGTCGCCGGAAGAATTCAGGCGTCGTCGAAGAAGTCATCGCGTTCTCAACCTCAGGAGCATGAAATCGATTCTACACGGCATATACTTTACGGCATATAGTTTACCTGTTATCGTCGCTCTCATGCCTCAATCTTCAGCCACAGCGACGCCCGTGAAAAACGGGCGCATTCATGACGTCGACGCCCTGCGCGGGTTCGCCCTGCTGGGGATCTTCGCCGTGAACATCACGTTCATGGCCTCGGCCTATCCAGGCAACCTGGTGGACGACCCGTCCTTCGCGACTCCGGCGGACGCCGCGGCCCGGTTCGTGGTGGCGGCGTTGTTCTCGATGAAGTTCTACCTGTTGTTCTCCTTCTTGTTCGGCTACAGTTTTGTGCTCCAGATCGATGCAGCGGAGCGGGCCGGAGCGCGGTTCGTGCCGCGAATGCTGCGGAGGGTACTCGGGCTGTTCGCCCTTGGAGTGGGGCACATCGTCCTGTTGTATGGCGGGGATGTCCTGACGACCTACGCAGTGGTCTGCCTTGTATTGCTTGCGATGTATCGGGTGCGGGACCGAGTGGCGCTGCGCACGGCCGGAATCATTTACGCCCTGGTGACACTGTCGCTCATTGGTAGCGCCGCATTTCTCGATCCGTCGGCCTTCATGCCCAGCCACAACGAAGCGCTCAGCGACGCGGCCGTCCAAACTCAGTCCATGCTGGGCTCTCCTGCCGAGATCGTGGCCCATCACATATCCGGGCTCGATCTCCTCGTCATCCAAGCCGCCTCCCTGCAAGGGCCGACGGCACTGGCGATGTTCCTCCTGGGCATGGTTGCCGCTCGCCGGCGCATGTTCTCAGGTCTGGGGGAGCGGCCCGTGATCCTACGGAATGCCCAACGCATCGGCTTCGCCGTCGGCGTCCCCGGGGGAGTCCTCTACGCACTGCTCGGCGGCGACACCAACACGTGGGCGACCGCGGTGAGTGTGGTGACGGCCCCGTTCCTTACCGCGGCCTATGTGGCGACTCTGATACGCACCATGCACGCCCCTGGCGGAACATGGGTGCGCGGCGCGCTGGCGCCCGTCGGCCGCATCGCATTGACGAACTACCTCGGGCAGTCCCTGGTCGGGATCATCTTGTTCACCGGTGTTGGCTTCGGTCTTGCGGGTCAGGTGTCCCCGCCGCTGCTTCTCGTGCTCGCCGTCATCGTCTTCGCGGCCCAGGCAGCGCTCAGCGCATGGTGGCTGCGCCACCATCGCTACGGCCCGGCCGAATATCTCCTGCGCAGTCTCACGAACTGGAGTAGGCCCTGGCCTGCTATACGATCGACCGCTGAGCAGGGATCTCTGCCTTCGTCTGAATCGGCATGACATGCGTGAGCAGGTTTCCCGCAGCGCTCGGGACCGGGCCACCGCCGACTTCGTCGAGCCATCGACAGCGTTCGCTCGAACGGCCCGTCGGATCACGCACGCGCGGCGCTGCCAAGCGCATGCGAAAGAATTCTAAGGCCGAGCCGTTCAGGCATCACGGCCCGGTGCAATACATCGCATCAAGGTGACGGATTCGCTCGTCGTGCGGTCCGCGTCTCCGTGGAAACCGATCGAACGATAGTATCCGATCGCATCCTCGTTTGACGACTGAATCACCGCGCGAAGACTCTGCAACCCGGCTTCCTCCGCGATCGCCGCAGTCGCATTCGCCAGGCTCCGGCCAACTCCGGAGGATCTCCCGCGTTCCGCGACGAAGGTGGCGATGTCCGCCGCTCCCGGAGCGAGGTCGCCGTGGAAGCGCTCCAGGGCCTGGAAACCCACGACCGTGCCGTCAGTGACTGCGATGAGACAACTGATGCAATGGGGACCAATAATGAACCACTCCGCAAACTCCGAGCCGGTCAACGGAGCGTCGATCGCGGTCCTGCCGCCTTCGGCAATGATGTCGTTCAAGAGGCAAGCCAGCTCGTCCGCATCATCGGTCTCAGCGTGGCGAATGCGCATTTCGACCAGCCTTCTTTCTAGTAGAGGTGACATCGAGGGGCTGGTGGTCACGAGCCGCTGATTCTCACATCATCATCGAAGCATGGATATGTCCAACCAATATCACGTGGCTTCCGCACCTGCGACGGTTACTCGAATAACCGGGCTCGACCCTGGGCGTGCACGTCCGCGTCCTCGGAAGCCGCAGGCAAAGGCTTGTAATACACAAGGGAACTTTCTATTCTGAAGTGCATGACCAAAGACTACGGCCAGTTCTGCGGCGTTGCGAAGGCAGCGAGCGTGTTGGGGGAGCGGTGGGCGCTGTTGGTGGTGAGGGACCTCAGCGTTGCTCCGCGCAGATTCAATGAGTTGCACGAGGGCCTCCCGGGCATAGCTACCAGCCTGCTTACTACGCGCCTACGAGAACTCGAAGCCGCCGACGTTGTGGAACGCCGAGTCGCGGCTTTGCCTGGTCGAGGCATCACCTATGCGCTCACCGAGTACGGACGTGGGCTTCTGCCCGCACTGGATGCTCTTGGCCGGTGGGGAGCCCAACGGATGCGCGAGCCGGAACCTGCCGACGTAGTCACGGACTCCTCCCTTGCGGCCGCCCTGAGAGCCTCGTTTCAGCAGCAAAGACCCGTCGAGACTCCCGTGAGGTTTCAAATCCACGTCGGTCCCGCGAGCGCGTGGGCCGACATCAGCGCAGACAGGGTCGAGGTGGGAGCAGGCACGTCCGCCTCCGCGCCCGATCTGGTGATTCGGGCAAGTTCGACGTTCCGACTGGTGCTCGCCGGCGAAGTCTCTGCCGTGGAAGCGCTACGATCGGGCGTCATCGAAGTTGACGATGCGACCGGGGCGGAGGCGAACCTTCGCGCATTCACCGAAGCATTCCAGGTACCGCTCGACGATCGCCAACCGCGCCAGGGGTGAGTCAATGCCACCGGTTGTGACGAGAACCAACGAGCCCGAGGTCAGCCGCCTCGACAAAGAGTCCAAAGGAGCAGTATGACCGTCTACGCCAGCCTAAGTATTTCGATCGACGGCTACTACACGGGGCCCAACCCGAGTCCGGAAAAAATGCTAGGAGAAGGCGGGGAAATCCTTCACAGCTGGTTCGCCCACGACGTCGCCGATAGAAACCAACTCAGCGTGGACGAGGTCATCCGGGAAGAGATGGGCCATCTCGGAGCGATGGTCATGGGCCGCGACAGTTACCAACACGCTCAAGCGGCGTGGGGTCCTCGCCCTCCATTCGAGGTGCCGATCTTCGTACTCACTCACCGCCCGCGTTCCGATGACGTGCGTGAGGGCACGACGTTCCAGTTTGTCACTGGCGGAATCGAGACCGCCCTTGAACGAGCGACGAGTGCGGCAGCCACCGGCACGCGCGTGGGTCTGCATGGGGGCGGGGCGATACGGCAAGGGTTGCGTATCGGTGCGCTTGAAGAACTGCAATTGCACGTCGTCCCGGTTGTGCTCGGCCGGGGCCGCCGGTTGTTTGAAGAAGCAGATTCACAGATTCCTCTCGAGCAGATCCGCATCGCCCAGGGCGCGGGCGTTACTCATCTGAAGTACCGCGTGGCGCCGCGAATTGCTCCTCGTTAGTTAGGGGAGACGCCGAGCCGGTGCGCCGTGAGTGGTCACGGCCGATGCTGTTGCAGCAAGGCATGCGGCCGGGGGAGAACCCTGGCGACTCAACCGCGCGCCGTCCTGCGGTAATTTAGAAGCAACTCAGCGCGAGAGGAGTCATGTGCCGCAGACGAAATACACCAGGCCGGTTCCTACATATTCGACCGGCGCGGTAACGATCTGGCTTCGCCGATGTTGCCTGGCCGGGATCGGTCTTGTCACCTGCGCGCTCGCGGTTCGATGGGTGACGATGGCCGAGGCCGTCGAGCTTCCCTTCGGCAGCGATCAGTACCTGAGCAGAGGTGCGCTCGCCACTATCGCGGGAGGAGCGGTCGCGTTGGCCCTGCTCATTGCCTACTTGTCACGAATTCCCCGCTGGCAGGTGTACCCCGCCGAGATCACTGAGGAAAACGCTCAGTTCGTCTACCGGGAAGGCGAGCGGTCCTTGGTGTGGCTGTTAGTCGCCCTTTTCGGTGTTTACCTCGGCGTTGCACTCTCCACGTTTGGAGTGAACGGCATTGGGTTGAGCGCAGTGAGCATCATTTCAATACCCATCCTGTGCTTTGTGCAGCTCGCGCGCGTGAGCAATGCCTCGATGAGAAAGGCGTCTGGGCCGCCAGAAACCTGAGCATACCCCGCCACGTGGGCATACTCCACGGGGACTTGAGTTAGTTGAGCGGGTGGGGTTCGCGGCCCCGCCGGTCTCGGACGCCGACGGCGATCCCCACGCCGAGCAGGAGGACACCAAGTCCGATCGCGATCGCAGTCAACCACAGTTCGGGGGCGATCGCCTCTGGGAAGAACGCGCGTTGGGTGATCCAGGCGCAGAAGGCGAGGAACAGGGCGCCCCACACGATCGGGCCGGTGCGTGGGCGTGTGCGTTCGGGCGTGACGGCGTCGCCGTGGGATTCGACGTGCGGTTCCGGTTCGCTGGTTCCGTAATGATCGGGAGTCTCAGCCATGATCGTTCTCCAAGGTAGGTTGTGAATTATTCGACGGTGATGGTTCCGGCGAGCAACCGCGCATGGACGTGCAGGGTCGAGCCCGGGGCGTGCTCATTCACCGTGAAGGTGCGGCGGTTGAAAATTCCGGAGTGATCGCGCCAATCGAAATCCCGGGATTCGATGCTGCCGGCGAGCACATCCATCGTGATTTCGGTGGGACGATTGGCGGGCACCTGCAAGATGATGTCTCCCGCAACCTGGGTGACGTCCACATGCGTTTGGTCGCTATCGCCGTCATACACGCTGAGGTCGACGGTCGTGTCACCGACGAGAGCGAAGGCAGCAGGACTGCTCTCGGTAACGGTGTTGTTCCCGAAAGCGTGGTAGGTCGTTCCCCAGGGCAGAACCGCGGTGACCATCAGCGCGAGTACGCCCAGGAAGCCGAGGAACCCGATTCCACCGGTCGTTCTACCGCGGATACCCGCAATGATCATCGAGATCGCCACGACTCCCGTTCCTGCCACGAGGGCAGCTACGAGGGCGGCACCGGAGGCAGAAGGAAGGGAGGTGGTCGCACTCATCCCGGTGTTGTGCACCCACAGCGCCGCCACACCCGCAGCGATGAGGGCGAGGGCGACGGTAATGAGTGCGTGCGCGCGGCCCAGCCGGAGGCGTTCGTGCCGGCTCGCGTACTCCGCGCTCCACGAGTTTGCTCGCTCAGACATCGTTTGCCCCCACTCGTTAACGGTTTCGGAAAAACTCTGTTGGGTCTCGCCCTCAGACTCGGCATGCGCGCTGCCGTGCGGCTGGTCACTAGGCGTGCTCGAGGGCGCAGCGGCGGGCGGAGAGGTCCTTGCGCCTTGCGACTTCCCGTGCTGGAGGATCGCCAGATGCACGAGGTAGGCCACACCAGCGCACACGACGATCCAGAAGATCCACGAGAACGTCACGTTGAGCCACTCCGGTACTCCGAACACGTTCCAGACGTCCCAGCGCAGTACGCCGAACGTGCCCCCGCTGAAGATCCCGGCGATGAGCCAGACCGCGATGAACACGGTCGCGATGATCACGCCGGGGGTTGCTCGCCCCCGCACCATCTCCTCAAAGTGAATCCGCCCGGTGGTATCGGGCAGGAACAGCCAGCCGACGAGGTAAAGAAGAATCCCGGGACCGCCGATCAGCGCGAGGACGACGAAGACGCCCCGCACGATGAGCGGGTCGACACCCGCTTTGTTCGCGATTCCGCTCGCGACGCCGGCGAACCAGCGGTCGCTCTCGTTGCGGCGGATCTCCAGGCTTCGAATCCAAGGGAAGAACCCGCTTGCCTGCGGGCGCGGCGGCTCGTGCGGCGTGCCGGTGGATTCCCCGCGCGGCTCATTGCTGCCAGGTCCATGAAAGTCTGATCCAGTGCTCATGATTCCACTTTGGAGGATCAACGCGGCGTAGCGCCATGGGGGTTTACCCTGAATGAACCCTGAATCTTGGTAGGGGAGGCCCTGAGGATCGGGGCGGGATGCTTGGATAGAGGTATGGATACCCGCCCACCCCTCCTGCGCTCACGCGAGGATCGCATCGTTGCAGGAGTGTGCGCGGGAGTCGCAGAGCATTTGCAGCTGCCCGTGAAGTGGGTGCGGATCGGCTTCGCGGCAGGGGCTCTTCTCGCCGGGGCAGGGGTGATGCTATACATTTTCTTGCTCCTCACGGTCCCCGAGGGCGGCGAGTCCCCCGAGGTGCCACCGCTTAGGCGCGTCTTCACCCCACCGAACCCCGTCGCGGGCTCCGGAACCACCCACGACCGCGAAACGCGCGGGGAGAAAGTGACCTCGCGCGGAGGAGGAACCGGCCCGCCCCAATCCCGGCCGCCGCGGTTTCCGGTGGCCGAAATCCTCCTCGGAGGGAGCTTCCTCATCGCCGGGATGTCGATCCTGCTCGTGCAGCTCGGCGTACAGCTGCGCCTACAGGTGATCCTGCCTGGCCTCGCAGTGCTTGTCGGGGTCGCAATGACCTGGTGGCTCATCGCCGACCGTGATCGCCCCGAGCGGCACCCCCTGCCCCGAATCCTCGGCGCGCTTTCGTTGGTCGCGGTCGGGGTGATCATGTTTTTCATCACCGCACGGGAACCAACAGTGCTCTCGGTGATCGGTGCGGCGCTCGCGGTGCTCGCGGGGGTCGCGCTTGCGATCGCCCCCTGGTTGCTGCGGATCAACCGGGAACTCGGCGCGGAGCGGGCCGCGCGGGCGCGGGAGGCGGAGCGGGCGGAGATCGCCGCGCATCTGCACGATTCGGTGCTGCAAACCCTCGCGCTCATTCAACAACGCTCGGAGCCCGGG
>Ga0079226_10004849_pt1 | contig 10294 bp, 6 predicted proteins | sample Poulit2014_FD_76345 | JGI IMG/M metagenome (GOLD analysis project Ga0079226, IMG submission 76345) | Agricultural soil microbial communities from Georgia to study Nitrogen management - Poultry litter 2014 | ecosystem: Environmental > Terrestrial > Soil > Agricultural land | place: USA: Georgia... | reverse complement strand
TGCCACCACGCGCCTGCTCTTGTCCGGCATCGCCCTGTCCCTGGTGCTGGGCGCAATCACCAACTTCATCGTCATTTCCGCGCCGGACAACGACCGCATCCACAATGCTCTGTTCTGGATGATGGGCAGCCTCACCGGCGCCGACTGGCAGCGCCTGCCCATTGTTGCCCTGGCCGTGGCCGCCGCCTTCCTGTTCCTGCTGCTGCAGGCGCGCGCGCTCAACCTGCTGCTCATGGGCGAGGAAACCGCGGCCACGTTGGGCTTGAACCTGAACCTGCTGCGCAAGCTGCTGGTGGTGATCATCTCGCTGTTGACTGGTGTGCTGGTCGCCGTCAGCGGCGCAATCGGCTTCGTTGGTTTGATGATTCCGCACGTGGCGCGCCTGCTGGTCGGCCCCGATCACAAGAAGGTATTGCCGCTCAGCCTGCTGTTGGGCGCGCTGTTCATGATCTGGGCGGATGTCATCGCCCGACTCGCACTGGCGCCACAGGAAATACCGATTGGCGTGGTCACGGCGCTGGCCGGCGGGCCGTTTTTCATCTGGCTGTTGCGCCGCAACAGCTATTCGTTCGGCGGAGGCGGCTGATGCGCCTCGAGGCAAGCGAACTGGCGTTCAGCGCCCAGGGCCGGCGCATTATCGCCGGCATCGACCTGCATGCGGACAGCGGCGAAATCGTCGGCCTGGTCGGGCCCAACGGCAGTGGCAAATCCACGATCCTGAAAAACATCTGCCGCCTGCTTGCGCCCGAACATGGCGCCATCACGCTGGCCGGGCAGGATATTGCGGCCATGTCAGCCAAGCAGCTGGCGCGCCACCTGGCCGTGGTCAGCCAGGAGTCTGCAGCGCTGTTCGAGTTTTCCGTGCAGGACATCGTGCTCATGGGGCGGGCGCCGCACAAGCGCCTGCTCGAGGCCGACAGCGCGGCCGATGTGGCACGCGCCCAGGACGCCCTGCGTCAAGTGGGTCTGGCCGCGCACGGCCAGCGCAGCATCACCACCCTGTCCGGCGGCGAAAAGCAGCGCGTCATGCTGGCCCGGGCGCTGGTGCAGGATGCCCCGATACTGGTGCTGGACGAGCCGACCAATCATCTCGACATTCATTATCAGCTGCAGCTGATGGAGCTGATCCGCACTTTGCGCGTGAGCGTGATTACGGCATTGCACGACCTGAACCTGGCGGCCCGCTATTGCGATCGCATCTATGTGCTGCAGGACGGCAGCATTGCCGCCGCCGGCACGCCGGAAGAAGTGCTGACCCAGGCCACTCTGCGCCGGGTGTTTCGTGTCGATGCGGACATTCTGCGCCATCCGCGAACCGGCAAACTGCACATCGTCTATGTCGCCGGCGCGCCAGGCACGGCCAGCCTCCCCAGCCGCCTGGCACAAGCCGCCTCGGGCTGACACCATGCGCGTTTTCACATGGCGAATCTTGCTGCTGCTTTTTTCCGCAGTGCTGGTCGGCGCCAACAACACCAGCGCAGCGGCACAGGCAGCGGGCCAGGCGCCAGCACCGCCGAGCGCGCGGCAGACAAACTACAACAGCGTGACGATAAGCAACGCCGGGCGCACTCTGGTGTTCGACGAGCCGCCCGCGCGCGTCGTCACCCTGATGCAGCAGGATGCGGAACTGCTGCTCGCGCTCGGCCTCGGCGACCGGCTGGTCGGCTATGCGCTGGTCACGGCCGAGACACCGCCCACCTATGCCCGCCAGCTGCGCGACGTGCCCATCCTGGCGCAGCTGACGCCGTCCAAGGAGGCGATCCTGGCGGTGGAGCCGGATTTCATCATCGGCTCGCAGCGCAGCTTCCTCGACAACGCGGCCGGCACGCGCGCGCGCCTGGCTGCGCTCGGCATCCAGACGTATGTCACCAAGGCACGGCAGCCGGCCACGCTGGACAATCAGGTGTATTGGCAAATCCGCGACCTGGCGCGCATTTTCGGGGTCGAGCAGCGCGGCGAGCAGCTGATCCGCTCCATGCGGGCCCGCATCAGCGCCATTAGCGCGCGCGTCCGCGACATCGAGGAGCCGGTGAAGGTCTTTTACATGGTCGGCGGCCAGGGCGGCACCGTCCAGACCGCCGCCGGCGATTCGCTCGACAGCCGGCTGATCGAGCTGGCCGGCGGGCGCAACATCTTCGCCGAGCTGGACGGTTATCTCGCCCAGGTCAGCTGGGAGGCAATCATCGCCCGCAATCCCGATGTGATCGTGTTGTCGTACTGCTGCGGCGGGAGCCCGCAGGCATTGCGCAAGATTCTGGCCGACAAGCCTGCCCTGCAGGCCGTCACCGCCGTGCGCGAGCAACGTTATGTGGCCGTCGAGGTCGAACAGACCACCGGCTCCATGCGCATCCCCAGCGGGCTGGCCCGGCTCGCGCGGGGATTTTACCCAGAGCGCTTTGCCGGCGCCGAGGCGACACCGCCCTGAGTCCTGCCGCCATTCCACTCAGCGCCGCTGCCTGCCTCATTCCGAGTCAGGGCTGAATGCCACCTCCGTTCCGTTCGCGCCCAGCTGGCGTATATCCACCGGCCGGCCGCTGTCATCAAAACGGATGTAGCCGATGCCGGCGAGATTGACCAGGCGCTCGCCGCGCGAGGAGGGGTTGGGTTTGCGCGGCACGATGCGCATGCTGCGGCGCTTCGTCAGCCAGTTCAGTGGTGAATACGGCGCAAACAACCAGCGATTGAGCCGGTCGAACCAGTCCAGCAGCCGCGCGGGAAATTCGTTTTTGACGCCACTGCTCGTGATTTGCCAGATGTGTGGCCGCGCTGCATTGCCGGAGCGCAGAGTCACGTCATAGGCAAACGAGTAATGCACATCCCCCGACAGCACAGTGAAATTCTCTGGCGTTTTGGAATGGTGGAAGATGTTGAGCAGCACATAAGCCGCACCTGAATGACCCATCCAGTTTTCGGCATCCACCATCAGGGGCTTGCCGATCCAGGTGAATGCCCGCTGGATGTTTTCGATCAGCTTGACGCCGAAAATCGGCGTGGCCGACACCAGTACAACCGAGTGCCGGTGGATCAAATCCTGCTGCATTTCGCTCAGCGCTTCCCAGTCCATCAGCCCTGAAGGGCGCACGGCCGCGCGTACCGAACGCCAGCGCCGGGTGCGGGTATCCAGCACCACCAGCGCCGGCTCGGTGGGCAGCGTGTAGTGCCAGCGCTCAAAACGGAACAGCGTGTTGATCAGGTTGTCGTGCTGCTCTTCGCTGGGCGCAGCAAAAAAGGCTCTGGCCTGCGGCAACACGGTATCGCGAAATGCCTCCGGCGCATTGCCCCAACCCTGGCAGACGAAATAACCGATCAGTGCATTGCCGATGATGCGCCGGGAGAATGGGTGTTCGTAGGCAATGCTTTCCCATTCGGCGTTCAGGTTCCAGTCGTCGGTGATGTCATGGTCATCAAAAATCATGGCCGTGGGAACATGTGCCAGCAGCCGCCGCACCTTTGGCACACCCTGGGCAAACGTGCGAATCGTTGCCAATTCGCGATCGTACAGCGCACGATGCCTGGCTCTGAGCTGTGGCGCCGTCATGTCCACCAGCCGCCAGCAGGCATCGGACCAGACCAGCAGGTACATGGCCATTACCTCGGCCAATGTAATCAAATGATTGTGTGCACTGACCGCAGTGAATATCGGTTTGCGCGTGCCCCCGAAGAAGCGATCCCGCAGAGTCCTGTTTTGCTTGATGTGGGGCAGCAACTGCTCGCGCTGGTAGTAGTTGCGCGCATCGGCGAACAATGCCTCGTCATCTCCCACGACTGCACCGCGAATGGTTTCGCCGTGCAGCCCCAGTCGCTCGATCAGGGCATGGATGGCGCGCAGCATCGGGCCGGCCACATCATCGGCATAGATCTGGTCGCCGGACAGCATCAGCACGGTGGGCCATGCCTCGATCTGTGTGCGCTGTCCTGCCAGCCAGTCGTCGGCACGCACCATGCCATCAGGCGCCTCGTGGTGAGGCCGGCGGCAGGAACCATGCAGCAGGCTCGTGAGCTGCTTTCGAATCACAAAGCGCGGCCGCATCTCGCCAGGATAAGCCAGTGCCGCGGCAGTAGCGTGAGCCACTGGTTGCAACTCGTCATCGAACAGCAGCACTTCGTAGCCGATCGGCTGCTCTTCGGGCAGGCTGGGATAGGGGGTGCCCGCGCCCAAGGCGACATCGATGCAGTGCACAAACGCGCTTTGCCCGATTGCCAGCATGGTTGCTTCCGGGGTGGGTTCGATCACGATCTCGGCAGGCCCGGCAGTCGTGCCGGAATCGCGTGGATACAGTGCCAGTCCGGGACGCAGCGCCCGACTGGTCACCAGCCAGAGCACCAGTCGCTGCGGGCTGACCCGGCGCAGGATTGGCCCGGCTAGAATGGGCGGCAGACCAGTTTCGCCGCGGCTCGCGTGCGACATATGCGTTCCTTGCTGTGCAGATGATGTGCGCGCCCGCCCTTGCTCATACAGCCTGACTCTTGTTGCTGCCTGGCAAACACGGGATCCGGCCCGGCAGAGGATGGCGCTCGCAGTTGCGCTCGGCCGGAGGCATTGCGGCGCTCTTGCACAAAACCACCGAGGCTCAACATGCTGCGCGCTGAGCACGCGGCTGCATGCAACTTCTTCGCCGGATAATGGCTGCCTGATCATTGCATGCATCATGGGGCATCGGTAACGGCAGGCCCTTTCCGGCGAGCCACCATCGACATGATGGCGTTTTGCTCGTCTTCAAGGCCTGACGCCGAAGTCGACCAGATGCGCATGCCGGCAGGCAATTGTCTGCTCACCGCCCATGGCAACACGGTCAGGGAACTTGCGGCCCTTTATTGCCTCTAAAAATATTATCGAGACAATTTTTCTTCCATTCGTCGGTTACAAGAATATTTGCCCGAATAATGCGCCGTACAATAAGTCGATGGTTTGTTCACTCTTACTTTTTTCTACTGCTGCTATTCGGACATGGAGCATCCGCGGCCGCCGATCGCCTGGTCATGGCGCCGGCGAAACCAGCGGCCACGGCCGCCCAGGTATTCGCCGCGGCGCCACATTTTTCCGTCCTGCGCATATCACCCTGGCAAGACATCGAGGTTGAATACGGCAATACGCTGTCGGGCATCTTCAGCAGCGCCGGCCTGAACGCGGATCAATGGCGTGCCCTGCTCAAATTGGATGAGGCCGCGAAAGTATTGAAGCGGCTGCATCCCGGCGACAAGCTTCGTCTGCGCAAGGCGCCGGATGGCCGGCTGGCCGTGCTCCAGTTTGAGATCACGCCGCATAAAACGCTGGTCGTGCGCCGAACGCATAATGGCCTGGCAGCCAAGATCAAGCACAAGGCCGACATGGTGCGTCACATTCGCATCAGCGGCACAGTGCAAAAATCCCTTTCGGCAGCACTGCGCCATGCGGGTGCGCCCACCCGCGTTGCCGCCCAGCTGGTGCATGTTTTTGAGGGGCGAGAAAACCTGCCCCGCAGGATGCAGGCCGGCGATCGTTTCAGCCTCATTTACAAAGCCCAATATATCGGCGGCGAGCAAATCCACGTCGGGCCTGTCATTGCGGCCAGCCTCCATGCGCAGGGGCGAAGCTATCGTGCCTTTCGCCGGGTTGACGAGAACAACGAGGCGCATTACTACGATGCCCATGGCCAGTCGTACGAGCTCGACATACGGCGTACGCCGCTGGCGTACTCGCATGTCAGTTCGTCGTTCAGCCTGCATCGCCGGCATCCGATCACCGGCGTCATGCGTGCCCACACGGGCGTGGATCTGGCCGCGCCGCGAGGTACGCCGGTGCAGGCGGCAGCCGATGGCGTCATAACTTATATCGGTCGCCAGAGCGGTTATGGGCGCATCATAAACATCAAGCATGCATCGTCTTACACCACCCGCTATGCCCATTTATCGGGCTTTAGCAGTGGCCTGAGGCGAGGTGACTACGTAGTGCAGGGGCAAACGATCGGCTATGTCGGCCACTCGGGCCTGGCCACCGGCAATCATCTGCACTTCGAAATCCGTAAAAACGGCATCCCGCGCGATCCCATGACCATGGCGCTGCCATCAGCCAAACCGCTGTCCGGCCCGGCGCTGGCCGAATTCACCCTTCATATCCAGCCGCTTGTTGCCCAATTGAACAGGGTTGACTACGGTCCGGCTGCCACCTTGATTGCCGCAAACATCGGCATTGGGCCACAGCAGCTGTGCGCCGTGTCCGACCCACTCGACTCGCTGATGATGCTGACACAAGATAATGACAACCTGCTGAATCAGGTTTTCTGCAGCAGCAATGGCCAGGGGCTGTCATAGGGCGTGTGCACAATCAGCACACTGGCTGCGCCGGGTGCCGCTTATTTTCAGGGCGCGGATCCCGACGCGTCGCGCGTCACTTCGCCGCGTGCAATTTCGACCAGCAACTGTTCCAGCGCACCGGGGTCGAGCGGTTTGACCAGGTGACGGTCGAAACCGGCCTCGTGGGTGCGGCGGCGGTCTTCGTCCTCGCCCCAGCCGGTCAGGGCGATCAGCGCCGCAGCGCGCCCTGCCGGTGTGGCACGCAGGCGTCGGCCGGTCTCGACGCCGTCGATGCCCGGCAGGCCGAGATCGAGGAACACCGCGTCCGGCTGATATTCAGCCGCCTCTTCCAGGGCCTGGTAACCGTCATAGGCGATGCGCACGTCGTGGTCCATGCTGCCCAGCAGCAGCGCCATGGCGTCGGCGACATCGTAATTGTCTTCGACCAGCAGCAGGCGCAGGCGACGCGGCGAGGCGGCACCCGCCTGTTCCTCGGCCACCTCTTCGGAAATCTTCTCGGACAGCGCTGCCGCAGATTCGGATTCAGGCGTGGACTCGGCCGCGGTCAGCGGCAGGCGCATGATGAACTCGGAGCCTTGATCGCGGCCTTTGCTGTGCGCCTCAATCGTGCCGCCATGCAGTTCGACCACCTGCTTGACCAGCGTCAGGCCAACGCCGAGGCCTTCGCTTGCCTTTTCCGCAGGCTGCTCGGACTGGATGAACATGTCGAAGATGTGCGGCAGTTGCTCGGCCGTGATGCCCATGCCGGTGTCACGCACGGCGAGCACGGCCGCACTTTCCTCCTGTTGCAGGACAATATCGATGCGCCCACCGGCGGCCGTGTATTTGGCTGCGTTGTTGATGAGGTTGACGAGCACTTGCGTCAGCCGTTCGAAGTCGGCTACAAGGGTGATGGGTTGCTCGGGCAGCGACACGTGCAACGCGTGCCCCGTTGCAGCCAGTTGATCACGTGTGGCCGCCACCGCATCCTGCACAACCGCCTCCAGGTCGGTGGGCGCCAGGTGCAATTCTATCTTGCCGCGGGTAACGCGGGAGATATCCAGCAGCTCGTTGACCAGATGCGTGAGTTGGGCCAGCTGGCGTGCCATCAATGCGCGTGCCTGGGCCGTGGTTTCGGGGCCGTCCCGGTCCATGACTTCCAGCGCATTGCGCAGCGGCGCCAACGGATTGCGCAGTTCATGGGCAAGCGCGGCCAGGAATTCATCCTTGTGCCGATTGGCGGCGCGCAAGGCCTCGTTGATGCGCGTGTGCTCCAGTGCGATGCTGGTGATGTAGCTGCCGAAATCCGCCAGTTGCCGCTGCCACGCAGTCGGCTTGCGCGCGTGCTCGAAACAGAGCATGAACGAGCCGATCGGCTGCTTGTCCTCGCCGCGCACCGGCACCGCATAAGCCGCCCGCACACCGTTGGCTGCACACAGCTCGCGCCATTCGCGCGGCCAGCGCTCATCGGCGGCTATGTCTGCGCAGACTACAGGCTCACCACGATATATGGTTTTGCCGCGGGTGCCGTGCATGAGATCGTCAAGCAGTATGTCTGTCAGGCCTTCGCGCCATGATGCTTGCAACTGTGGCGCAATCGGTTGCGGCAATGCCGCTCCTGGTGCGTCGGCCACAACAATGCTGGCGCGCGCACCGCGACTGATTTGCGGCACCGCTCGGCACAGCGCGTCCAGGCATTGCTCCAGCGGCGCGCCGGAGGCGATCAGCTCCAGCAGGCGAATCTGATGTTCCTGCAGCAGATCAGCACGCCGGCGCTCGCTGATGTTGCGCGCAATCTTGGAAGCGCCGACAATCCGCCCGCTCTTGTCTACAAGCGGCGAGATGGACAGGGATACGTCCACGTCGGTGTCGTTCTTGCGCCGGCGCAGGGTTTCGAAATGGGCAATGCGCTCGCCGCGGCTGATGCGCCTGAGAATATCCGCCTCTTCCTGCATATGCCCGGGCGGCATCAGTCGGTTAATTGTCTGGCCGATCATCTCGGCCGCCGTGTAGCCGAACAGCCGCTCGGCGCCGGCATTCCAGGATTGGATCATGCCATCCAGGTCCTTGCTGATGATGGCATCGTCGGAGGAGTCAACGATTGCCGCCAATCTGGCGCGCTCGGCCTCCGCCTGTTTGCGCTCGCTGATGTCGCTGAACAGCACCGCAACCAGATTGGCACCCGGTTCGCCGACGCGAAATGCATAGATATCCAGCCAACGCTCGAGCGCCGTCGAGTGCTCCTCGAAGCGCTGCGCCTCGCCGCTGCGTGCAATGCGCCCGAACACGGCAATCCACTTGCACTCGAGCTCGGGCATGACCTCACGCGCCATTTTGCCGGTCGCATTGGGCAACCCGGAATGCCTGGAAAATGCCGCATTGGCTTCGACAATACGAAAATCACAAGGCTGGTCTGTTTCGTCGAACAAGACTTCAAGAATGCAGTAGGCTTCGTCCATCGACTCGAACAGTGCCTGGTATTTGGCCCCCGAACGATTCAGCTTCCGCCAGGCCTGCGCCTGCTCGATGGCGGCCCAGGTGCGCGTGGCCACCTCGCATGCCAGCGTGATTTCCGCGTCGCTCCATGCGCGCGCCACGTTGGCATGTACCGCCATGCCGCCGATGACGGCATCGTTCTTGTGCAAGGGCACCGTGATGTAAGCGCCCACCTGCAGGGCTCTGAACGCAGTCTGCTCGGCAGCCGAGAGTTCCGGATTGGTCGCGGTGTCGGCATCCCAGACGGCAGTCTTGTTGCGCCAGAACCTGCACGCGTCCGTGCCGGAAGCAGCGTTGGGTGCGCCGGCGAAAGCATCAATGGAGTGACATCCAGAAATTTGCGGCGCGTCGGCACAATATTCACCCACAACCGCATACCCGGCGCCGTTGATCTCAAAAAAGACAACCCGGCTCGCCTGCAAATGCCTGCCGAGGAGGTCTGCAGCCGTCTGCTTGATTGCCGCCGGCTCGGTCAGCGGGCGCAGCACATCGCAGAGTTTGAGCAGCAACGTCTGGCGCTGTTCTAGCGCGTGCATCTCCTCGGTCATGGTGTATTGCTCCAGCAGATCCGCCGCTCGCCAAGCCAGCAGATCAGCCCATTGCAGCGCGTCGGCGGCGAGTTTATGCGGTTGGCGAAAGAGGATGCCGAGCACGCCAAGCGGTGCCCCCTGGCGGGAGATTATGGGGATGGCCAGCGCGGCGCGAATATCCTCGGCGCTGGCGAGTTCATGCAGCCCTGTTGCTTCCTGCAGTGCCGGCGCCGTCTCGACATCCTCGACGATGACGCACTCGCCCTGCCCGCAAGCGGGCATGAAGATGCTGTCCAGCACGTTGGCAAGAAACGGGCTGTCCGACTCGAAGCCGTGTTGGGCCGCCAGCCGCGGCGCGCCACCATTCTGGCCCACGAGATGCAGGCAGCCTCGATCAGTGCCGGCCAGCTCGACGGCCAGCTCGAGCACCATTGCGCCGACGCGGCGCAGCCCGGCGCCCGCTTCAGTCGCGCCGACAAGCCGTCTGTCAAGGTTGCGCAAATGCTGCAACACGCTGCACTCATGCGCAGAACTGCCAGTGCCAATATCACCCTTCATGGTTATCGCCAGCCGCCGTGCGACGCTCACCCGACCGGGTCGACCCGCCTTCGAGCAGCACACACGGCGATCGATTTTGCGCTACGACTTCGATTGTGGTAGGGGGGGGGTAATCGAAATATCGCAGGCAGCAGCCACCGCATTCTTTGTCAAGCCTATTCCCCCGCATGGATACGACTCCAAATCATACCAACACTGTCACATTAGCATTTGACTGCGCGGCCGTGGCGCAAGACCAAGGGAAAGCCCTTGGTAAATCATGCATCCACAAACATTGATTTGCTCCTTAACATGCGCCAGCGCGTTGTGCTTCTTGATTAGGGCGTGTTCACAATCAGCACGACGGCGCGCCGGCGGCCATTTTTTCGTATATGGACTCCTCCCACTATGCAAGCCACGGACGGCAGACGGCAGAAACAGGTTGCGTTCGTATATAC
>Ga0079226_10004848_pt1 | contig 10295 bp, 8 predicted proteins | sample Poulit2014_FD_76345 | JGI IMG/M metagenome (GOLD analysis project Ga0079226, IMG submission 76345) | Agricultural soil microbial communities from Georgia to study Nitrogen management - Poultry litter 2014 | ecosystem: Environmental > Terrestrial > Soil > Agricultural land | place: USA: Georgia... | reverse complement strand
TATATTTAACTTTTTATCTGAAAGGGTGATTTTATGTCTTTTACGATCATACAACAAGATATAACGAAACTTGAAGTCGATGCGATCGTCAATGCTGCTAATACGAAATTAAAAAGAGGCGGAGGTGTTTGTGGTGCCATCTTTCAGGCAGCAGGAAGCGATCGTTTACAGGCAGCCTGTGATTTACTGGCCCCCATTAAAACTGGCGAGGCAGTTATCACATCGGCTTTTGATTTGCCCGCAAAATTTGTCATTCATACAGTGGGACCGATTTATCAAGCGCAAAAGCAAGCAGAAAGCAAACAGCTACTAACTTCAGCCTATCAAAATGCTTTGAAATTAGCTGTGCAAAATACTTGTCAGAGTATCGCTTTTCCGCTGATCTCTAGTGGTATTTATGGTTATCCTAAAGAAGCAGCGTTAGCAGTTGCCAAGTCAGCCATCCAAGATTTTCTAAAAGAACATGAATTAGCGGTTATTTTAGCTTTAATGAAATAAAATTGATCCTCTTGTACTAAACCCTTCTCATTTAGGCTATAATAAGTAAAAAAGTGAAAGGGTTGGAGAAAATGAAAAAAAGATGGGTTTTTCTTATGATGACAAGTTTTTTGTTAGCAGCGTGCTCAAACCAAAAAACAGCCGATACAGCTGATCAAGCAAAAAATAAACAGGAGATCACGGTGGCCGTGGATCAGGAAATGTCATCAATGGATTCAACATTGGCAACAGATACCTATAGTATTACAGCACTTAATAATACCATGGAAGGTCTATATCGCTTAACAAGTGAGAATGAATTACTGCCAGCTGGTGCTGCTGCTTTACCAGAAGTAAATAAAGAAGGTCTTGAGTATACGATTGAGCTGAATAAAGAAGCTGTCTGGTCAGATGGCAGTCCGGTGACAGCTCAGGATTATATTTATAGCTGGCAAAAAGCCGTTGATCCGAAAACTAAAGCAGAGTATGGTTATTTATTTGAACCAATCAAAAATGCAAAGGATATTTTAGCCGGCAAGAAAGATAAAAGTGAATTGGGTATTAAAGCAGTAAATAGTCACAAACTACAAATTGAACTGGCAACTACTGCTCCTTATTTTGAAAGCTTATTGGCTTTTCCTACTTTTTTCCCGCAAAGAGAAGAATTTGTGGAAGAAGAGGGTGATCAGTATGCAGCTTCTAGTGATAATTTACTTTACAATGGTCCCTTTGAGCTGAAAAAATTCGACGGTGCGGGTACCGATACTACCTGGACTTATCAGAAAAATGATAATTACTGGGATAAAGATAAGGTGAAATTAGAAAAGATCGATAATCAAGTGGTTAAAGAATCCTCCACTGGAGTGAATATGTTTGAAACTGGCGATGTTGATGATGTACTTTTGACAGGAGAATTAGCCAAACAATACGCTAGTAATAAAGCTTTTACAGTGATTGAAAAGGCGGGAACCACTTATCTTTCTTATAACTATAAAAAAGAAGCTTTCCAGAATGAAAAAGTGCGGCAAGCAATTTCACTTTCGCTGGATCGAGCGTCACTAGTCGATCAGATCTTAGGAGATGGCTCGATTGAACCAACTGGTCTGGTTCCTTCGAAGATGTCTTTTTCACCTGAAAGTAAAGAAGATTTTGCTAAAGAAGCCGGAACTTCTTTAAAAACAGATAAAAAAGCAGCTCAAGAACTCTGGACACAAGCCAAAGAAGAACTTGATATTGAAAAGTTAGATATTGAACTCGTGACTTATGATACAGATTCCATTAAAAAATTAGCGGAATATATCCAGTCTGCTTTAGAAGATAACTTGGATGGAGTTAAGATCGATATCAGTATTGTTCCAGTAACAGTCGCAATAGAACGCGGTCAAAAAACTGATTTTGATTTGTTCTTATTTGGCTGGACTGCGGATTATCCTGATCCTAGTTCATTTTTGGATCTGTTTATTACAGATTCACCTTATAATTATGGAAAATACTCCAATCAGGATTATGATCAGTTGATCGAAAATGCGAAAGGAAAGGATGCCAATGATTTGACTAAACGGTGGAATGACTATCTTCAAGCAGAAAGACTACTGATGAAGGAAACGGCAGTTACTCCAGTTTTTCAAAAAGCCGAAGCTCGTTTGCGTAATCCGAAATTAAAGGGAGTTGTCAGTCATAGTACTGGAGCTCAGTTTGACTACAAAGAAGCTTACTTGAAATAAAATTTAGTCAAAGAGCCGACGTTAGGATTTTTAACGATTGGCTCTTTAACTTTGCAATCGTTTAATGCCATATTAATAAAATTGGAGATACTTTTAATAAATTTTTTTGCTTTAATGAATGTTATCGAGTTGATTTTTTCATAGAATCATTTGAAATAAAGTGTTATACTCATAAATAACTATAGAGAAAGAAGGTATGAAAATGGATTTAAGTGAAGCAAGAGTAGTGATCGATCAAGTAGATAAAGAACTGGTGCCGTTGATCGAAAAAAGAATGGAAGCAGTCGTATCTGTCGGAAAATACAAGAAAGCGCATGGTTTGCCGGTTTTAGATGCTAGTCGTGAAAAAGTAGTACTTGAAAAAATAGGTTCCTATGTGGAAAACAAAGATTTTGAAGCTTACATTCAGCAGATTTTTCAGGCAGTCATGGATACAACTAAGGAATATCAGCAAGAAAAAATTCTTGATCAGGATTAAGTTTTAAATTGAATTTTTAGAATAGTCTGAATTAAATTTTATAGAAACTAGGGATTTGTTTTGAAAAATAAAAAAATAGTAGTGCTGGTGATTGCTTTTGCAGCAATTTTTTTGACGCGTTTTTTACCGGCACCGCAAGGATTATCTGCCGATGGCATGCAAGTGGTTGGGATTTTTCTGGGTACTTTGTTACTATGGATTTTTGTGGGTATCGATTGGCCTAGTCTGTTATGTCTAGTGGCTTTGACCTTTGTGCCGGCGCTCACACCGGCGGATGTACTGGCTTCGTCTTTTGGTAATGAAACTTTTGCCTTTTTGCTTTTTACTTTTATGTTGACCTATGCTTTGGCGCAAACTTCTATTATCAAAAGAATTGCCTTGGCTTTTGTGACCAGTAAATGGGCCCAAAAAGGTGGTTGGCAGTTGACTTTGCTCTTTTTATTGTCGGTATTATTAATGGGTCTGTTTATTTCACCCACGGTATTATTTTTTATTATGCTGCCTATTCTGGAAGAAATTTATGAGATCCTTTCTCTAAAAAAAGGAGATCCTTTTGCAGCTATGTTAATGATGGGACTGGCGATTTCCTGCTCTTTGTCTTCGGGAATGACACCGATCGCCCATGTTTTTCCGGTGATTGCTTTAGGCGTGTATGAATCGATTGCTCATGTATCGGTCAGTTATGCCAGTTACATGGGTTTTGCAATCCCCGCCGGCTTACTAGTTTTTATTCTCATGATATTACTATTTCGTCTGGTATTGAAACCTGATTTTAATCAATTCAAAAAATTAAATAAAGAAGATTTTAAGAATACTGAGCTAAAATCGGTCACAAGACGTGAAAAAACAATTTTAACAGTCTTTATTCTGGTGATTCTTGTATGGATCTTACCGGGGATCATTTCACCTTTTCTACCCAAAACAGCGGCACTTATCAGTAGTTTTGGCACAGCCGTTCCCCCGTTAGCAGGAGTGGTTATTCTGGCTATTGTACAAATGGAAGGCGAACCATTACTAAAAATCAATGAGGCGATAACCAAAGGGGTTTCCTGGCCCAGTCTGATCATGGCAAGTTCGACTTTGGCAATCGGCAGTGCGATCACTAATGAAAAAATTGGTGTGATTCATTTTGTTTCGGCTGCCATAAAACCCTTTGCACAAGGATTGGCGCCACTGTTGATTATTGCTTTATTTGTTTCTTGGGCAACGATCGAATCTAATATCGGTTCGCATATGGTCACTGCACAGATTGTCACTTCTGTTGCGGTCCCCATTGCTTTAGCAAGTAATTCAATTGGTGCTGGAGCTTTAGCTGCAGTTATCGGCATGACGGCATCGATCGGATCAGCAACACCACCTTCTATGCCATATGTAGCTGTGGCGGGTTCTTCGGGTTGGACAAATACTATGCAGATGTTGAAATATGGTTTTCTGGTTGCTTTGGGAACGATTGTGATCATGCTGATCGTGGGTTATCCTTTAGCCAATCTAATAATCGATTAAAAAATTTAAAGTGCAGAAAAAGTGATTGTTGCTTTTTCTGCACTTTTTGTCTTTTATTGATCAAGCTAGATTTTTTTCAATCGATTACATTAGTGATATATTAAAGGAGAATTCAAAATATTTATCGATTAAAGGAGTATGACATAAATGGAAATTGTAAAAACGGTACCAGAAGATTTGCTAACTTCAAATGCGCATGAGTTAAAAGCGGGTCAGGCGGAATTGATCGGCTATGCTAAGACGACTGAAGATGTGAGCGACTTCATGAAAAAAGCGAATGCTGAAAACAAAAAAGTAATTACTATTGGTGCGCATACAGGATTGACTGGGGCAACTTATCCGCATCCAAATGAATGGTTTTTAAGCCTGGCTAAGATGAATAAGATTCTGTCTTTAGACACTGACACACTGACTTTAAATGTACAGGCAGGAGTCACTTTGACTCAGATCCGCGAATACTTAGCGGATACTCCTTATTTTTATGCTCCTGATCCAGGCGAGAAAACAGCAACTATTGGTGGAAATGTGGGCACCAATGCTGGCGGTATGCGTGCGATCAAATATGGAGTGACACGAGATAATATTCGTGGTTATGATGTGGTTTTAGCTAACGGCGATGTTATCCATGCCGGTAGCTTAAATCAGAAGAATAGTTCAGCTTATGATTTGAAAGATTTATTCATCGGATCAGAAGGGACTTTGGGCGTAATCACTGAATTGCAGCTGAAAATTATCCCTAAACCAGCTTTTGAACGCTCCATGTTAGTTGGTTTTGAGAAACTAGAGGACTTGGCACCGGTAGTTTATCAAATTTTAAACTCACCCGTTGAACCAGTTGCACTGGAGTTATTAGAAAAAAATTCCATGCGTTATTCGGAAGATTATCTGCAAGTCAAGATGGTCGATCAAGCTGGGGCGGCCTTTTTATTATTGACAGTAAATTCAAATGATGAAAAAAATCTGGCATTTCAAATAGACGAGTTAACTACCATCGTCACTCAAGCGGGCTCTTTGAATCAGCGTATTTTAGCTGAAGATGAAGCAAAATTAGTCTGGAATATTCGTGACCATATTTTAACTGGAATTTATGCTGCGGCAACAACTAAGATGTATGACCCGGTAGTACCTACGCGCAATGTACCAGAACTGATCATAAAATCAAAAGAATATGCTGATAAAATGCATATTTCCAGTGCTTTTTTTGGTCATGCAGGAGATGGCAATATCCATATTTGTGTTTTGCAGCAAGCTTATGAAGATCAGGATTGGAAAAATTTATTAGTTGAATATGAAAAACAATTATATCATTTAGTCGAAGAATTAGGTGGGTTGCCTTCAGCTGAACATGGTATTGGACTAGAAAAGAAGCAATATTTATCTTATTTTTACTCTGAAGAATACATGAAAGTTTTAAGGGCCGTGAAAAAAGCCATGGATCCTAAAAATATTCTGAATCCAAATCGAATTTTTGATCTGTAAAAAACTATTGACGGATCTTTTGTTATCATGTATGATAGCATCATTAAATCAACAAGGAGGAGCCATTATGAATACAATTTACCAAATTCAAGTCTTTAATTCTTGGCAAAATTGGCGTAGGTTGTTGTATTGATGGAGCTTCATCCATGGATACAACGATTTAGACGAACACTCTAAGCTTTGTATCTATGCCGGATAATAAATTTTCTACCGCATAGATTCTAATCTATGCGGTTTTTGTTAGCAGCAATAATCGCAGGGTTATTGCTGTTTTTTGTGTTTGTCAAAAAATTCAGAAAAATCTATCTTTTAGAGGAGGAAAAGTGATGAAAAATAAAAAAATGATGATTCTTGCTGGAGCTGTATTAGCTGTTTTGTTTATCGGAGGGGCTTTTGCATTAGGTCGAAGTAAAAGTAATAATACGGGAGATATAAAAACAGAAAGTTCAGCCAAAGAGCAGACGGTTACAGTAGGAATTCTGCAATTTGTCAGTCATCCATCTTTAGACAAGATCCGTCAAGGAATTGAAGATGGTCTAGCAGAATCTGGTTATCAAAAAGGTAAAAATTTAAAAGTCGAATTTCAGAATGGCCAAGGAGATCAAAGCAAACTGCAAACAATGAGTGAACAACTGGTCAATAAAAAAGCCGATATTTTTGTAGGTATTGCCACGCCCGCTGTACAGGCGCTGGCTAATGCGACTTCTGATACGCCAATTGTGTTAGGTGCAATTGCCGATCCAGTGGGGCAAGGTTTTGTTGATTCTTTAAAAAAACCTGGCGGCATGATGACAGGCGTGTCGAATACAGTGCCGATTGACCAACAAATGGTCTTAGCTAAAGAACTGCTGCCGGATGCTAAAAAGATGGCGATTTTGTATGCTTCTTCAGAAGATAATGTCAAGCCACAAGTGGCTGAAGCTCAAAAACAGGCGAAAAAACAAGGTTTTACAACACAGAAATTTGCAGTTCCATCATCTAATGAAATTACGCAGACTATTGATGTGATGGATGATATTGATTTTATTTATATTCCTAATGATAATGTGATTGCAAATGCTATGTCAACGGTAGTTAATACAGCAGATAAAAAGGAAATTCCGATTATTCCATCTGTTGATGCGATGGTTGAACAAGGCGGGATCGCGACAGTTGGGATCGACCAGCATGAGTTAGGTGTACAAACTGGTAAAATGACAGCCGATATCTTAAATGGAGCTGATCCGGCGACAACGCCTGTCTTTGTTTATAAAAAAGGAACTACTTATGTGAATAAGAAACAGGCAGAGAAATATAATATTAATTTACCTGAAGAAATCGAAGAAAAAGCTGAGTTTTTAGGTGAAGATTAAAATTGTGCTATAATAAAGTAATTATTGCTGTAAGGAGGATCGCATATGCGAATCAAAAATCAACTGAGTAAAACAGTTTCAGAGGCTAATTTATTAGTGCTGTTTTATGAGTTGGAAATAAAAAAGAGCACTAAAGAAATTTTGACTTGTATGGATGAAGTAACCCAGGATTTAGCCAATCGTTATGAATTGTCTGATATTGCTAAAATTGAGGCTATAAAAAATACCCGAGAAGCTTATAAAACTCTGGGTAAATCACCTTCATCTTATCGTAATGCTGCTGAAGCGATGCTAAGAAGAATTGTAAAAGGAAATGGCCTGTATCACATCAATGATGTAGTGGATCTTCAGAATATTATTTCAGTAAAGACTGCTTTTTCAATCGGTTCTTATGATCTTGAGCATTTGCAAGGAGACATTATTTGGCAGGCAGCGAAAAAAGGAGAGCACTATCAAGGCATCGGAAAAGAAAATATCGATATCGCTGGTCTACCAACTTTGTATGATGATCTAGGAGCTTTCGGCAATCCGACAAGTGATAGCCAGCGAGCTATGATCACAAAAGGAAAACATAAGATCATGACAGTTGTCTACTCTTTTTCAGGAACTGGATCTTTAGCTGCTGCTGGTTCTGAATATGAGGAGCTTTTAGAAAAATTTTGCGGCGTTCGCTTAAGTGATCAGCAAATTATTTAAAGTTTACTCGATTTTTTGAATTTCGGGTAAATTATCTTAACATTAAAAAATCATCCACAAATCAAAGTGGATGATTTTTAATGTATTTAACGAATGATCATTATTGAGATAGGTGAATTTTTAGCCATATAGGAAGCACTGGTACCAAAGTAGTCTTTCATTCCGTGTTTGGCGTGCGATCCAATAATCAGTAAATCACAATTAGTTTGCGGTAAAATATGATTGATGATCCTTTCGGCAGGTGCTCCTTCATCGACAAAGAGTTCAGTTCCTGGAACTCCCTGATTTAAAGCGTATTGCTGATACTTAAGTAAGTTTTCTTCATGTTGTTTGCGAGCAGCTTTCAGATGATCATTATCCAAAGCTTGGTAAACATTGATTTCATCGGACTCAATTACCGTTGCGATCGTCAGTTTGGTTTGTTCATTGCTAGCTTTTTTGACTGCATAACGAAAGGCTTTTTGGGCATTATCTGATTCATCGACCCCAACTAAAATAGAAAAGAATTCTTTGTTTTTTGGCTTAGTGATTTGTTGTTTAACAGTTGTTCTAGCTTCTTCTTGAGCGGCTAAGGATGCATCTTTTTCTTCTGCCATTTGCATTTCAACCTTTTTATTGCCATTGTGTAATTCGATGATCGTCCAAGCTAATAAAGACAAAATCACAACAATTAAAAGATAAGCAATTGTATGACCGAAATGAACTTGACTGCTGGTTGGATCATCACCAAAGAAGCCAACAATTTGATCAGGTAATCCGATTAGATTTAAATAGGTCAGACCGATAACTGAAAACCAGCCGATGATCCTGACGACTAAATTATTTCGAAAACGACCGCTCATTTCAGCTTGACTATTGGTCATCATTAGTAATGGAATCATTGAAAAGGGTAAGGCAAAAGCTAAGAATACTTGCGAGTTGTTCATTAGATTGTTTAAAGCTACGTGTTCATCAACGGTACTTTGTTTGCTGGTAATCAAAACACAAATAATAACAGGTACTACTGAAATGAGGCGAGTGACTAAACGACGTAGCCAGATCGGCATACGCATATGGATAAAGCCTTCCATGATAACTTGACCAGTCAAAGTGCCAGTGATGGTTGAATTCTGACCAGATGCTAAAAGAGCCACAGCAAAGAGGGTAGATAAGATACCTGTACTAGCTAACTGGGATAAAACGCCATTACTTAAAGTAGCTGGATCAGACAAAGCTTTGTAAAGTCCAAAGAAAGAAGGATCCTTTACTGCACCGTTTTTAAAAACTGCTACACCCATTACAAGCAGTAGAGCATTGACAACAAAAGCTAACGTCAGCTGGATATTAGAATCCCAGGTAGTAAAACGAACAGCTGTGGCAATTTCTTCATCATCATCATGGTCTAATTTACGTGTTTGGGAGATCGCCGAGTGTAAGTATAAATTATGTGGCATTACTGTAGCGCCGATAATTCCTAAAGCTCCAGTCAAAGGAGTCTGCCCGCCAATATGTGGACTTTGAGCAAAAGTATCTCCACTGGGAATAAAACCTTTAAATAAAGCCGCCCAGTCCGGGTTAGCTAAAGATACTTGATAAATAAAAACGAAAAGAATGACAAAAATCAGGCAGGCGACAATGGCTTCGATTTTACGGAAACCGATTTTTGTTAATAATAGTAAAATCAAAACGTCTAGAACGGTAATAAAAACCGCATATAAAAGAGGAATGCCAAATAGCAGATAAAGAGCAATCGCCGCTCCGATAACTTCAGCTATATCTGTAGCCATAATGGCAAATTCAGTAAGTATCCATAAAATGATTCCTAAGCTTTTACTGGTCCTTGCACGAATGGCCTGGGCAAGATCCATTTGGGTTACGATCCCTAATTTGGCAGCCATATATTGTAATAGCATAGCAACCAGACTTGATAGTAAAATAATAGACATCAGGAGATATTGAAAATTCTGTCCGCCAGTAATAGAAGTTGACCAGTTTCCTGGATCCATATAACCTACTGCAACTAAAGCTCCCGGTCCAGAGTAAGCAAAAAGAGTGCGCCAGAATCCTTTGCCTTTCGGTACTTGAACAGTGCTGTTGATTTCTTGTAATGATGCACCATTGGTATGTTCAATTAAGGAATGTGAGTGATTTTTTTGCTTTTTATTCATAAATTAGCCAGCCTTTTCTATAAATTCATACATATCATACACCTTGATTGTTAATAAGAAAAGATAAAGATTCGGTTGGCCTAATTTTTATATCTTGCAATCAGATTTTTCTGATTTAAAAACCAAGAGACTAAAAATTTAGTCTCTTGGTTAGATATTATTTTTTATAGACATCTTTTAGAGTTACTGGAGCAGCAAAAGTATGGTAGTTCATGCCTTTGATTGCTGAATTTTGTAATACCGACTGCTGATTTTGACTGATAACGATCATGCCGGCTGTATCTTCAATTAAGTACTTCTCGGCTTTTATTAAAGTATCCCAGCGTTTCTCTGGGTCATTGGCATATTTGCCTGAAGCTTGGTCTAACAGCTCATCATAGTTAGAATCACTATAATTACGATCGTTACCACTATACATCGTTTTTAAAGTAGAGATCGG
>Ga0079226_10004847_pt1 | contig 10295 bp, 9 predicted proteins | sample Poulit2014_FD_76345 | JGI IMG/M metagenome (GOLD analysis project Ga0079226, IMG submission 76345) | Agricultural soil microbial communities from Georgia to study Nitrogen management - Poultry litter 2014 | ecosystem: Environmental > Terrestrial > Soil > Agricultural land | place: USA: Georgia... | reverse complement strand
TTCTGCGGGCCTTCAAGTTCTTTTTTACCCGTCAGCAGGGCCGGTTTTGGTGCGCTGGTGAATGCGAAACGAGTATAAGCACCACCAACGACATTTAGTCCGTCCGAAAGGTAGGAGGGGTTGAAGGCGACGGTAATATCTTCGCCGTCTAACTGGACCGGCACGGATTCCGTTGCCGAGGCATCGTCGCCTTGGCCTGCTGATAGTGAGACTTCACCGTCGGTAAAGGACATCAGCAAAGAAGTGTTGCGCTCTGCAACCAAGGCGACACGTTTGACTGCTTCAACGAGCTGCGCGGTGTCAACGGTTGCATAAATATTTGATTCATTCGGGAAGAGGGAACGAATTTTTGGATAATCACCATCAACCAGCAAGCTGGTGGTGCGGCGGCCGCCTGAGGAGAAACCGACGAGTTCTGCAGAATCTTCCTCGGCAGACAGCCGGAATTCGATTTCGCCACCGCCACCTAGTGAACGGGCAACTTCTGTCAGGGTACGGGCCTTGACTAGTACCGAAGTAGAAATCGATGGATCATGTGGCGTCCAGGTGATTTCTTTCATGGCCAGACGATAGCGGTCAGTAGCTAAGAAGGTGATGGTGTCACCTTCGATTTCAATTTTGACGGCGGTCAAAATTGGCAGAGTGTCATCTTTGGAAGCTGCAGCAGTGACCTGTGAGACGGCTTCAGCAAATACTGAACCGTTAATCGTGCCGGCAACTTCTGGCATGGCCGGAAGGGCAGGATATTCCTCAACTGGCATGGTCGCCAAGGTAAAAGTGGAATTCTGACAGGTCACAATGACCCGAGATTCAGCCAATTCGATTGTTACTGGAGCATTCGGTAACGATTTGACGATATCGCTGAGCATGCGGCCTTCAACAAGGATCTGGCCTTCGGTTTCAATGTGGGCTTCAACGTCGAGTTGCGCTGAGGTTTCGTAGTCGAAACTTGCGATTGAGACGAGATTGTCTTCAGCAGTAATGAGTAGACCACGTAGCACTGGAACGGGTGGTCGAGGTGACAGAGAACGTGCGGTCCAAGTGACAGCGTCAGTTAGAACATCCCGTCCGATTGTGAACTTCACGAAGAGTCTGCCTTCCCTTTGAGTGTTTGCGACACAGTTTGCTGATGACAATACGTTGGCACCTGAATTTATAGAGGTGCGGTAGTTAGCTTAGCGCGGTTTGAGGATGGGTGCGACATAAGTGGAGTCATTGGGGGTATTTCGGGAAAAGTGAAAAACCTCTATTTCGTAAAATCTTCAGCTCATCGTTATTTAAAGGTGTTTAAAGGAATAGTGGTGTTAGTAGGTGGTGTGGATACTGTGGAAAACCTTGTGCATCCGCACCCCTATAACGTTTTCGCTGTGGACGACTCAGTGCACGGTTCTCGATTTGCGTGTGGGCAACTTGTGCACGACCCAATGTCTTACATCGTTGTAATTCCACCGATTAATAGAGTTATCCGCAACCCTAATCCACTTATCCCTTAAGAATCCACAGGTTTATCCACAAGGTGGATAATGGAGTTAAACCTTCGTGTGGATAAGTCTGTGGATACCTGTGGATTATCGTGGAGTGCGATTGAGGAAAAATCGTTACTTGAGCACGTAGTAGCCGAATAGGGGTACTAGGGGTATGTGGATTAGCTTTCAACCTTAACTTGAAGGCAACCAGGTTTAACCGCGGGTTAAATTTTTATTTTTTTATCCAACAACAAATGCGTAATATTTTTAGATATTTCTTGCCCGCTGCTTAATTTTGTTGGTCAGCTCGGTGACTTGGTTGTAAATCGCATGTCGTTCGCTCATCAGATCCCGGATTTTCCGGTCAGCGTGCATCACTGTGGTGTGATCGCGTCCACCGAACTCGGCACCAATACGCGGTAACGACATCTCTGTGAGTTCGCGCAACAGATACATTGCGATTTGGCGCGCAGTGACTAGCGTGCGGGTCCGAGACTTCGATTGCAGATCAGCTATAGAGAAACCGAAATAGTTTGCGGTCTCATCCAGAATCAGATCCGAGGTAATTTCTTGAGCATCGTCGTCGGTAATCAGGTCCTTGAGTATGTATTGGGCCTGGTCAAGGTTAATAGGCTCATTATTTAGTGAAGCATAGGCGGTTACTCGGGTCAGGGCACCTTCGAGCTCGCGAATATTGGTGTCGATGCGCGAGGCAATGTATTCCAATGCATCTGCGGGAACTGAGATTCCTTCTGCATCGGCTTTTTTGGCCAGAATTGCGATGCGCGTTTCTAGATCAGGCGGCTGAATGTCGGTGGTCAGACCCCATTCGAAGCGAGATCGGAGACGTTCTTCAAACCCGGACAGCTGCTTCGGTGGTAAATCCGATGTAATGACGACTTGCTTGTTGTTGTTGTACAGCGCGTTGAAAGTATGGAAAAACTCTTCAACAGTGGCTTCTTTATTAGCCATGAACTGGATGTCATCAATCAACAGAATATCAACGTTGCGATAGATCTGCTTAAAGGATGCACCCTCATCGTGACGAATCGAGTTAATGAAGTCATTGGTGAACTCTTCAGAGTTGACGTAGCGCACGCGCAGACCTGGGAAGAGCTCTTGGGCGTAATGCCCGATCGCGTGCAATAAGTGAGTTTTGCCCAGCCCGGATTCTCCATAAATAAAGAGCGGGTTGTAGGACTTAGCCGGAGATTCGGCCACGGCATACGCTGCGGCATGTGCGAATCGGTTGGAGGAGCCGGTAATGAAGTTGTCAAAATGATAGTGCTCATTGAGACGCGATCGTTCGCCTGAACTTGGTGAAATATTTTGCTGCAGTCCACCATTGGGCGCGGCAGCTGGATTAGCTCTTGAGGAAAATAGCTCATCCAGAAGGGGTTCTTCGGACTGTGATTTCTCAATCCGACCCTGAGCGGCATCGGAGATATTCACAACATTGTCCACAGGGTCGTGGCTGGTTGTGGATTGCGGTGGAGAAGTTGGAATCTCTGGCGTGGATGCGTGCATATTTGTATCGATGGAATACGCACAGTTGATGTCGGTGCCAAAGACTTTCGTAAGTGCTTGGGCGAGATTGTCTTGCAGCTGGGTTTCCAGGATGTCCCGCGTCATCTCATTTGGGACGGCCAACAGCAGGGTATTTGCAATGAGCCCTTGTGGTCGAGCAAGATCTAAAAAGCCCATTTGACTTGGGCCGATGTCGCCAGAAGCGCGTACAGTATCAACAACTCGTTTCCATGAGTTGATGATCGATTCACTGACACTCATCTTTAAAACTCCACCTCATCGGTCCCGCACTGATTCTGAGTTCCTCTCGTCATCACCGCACTATTTATAGGTCGCCCACTGGCTACACACTTCGGACTGCTTCCGCGAATTGGCGCAGTTCCCAAAAAGAGCCATCCCCAACCCTAGCCTTAATTTCCACAGACAGAAGGTGGTTATGCACAGCTTATACACAGTAAGTGTATTCGGGTAATCGATTGCAATGGCTGATTTGACCAAAGCGGCTGCTGTTCTTAGACTTGTTGAGTCTTACCCGGGGCGAAGCGTGCCCTTTTTGTGGTTGCGACCGGGTAGACATGAACAGATAATGAACGAATATCGCCGAAGGTTTTGGGCAAACGCAGTTTGAAACGTACTTCCCAAGCACGCTTCTGCGTTTGAATGAGTGTGGAGAATAACAGTGACTAAGCGGACTTTTCAGCCGAATAACCGCCGCCGTGCCCGTAAGCATGGTTTCCGTTCCCGTATGCGCACCCGCGCTGGTCGTGCAGTTCTTTCAGCACGCCGCTCCAAGGGCCGCGCACGTCTGAGCGCCTAAAGAAGCTCGGTGCCGGTGGCCCAGGAGCATGATTGAGTGCTACCGCAACACCAGCGAATACGCACTGCAGCACAATTTTCTGATACACAACGTTCCGGTTCCCGTTTCGGCAATCGGAACGTTGTCGTATCTGCAAATATTCGAACCGATGCAGCACAAGCCCCACGTGCGGGCTTCATTGTTTCTAAAGCTGTAGGCAACGCAGTGACTCGAAACAGAGTCAAGCGCCGTTTGCGTGCCATTGTCGCCGAAGTCTTTGATCGCGACCTTGGGGTAGATCTTTCCGAGAATTCCATTGATCTGGTAGTCAGAGCTTTACCAGCTTCGGCTCATCTGGATTTCGAAGACCTGCGGGAGTCGACCCTTCACGCGGTTCACGGGGCACTCAGAAAGTTTAAGCATCGTGGTCAGTAACGATAAGCAGTCGCAATCCCCCATTGGAACACAACCTTCTCCGTTCATCGTCAAAGATGGTGCAAAGCAATGGGGATTCTTCCGTGCGCTGCCATCCACCCTGGTCGCTTGGCTCCTGCGGGCTTATCGAAAGATCATTTCCCCTACCTATGGGGATGTCTGTAAGTTCTTTCCGACCTGTTCTGCCTACGGCCTAGAAGCGGTTTATACGCACGGTGCCATTAAGGGTAGCCTTATGGCAGGACTACGTGTGCTGCGATGTCATCCTTGGCAAGATGGTGGCATAGATCCGGTTTCCCCAGGAAGTCGGATCTGGCCGGATGGCAAGCAACCATTGATCATTGAACTGAATCACCCGGTGATTCCACCGGACGACGACGCCACCGAAGAGGAATAAATAAGACTATGGGATTTTTTGACACGATTCTTCTCCCCTTCACATGGGCGGTCTCGTGGGTACTGAGCATGTTCCACACGGTGCTCGGTGCTCTCGGCATGGACTCCGATTCCGGTTGGACTTGGACGTTAGCGCTTGTGCTGTTGGTCGTGCTTATCCGTACGTTGTTGATCCCGGTGTTTGTCAAACAAATCAAATCGCAACGTGCCATGCAAGAGTTGCAGCCTGAGATTAAAAAGCTGCAAGAGAAATATAAAAATAAAAAAGATCAGCTCTCCCGTCAAGCAATGGCGATGGAGCAGCAACAACTTTTCAAAGACCGAGGGACCAGTCCGTTCGCAGCGTGTCTGCCCATGTTGGTCCAGATGCCTTTCTTCTTCGCGCTTTATCGCGTATTGGTTTCAGCCTCTGGTGCTGCCCAAGATAATGAGTCGATTGGTGCACTGTCGGCAGATGAGGTCCACTCATTCTCCAACTCGACCTTTGCTGGCGCGCAGATGTCTGACATTTTGGGTGATCATGTTGGCGAAAACTTTGACCTCAACGTGGTTATTGTCGCCGTCATTCTCATCATCTTGATGGTGACATCCATGTTCTACATGCAGAAGTCCCTGATGGGTAAGAACATGTCCGAGGCCGCTCAGACCGGCCAGTTCGCTCAGACCCAAAAAATTATGCTCTATGCCCTGCCCGCAGTGTTTGCGATCGGTGGTTTTAACTTCCCAATTGGCGTGTTGATCTATTGGACGGCGACGAACTTCTGGGCTGTGGGACAACAGCTGTTTATTATCCGTCGCAACCCGACTCCTGGTTCGATTGCCGAACGTGAACTCAATGAACGACGTGCTGCCAAAGGCCTGCCTCCTGTCGGTAAAGCCGCCAAAGAAGCTGAAGAGCGTGCTGCCGCAAAACAGCAAAAACCCAAGGGCCAGCGCCAGCAACCTGTGAAAAAACCGAGGAAGAAACGATGAACGAAGAACACACCAACACAACTGAAGACGTGACCGATGAAGAAGAACTAGAAGTCACGGATATCGAAGCAGAAGGCGATTACGCCGCCGACTACATCGAGGAACTTCTCGACATCGCTGACCTCGATGGTGATATCGATATCGAGGTACGCAATAACCGGACGTACCTCTCTGTTCTGGCCCCAGAAGACGATGAGGATATCCAAGGTCTGGTTGGCAAAAACGGTAAGACTCTGGAAGCACTGCAAGAGCTCACTCGCCTTGCTGTTCTGTCTTCAACCGGTCAACGTTCACGCTTAATCCTCGACATTGCTGGCCACCGGGTGCAGCGTGCTGACTCACTGCGCGAGCTGGCTCGTGAAGCGATCGCCAAGGTCGAATCCGACGGCGGTCAAGAACACTTGAAACCCATGAGCCCATATGAACGGAAGATCGTCCACGACGTTGTGGCTGAAGCCGGCCTTTACTCCGAATCTGAAGGCGAAGGTCCACGCCGTCACGTTGTGATTAGTGCCGGAGAATAGTCTTGTCTGAGAACCAACCTATACCTGTGACTGACCCTGCCGAAGCGCAGCTAGCTCGCCAGGAAGCCTGGATCGTGGATGCTGCTGAAGTGATCTATGGTGACCGCACAGATGTCGCTGAACGCTTTGTCGAGCATTTGGTCACCACGGGCATAGAGTGGGGGCTGCTGGGTCCACGCGAAATCCCGAAAATGTGGGATCGTCACGTACTGAATTGTGCCGTCGTTGAAGAATTAATCCCCCGCGGCGCAGTGATTGCCGATGTAGGCTCTGGAGCAGGTCTTCCCGGCCTTGCATTGGCCATTGCCCGACCAGATGTGCAGTTCGTGCTGATCGAGCCGCTAGAGCGTCGGGTGGACTGGTTGGACATGGTTATCGAAGACCTTGGGCTCGACAATGTTGACGTTATCCGAGCTCGTTCCGAGCAAGTATTCGATACAGTAGATGTGGATATCGTGACAGCGCGTGCCGTGTCTGCAATGAAATCCCTGGTGCCCATGACCGTGCCGTTACTGCATGGTCAAGGAGAACTGTTAGCCATTAAGGGCAAAAGTGCTGCAGCAGAGATTGAAAAGGCAGATAAGGTTCTACGGAAGTTCAAGACAAAGAAATCTGAAGTCCTTACAGTAGGAGAAGAACTCTTAGAAGTTCCCACTACTGTAGCGCGACTGACGTATGGCTCGTAACCAGCACGTGCAATATACTTCAAATTTAAAGTAATGGAGGCTGGCTTGGTCGATCAGGATAACCTTTCACATGGCCTAGAAGAAGCATCTTCTAGCGTGGCTTCAACGCCTCTTGCTCGACAATTGGAGTCTGAAAATCGACGTCGCGAAAGGCTCAAGACCAAGCGCATGCCCAAACCCGATAAGACGCGTATCATCACTATCTCCAACCAAAAAGGCGGAGTAGGAAAAACCACCACCACGGTGAACCTATCGACGGCAATGGCACGTGCCGGTATGAATGTCCTGGTAATTGATATCGACCCCCAGGGCAATGCGTCCACAGCGTTGAATATCCCCCACCCGCAGGGTACCCCTTCGATTTACAATGTCTTGATCGAGGACTGGGAGCTCAAAGATGTCATCTATGAGAATCCAGAGACCGATAACCTATATGTTGCGCCATCTACTATTGACCTTGCCGGCGCAGAAATTGAGTTAGTCTCCTTAGTTGCTCGTGAACAACGACTAACACGCGCTCTCAAGCGGTACTTTGAGTATCGTGATGCGAATAATATGCCACGCATCGATTACATCTTCATTGACTGTCCACCGAGCTTAGGATTGCTCACCGTTAACGCGTTCGTAGCGGCCAACGAGGTTCTGATCCCGATTCAGACTGAGTACTATGCTCTTGAAGGACTTTCCCAGCTGGTCAAGAATATCGATATGATTCAGCAGCATCTGAACTCCGAGCTGCACGTCTCGACTATTCTTTTGACGATGTTTGACTCACGTACGAATCTTGCTTCACAAGTGGCAGAAGAAGTCCGTGACTTCTTCCCGGATCAGGTTTTACAATCCGTCATTCCACGCAACGTCCGGATTTCCGAAGCTCCTTCTTATCAGCAAAGCGTATTGACCTACGACCCTACTTCAACAGGTGCGCTGAGCTATCGTGAAGCAGCGATGGAAATTGCTGAACGCGGAGCAAGCAAGTAAACGTCCTATCCTTCTTCAACATCAATCCGAGCTTGAGCATCCCTTATTGAGGCAGTGCGCCTTTTAATAATCAGGTCTTAATAGGTTTGTTTCACGTGAAACACCTCTATTGGTAAGTACGCGCTGATCCGTCTGTCTGAGGAGCGTTCTCTATTCACCGGGGAGCAACTATTAGTTGATGCGCTACTTTGGTCGCGATTGATGGTGCAGAGATTTTCATCGAACTGTACCTGGATTGCTGGCTCAACTTGAGAATGTCTCACTTTCATTTTCTCTGTCGCTAGGACGTGAGGCTAAACAGCACTCCCTCCCCCGGCAAGTCGTGCTTCGATAGCTTCCCACTCAGCAATACATCTCGGTGTTTCACAGAAAAATCAACGGTGTCTATTACACCATTCGGGGCTATGAGTTTTCGTCGGTGTTCGATGTCCCTGTAGGAACATCTCAGCACCTGCAAGTTTTATACAACTTAGATTTCACATGTATGCCCACACTGAGTGCCAGTATTTTTTACACCACTTCGTATTCGCATAGTCTTAGGTTCGCGTTGCATGTTGTGGAAAGCCTCTATGGGGAAGCTCAGAATTCTTCATCCTGCTCAAGTTGGAGGTCAGTGTGCTGTTTGGCATTGATATAGCATCGCGCTGTTACAAGGAGCTCGACAGACGTGACACTGTCCGTGCCATAAATTGCGTCGTTGAGCTGGCTCGTTCACACACGACCTTGCCTGGATTGATTGTATTGAAACCAGGCATTGCGAAAACTGGCATCAGAACATTGAATCCTTCTTTCGTTTATGATTGATGATTCGTGACGACATTAGTGCGTGTTTAGGGAAAGGAACTATTGTTATGTAATGGTCTGTGTGAAGTTAGTTGATCCAACACTTCGAATTCAACCTTCCTGACGATTCGTAGTCATGCTCTACACATGTTGGATGTTCAATGGAATTTGATCAAGGCTTCTCGTTGGCCGCATTGATGTACCCGCCGACGATAATTCACCAAGGATCTCCCGCTTACTAGTTCGTCCAAATCGGTCGGCCATTCTATAGCTTCATTCTTGGTCAATCTTTCAGGCCTGTGGTCCGCGTTAGCTCAGGGAGATTATGGTTAGCTTGAGCTAGTTGTGCAGGGATTGCACTCTTCTAGTATTCAGAACGATATTTCAGCTAAGCATCTTGACTGCCGAACATACAGCTCATGTGTCTCGAGAAAGTCTTCGCACACACCTAAGTTGTTTCACGTGAAACGCTCTTTCGATGAGACGCACTTTTGTTGGCGCTGGATGATCTCGCAGACCTCTCCCCTGCTGGACACGATTGTGCTAATCAGCTAGATACAGAGTTTTCATTATTTGACTTTGCGCTAATCATTTAATCAAGCTCTAGCCGGGCGCAGTCCATGTGAGTCCGAGGATTCTTTTAGTGTGACTGGTATGCGATATTTTCGAGCTGATGGGCATCAATGTTTGACTGTCGATCATGTTATCGTATGCCGAATAAGTACTTCGTTGGGAGCGGATCCTGCTTCGCTGGTAGATTGCAAGCACATGCTGCATATTCCAATCGCGATTTAGCGAGACTCCTCAGCGTTTCATGTGAAACACTAAGCATTGAAATTGTCCGACTAGATCGGTCTACGGCAATTGCTTGTTGGTGGCGATTGTGTGGTAAACATTTTTATCAAATGCTTGAAGCAATAGTTCTATGGCCGGAATCTGGGGCACGAAGTGACAACGTCAACAGACTAGCTGACTGCGTTGTGGAGTTATGGTTGAGGTTCCATCGCTTGAGAGTGGCGAATCGTCGGTGTTGCTGTCTTACGATATCCACCATTTCCTGTCAGGCCGTTAGATGTTTCACGTGAAACGCCCCTGTTCATAAGTCTCCAGCAGTTTTTCATGGAACGGGGACTCTTCGTCACGTTATCCTCACCCTTCCTGCACAATAAGGGCGGGCTTGCTCCAGTCTGCAGTGACACGACTGGGTGCATTTCAGCCTAGTTAGTTTCACATGAAACATAGAGCCTGGATGCTTTGCGTGCCCCGACAGATATCAATTGACGTTGCGAAGGTGGGGTGGCGCGGCTGCGTAATACCTGTTGAACACACCGACTGAGGGACTTGTAGCGCGGCGTCAATTCCTACATGTCGTCTGCAACAGTAACGCAACTCTGATGATGGAGGTCGTTAGATTCCTATCTTGATGTATAACGCTTAAAAGACCAATACCCACCAGCAGTTGAAAAGATAGCGCTTGTGAAATCTACGCGTAACAGTGTACTCAGATGCTGCCACATATTCCAGACGTTCCTGCTACGTTTCACGTGAAACGCATCAATGCAGTTCGATCTAGTCTGGGAATTGACGGAAACCACTACCCTAGTTTGCATAGCTTACGTGTGTTGTAAAAATGGGCACACATCCTAGGATTGACGTGGAACGCAGCAGAGGGGTAGTAACCGAAAAATCTGACGTGGCGACAGAAAGTGTGTAATCCGGTGGCATAAAC
>Ga0079226_10004846_pt1 | contig 10296 bp, 13 predicted proteins | sample Poulit2014_FD_76345 | JGI IMG/M metagenome (GOLD analysis project Ga0079226, IMG submission 76345) | Agricultural soil microbial communities from Georgia to study Nitrogen management - Poultry litter 2014 | ecosystem: Environmental > Terrestrial > Soil > Agricultural land | place: USA: Georgia... | reverse complement strand
GTCGGGGTTGGTGAGCACCCGCAGGTAGGCGACGATGTCGCGGATCTCCTTGCGCTCGTAGAAGCGCACCCCGCCGACCACCTTGTAGGGCAGGCCGAGCCGGATGAACACCTCCTCCAGTGCACGTGAGGCGTTGTTGGTGCGGTAGAACACCGCCACATCGCCGTAGCGGGTCTTGCCCTCGTCGACCAGCCGGTCGATCTCCTCGGCGACGAAGGCGGCCTCGTCGTGCTCGTTGTCGGCGACGTATCCGGTGACCTGCGCCCCGGCCCCCAGGTCCGACCACAGGCGCTTGTCCCGGCGCCCCTCGTTGCGGGAGATCACCGCGTTGGCCGCGGCCAGGATGGTCTCGGTCGAGCGGTAGTTCTGCTCGAGCAGGATCGTGCGCGCGTCCGGATAGTCGCGCTCGAACTCGACGATGTTGCGGATCGTCGCCCCGCGGAAGGCGTAGATCGACTGGTCGGCATCGCCGACCACGCACAGCTCGGCCGGGGCGACCGTGTGCTCCGACGGCTCGGGTTCCAGGCCGCCGACCAGTTCACGCACCAGCACGTACTGGGCGTGGTTGGTGTCCTGGTACTCGTCGACCATGATGTGCCGGAACCGGCGCCGGAAGTACTCGGCGACCTGCGGATGTGTGCGCAGCAGCGCGACGGTCTCACCGATCAGGTCGTCGAAGTCCAGCGCGTTGGCCGCGCGCAGCCGCTCGGCGTACACCCCGTACACCTTCGCGACGACCTTCGGCAGCTCCTGCGGCCCGGCCTCGGCGTCGGCCGCCGCGGTGTCCGGGTCGATCAGCTCGTTCTTCAGGTTCGAGATCTGGGTGGCCAGCAGCCGGGCCGAGAACTTCTTGGTGTCGAGCTCGAGGTCCTTGGCGATCATCGTCAGCAGCCGGCGTGAATCGTCGGCGTCGTAGATCGAGAAGTTGGTGTTCAGCCCCGGCACCAGGTTCGCGTGCGCCCGCAGGATGCGCACGCACGCCGAGTGGAAGGTCGACACCCACATCGCCCCGGCCCGCGGACCGACCAGTTCGCCCACCCGCTCACGCATCTCGGCGGCCGCCTTGTTGGTGAAGGTGATCGCCAGGATCTGGCCCGGATGCACCCCACGCTCGGCCAGCAGATACGCAATGCGCCGGGTGAGCACCGTGGTCTTGCCCGAGCCTGCTCCGGCCACGATCAGCAGCGGCACCCCGGCATGCTGGACGGCCTCGCGCTGCGGCCCGTTCAGCCCGTCGAGCAACTCCTCGACCGTGGGCGCGCGGCGGGCGGTCGGGGCGGGGCGGGGGTGATCGGCGGACGCCGGAAAGAAGGTGTTCATCGCCGGTCTACGTTACCGCGCCCGGCCGACACCGGCCCGGGCCCGGCACACGTGGCAAGATGGTGCGGTCGCCACGTTCCACAAGGGAGTGCAGATCTGATGAACCAGTCCGAGCAGAGCGCCCGGGCCGCGGATACCGGAGCCGCCACCGAGGCGGCCGCCGTCGACATCGACGCGCTGCGCACCGAGATCGACCGGCTCGACGCGGAGATCCTGGCCGCGATCAAGCGCCGCTCGGAGGTCTCCCAGCAGATCGGCAAGGTCCGCATGGCCTCCGGCGGCACCCGTCTGGTGCACAACCGGGAGATGGCCGTGATCGAGCGGTTCAGCGATCTCGGCCAGGAGGGGCAAACCCTGGCGATGCTGCTGCTGCGCCTCGGCCGCGGACGACTCGGACACTGACGCCGATGCCGGTGCCCGCACCCGTGCGTTCCCGCCGCCTGCCACCCGCCCGCCGCATCGCGGTGGCGCTTGCGCTGCCGGCCGCCCTGCTCCTGGGCGCCTGCTCCGGCGGTTCGAACGGCCCGGCGACCGATCGGAACGGATCCGCCGGGGACTCCGGGGACGATCCGGCCCCGATCGTCGATGCGGTGACCGCGGTGATCGACGCCTCCAACGCCGAGGACGCCGACGCGTTCCGCGCCCTGGTCTGCCGGGCCGAGGTGGACACGTTCGCCGACCTGACCGACGCCGACCCGGTCGACGATCCGGTGCGACTGACCGACGTCGACGTCATCTCCCAGGGCACCGACAGCGCTTCCGCCGAGGTGGCGCTGACCACCGGCGAAGGCGCCGGCGAGATCACCCATGTGATGCGGATGGATCTGGTGCGCGAGGACGGGGACTGGAAGTTCTGCAATATGGCGCTGGTCGGATGACGGCCGCGCCGGGCACCGACGAGGAGAGGTGACGATGACCGACGGCTCGCAGCAGCCGGGCCCCGGCGAACCGCGGCCCGAGGACTTCGCGGTGCCCGACACCGCGGGTGACACCGCGGCCCGGCGGCGCCGGTTCTGGCTGGCGCTGATCGCGGTGGTGGCCGTGGTCGCGATGGTGGCGACCTCCTTCAGCTTCCTGCTGTTCTCCGGCGGGGACTCCTCGGACGCCCCGGCCGACAAGCCCGCACCGACGCCCGCCGACAGCGGCGGCGGCATCGAGGCCGCCCCCGGTCCCGGCGCGCCGGACGGTGAGCCGGCCGATGAGGAGCAGGCCGCGCAGATCAAGGCGGTGACCGAGGAGTTCATCGACGCCTACAACGCCGGCGACGTCGAAGCGATGCGGGCGACGATGTGCACCGAGCAGGCCGAGGCGCTCGAGACCGCCGCGGTGCCCACCCAGAAGACCGTGCTCGACGGTCTCGGGCACGTGTTCGTCGACGGCGACCGGGCGACCGCGCGGGCCGATGTGGGCAACGAGGTCGCGGTCGAGGACGCCGGCGATGTGCTGGTGCTCCAGGAGATCGTGATGGACTACCGCGACGACGACGGGTGGAAGCTGTGCTGAGGCGCAGACAGGATTCGGGTGCGTGGGCACCCGTGACGGAACAGGAGACCGCAACATGAGTGCACCCCAGGACGGCGCGACCCGGCAGAACCGGATGATGTTCATCCTCGGCCTGGTGCTCTTCGTCGCCGTGATCGTCGCGGTGGCGGTGTGGGCGATCGTGGCCACCGACCGCGATCAGGGCTTCGTCACCGGCCAGGCCGGGGTGGAGGAGGCGACCGCGAAGTTCATCGAGGCCGCCAACGACGACGACGAGGAGCGCATGCGCGCGCTGGTCTGTTCGGATCGCCACGATGAGCCGCTGCTGGGTCTGCCCACCCCGCCGATCGTGCTCGACGGCATCATCGACCTGGAGGTCGACGGGGTGATCGCGCACGGGATCTTGAACTTCGACACCACCGACGCCAAGGGCGAGGTCGCCAGCGCCCGGATGGACTGGATCGACGACGACGGCTGGAAGCTGTGCTGAGCCGGCGCCTGACCGTGGCCGGCGTCGCCGGGTTGTCCGTGCTGCTCGCCGCGTGCGGCAGCGGCGGCGGAGGAGACTCCGGCTCGGCCGACGCCGGCGACGCCACCGGATCGTCGGAGTCGACCACCGCCGAGCGCGGCGGAGACTACGGCCGCGAGTTCACCGGCGACGAGCAGAAGGTGGTGGACGTCGCCGAGGCCTACATGGCCGCGCTCAACGACGGCGACGTCGCCGAGGCCCGCGAACTGAGCTGTGCGGCGCTGCGTCCGTTCTTCGCCCCCGATGCGTCCGAGGAGCCGCTGGAGGATCCGATCGTCATCGACGAGATCGTCTCGGTGACCTTCGAGGGCGATACGGCGATGGCCGAGCTGTGGCTGTCGACCCCGTTCAAGCCCTCGGAGATGGTCGAGGCGGTATTCGTCGACGAGGACGGCTGGCGACTGTGCGAGTGAGTCCGCGCACCGCGGCCACGCTGCTCGTACCGGCCTGCGCCGCGGTGCTCATCGCGTGCGGTTCGTCCGGCGGGACGGTCGACTCGGTCGCCGATCGACTCGAGGCGGTCACCGCCGGCTACTACGACGGGCTCGCCGACGGTGACGCCGAGGCCGTGCGCGATGCACTGTGCCGGGCCGAGCGCACCGGGTTCGAGGCCGACGACCTGTCGGCGGCCGGCACCGAGCCCCGCACCGAACTGATCGAGCTGCGCGAGGTCCACGTCGAAGGCGACAGCGCGCAGGCGCTCGCGGTGCTCACCTCCGCCGACGCCGACGATCGGCGACTGACCTACCCCCTGCAGTATCGCTACGAGGACGGATGGAAACTGTGCTGACCCGGACCAGGTGGGCCGTGCTCGCCGTCGCCCCCGCCCTGCTGCTCGGCGCCGCGTGCGCCTCCACCGGCGGCACCGCGCAGGCCCCGCCCGCCCCGCAGGCCGGCGAGGACACCGGCGCGACCGCCCCGGCCGACACGGACGAGCTGCCCGCCGCCACCGAGGCGGACGCCGAGGAGATCACCGCGGTCACCCACACCTTCGTCACCGGCGACAACAACGGGGACGCGGCGATGCTCGGCCGCGCGCTGTGCACACAGAGCCTGACCGAGGTCGATCTGGAGGGGCGCGGGCCCAGTGCCCGTCCGCAGATCCTGACCGGCGTCGATCAGATCCGCATGCTCGACGGGCCGGGCGGCGACGAGGCCATGGCGCAGGTGTCGTTCACCTATGTCGACGACCCCGAGGCCGAGCCGACGATGTTGGCACTGGCCTACCTGCGCGAAGACGGCGCCTGGACGGTGTGTGCGCGTTGACCGTCCCGGCCGCGCGCCCCGCACCCGACCTTCCGACGGCGCCAGCCGATAGTGTTCGAGGCGACGGTGACCGCTGAAGAGCGGATCCGCCCACACGAGGAGAATCGACGTACCTGATGAACGGTGACTACGCCGGTGAAGAACTCACCGCCGGTCCGGTGTGGCAGGCGCTGCGCGACCACCACGCCGAGCTCGGTGCGCGTCATCTGCGCGCGCTGTTCGCCGATGCGCCGGACCGCGGGCAGACCCTGGCGGTGCAGGCCGCCGATCTGCACGTCGACTTCGCCAAGCACCGGATCACCGACCGCACCCTGGAGCTGTTGACCGATCTGGCGCGCGCCGCCGGACTCGAGCAGCGCCGGGACGAGATGTTCGCCGGGGCGCGGATCAACACCAGTGAGGACCGGGCCGTGCTGCACACCGCGCTGCGCCTGCCCGCCGGTGCTTCGCTGATCGTCGACGGGATCGACGTGGTGCCCGAGGTGCACGCGGTGCTCGAGCGGATGCGCGCGTTCGCCGAGCGGGTGCGCTCCGGCGACTGGCGCGGAGTGACCGGCAGGCGCATCGAGACGGTGGTCAACATCGGCATCGGCGGCTCCGACCTGGGCCCGGTGATGGCCTATCGGGCGCTGCGCGCCCACACCGACACCGTGGAACTGCGGTTCATCTCCAACGCCGACCCCTCCGATCTGATCGGCCAGCTGGCCGGACTCGACCCGGAGACCACCTTGTTCGTGGTGGTGTCGAAGACCTTCTCCACTCTGGAGACCCTCACCAACGCCACCGCCGCGCGGCGCTGGCTGCTGACCGGCTTGGGCCACGACGCCGAGGCCGATCCGGCGACCGGGCCGGCCGCGGACGCGGTGGCCAAACACTTCGTGGCCGTGTCCACCGAGGCCGACCGGGTGCGCGCCTTCGGCATCGACCCGAGCCACATGTTCGGTTTCTGGGACTGGGTGGGCGGGCGCTACTCGGTCGACTCGGCCGTGGGGCTGGCGCTGATGTGCGCGCTCGGGCCCGACGGCTTCGACGAGTTCCTGGCCGGTTTCCACGCCATGGACACCCACTTCCGCACCGCCCCGCTGGAGGCGAATGCGCCGGTCGTCGCCGCGATGCTCGGGGTCTGGTACGCCAACTTCTTCGGCGCCGCCTCCACCGCGGTGCTGCCGTATGCCAACGATCTCAAGCGGTTCCCGGCGTATCTGCAGCAGCTGACCATGGAGTCCAACGGCAAGTCGGTGCGCATCGACGGCACCCCGGTGACCACCACTACCGGTCAGATCTACTGGGGCGAGCCGGGCACCAACGGTCAGCACGCGTTCTATCAGCTGCTGCATCAGGGCACCTGGCTGGTGCCGATCGACTTCATCGGTTTCGCCCGCCCCAACGCCGACCTGGCCGACCGGGACGGCACCGGGTCGATGCACGACCTGCTGATGTCGAATATGTTCGCCCAGTCCAAGGTGCTCGCCTTCGGCCGCACGGCCGAGGAGGTGCGCGCCGACGGCACCCCCGAGGCGCTGGTGCCGCACAAGGTGATGCCCGGCAACCAGCCGTCGACCACCATCCTGGCCCCGCAGCTCACCCCGCGGATCCTCGGTGAGCTGATCGCCTTCTACGAGCACGTGGTGTTCGTCCAGGGCGTGATCTGGCGCATCGACTCGTTCGACCAGTGGGGCGTCGAGCTGGGCAAGACCCAGGCGCTCGAACTGCTGCCCGCGGTCTCCGGGACGGCCGAGCCGGGCGAGATCGGCGACTCGTCGACCACCTCGCTGGTGGGTCGGTACCGGGCGCTGCGCCGACCGGTGCTGTAGCCCAGCCCGGCCGGTCGGCGCCCACGATCTGCACTCGATTTCCGGGGCTGGCAGACTGGCCCCGTGACCATCGCGACGCCCTATGAGGATCTGCTGCGCCACGTGCTCGAGCACGGCACCGACAAGTCCGATCGCACCGGCACCGGCACCCGCTCGGTGTTCGGCCACCAGCTGCGGTTCGACCTGTCGGAAGGTTTCCCGCTGATCACCACCAAGCGGGTGCACTTCAAGTCGGTGGCCTACGAGCTGCTGTGGTTCCTGCGCGGCGACTCCAGCGCCCGCTGGCTGCAGGACCACGGGGTGACGATCTGGGACGAGTGGGCGGCCGAAGACGGCGAGCTGGGCCCGATCTACGGGGTGCAGTGGCGCTCCTGGCCCACCCCGGACGGTCGGCACATCGACCAGATCTCCGAGGTGGTCGAGACCATCCGCACCAACCCGGATTCGCGCCGGATGATCGTCTCGGCGTGGAACGTCGCCGAACTGGAGAACATGGCGCTGCCGCCGTGCCACGCGATGTTCCAGTTCTACGTCGCCGACGGGAAACTGTCCTGCCAGCTGTATCAGCGCTCGGCCGACATGTTCTTAGGCGTGCCGTTCAACATCGCCTCCTATGCGCTGCTGACCCACATGGTGGCCGCGCAGACCGGACTGGAGGTCGGCGACTTCGTGTGGACCGGCGGCGACTGCCACATCTACGACAACCACCTCGAGCAGGTGCGCACCCAGCTGGGCCGCGAACCGTACCCGTATCCGCAGCTGCGGCTGGCCGAGCGCGACTCGCTGTTCGACTACCGCTTCGAAGACATCGAGATCATCGACTACCGGCACCATCCGGGCATCTCGGCGCCCGTGGCGGTGTGAGCGCCATGGCCGCAACACCTTCCGCGCCCGTGGTCGGCATGATCTGGGCGCAGGCCAATGATCGGGTGATCGGCTCCGGCGGCACCATGCCCTGGCATCTGCCCGAGGACCTGGCGCACTTCAAGTCCGTCACCTCCGGCCACCCGGTGACGATGGGGCGGCGCACCTGGGAGTCGCTGCCGGTGCGCAACCGGCCCCTGCCGGGCCGGCGCAACATCGTGGTCACCACCGATCCGGACTGGGCCGGCGACGGCGCCGAACGGGCCGAAAGCCCTGAGGCCGGGCTCGCCCTGGCCGCGGCCGGAGAGCCCGAGCAGATCTGGGTGATGGGCGGCGGCACGATCTATCAGGCTCTGCTGCCGCGCGCGGACGTGCTGGCGGTGACCGAGATCGACCTGGACGTCGCCGGCGACACCCGCGCCCCGCAGATCGGCGCGGAGTTCGGCGCCACCGAGACCGGCGAGTGGCTGACCTCGCGCACCGGGCTGCGTTACCGGGTGCGCCGCTACGACAGGCGGCGTTGATGGCCGGCCCCGTGATCGACACCGACGCCGGCCGAGTGCGCGGCACCAGGTCCGGGCGCCTCGGGGTGTGGCGCTCGATCCCCTATGCCGCCGCCCCGACCGGAGATCTGCGGTTCCGCGCCCCGCAACCGGTCGTGCCGTGGACCGGGGTGCGCGAGGCGACCGAGTTCGGTGCGGCCTGCCCGCAGGACCGGCGCCTGCTGCGCCTGGGCCCGCGCACCGTCCAGCGCGCCGACGAGGACTGCCTGAGCCTGAACGTCACCGCCCCGCTCGACGCCGGTCCCCCGCGGCCGGTGCTGGTGTTCATCCACGGCGGGGCATACGTCTTCGGTTCCTCGGCCACCCCGGTCTACGACGGCCGGCCGCTGGCCGAGCGCGGCGACGCGGTGATCGTGACGATCAACTACCGGCTCGGGGTCTTCGGCTACCTCGATCCGTCCGGCTACTCCTCCCCCGACCGGCCGCTGGAGACCAACCTGGGCCTGCGCGACCAGATCGCCGCCCTTAAGTGGGTCCGGAGCAACATCGCGGCCTTCGGCGGCGACCCCGACGCGGTCACGATCTTCGGCGAATCTGCGGGCGGTTCGGCGGTGACGGCCCTTATGGCCGCGCCGGGTGCGCGCGGGCTGTTCCACCGCGCGATCGCGCAGAGCCCGGCGGTCGATCTGGTGCTCACCTCCGAGCAGTCCCGGTATTTCGGCCGCGGCCTGGTCGAACTGCTCGGCGCCGACCCCGACGATGCGGAGGCCGCGCGCCGCGCGCTGACCGAATCCGATCAGTGGGAACTGTTCCGCGCGGGCCGGCGCCTGGGTGGACGGGCGAACCGGGCCACCCCGGGACTGATGCCCTTCGGCACCGTGGTCGACGGGCTGGCCCTGCCCGCCCATCCCCTCGACGCCGCCCGCGCCGGACACACCCATCCGGTGCCGCTGGTGATCGGCACCAACCGGGACGAGGGCACCCTGTTCCCGAAGGCTCTCGACGCCCTGCCGCAGACCCCGGAGCGGATCGACCGACTGTTCGCCCGCACCGAGCCGGAGGCCCAGGACCGGATCCTGGCCGCCTATCCCGGCTATCCGGACGCCGACGCTGCGATCGCACTCGGCGCGGACTTCACCCTGTGGGCGCCGACGGTGGAGTTCTCCGCCGCACACGCCGCGCACGCGCCGACGTTCGCCTACCGGTTCGACTACGCCCCGCCCGTGCTGCACTGGCTGGGGCTCGGAGCCACGCACGCCTCCGAGCTGTTGGCGGTGTTCGGCTACGGCGACTCCGCGGCCGGCCGGCTGCTCACCCTGCCGGGCGGGCGCGGCGGACTGGCCGCGGTCACCGCGGACATCCAGGACCGGTGGCTCGGGTTCGCCCGCACCGGCCGGCCTGGACCGGACTGGCCGCACTACAGCGCCGAGCGGCGCATCACCCGCATCTTCGACACCGTGCCCGCGACCGCACACGATCCGCACCGGGTCCGCCGGCTGGCCTGGGCGGGCTACCGCGGCTACCGCGACTGGCGCCCCGCCGCCTGATGCGCAGTGTGGCCGCGGCGCGTTGGGCGCCGCTGATCGTGATGTTCGCGATCAGCCTGGTGTTGCTGTTCCTGCCCGGCCCGGCTGTGCCGTCAGGCCCACCGGGGTCGGACAAGGTGGTGCACGTGCTGCTGTTCGCGGCGCTCGCCACGACCTCGCTGATCGCCCGCATCCCGTGGTGGGCGACCCTTGTCTGGCTGACCGGCTACGCCGCGGCCTCGGAGGTGCTGCAGGCGACGCTGCCGATCAATCGCAGCGGCGATGTGGGCGACTGGGTGGCCGACGTGGCCGGGACGGTGGTGGCGACCGCGATCGTCGCGCCGACGCTGTGGTGGGCGCGGCGCCGGGTCACTCGGTGACCGTCACCGTGCCCTCCATCTCCGGGTGGGCGTCGCAGAAGTACTCGTAGACGCCCGGCTCGTCGAAGGTGAACGACCACTCGCCGGTCATCAGCAGACCGGAGTCGAGCAGTTTCGGATCCTTCTTCGACTCGGTCACCGAGGTCACGTCGTGCGCGGTACCGGCGTCGTCGAAGATCCAGGTGACGGTCTCGCCGGGTTCGATCGTGATCTCGGCCGGGGTGTAGCGCTGGTCCTGCACCAGCACCGTGGGCCCGTCGGCCTCTGCGCCGGCGGCCCCGTCCGAGGAGCTCGCGCAGGCACCGATCCCGGTCAGCAGGCCGGCCGCGGCCGCAGCGGCGGCGAAGGTCTTCACTCGTGTGCTCACGGCCCCCATCATGCCCGTCGCGGCCCGGCGCGGTCAGCACCGCCCGCACCGTTACACTGACATCCGGCACGGCCCGGTAGGGCCGTGCTCGGCCCCCGTAGCTCAGTGGATAGAGCACCACTCTCCTAAAGTGGGTGTCGCAGGTTCGATTCCTGCCGGGGGCGCTCACATCACTGCAGGTCGAACCTCTTTTCTCCGTTCGGCACCGGGCCGTGTGCCGGCTGCGTGCCATAGACCTGCTCGGC
>Ga0079226_10004844_pt1 | contig 10297 bp, 8 predicted proteins | sample Poulit2014_FD_76345 | JGI IMG/M metagenome (GOLD analysis project Ga0079226, IMG submission 76345) | Agricultural soil microbial communities from Georgia to study Nitrogen management - Poultry litter 2014 | ecosystem: Environmental > Terrestrial > Soil > Agricultural land | place: USA: Georgia... | reverse complement strand
TCTTAATGACCTCAACCCACGCTTGATTTATGCTGGTATGCATGGATTCGGTGCTCATGGACCTTACTCAGAACGTCCTGCTTATGATGATTTAATTCAGGCGGGCAGTGGATTAGCGCATCTTTTTAGTTATCGAGATCCACAGCAGCAACCAGCTTATGTCCCTAATGCCATTTCTGACCGCGTGGGTGCGCTTACAGCAGTAATCGCAATACTGTCAGCACTCTGGGAGCGCACGATCAGTGGAAAAGGGCAAAAGCTCCAGATTCCCATGTTTGAGTCTATGGCGCATTTTGTTTTATGTGACCATTTGGATGGACTCAGTTTTGTGCCCTCTCTGAACGAGGGTGGTTACACGCGACAGCTATCAGCTTATCGCAAGCCATATCAAACCAGGGATGGCTTTATCGGTGTGCTCTTTTATACAGATGCTCATTGGGAACGTTTTTTCGAGGCCATTGATCGAGCTGATGATTTTTCCAGTGATCCGCGTTATGCCAGCATGGAAAGCCGACAAGAACATATTGATGAAATCTATGCCGAATTGGAAAGTATTTTTGCACAGCGTAGTAATCAAGAATGGATGGATATTTTGATAGAGGCCGATGTGCCAGCTATGCCATTGCACGATTTCCAAAGTCTGCTTAATGATCCGCATTTACAAGCAGTGGGATTTTTTGATCAACAAGAACATCCCACCGAGGGGACATTGCGCACGATGAAAGTTCCCATGAGTTTTTCCAGAACGCAGCCAAAACCCACACGTTTAGCACCTAATTTAGGGGCAGATACAGCACAAGTTCTCAAAGAGTTTGGCCTTACAGAGGCAGAATTGCAGTCCTTGGCAGCCCAGGGTGTCATTAATACAAATTAGTAGTAAGGATGTAGTTATGAATTTCGAATACACCGAAGAGCAACGTGCAATCCAGGATTCAGTTGAACGACTTTGCGAGCGTTTTGATGATCAGTATTGGCTCGATATTGACACCGAAGGGCGTTTCCCCGAGGAGTTCTATCAAGCCATGGCCAGTGAAGGGTGGCTAGGTATTTGCACTCCTGAGCAATACGGCGGTGCCGGGTTGGGCATTATGGAGGCAGCAATCATGATGCGCACAGTTGCTGAATCGGGTGCGGGTATGACAGGTGCATCAGCGATACATATTAATATCTTTGGGCTCAAGCCTGTTGATATTTATGGCAATGAAGAGCAGCGCGAACGCATGCTAAGGCCAATTGCTACAGGGACACAAAAAGCTTGCTTTGGTGTGACTGAACCTAATGTCGGACTTAACACCACACAGTTAAAATTACGCGCAGAAAAAAAAGATGACCGATACATTGTCAATGGTCAAAAGATTTGGATATCCACTGCTCAGGTTGCAGACAATATTTTGCTTTTGGCCAGGACAACACCCCTTGAAGAGGTTGAGCGCCCAAGCGAGGGCTTAAGCCTTTTCTACACCAAACTTGACCGAGATAAAGTCCAGATCAGTGCTATTCCTAAAATGGGTCGCCACGGTGTGGACTCCAATGAATTATTTTTTGATGATTTCGAAATCCCCCAAGAAGACCTCATTGGCGAAGAGGGTCAGGGCTTTAAATACATCCTATTTGGGCTGAACCCCGAGCGTATATTAATCGCCGCCGAGGCCGTAGGACTAGGCATGGCTGCATTGCGCAAGGCTACTGATTATGCTAATGAGCGTGAAGTCTTTAATCGTCCTATCGGTAAAAATCAAGCCATACAACATCCACTGGCGGCTTCGTGGGCCGAGCTCGAGGCTACCTGGCTACAAGTCTTAAAAGCAGCCTGGCTTTATGACAATGATCGATCGTGTGGGGCCGAGGCCAATGCAGCCAAATATTTGGCAGGTGAAGCCGGCTTTACTGCCTGCGAACGCGCTGTAATGACACATGGTGGGTTTGGATATGCCAAGGAATACCATGTCGAACGTTATTTACGCGAGGTGATGATACCTCGTATTGCACCCGTCAGTCCTCAGTTGGCACTATGTTATATCGCAGAGCGAGTCCTAGGCTTACCAAAATCTTATTAGTAATTTGCACACAATTAACCTGAGACAGGCTGTGGCCTTAGCTTACAGTAATATTAACTCTGCAAAATTATTAGTCATTAAAGGACGCATTATGTCGGGATTATTTTACGAAGAATTCAAAGTAGATCATGTTTTTAAGCATTCCTTAACCCGCACGGTGACGGAATACGACAATATGTCATTTAGCTTAATGACTATGAATCCTCAACCGCTACACATAGACGCACATTTCTCAGCGCAAACCGAGTGGGGTAAACCTCTGGTCAATAGTTTATTTACCTTGGGATTGCTGATTGGTATGACTGTCCAAGATACGACTTTAGGTACCACCATTGGTAATTTAGGTATGTCCGAGGTCAAATTCCCTAACCCCGTATTTTATGGAGACACCTTGAGGGCTGAGACCAAAGTCGTCGGTAAAAGGGAATCTCGTTCTCGTCCCGATACAGGGATAGTGGAATTTGAGCATACTTGCTTGAATCAGGATGATCAGGTGGTTGCTACCTGTCGGCGCTTTGCATTGATGAGAAAAAAGGAGTCTTAGATGCGCTCGTTTTTATTTGTACCCGGTGATAATGAGCGGATGTTCACCAAGGCATCTGCAACGCAGGCAGATGCCTTGATTTTGGATTTAGAGGATTCTGTCTCGTTGGCAACCAAAGAAAATGCTCGCAAAGTGGTTCAACAATCCTTGCAACAGCCTAAAAAAAATAACCAAAAATGGTTCGTACGAATCAATGATTTTGATACCCATTTATATTTAGATGACCTAGCAGCGGTGATGCCTTATCGCCCAGATGGAATTGTATTGCCCAAGGTTAACGGCCAAAAAGACATCATCCGCTTGGACTATTATTTGCAGGCGCTCGAGGCAGCGCATAATATCAAGCTGCACAGTACCTTGGTGGTTGGGATTGCTACAGAAAATGCTGCCTCGGTCTTGAGTCTGAACACCTTTAATGATCAGGCTCCAGCTCGTTTGTATGGTTTGATGTGGGGCGGAGAGGATTTGGCTGGCTCGCTAGGGGCCATGCGCAATAAAGTTGATGGACGTTATACCTCGCCATTCGTACATGCTCGTGATATGTGTTTGTTAGCAGCTGCCGCAGCCGGTGTCATTGCCATAGATAGCATCACGGCAGATATTCGTAATATCACGATGGTAGAAGATGAGGCACGCGCCGCTAAAGGCGATGGTTTTGCCGCAAAGGCTTTGATTCATCCAAGTCATATTGAGATAGTAAATCAGGTATTTACTCCATCCGCAGAAGAAATCAAATGGGCAGAGCAAGTGATAAGCGCTTTTGAAAATTCTCCCGATATTGGTGTCGTTAATATCGATGGTCAGATGATTGATAAACCACATGAACGAATTGCGCGAAATATTGTCGCGCGAGCCAACAAATAGGCTGGAGAGGTGATGACTGGACAACAAAATAGCCTGATTATACGTGGCCTTGATAAGGTTCTTTATATCTTGGACAGGGTTTTGATTGCGCTGGCCTGTTTAGCATTATTTATTATCATGGTCATCGTTTTTTTTGATGTCCTTTCACGGTATTTATTTAATGCCCCATTTTCGTGGTCATACACGCTTATTGGGTTTTATCTGATGACTGCGGTGTTTTTCTTCGCTATCAGTGATGGTTTTCGCTATCAAGCCCATGTCAAAATTGATTTCATGAGCCATTACATTCCGCTGCGGTTACGGGCGTTGGCGGTCAGTTTGGGTTATTTCGCCGGTGCAGTTGTGATTTATTTATGGTCAGATCAGGCTTTGCTGCGTATGCAGTCAGCTTATCTTAATGACGATAGGCTGGCGGCTTCTATTCCTTGGCCTACCTGGATAGCCTATTTAATTGTTTTAATAGGTTCTATCGTAATGGCGTTAAGTGTATTGTTAGCTGCGATTAAATATCTTGTTTTTTGTTTTTCAGCTGAGGTTTCCGAGGGAAAGTATAAAGCATTAGAGGGTACCTTATTAGATGATGCCAAGGTCAATATTGAGGAGGGTCTATTATGACTATGGCGTTGGTACTCATCATCTTGGTGGTGTTGCTCATCGTAGGGGTTCCCGTTGCTATCTCGATGGCAGTTTCTGGAGCTTTTGGTCTCTACATGTTCGGAGGCCTACCTATTTTGAGCGGTATCTTGCGAACCGCACCTTTATCATCCACCAGCTCGTACGAGATCATTACTGTGCCAATGTTTATTTTGATGGCAGAGTTTGTGATTATTTCTGGAATTGCCAATGACTTATTTCGAGCCGCAGCCATGTGGGTGGGGCGGGTACGCGGCGGCGTAGCAATGGCAACAGTATTGGCGGGGGCTGGTTTTGCTGCGATTTCTGGCTCTAGTACAGCTGCAGCGGCGACGCTAGCTTCGACTTCAATACCAGCGATGGTTAGACAGGGTTACGAGCCCAAATTGGCAGGTGGTGTAGTAGCGATTTCAGGGACTCTTGCCATGATTATCCCACCGTCTATCGCGCTCATTTTATACGGTGTGATTGCTGATATTTCCATATCTGCACTATTTATTGGCGCTATCATACCAGGCATTTTAGTTTGCCTATCCATCATCTTGACTATAGCTGCTTTGGTCTATTTGTGGCCTGATTCAGCGCCTAGAGGTCAGTCTTATTCATTCAAAGAAAAACTCCGCTCACTCAGCCGCATTGGTCCAGTTCTGATTTTATTTATTGTTGTGATTGGCAGTATTTATTCGGGTTTAGCCACGCCTACTGAAGCGTCTGGAGTAGGGGCTTTTGTAGCGATGCTTTTAGCGCTCAAAGAACGACGGCTTACATTAGGCGCATTGGCGCATGCCCTGCGTAAGACTGCCCACACGACAGCAATGATTTTGCTAATTATATTAGCAGCACATATTTTTGGTTATTACTTTACGCTTGAGCGGGTTACCAACGACCTAATAACCTGGGTAGGTCAACTTGATCTACCACCGATAGCCATCATGGCTGTTATTTTGCTTGGCTATGTGATTTTAGGTTTTTTTATGGATCAGGTCGCGATTCTTATTTTGACCGTGCCCGTCGTCTTGCCTTTGGTCGTTTCTCTGGGCTTTGATCCAGTTTGGTTTGGTGTTGTGGTTGTGGTTACAGCCGAAGTAGGCATGGTAACTCCGCCATTAGGAATGAACGTTTTTGTGGTGGCCCGTTATACAAAAATGCCACTTAATGAGTTATTTGTTGGCGTGATGCCGCATGTATGGGTCCATTTGCTGGTAATTGCTCTTTTGGTGCTATTTCCACAACTCATACTTTGGTTACCGTCAACAATGCAATAATCTCTCGGAGGAGACAATGAAAAGGTATTTCAGATTTAAAAAAACAGCTATGGCCAGTTTGCTTGGGGTTACATTATTAGGCGTGGCCGCAAGTGCTACCGCGCAAACTACACTGCGTATAGGTGACAGCCTCCCCTCAGGTCATTACATTGCAGAAGGGCTTATTGAATTTTGGATAGACGGTGTTAAAGAGCAATTAGGTGATGATGTCGATTTTGATCATTTTCCTGCTGAGCAATTAGGCAAAGCCGGAGATATGCTGTCATTGGCCCAAACAGGTGTGCTTGATATTAGTTATATCGGTCCCTCCTATGTGAGCGATAAGATGCCTTTGTCTGCAGTCGCGCAGCTGCCGGGTATGTTTAATAATTCTTGCGAAGGCACACTGGCTTATTGGGAATTGGTAAAACCTGGTGGTTTACTTTATGAGTTAGAGTTCGAACCCAATGAAGTACGGCCACTAATGGCTTTAGCTTTATCTCCATATCAAATATATACCTCCAAAAAACCTATTGAAAGCATAGAATCATTTAAGGGGTTAAAGCTGCGTGCAACGGGTGGCGCAATGGAAGAAACGGTACTTAATTTAGATGCTGTTCCAGTGCAAATGGCAGCACCAGACGCACGCGATGCGCTTTCCCGCGGAACACTTGACGGTCTAGTATTTCCTAACTCAAGTCTGCCCCCTTATGACTTGCACGTGTTATTAAAGTACGCGACTGAAGGGGTTAGTATGGGTTCTTTCGTCGCAACATACTCTATTTCAAATGAACGCTGGAATAGCCTTTCAGACAAAGAAAAAGAGGTATTTACACAAGTCGGAGAAGAGGCAACTAAACACGCATGTGATCTGGTTGATGAACTTGATGTTGCGGACAAAGAAAAAGTCGCTGAAGCAGGGGTTACCTATGTGACTCTAGGTGATGAGGATTTAGAAAAACTCGCTAAAGCTACCTCGGATACTTCTGAAAAGTGGGCGTCCGATCTTGATAAACGTAACAGGAAGGGCAGCGAGGTATTAAAAGCGTATCAAGCTGCATTAGAATCTTATAAGAACGATAATTAAATAAAACCTATTAACTATGTTTAATTTATAAATACTATTGAAATAATAACAAATAAATTAATTCATAAATAATACTTAATAATGCAGCAATCTATTAAGATGTATATTCTTTAATGGTTTGCTGCATTATTTTTGCTATTTCTTGTGTGCGATCGCCCATTCTGAACCAAGGACCTGCTGTAGTAATAGAAAATATCCGATTATCAATTGCAATCGGTATTGATATTCCACCCAGATCAGGGGTAAATGCCGAAGCGCTAAAAAACCAGCCTCTTTTTTTAGCGTCTGCAAGGCGTTCAAGGACTGTTTGCTTGTTTTCAGGGGTGCCATCACCAAAGCGGTTATATGTGCTTTTATCTAAAATGTTATTGATTTGCGCATCAGGCAATTGACTCAGGATTGCGTGGCCCGTTGCAGTGGCAAATAGAGGGACTTGCATTCCAACCTTGGTGATGTAGCGTATGAGCTGCTTTGATTCTATTACTTTCAAGAATACTGCATTAAGCCCGCTTTTTGCGGCTAGCCAGACCGTTTCGTCAGTTTTATCGCGCAGCTCTAACATGAGTTCATCAAAAAAAGCGGGCAAGGGAGCTTTTTTGATGATGTTATTTCCTAAGTCTAATAATTTTGGGGTAGGGTAGAAATGCCCCCGTTGATGAGGCTCATATAAATAGCCGTGGTAGGAAAGTGTGCTGAGCAAATTATAGGTGCTTGAGCGGGGCCAATCGAAGTGATCTGAAATTTCGGTTAAAGTGCTCGGCTGTCCTGTATCAGCGTAGTATTGCAGCAAGCAGAGGGCATTTTCAACCTGTTTGATGCGCATAGAATAATTCCGTAAGCAGTAAACGAAATGGTAGTATCAGCATATGCACTGTCAGAGGATATAAATTCGTACGCTACTTATATATGACAGTGCTTGAATAGTGATATATATTATATATCAAGTGGTTATTTATTTGCTGCCCATGCCATTAATGCTACACCACTAGCAATTAAAATTATTGAGAATAATTGCAAGCCAGATATTTGTTCGCGCATAAAAAATATACCGGCTCCTGTAGTTACTACGAGTGAGCCGCCAATAATAAGTGGATTGCCTACGGCTACTTCAAGCCCGCGCCCAAAAATAAAAAATGTCAGGATTTCTACCACACCAATAGCAATGCCAGCTCCGACTGCCAAGCTAATGCCTTTGGGTGTACTAAATATATGTGCACCACTTAATTTCATGTAAATTAAAAGAGCTAAGCCGATGAATGCCGCTACAAACTGCAAAACAACTGCACCAAGTACGGCTTCAATGTGGGATGAAGAGAGCTTGATAAACACGTTATACATCCCAAACATAAAGGCAGCGATTGCAACCAAGAGATAAATCATATTTTGATAATAAACAATTGATATTAAAAGTTGATTAGATTGCGCGCTCTAAAATCATAACAGGCCAGCAAAATAATGCGAATAAAAGGTTATATAGCGCTATCTCTTGTTAAGGCAGCCATTAGCTAAGCTCGAATGCTGGTGAGTAGGCATGATTTAGATCCCTTTGAAACAACTGTAATCAGCGTGTTTTTGCAAAACAAACTTTTGTTAAGCAAGGACTAAAGCACTTTTGTTTGATTCTCATCAAGTCAGGTTGAGATTTCGCATTTAGAAGCTGAGTTTTTAAAAGGAGCCTGATAAGGTTTAAACCATATGCACCTTTGGCTCTGCGGATTAAATTTGATTATCCAGCAGAAATGACGTTCAACCGCTCATGGGATGTTTGCTTAAGCTTGTAACCACAGGACGGAGGCGGACATCATTGCGCTATGGCTCCTGGAACCGTTCATGCAGATCAGTCTGCACAACGATTACCCAACCGCATGCTTTGGCTTAGTACGATTGCTTTTACGCTGTGCTTTGCTGTTTGGACCATTTTCTCGATCATTGGAATTGAGATACGTCAAGAGCTCAATCTCAGTGAGTTTCAATATGGGGTGCTGATTGCCACCCCAGTCTTGACTGGTTCCATCATACGTATTGTGCTTGGTGTTTGGACAGAGCGTTATGGGGGTCGGTTGGTTTTTGCCCTGCAAATGATCTTGACCGGGATCGCAACGCTAGGGCTGGCTTATGCACACAGTTATTTTACTTTCCTGCTCGCTGCTTTAGGCGTTGGTGTAGCAGGGGGGTCGTTTATTATTGGTGTCGCTTACGTCTCTAAATGGTATCCACAAAAACGCCAAGGGACAGCGTTGGGTATTTTTGGCATGGGTAATGTGGGTGCTGCATTAACAACCTTTGTTGCACCTTTTGTGATGTTGCTTGGTGGTTGGAAATTAGTTGCCAACATTTGGGCTTGGGCGATCATAGTTATGGGCGTCCTTTTTTACATATTTGCCAAAGATGATCCCGATTTTGCACGTCGCAAGGCTGAAGGGGTCGAGGCGCCGCCACTTGCCGAGCAGTTCGCCCCACTTAAAAAGCTTCAGGCTTGGCGCTTTTCTCTGTATTATTTTTATGTTTTTGGCGGTTTTGTAGCCTTGGCTCTGTGGCTGCCCAATTATTTGGTGCAGGTCTATGGAGTAGATGTTCGTATTGCTGGTATTGCTGCGGCTAGCTTTAGCTTATCTGCTAGTGTCTTTCGCATGTATGGTGGCGTTCTTTCGGATCGTTTCGGCGCCCGGGCAGTGATGTATTGGACCTTTGGGTTTTCACTGCTGTTCCTTTTCATGCTGTCTTATCCGCCCACTGATTACACCATTCACGGTATTCGCGGGCCGATTACATTTTCAACTAGCATGGGTCTATGGCCCTTTGTAATCACTATGTTTGCCCTTGGTTTTTTCATGAGCCTGGGTAAAGCAGCTGTGTATCGCCATATCCCAGTTTACTACCCGAATCATGTAGGTGCGGTGGGTGGTTTAGTTGGGATGATAGGTGGGTTAGGCGGTTTCGTTTTGCCGATTGTTTTTGGCGCGCTGTTAGAAATTACCGGGATTTGGACTGCAGCGTTTGCTCTGATGTTTTTAATTGTTGCGGTGTCCTTGTTATGGATGCATTTTGCTATCCGTGCAATGGAGCGCAAAGCCCATGGCGAGCAGCTGGATAGCCTTCCATCATTACCAGAACTCAAGGAAATACACGATCCTCAGACTACCCGCATGCCTCGCGGTATCCAAGACTGGAACCCCGAAGATAGCGTCTTTTGGGAGCAAAAGGGGCGGCGGATTGCGCAGCGTAATTTGTGGATTTCCATCCCGGCGCTTTTACTGGCTTTTGCGGTCTGGATGGTTTGGTCAGTCGTGGTTTCGCAGCTACCTGCTATAGGATTTGATTTCACTCAAGATCAACTTTTTTGGCTAGCGGCTTTACCCGCTTTATCAGGTGCTACGTTACGCATCTTTTATAGCTTTGTCGTACCTATCTTTGGTGGCCGCCTTTGGACCACACTCTCAACTGGTTCTTTATTGCTTCCTGCTCTGGGCATTGGTTATGCCGTTCAGGATCCGACTACCCCGTATCTGATTTTTGCGGTGTTAGCACTGTTGTGTGGTTTAGGTGGCGCAAACTTTGCTTCATCTATGGCAAATATCAGTTTCTTTTTTCCGCGGAAAGAAAAAGGTAATGCTTTGGCACTCAATGCGGGTTTAGGAAATTTGGGGGTCTCGGTAATGCAGTTTCTCGTCCCCTTAGCGATTACTGCAGGCGTTTTTGGTGCGCTGGGAGGTGAGCCGCAGTTATTGGGGGATGGACAAAAAGTCTGGATCCAAAATGCGGGCTTTATTTGGGTGCCACTGGTGATTGTATCAACGATAGCAGCATGGCTGGGTATGAATGATATTGCTGATGCTAAATCTAGTTTTAAAGAGCAAGCTGTCATTTT
>Ga0079226_10004843_pt1 | contig 10299 bp, 6 predicted proteins | sample Poulit2014_FD_76345 | JGI IMG/M metagenome (GOLD analysis project Ga0079226, IMG submission 76345) | Agricultural soil microbial communities from Georgia to study Nitrogen management - Poultry litter 2014 | ecosystem: Environmental > Terrestrial > Soil > Agricultural land | place: USA: Georgia... | reverse complement strand
GAGAAGACCAGTAAAATCAAAGCGGAGCTGTCTAGTCTGCGTGCTAATCAACCTTTGGAAGATCAAATGAAATTTGATTTTGAAAGCTCTGCTCTGCATACAGGTAAAAATATCTTTCTCGCAGAAAATATGAACTTCAGCTACCCGGGAGAAGGTCCAATATGGAAAGAAAATATAACCCTGCGAATTTTAAGTGGTGACCGGCTGGTTATAAAAGGGGATAACGGATCAGGGAAGACCACTTTAATAAAGCTGATTTTAGGGGTTTTAAAGCCTACCGAGGGGGAAAGTTTTGTGGCGTCAGTTAAGCACGTTTATATCGATCAAGATTACTCATTAATTAAGGACGAGCTTACCGTGCTTGATCAGGCTATGGCATACAATGTTTCCTCATTACTGGATCACGAAGTGAAAACGCGCCTCAATAGGTTTCTTTTTTCTGAAGATGAATGGGATAAGCCATGTAGTTATCTAAGTGGGGGAGAGAAGATGCGTCTGATGATCTGCTGCTTAAACATTAGCAATCAAGCGCCAGATATTATGGTGCTCGATGAACCCACCAATAATTTAGATATTCAAAATATTAACATCCTAACAAATGCGGTAAATGATTATTTGGGGACATTGATTGTGGTTTCTCACGATGCGGTGTTTTTAGAAAGCATAAACATCAGTAAAACGGTTGAACTCTAATAAGCGAGCTTCATTTGACGCTTATCGGAAATTGAAACTATTAGCCGTGCTGATGCACATGTTCTAAAGGCGCTTTCATCTAGGCGTGTTAGAAGGGTTAAAATCTAAAGGCCCGAGGTGTTGATACCGGGCGGCTTATGGGTGTAGGCTTGGGTCTAGTATTCGTAAACAGATTCAGGTATTAATGGGCTAGCGTATATTCAGTGCTAGCTGGTTTGGTATAAAATTCGTTATATTTAAAAAGACCGCCTTTATAGAGATGCGCTCTTAGAGCAAGCTCGAATGAGGGATGCACTATAAACCGTTTGTTTTTTATGTTTCAAATATCATAGATATGAAAAAATCGAGTTTTTTACTAGCTATAGGGATTTCTTTACTTTTGATAGGCTGTAATAATCCAAAAGATAGCCAAGAGACCTCTTCTAAAGAGGCTTCTATTATGCAGAAAGCTCCTTCCGTAAAAGAATTAGTGGACTCTCGAGAGTTCCTAGATATCCCTTATACTAAGGAGCAATTGCTAAAGGAGAAGGTTAGCTTAACACCAGAGGAATTAACCAAGTTAAAAGCTATGGCTTATAGGTTTTATGACCATTTAGAGCTTAAAGATAGTGTTTATAAGGTGGGGGATTTAACGGCAAGTGACTTAAATATATCGGATGATATATTTACTGCAATAAAGCGTAATGTGGATGAGGTGAATGCTTTTATTAAGGAGAATAATAAAAATGGCATTCCAACTTCACTGCCTGAACTGGATCCCGAATCGTTCCTTCAAGGCCTGAATTAAGGTTCCAAATTTGATGGGTTTCTAATGAGAGTTGTGGTTTTTATTATGGATTCTTGATTTTAAAAATATTAGGGAAGAGACACTAAAATCTCGCCCCTAATATTTTTGTATAACTCCGATGTAAAAGCACCGGTTTGCTATCACATGTGTGACGGTTTAAATTTTAACCGCTTCTTTTAATGCATTTAACAATAACTTACCATCACTAGGACGTAAAGCATTCCAATCTGTAATTTCTCCTCTTGAGTTTACAATTAGATAGCGTGGTATTCCCACGAAGTTTGGTAGGTTTTCGCTTATAAAACTATTGAAGTTTTTGCTAACACGAATATTAACCCCTTTAAGAGGAAACCCGTAAATCATTTCTTCCCACTTCTCGGCAGCATTATCACGATCCAGGGATATGTAAACTGGTGTTGCACCAATAGACTCTAGCTCATCGTGCAACTTAATGCTGTTTTGAAGCTCTGCCTTGCAAGGGCCGCACCAAGTTGCCCAAAGGTCTATATAGAGCGTCTTTCCTTTTAATAAAGGATGCTGGAATAATTCCTCAAAAGTGTTAATGCTTTCTCTCTCTTGGATTACTAAAACCTCTTTCGATCTTTTCTCCACGCTTTTATGGTATGCCACGACATTGCTAATTAATGGTGAAAGAGCGCTAATTAAGAGACTGTTGGGGAAAGTGTTTTTAAACTCTTCCCAATTATATAACCATATTTTTTCGTTTTCATTGTTGTTGATCCCCTCGTAAATCATATGACCCCAAGCATATTCTAATAAGTCACCACTTAAAAGGGATTTAAAAGAGTTGATATTGTCGATGGCATAAGGCAAATTGGAACTGCTGTTTTCTTTTCCAATTTTATCGAGGCTATGTAGCCGACCCATTAATGATGGGTAAAAACTAGATTGTAGCCATTTTGAGTTTATGTCTTTATATATTTCTCTCCAGGCACTAACAAAGCTTTTGTCAACCATTTTATCGGCATTCTCCATGGCGAAAATTAATGGCCTACAGGTAAAAAAGTAGTCGGTAGACAGTAGCAGCTTGTAGTACATCTCGGTTTCTAAATTGACGAAATCAAAGAAGTCTTTGTTGATTTTATTTTCTTTTAAAAGCTCCTTAAATTTTTCATCATCTTTATCCTTCATAGATTTAGCTAGCTTCACTCGTGATTTAACGTCATCATGGATGTCTAATTCTTCAAATCTAGAACGAGTGTCGTCTTTAAGGATAGCATTGTAGAGCTTTTGCCCCTCCAGGTTGTTCCCACTTGTTATCTCTATTGATCTTTCAGAGAATTTTATAGAAAAAGAATCTCCAGGTTGTACAATGAGCTTTAGTTGTTTGTAATCGTGGTTTATTAGTACAATTCCTTCTTGCTCGATTGGTATTTCTGCACTAACTTGGTAGTCGCTTCCAAGCTTTAATGTTGTTGTATTTGGAGCGAAAAAGTTACTGCTAATAGGCGTACTAATATTTACTTCTTTACTCGGTGCGTCTGGCGCAGATATATTTACTTTGAAAGCACTTTGTGCCATGCAAATGCTACTACTGAATACCAGTAGTAGCATGTAAGCTATTGATTGAATGTTCATGCTAAATTAAGGGTTTTGTGTTATTCCATCTGTTAAAGCTGTTTCTGGTATCGTTAAAACATATCTCGGATTACCTGGTTCAAGCTCAAAAAAGGAACCATCCTTTAAATAGTGTTTAGCAGTAAACCCAAAATCTGGATCTTGATTTAATCGCCTCATATCAAACCAACGAGAACCTTTGAAAAGGAGCTCTCGTCGTCTCTCCTCAAGGGTCCACTTTATTGCTTGGATACTGTTATTGGTTTGAAAATCTTCGTACGCATCAGCAAGTATTCTATGCTTGCGGAGTTTATTTAAGGTGGTGAGAGCATCGCTAGTTTGGTTTAACCTTGCCAAGCTTTCAGCTTTGATTAAGTACATCTCTGGTGTAGCAATACCTACGTTATATTCATAAGACGTTGAGCCCATGTAGGTGTATGTTCCATCCCAGTCATTTATATCTTCAAGGTTGGCGTAGTTAGGCGTGATGTTGATTCTGCGTAGGTCATTTTCAGAAAATAGCGATTCCGTTTCCTTTGCCACATACTGGAATGCCATACCTATTGTGTAATCAAAAGTTATAGCATGAATGTTCTCCGGTTGGCTTCTGATTGTCGCAAATTGATGCCCAGCCTTTGGAATATAATACGGATCTCCAACAGAGGGGACGGCAATATCGTATTCCGTGTTGTAATCTACTAGAGTATTGTTCAAGGCTAAAACTTCTTCTGCGGCATTAAGTGCTCCTTGGAAATCGCCGATTATCAAAAGTGTACGTGCTAGCCAGCCATAGCCACTCGCTTTATTTAACTCAAAAACACTTTGAGAGGAGCTAGGTAGGTCTACGATCGCCTCATTCAAATCGTTGATAATAAAATCAAAGGTTTCTTGCACTGTTCCTCTGGAAGGAATAGGATCATTGATGCTATTGGTTTGAATTAGAGGAACACCAAGATCGGTTTTTGCAGATTCTTTGTTATAGGGCTGAGAGTATATGTTGACTAAATAATAATAGCCCATTGCTCTACCTAAACGCGCTCTTGCTTTAGCAACCTTTTTTCTACTTTCACTACCACCAACAGCCTCATCAATCCCATTGATGATTGCATTGTATTGATAAATCCTAGCATATATCATATTCCAGTACGAATAATAACTATAATCGGTTGGGGTAGTGTAAGGGTCTTTGAGCCAGGCATATAGTCTATAGTCCACTTGGTCTACGTTTTTATCTCTCTCTAGTGAAGGGTTATAAAAGTCATCAGAGAGGATCTCAATACCATCGGATAAGAATTTTGTTAACGATACATCGTTAAGGATTCTTTCGAAATCTTCAACGGTCTGTGGAATTACATAACCTTTTGGCTTAATATCTAGATAGCTCTCACAAGATTGGAAGCTTAATAAGCTTATTAGTAGTAATATATAAAAATATGTGGTTTTCATTTTTTATGCTTTAAGATTAAAAATTGAAGTTTACACCTATTGCATAGGTTGGAGAAACAGGTAGTGTCCTAGCGCCTCCGCTGAAAGCTTCTGGGTCAATTCCCAAATTATTCTTTTTAAGAGTCCATATATTTCTCGCTTGTAAGTTTAATTGTAGGTTTCTGATGTAGTTTGTTTTCAGTACGCTCTGAGGTAAGTTGTAAGTTAATATCACTTCTCTAAGTTTTGCGTAACTAGCATCAAATACATTCACATCTAGATAGTTCTTATAATAAGTGTAAGCATAATAATTATCGTTGTTTAAGACTACATTAGGAATGGAAGTGTGGTTTTCATCTCCTGGTTTCTTCCAAGCTTCTGCCAGCCTGCCGTCTTTGGAGTTAATGCCATAATTCGCCGAAGGAGTATTTTGACGTTTAACATGTCCCAAATAGAAAACAAACATAAAGTCCAATTCAAAATTGTTGTACTGGAGGTTGTTAGAAAAAGCTCCATTACTTACTGGCCTCGTATTTCCGGAATAATAAGCCATATCTAAGTCGTAACTGTATCTATCAGGTTCTACATCTCCATTAGCATCAAGCAGAAATAATTGTCCATCATCAGGTGTTAGTCCACCATAACGCATGCTATACATAGCGCCATAAGGCTTCCCTTCAAAATACGGCGTTGTGCTTACTATCGCTGCTGGTGTGCTGTATGAATTGGATAAAGCAACTTTTGTTATTTTGTTTTTATTTTGAGCATACATAAATGTCGTAGACCAGCTGAAGTTATCTTCCACAATGTTTCGTGTAGTTAATTGAACCTCTAGACCATCGTTATTCATGCTAGCTGTATTTAGCTGTGCTGTTTCAAAACCGTATGTAGGGTTTATTCTTTCTTCACCTAGAAGATCTGTACTTCTTCTAAAATAGTAGTCTATTTTACCACTGACTCGGTAAGAAAATAAATCGAAATCTAAACCAAAGTTCGTAACTGCTGTTTTCTCCCATCTCAGCTGAGAGTTTTCAGGTGTATTGATATATAAACTAGGTAGATTACTCATAAAATGAATGCCAGCTTGTGCAATCATAAAAGGGCCAGAATCCTTAGGTACGTTTCCATTCACTCCATAGGTTGCTCTTAGCATTAGCTGGTTGACCATCGGCAGGTTATCAGAAATAAAGCTTTCTTTAGCTAAATTCCAGCTTACCCCAGAAGACCACATCGGCTTGTATAAATACTTTCTATCGGTACCAAAAAGGTTGGTTTGATCAATACGCATGCTACCACTGTAGGTGTACTTCCCTTTATAGGTATAGGCTGCATTGGCAAACGCCGAGACAAACCTATTTTCAAGATGCGTGAAATTATCCGTTAGTGAAAACCCCGGGTGGAGGCCTGTTGTAGTGGCTAGAATTTGATTGATGTTTTGTAACCTTTGATAATCGACTTGGACAAACTTTAAAGTGTTATCATCGTATCCATACTTTTCAATGGCGTTGGTGGTTAATACATTTCTTTTGTTTTCTAAACCTACTACACCGGCAATATGGTGGTCATCATAAGATTGATCAATATCTAAAAATCCACGCAAGACATGAGCAGACATATCACCTCTGGATTCTTGAATTTTTCCTCCTTGAGGGACATTAAATAGAGGGGAAACCAAGGTTCCGTCCGCATTGGTTAGAATGTTGTTGTCTGCATCGTAAGTTGGCGTTATAAAATCGTTGATCGTCTTAACAAGAGAAGATTGGTTGCTATGCGCATAATTTTTACTGTAAAGCGAGGAGGTCTCATACTGATAGCTCATGTTCAGCCTTAGGCCTTTCGCAATTTCATAATTAATTTCAGCTTGTAAGCGTTGAGAAGTGTTTCTGTTACTTATCTCCGTCCTATCTAACTCTAATATTGGATAGAAAGCTTCATTGTCTAAGCCCCAGGCATTGCGCTGCGCTATCGTATATTCATTGGAACTGCTTTGACCAACTGCGCCAGCCTGCCTATTCATTGATAAAGGGTTGTTATGCCCATCTAAGAGCAAGTCGTAAGGTTTTAAAGCGAATATCGATTCCGCCGTTACTGGAGATTCTGTTCCTCTTCCGTAACTTAGATTTGTATTCACACCTACAGTTAGCCTGTCGTTAACCTGAAACTGAGATTTTAGAAATACACTGTAATCTGTGTTTTTATCTTTTAGATTGTATCCGTTTTTATCCGTTATATTTAAAGAACCGTAGAAGGAGCTACGATCGCTACCTCCATTGAATGAAAGACTATGGTTCTGTAAAAAAGCATTTTGCATTAGGTGCTTTTTTATCTGATCGCTGTTATCTTGGTTTTTGAGGTGCTCTACACTCGCTTGGAATTCGGATGGTGAAATTCTTCCCATTACAGAATCCATTAAAAGACTAGTGTACTGAGAAAAAGCATTTCCTTGCATCCTTAAACGATTTTCAAAATCAGCTGTTTTTGGTATTAATTGTTCCTCTATTTCAATATCATGTCTAGAGGATAGCCTATTTAAATAACTGAAATCTGGTTTACCCTCGAATTGAAAGCTATTGTAGTATTGAAATTGTACCTTCCCCGCTTTCCCATTTTTGGTGGTTATTACTATAACCCCGTTCGCAGCTCTAGCCCCCCAAATTGATGCAGCTGCTGCATCTTTTAATACGGTGATTGATTCTACGTCGTTTGGATTTATTGTGTTTATATCTCCTTCAATTGGAAAGTTGTCTACGACAATTAAAGGGCTTTTAGTTCCGTACAATGTTGATACACCGCGTATTGTGAGTGCATCACCTCCAGTATCTTTACCGTTTATTAATAATAATCCAGGAGCCATTCCTTCTAAACGTTCTAGTACGTTTGTTTGTATTTTATTTTTTATTTTCCTTGATGATATCACATCAAAAGAACCTGTGGCTCGATCTTTAGGAATGGACTGGTACCCTGTGTGTACAATTTCTATCTCTTCAACTGTTCCGGTAGACAAAGTTAAAACGATATTTCCTACATCTTCTTTACACTCTATAGTTTTTTGGTTATAGCCTAAGAAGGTAACAGTTAACTTTACGCCAGCTTGAAAAGGAATTTGAAAATATCCTTGTTCGTCGGTTGTTGAAACAATATTGGTTTCACCAAGCTTAATAGTTGCCCCTGCAAGTGGCTTGCCATGCTCATCTGTAACTCTTCCTTTAGAAAGTTCTTGCAAATCTTTATGGAGTGAAATAGGTGTAACTGATTGTTTGTTTTCTTTAACACTCTTCTTTACTATACCAATTACTTTGTCTTCGACCTTGTACTCCAGAGGTTGGTCTTTGAAAATAAGTGGTAAGACATCCAATATTTCTGTGTCTTTCACGTTCAAGGATATGGGTTTGGCATTTCTTAATACATCTGGTTGGTATAAAAATGCATGTCCACTTTGATTTCGTAGAGACTTTAAAACGGTAGAAAGATCTACATTAGTGAAGTCTAGACTCACCTTTTGCACATGTGCAAAAATATTTGTGTGAGCAAATAATAATAATACAACTATAAGCTTTCCTTTTTTATGGGAGTTTATAATGGTATTAAAAGAGTCTAAAATCCGAATAATAGGGGAGGCTGTTTTTGGCCACCCTTTAAATAGTGGTTTTATTTTCATGTTTTTTAGATAATGATGTATGCTCTCAAAAGATTATTTTGGAACACAGTTAATAAGTTTGGTTAATATTTTGTACTACTAATGTAGCATATAGTTGATTTAGTATTAGTTTACTTCGATAACTCTCCTTTCTATAATTTTAAGTTTTTTGTTAGTATACAACTCTAGAACCTTTAGAATCCCTGACAGCTTAATATCGCTAGGAACCTCACCATCTATTGTCATGTTTTCTGGCCAATTCTTCACTTCGAACTCTACGTCATACCACCGTTCAATTTTCTTAATTACATGCTCTAGTTGGTCATTTTTAAAAGTTATCAACCCTTGTTTCCAAGCAATATAAGTGCTGACGTCTACCGAGCGCTTATCGATTACGTTGTTGATCAGTTGGCTTTGTTCCCCTGGGTATAGTCTCACGCAATTGATTGCCTGTTTCTCAGGATCTTTAAAAAGTTGTGATTCCTCATCATTCAATGCGCTGTAAACATCGACAAGGCCATCAACCAGAGTGGTTACCGTTCGGATGTCTTCGGGATAGGCTGAGACGTTAAATTTAGTCCCTAGGACTTGGATAGATTGATTTTTGGTGTTTACTATAAATGGGTTTTCTGTGTCTTTTTGAACTTCTAAATACGCTTCTCCTTCTAGGTATAGTGTGCGGTTTCCGAGTGGAGAGCTTGGGTTATAAACGATTTTTGATTCTGCATTGAGCCATACTCTGGTCCCATCCGATAGGGTGACTTGATAGGTTCCTCCTCTAGGAGTTTGAATAGTTACCTCTTGTTTTACGGGATTCTTTAGGGCTTTACGGCCGTCACGATAGTGTACATCTTCGGCGATTACTATCCCCTCTTCTGCCTCATCCAGTTCCAATGTGGTTCCGTTAGAAAGCACAACGCTTGCTCTTTTTACGGCAGGAGGAATATCTTCATTGCTAGTCGTTGCCGTTAGGGAGTCTTTTGAGTTGACTTTGTCGTTATTAATAACAAAATATATGCTGATGGATAAAGCTAAAAGAATTGTGGCTGCAATTTGCAACCATTTAAATGAAAGGGACTTCTTTTGTTCTCTTTTTATTGGTGTACTAAATATTTTATTTTCTACTCTATTTAATGCTTCCCTGACCTTCTCTTGATCTTCCCAGCCTATTGGAGGAGATTTTCTCAGCTCCTGAAGAATTGTATTTTCTAACTCCGCATTTTCGCTTTGCTGCATAAACTCAGTCCATAACTCAGCCTCTTCGTTAGGGGTAATGGTGCCAGCTAAAAATTTGGCGTATAATTCTTTAAAAGAAAGCTTTTGTTTCATCTTTAATTAGCGGTGTTTATATAAATACGAATAGGAATAAAAAGAGGTATGTTCTAGGTTGAAAATTATTTTACAGGTTGTGAATGGCAATGCATATGATTAGGTGATAGATGCTCCAATAATTAGTGAGCTCTTCTTTTATAAAGCGGTTGGCTTTTACCATATGATCTCGGACAGTCCCTTTGCTTATATTAAGTTCTTTAGAAACTTGATCATAGCTTAAGCCTTCCATGCGACATTTTATATACACTTGCTTTCTCCGCTCGGGCAGTTTGTTGATTTGCTCATGGATTAACTCTTGCACCTCTTTATAATCTATGTCTTGCTCAATATGCTCGTATACTTCATCGGTGAATAGAGCAGCTTTGGACAGTAGGAGGCGCTGTTTAGCAGTTCTTCGGTAAAAGTCTATAGCAGCATTTTTACTGATCCTATAAAGATATGCCTGAAAAGACATCTCTAGTTTTATTTGCGTTCTACTTTCCCAGACTTTTAAAAATACTTCTTGGAGGAGCTCCTCGGCAAGGTCTTCTGAATGCAATAGCCGGATTAGGTTGTAATAAATCTGTGCTTTATATTGGTGGTATAATTCATGAAAGGCCGCACGATCTCCTTCTTTTAATTGCTGTAATAATAGCTTATCGCCGACACTCATTTTGTAAAATAAATTATACCTCAGGCTATTATCCAAAAGTATATAATTATACCTTTTAATCCAAATAATCAAGGCAAACGCATTTAAAATCCTAATATAGTGAGTAAATAATCTTCATCCCATGCCGCTCCTTTTCTTTTTGACTTTACGCCGACTTTTTTTGTCTTGTCCTTTTTCAATAGAGACAGTGCTATT
>Ga0079226_10004842_pt1 | contig 10299 bp, 13 predicted proteins | sample Poulit2014_FD_76345 | JGI IMG/M metagenome (GOLD analysis project Ga0079226, IMG submission 76345) | Agricultural soil microbial communities from Georgia to study Nitrogen management - Poultry litter 2014 | ecosystem: Environmental > Terrestrial > Soil > Agricultural land | place: USA: Georgia... | reverse complement strand
ATGCTTTTGATCTTTATATTTTTAACTATATTTAATTCATTATAACATCAAATTAGTTATATGCATATAATAATACGAAAAGTAAAGGAGAAAAGATTATGAACGAGCAAAATACACCATTTGGATTTTTCCCAGGTAATCCTGGTCCCGGAGGTTTCCCTCCTAGACAACAATGTAATTGTACTAATGAAATAAGAAATCTAAATAATAGAATTAATAATATAGAAAGAGAAATAAATAGACTAGATCGTAGAATTAGAAGATTAGAATTTGGTAATAGACCAAGTACCTTTGGTCCAACTAGTACTCAAGCAGATTTTACATCTTCATATGATAATGAAAACTATATAATATAAAATACGTATTAAAAAAAAGCTGATGGACCATTTAATACAAACATCCGTCTGGAAAAATGCACAAACGATTGGTATCACTGTTTCAGGTGGGTTTGAATGGGACACATACAATATAATAGAAAAAGCATGGCAACAAGGAAAAGCAGTATGCGTTCCAAAATGTTATCCCAAGGAGCGGAAAATGATTTTCTATCGTTTCCAATCGTTTGGGGAGCTGGAGGTCGTATATTATAATCTAAAAGAGCCCAAACCGATCGAAGCAAATAAAGTTAAAAAAAACGATCTGGATTTGATTGTCGTTCCCGGATTGTTATTTGATTCATCCGGTTACCGCATTGGCTTTGGCGGTGGATATTATGATCGTTTTTTAACAGATTACAGGGGTCAAACTGTGGCGCTTACAAGCTCACAATTGCTTATAGATTCTATCCCTAAAGAATCACATGACATGGCAGTCAGCCACATTATAACCGAAAAAGGTATCATTCATGTGGAAGAAGGGAATTGAAATGAATTTAGAGAGGTACTCACGACAAATATTATTTCCGGAAATTCAGGAAAAAGGGCAAAACGAATTACTGAACAGCACTGTTTTAGTAGTCGGTGCGGGGGCTTTGGGAACAGTCATATGCAATCATCTCGTTCGTTCGGGAATTGGTAAAATACGCATCATCGATCGTGATTACGTTGAGATGACCAATCTACAAAGACAAATCTTATTTGATGAGCAAGATGTTTATGATGCATTACCTAAAGCAATTGCCATAAAGCAAAAGCTGAAGTCCATCAATTCTTCCATCGAAATTGATGCCATCATTGGTAATGCCACCAATAAAAACATTGATTCATTAGTTGACGGTGTTGACATAGTAATGGACGGAACCGATAACATGGCAACCCGTCTACTGTTGAATGATATTTGTTATAAAAAAGGAATTCCATATTCCTACGGTGGTGTGGTTAGTTCAAGGGGGATGGCTGCATTTTTCATTCCCGGTGAAACACCTTGTTTGCGTTGTATGACAAAAGGCATTATCGATGGAGGTGAAACCTGTGATACGGTAGGTGTCCTCTCACCAGTGGTTGATATGGTTTCATCATTGGAGGTTATAGAAACGTTGAAGTATTTGACCCAGAACCATTCCCGGCTACGCAATACATTGTATACGGTTGATATGTGGTTGAATAAGCATTATGATATTAAGCTTTCCAAACCGGACCCAAATTGCCTGACTTGCCAGAAAAAAATATATCCCGCCTTAAAACTACGCACTTCTGACTTGGAGACTGTTCTCTGTGGTCGGAACACAGTACAAATTCATCAAAAAACAAATATTGATTTAAAAGAGTGGTCCCAGAAGCTAAAGAAAGTTGCAACCATCAAACAAACACCTTTTTTAATTAAAGCACTATTATCCGAGGACATACAATTTGTTTTGTTTCCGGACGGGAGGGTGCTTGTTCAAGGAACGGAAGACATTGTGAAAGCCAGGACATGGTATGACCAATATATTGGCTCTTAACCTAAATTCAGGATAAATAGATTAAAGGGAGTTGTCTAATGCAGCTTCCTTTTATGGTTGCTGTTTATTAAAACAAAACAGTCACAAATGTACTGTTCTTTTGATATGATGGGGAAAGGGAGGAGGTAAGCCACTTATGCCGTTTTATGAACATCTGACATTGTTTCAATTAGCCTTTGATCTTATGAAAAACAATCATTATCGGTTAATACATATAAAAGAAAACGAAAAAGAAATTTGGCTGGAGAAGACCGAGAAAAATAAAACGAATGTCATTCGCATACAGCAAGGTGGGTTTGACTGGAAAAATCATATGAAAAGAGATATAGCAAACGTATTTCAAATCACAAAGGGAATGAAAAAACTTTTTGCAGGAAAAAACATTTTTATCCATAATATCTATATTTCCGCATATGAACCTGTTGATGATTGGGAACAGTTAAAAAAACCACTGCAGTTGGAAGAAACAAAACATCCAATCAAGATGCACGTTTATTATATAAGTGCCAAATCAAAAGATAATGAATTAAATCGTCTTGAAAAATCCCTGGCCATTGCACCATTTTCCGAAAATACAATCACAACCGAACAGGAAGCAGATGAGGCGCTTTCGTTTTATCAACAATCATTCGACAGACTCATTCAGTCGGCCAGAAAAAAGAACAATGTCTTTTCATATGGCAAACCACTTTTTACATATATTTTAATCGGAATCAATATATTGATGTTTATGTTGCTGGAAGTAAGTGGCGGAAGTACAGACACATCAACACTTTTGAAGTTCGGTGCTAATTATAATGTATCCATCATCAGTCAAAACGAATGGTGGCGGATTATAGCGAGCATGTTTTTACATATTGGATTTTTGCATATTGCAATGAATATGATTGCTATTTACTATTTGGGTACTATTGTGGAACGGATTTATGGGGCAAAACGATTTTTGGTCATTTACTTCTTATCGGGTATTGGTGGTGGACTGGCAAGCTTCCTTTTTCCCGGAAACATTTCAGCAGGGGCCTCTGGCGCTATTTTTGGTTTATTTGGAGCTTTATTATTTTTCGGTATCATTCATCGGAAAATATTCTTTGAGACGATGGGGAGCAGTGTTCTACTTATCATAGCTATTAATATCATTTTTGGATTTAGTGTACCAAACATCGATATGGCCGCCCATATTGGTGGACTTGTTACCGGCTTTATTTCATCAGTCATTGTGTTTTTGCCGGACAAGGGAAAAAAATACCTACAATTTGGTGCTTCCATTCTTTATCTATCTATTGTTGTAGGTATGGTTATAGTAGGTGTTGAGCAAACCAAAAACACAGGGAATTTTTATTTATCTCAAATAGATGAACTATTGAACAATAATGATTATCAGACAGTCGTTGAATTGGCGACTACCGGTTTGGAAAATACATCAGACACGGAAAATCAATTGCGTTTCCAACGTTCGTATGCAAATATTCATCTGGATCATATTGAAAAAGCGAAAGATGATTTGATTAAAATTACAGAAGACGACCCGTCAGATGCCAAAGCGTTCCATAACCTGGCATTGGTTTATTACAATGAAGGTAATGTCAATCACGCCAAAGAAGCCATTCAAAAAGCGGTTGATATAGATGATTCTCAATCCAACCAGCAGCTGTACGACCTTATTTTCGATGAGAACCCACCTACTGAAAAGTAGGATAAATTTGTTTCAGTTTGATTTTTTCGCCATTTAATTCGAAAAGGACGAGAATGTCATGTTCATGCTTTCCAAAAAGGATAAGTGGAATATAACTATCACTATCTTTCTCTTTTTCACTGGTTATGGGAACGATATAGTTTTTATAAAGTCCTTCCCATAACTTGGCGATGATTTCATCTGTTTGTTCTTGAGTAAATGATAAAAGGCCTTTTGTTTCAAATTGATGTAACTCTGTTAATGGCACTACTTCATATTGCGCCAAGTCAATATTGAAATAACTTTTCAATTTATGCCAGTGATGTTGCAAGTTTTCTTTTGTTTTTTGTTGTAATTCCGTTTGGGCATGTGAATCATGATTTGTTTTAGGTTCCTCAAAGAATGGTATACCATTCTTCTGTTGACCTGTAACAAACAACTCACTGTATGACATTTTCTGCAAACTATTGATGATATCACCAGGATAATGCTTTTCACCATAATGGAGTGTTATAGCTTGAAAGAAATGGTCATTTTTAAAATTAAAGGTTTCACTGAAATCAATGGTTTTTCCATTTTCTTCCCAAATGCTTTTAACACCGATTAAATGGCCATCTTTATACAATACGGACACGTCTTGCCGTAAATATAATATGTCATCCGAGGCAGAATGGTTATCCCACGTGATCGAGTAAGAGTCCGACTGCTCAGCTTGAGATAAACGCAATGTATTTGTTGCTTGTTGAAATTGACTCTCCTCATCCAGTGGAAAATAAGTGATAACGGGGGTGGATTTTTTGGGATAAAACACGAGTATGCCCAATACAATCAAAAACAAACAGGCCATTATAATATACTGACGTCTTCGCATTGATATACACCTTCTTATAACTTGTACTACAACATATATATGGTTTGAATGATTGACTTATAACAACGATATTCAAAATAGAACTTACTACAAATACATTACTTCTGCTATAATTAAGAGTGGTGATGACGATGAATAACATGTTGGATGTGCGCCAATTATTAAAACGGTTTGGCACTTTTATTTATATAGGTGACAGGGAGGCAGATCTACAATTGATGCAAGCAGAAATACACGAGTTATACAGCGCAGGGTGCATTTCTGCGCAAGAATATCAGGATAGCTTATTGATCATACGGAAAGAAAAAAATAATCTTCAGGATGGGAAAGGGGCAAACGCATATGAGTGAATCGATTATAGGAGTTGATGTTGGGGGGACAACCATAAAAATTGGCTTTCTATCTGAAAATGGTGACATTCTTGCGAAGTGTGAGATTCCTACCAATAAAACGAATAATGGATCGGCTATTTTAACGGATATGTGGAAGACAATTTCCGATGAAATGTACCATCTTGATATTAAAAAAGATGATATTATCGGAATTGGCGTAGGTGTACCAGGCTTTGTTAATTCTGAAAAAGGAATAGTCGATGAAGCAGTCAACATTGGATGGAAAAACGTAAAAATACGAGACGAATTACGTTCTTTATCAGATCTACCTGTTTGTGTTGCAAATGATGCTAACACAGCCGTCTTGGGAGAAAACTGGCTCGGAGCGGGTAATCAAGCAAAAAATGTGTTGGCAATCACCTTGGGAACCGGAGTTGGCGGTGGCATCATTGTCAATGGTGAGCTTGTCAATGGAGAAAATGGAACCGCGGGTGAGATAGGCCACTCAACCGTAAAAATAAATGGACTTCCTTGTAATTGCGGAAAGAAAGGATGCTTGGAGACGATTGCTTCAGCCACTGGAATAGTCAAGCAAGCGGAAGTGGCAATCAATAACAATCCATCATCAGAACTGGCAACATATTACAATGAACATGGCGATATATCTGCAAAAGATGTATTTGACATGGCAAAAAACGGTAATAAATTGTGCAAGGAAATCATACATTATACAATGGATATTTTAGGCTTCAGCCTTGCCAACATCGCAACCGTATTGAACCCATCCAAGATCCTCATAGGTGGGGGTGTTTCAAAAGCAGGGGATATCTTGATTGAAGGGCTTAAAGATTCATTTCAAAACTATGCATTACCGCGGACCAATGATGTTTGTACAATTAAACTGGCAGAATTAGGTAATGACGCAGGGATGACAGGTGCCGCTTTTTTAGTTAAACAACAAATACGACATGTCGTGTTTTAATTTCAATTCTTTTATTCCTGTCCTCATAACTTTTCGAATGATATATACGCCTTATATATAAAATGTTATAATAAGGTTTCAATTTTCCTCATTCAGGGAATATGTATATAGGGAAGTTTAAATTTATTGGAGGAATACGTTATGACACGCCCAAAGCGGTTAAAAATACCCCCTTTATATGTCATTGCGAGTATCTTGGTAGGTATAAAAATATATATAATCTATCGTTTTATGTTTGATATTAAATTGGATAACGTCATTCAGGAGATTATTTTGTTCATTAATCCCATTGCATCAGCCTTCTTAGTTTTTTCACTCGCAGTTTGGATTAAAAAAGACTCCAGGCAAATGACGTTTATTCGATATACAGCATTGCTTGGTACGCTTATTGTATATTTCAATCTTTTATTCTATCGTTCGTTTACGGACTTTTTGACTTTGCCGCAATTGTTTCAAACAAGTAATGTCGGACAACTAGGCTCAAGTATTTTATCATTATTAAGCGTATACGATATCTTATTCTTTTTGGATGTCGGGATTATATGGTATTTGAGTAAAGCCAAAGTTTCCAGTATGACTGTCCACTACGTAAAATCAAAAAAAATATTTGCGCTTTTCATGTCGTTCATATTGCTTTCGGGTAACTTTTTACTTGCTGAAATAGAACGGCCTCAATTGTTTACGCGAGCGTTTGACAGAGAGTACTTGGTTAAGAATATCGGACTTTTCAACTACCATATATATGATCTAGTGCAACAGTCATTGACAAAAACCCAACGCGTTTTTGCTGATGGAAATGAATTACCGGATATTGAATCATATATTAATTCAAATGTCAGGAGCGATGGTGAGTATGAAATGTTCGGTGCGGCGAAAAACCGAAATGTTATTTTCATATCTGCCGAATCAGTACAGCAAACAGTCATTGATCGTGATGTGAATGGGGAAGAAATCACTCCATTTTTAAATAGTCTTATCGATGACGAAGATACGTTTTATTTTGATAACTTTTACCATCAGACACAACAAGGAAAAACGTCAGATTCTGAATTTTTATTGGAAAACTCTTTATATCCTTTATCCCGTGGTGCAGTATTTTTCACACATGCGCAAAACAAATATCATGCCCTTCCTGAAATATTGGGAGAGAATGATTATTACTCAGCGGTATTACATGCAAACAATAAAAGTTTCTGGAATCGGGACCAAATGTATGAAAGTTTGGACTACGACTATTTCTATGATGAAAATGCCTATGAGATCAATGACAATAATTCTGTAGGATGGGGATTAAAGGACAAACCTTTTTTCGAACAATCATTGAAGTACCTACAGACAATAGAGCAGCCTTTTTACACAAAGCTCTTGACATTAACAAACCATTTTCCATATGAATTGGAAGAAGAGGACATGTCGATTGACCGCTATGATTCCAATTCCGCAACCCTGAATCATTATTTTCCAACTGTCCGTTATACAGACGAATCAATTGAAGGGTTTTTCAACCAATTGAAACAAGCCGGTTTATATGATGATTCCATTATCATTATCATGGGAGACCACTACGGAATTAGTGCCACTCATGATAAAGCGATGGCTACTTATTTGGATAAAGATGAAATCACGCCTTATGATCATATCCAATTACAGCGTGTTCCCTTGTTTATCCATATACCTGGCATCAATAAAGGTAAAGTCATATCGGAAATAGGCGGACAAATTGATTTAAAACCAACCATTTTACATTTACTTGGCATTCAGTCGGACCATGACCTTTATTTTGGAAATGATTTATTTGCAACAGATAGGAAAGAATTTGTAGCCCTCAGAAATGGAGACTTCGTCAGTGACGATTATATCTATACGGGGGATATCTGCTACGATCGCGACAGTGGCGAACAACTGGAATCAGAAAAAGATGGAGAATCACTTGTAGAGAGTCACGTAGAATCTCCATGTGATTCAATTGCAGAACAGGTTGCAAAAGAGCTTGACTATTCAGATAAAATCATATATGGGGATCTATTCCGTTTTTTGGACTTTGAAAAAGATTTACCTTAAAATTAAATTTAAAAAGCTGTCTCGATGACATATCGAGGCAGCTTTTGTTACGGTAATCAAACATGTATTTGTATTACCTTCTTTATTCATGATTAATATTATATGTACGGTTTATCCAGCACAAATTCCCAAGTTGGGAAGAAGTTCACATGTCATTGTCATAACTGAGAAAAATCCAAATGACAATGCTGCTATCGCAGAGAATGCCAATGCAAACATATTTTTATGTTTCAATTGACGAAATACCGATACAACTGCTAAAAGGGCAACCAATAATAATAAAATTGCAAGTACCATATTTTTTCCTCCTATCCATTCTTAATAGTCATTTGTTGTTTAAGGAATTATATACACTTATGACATAACTACTCAGTTACTATTTATAGTATAATAAAAATGTCATTTTGTCGAGGATTCAACTAAAATCTTTGAAGGGGATTGATCTTATATGAATATAAAACAATTATCATTGGGACCGCTCGGGACAAACGGGTATGTCGTTTCAAAGGACTCATATGCACTGATTATTGACCCAGGCGGGGATCCTGAAAAAATGATTGCATACATAACCGAAGAAAAATTAAAGCCACAAGCAATTTTGCTGACACATGCTCATTTTGATCATATCGGGGGATTGGAGGCAATTCGAAATCATTATCAGATCGATGTCTATATTCATGAACTTGAAAAGAAGTGGTTGGTTGATCCAGATTTGAATGGTTCAAGTCGATTTATGCTTGGAAAGATAGTCGCAGAGCCGGCAGACAAAGTGATTTCGATCGGGACAAAAAGAATTGAACCCTTTGAATTTGAAGTCATTCACACTCCTGGGCATTCACCAGGAAGTATCAGCTTTATTTTTAAAAATGAACCATTCATACTAAGTGGAGACGTCTTATTTCAAGAGGGGATCGGGAGGACTGATTTACCTGGGGGCGATATGAAAACATTGGAAAACAGTATCATGAACAAACTATATCGCTTATCGGAAGAAATGATTGTTTATCCCGGCCATGGGGAAAAAACAACAATTGGATATGAGAAAAATAACAATCCATTTTTCCGCGTATAAGTGGTTCGCGCGTACTAAAAAACCCCACTTAAATACAGTGGGGTTTTCGTTTAAAAACCAGGTACTAATATAAATTCCGAATACCATGTAAATCCTACCATGAAAACAGTCAGATATGCGTAAAACATATACATATACATGCGTTCAGATAGTTTTAACAAACCAAGTGTTAGGAAAAATACAGTTTGGACCAAGAATAGAACAGCAAGGTTATTAATATCACCTATGTAAAACATAACCGTAAATATACCAGTCCAAAAAGCGAGGACACGAAACATTCGATCCATGTTTTCCCCTCCTTTGAAATACATATTGATTATATTATAAACGAGGATCACATAATTGTAAATGAATGTCATAAAACATTTGCAATTTTTATCTCCAAATACGATTATAATTCACTTCAAGCCATAATGGCAACAAAAGGGGTAGGCTCCTTCGATCATTAAGTGATCATTGCACTCTAAATCCATCATTTTCATTGTATGGGCAAATCTTTCACTGATTGTAGACTATGCCTGCCTCTATTCTTATTGTTTCCTGTTTCTTGGTAATTATCCTCTGCTTCGGGGACGGGTATATTTAAAAATGAGTAGGTATATTCGTCGGTAATAACCCTAAAAGTTAGATGGTGTAATGGTGGATCATGACCTTGATTGAAATTTGTTTCTTCTTCAACCAGATAAGCAATCACAATGACTTCTCCATCAGGAAATGGATATGTCTTGAGTTCATTTCGGTTTGAAAATTCCGGTAGTATCACTTCGCCTTCCAATAATTCTTGTTGGAACAAAGTGTATGCGGATTGGAAAAGCGTTTCAATTTTAAGTTGTTCTACATGTTGATGGGTCAATTGTATGTTGTTTTTATAAATCTGAATGCCGGATATAACTATTAGCATGATAAGAGTTAATATAAACAACACAAATGGTAAAATGAATCCTTTTTGTTCACGGGTAAAATACAATATGTTTAACATATTCTTTTCCTCTGGAAGATGTAATAGTTGTTTGGATACCATATTCGATTTCCTCAAATAACACATCGTTTATATCACGTAAATATATTTCATGACCTGTCCCTTTAACCTGCCTCCTGATCATATTATCAAATTTTTCAATGGTTGTTGGCTCTCCGTCATACAAAGTGATATACAATCGTTTATCTTCCACACGATAAGATACCGCCTTGGATAAATCATCGCGTAAAAATTGAAAAAACTGCTGTATGGAAATTTCCTCCGAATAAGATGGAATAGTGGCACTTGCCTGATATAAGTAAGCCATTATCGGAATGATGATTCCCACTATCATTAACCCCAACAAACCGGAAACGAATGTAAACCCATATTCACTTTTCTTTAACACCATATAAACATATCTTTTCTTCTCTGTCTTTTATGTTTTTCCAATAGTCACACTCTTTAATAT